>Ga0164241_10001208_pt1 | contig 34015 bp, 31 predicted proteins | sample OricomyardsoilBY_FD_108780 | JGI IMG/M metagenome (GOLD analysis project Ga0164241, IMG submission 108780) | Backyard soil microbial communities from Emeryville, California, USA - Original compost - Back yard soil (BY) | ecosystem: Environmental > Terrestrial > Soil > Unclassified | place: USA... | reverse complement strand
TGGAGCGTATCACCAATAGCGAAGGCGCCTATATCCAGCTGGCCTATCAGGATTTCGCGACCAATTCCATTTACAGCGTGACTTCCACCAACCGCTCTTATCCCATCTCTGCCACCAATAACCGAGGTGAATCCGCGCAGATCGCCTGGGGCAAAACCTACCAAGGCAAAACCGCGAAATTCCATCTGATCACCCAAATCACCGAAGCCACCACCGGTCCGGCACAGTCAGCTCGCGCATTTGAATACAACGATACCCGCTTTCCTGCCTCCATTACGGATCAGTATTTTGTGGCGGATATCAGCAGCGGCCAAAAGCAACAGACGTTGCATTTTGATTATGACGATCTGGGGCGGGCGATATTCTCGGGATTGGAAGGAGTACGACAGTCAGATTCTGTTACTTATGTGGATGCTAATACCCGTACAGTTACCAATGCGCTTGGCAAACACGCCACGTATCATTTTGCGGATTTTAACGGTGTGAAGCGGCTGCAGTCAGTTACCGGCGAGCCTACGCAGAATTGCGTGAGCAGTGAGGTGGAGTACGAGTATTTTGCCAACGGCAATATTCAACGGAAAGTCCAGAATGGGCAGGTGACCGAGTATCAATACGATAATCAAAATCGCGAAATCTCGCGTATAGAAGCCGCCGGCACCCCGCTAGCTCGAACTATTTTGACAGAATACCACCCGACCCTGAATTTGCCAGTGCGTATAAACGAGCCAGGGAGAGTCGAAGTAATGACCTACGATGCGATGGGACGCATGCTCATGCACGACATTCAGTCCACTATGCCCTGATCGGGCCGTGTTTCGGGGGGAGGTTTTCGGAGAATTTTCTCGCATCGGTGAGCCCCCTATCGGACTTTCAAGTCGCCCTCACACCCCAATATCCTCATTCCACAACTGAGGTGAGTTGCGAATAAAATCCTCCATCAATTGAATGCAGGTAGGATCCTGCAGCACAGTAACGGACACCCCGCGCTGTCGCAGCAATTCCTCATCCCCCATAAAAGTCCGGTTTTCTCCCACAATCACGCGCGTAATGCCGTAGAGCAGTATGGCGCCGCTGCACATGGGGCAGGGGGAGAGGGTGGTATAGAGGGTGCAGTCGCGGTAGATACTGGCGGGTTGGCGGCCGGCATTTTCGAATGCGTCCATTTCGCCGTGCAGTACTACGCTGCCCTGTTGCACCCGGCGGTTGTGGCCGCGGCCGATAATGCGGTTTTGATGGACGATGACTGAGCCGATAGGAATGCCACCTTCGCTCAATCCTTGCTTGGCTTCGTCGATTGCCGCCTGCATAAAAGGATCCATTTTATTTCTCCGCGATTGTATTTTCTCGGCATGCGCCGGATGGGTTTATACGAAATTATTTTGAGTGGTATTACTGCCCTGCCGCCAGTTCCAAAAATATCTTCTGGTATTCCCGCAGTTTGATTTGCAGATGACTACGCTGTTTCTCGCTCAAATTATTGAGCAGATCAGCCAGTACAGCGTAAGTGCGCTCCTGGTTGCGGTCCATCACCTGTTCCAGTTCCGGCTGCCAGTTGTCCGATCGATGGAATACCAGCTTTTGTAATCCCGCAAGCAACATTTCTGAATTTTTGCGCTGGGCGAGGGTTTGTTTTAAAGCGTCTTCCCAGATGAGGTGTTGTTGCAGATTGAGCGTTTCATAAGGTTGCATGGATTCCGCCCAAAGTTGAATTTGCTTTTTCTGTTGCGCATCCAGCCGGCCCACCCAATCGTTTAAATGTTTGGTGAGTTCGTCGCGACGTTTTTTGATTTGTTTGGATTTGGATATGTCGACATATTCCTCCCGATATTCCTCGCGCTCCTCGGCAAACCGGTCCATCAGGTGTTTTATTTGTGCTTCGTCGAGCTGCGCGAGTATGGCGGCAACGTCGGGCAGGATTTTATTGAAGGAATGGTCCAACAGCAGTTGAATTTTGTCCGTTTCCGCGTGTATCGCTGCGGCGGTGAGTGGGCCCTGTTGCAGGAGGTTTTCCACGGACTTCAAATAGTCGGCGTACAAAGGCAACTGGGTGGTTCTGTGCCATTGATGGAACTCCTGCACGGCCTGCCGCATCTGGTGCTTTTGCTCGGCGTGCAACGTAACCATTCGCTGCACTTTCCATTCGATAGCCCAGTCGAGGAAGTTGTAGGTGACCTTGGTGGTGCAGCCGGTTAGGAGCAGCAGGAGGAATAGGGCAATTATTCTGGTGGAATGCGGTTTGAGCATCTTGGCTTTCCGGGTATGAGTCAGGTATGTTCAGCGCCGCGCGCAGTTCAGTCCAGCCACTAAGGGTGAGCGACAAATTGTTGCCGAGTCGGTGTTCTGCCCCACAAAGTTCATTGCCATACGGATTCCTTATGAAAATCATTTCTGCAAAAGTCATAGTCACCTGCCCCGGCCGCAATTTTGTCACGCTGAAAATCGAAACCGACCAGGGATTGTACGGTGTGGGGGATGCCACTTTAAACGGTCGGGAGAAGGCCGTGGTGTCCTGCCTGGAGGATTATATGATTCCGGCCCTGATCGGGCGCGATCCACAACGGATAGAGGATATCTGGCAGTACTTTTACCGCGGGGTCTATTGGCGTCGCGGTCCCATTGGCATGACGGCTCTGGCGGCCATCGATACCGCGCTGTGGGACATCAAGGCCAAGGCTGCCAATATGCCGCTTTATCAATTGCTCGGCGGGCGCAGCCGCGACCAGATCATGGTGTACACCCACGCCAATGGCAAAGACCTGGACGATACCCTCAAGGCGGTGGAAAAGGCCAAGGCCAAAGGTTACAAAGCCATTCGAGTGCAGAGCGGTATTCCCGGTATCGCCAAGACCTATGGCGTGGCGAAAGGTACTGGCAGTTACGAACCCGCCGATGCAGACCTGCCTTCCGAGGAATCCTGGTCCACGCGGAAATACCTGGATTTTATTCCGGAAGTCTTCGCCGCCGTGCGCAAGGAGTTCGGGAATGACCTGCACCTGCTGCACGATGTGCACCACCGCCTGACGCCCATAGAAGCGGCACGCCTGGGCAAGGAGCTGGAGCCCTATCACCTGTTCTGGCTGGAGGACGCGGTACCGGCGGAAAACCAGGAGGGCTTCCGTCTGATCCGCGAACACACTACTACGCCTTTGGCAGTGGGCGAGATATTCAACAGCATCCACGACTGCCGCGAGCTGATCCAGAACCAGTGGATCGACTATATAAGATCCACTGTGGTCCACGCCGGGGGCATCACCCACCTGCGCCGCATCGCGGATTTCGCCAGCCTCTACCATGTGCGCACCGGCTGCCCCGGCGCCACGGATCTATCACCCATATGTATGGGCGCGGCGCTGCATTTCGATTATTGGGTGCCCAACTTCGGCATCCAGGAGCATATGGCGCACAGCGAGCAGATGGATGAGGTTTTCCCCCGCGCTTATGAATTCAAAGACGGCTTTTTCACCCCGGGAGAGGCGCCCGGTCATGGTGTGGATATAGATGAAGCCCTGGCGGCGCGTTATCCCTATAAGCGCGCTTGCCTGCCAGTAAACCGCTTGGAGGATGGCACTCTCTGGCATTGGTAATCCGTGCGGGCGCAGATAAGATTTGCCGAATCTTATTTGCGCACTCCTTACGAAAGGGAATGCGGTATATTGACCGCCCATTTGAATGCTGCTGGTGATCTTGCAGCTATAAATGTTGCGCTCATAAATGTTGCAGCTATAAAAAGACTAACGCGTTCTTCAGTCATAGGAGCCATGCAATGCTCACCCTCCTGGCAAAAATCCTCCGCGTACTCAACTCCGAGGCATCTCCCTGGCAGATCGGCTGGGCCATAGGTTTTGGCGTGTTGGCGGGCCTCTTGCCCTTCGGCCTGCTCACTCTGGTGATACTGTTGATCGTTTGCCTGTTCACCATCAACCTCTCCACCTTCCTGGTGGTATGGGGTTTGAGCGGCGGGTTGATGCTGATTTTTGGCAACGCGCTCGAAGCCTTCACTTGGCAGCACGCGCAAAGTCCGGGTTTGTTGAATCTGCTGGCATCCACCGAAACCTTGCAGTTGCTGCATCTACACCATACCCAGGTGCTGGGGGCACTCGTGCTGGGGCTGATTTTACTGTTACCCCTTACTTGGCTGGGCGCCGTATTGGTACGCCAGTATCGGCAACGGCTGATGGTCCGGGTGCAGAAATGGAAAATCGTCCAGGCGCTGAAAGCCAGCAAGCTGGTGCAGCTCTACCAACAATTCAGCTGAGGAAATTCTATGATCCGTAAATCCGGCTGGTTGGTATTTCTGGTTCTGCTGGCGGCAATCCTGGCGCTGGTTTATCTGTTCGCAGGTTTCGCAATCCGCCTGGGGATGGTGTATACGCTTGAGAAAGCAGCGGGTGCCGAGGTTAATATCAGCCGCGTCTCCCTGAGTCTTGCACCCCTCGCCTTGAATATTCGCGACCTGCAAATCACCGATAAAGACAAACCCACCCACAACACCCTGAGTTTTGCCCAGGCCCAGGCGGCGTTGGAGGTTTGGCCGGCTCTGTTGGGTTATTACGTGGTGAACGATTTGTCCATCGATGGCTTGGCCTACGGTGCCGAGCGCCGTTCACCGGGCAAAGTCTATCGCGGTGAATTGGCAACAGAGCCGAGCGAACCACTCGATATTGCCGAAGTGCTCAATGTGGATCTGCCGGACGCCAAGGAGTTGATGGCGCGCGTCAATCTGCAAAGCCAGGATAAAGGTCGTGTATTGCAGCAGCTGCTTCCCAATCAACAGCAGCAATTGGAGAAACTGAAAACACAATTGCCCACGCGGGAAAAGCTGGAGGCAATCCAGGCGCAAATAAAAGCGCTTACCGATAGCAAAATTGCCGATGCAGCGGACCTCGCCAAAAAGACCCAGGAATTAAGACAACTGCAGGAGCAACTCAAAAGCGAGCGCGACACACTGAAACAAATTCAGCAGCAACTCACTCAAATGCGTGATCAGTTGCAGCAGTCAGTCAAGGATGTGCGCGATGCGGGAGCAGCGGATTGGAAGAAGCTGCAGGAGCTTGCCAATATTCGTGACGGTGGCCTCGCGCCCCTCAGTCAGATTTTACTCGGCGATTACTGGGGGGAGAAAATCGGCCAGTTGGAAAGTTTTTATCGGCTGGTCAAACCTTATATTCCGGAATCGATCGGCCAAGATGCGGCTGCGGGCGCCCCTCCCGAGCCTATGTTGCCCAACCGGATTTTACCTTTGCCACGCCAGCCCTATCCGGATTTCTGGGTAAAAAATGCCCGCGTCAATTGGCTGATTGGCGGTGGTGAGGCGACCGTAAGCCTGCAGGACATCACCGCGCAGCACGCCATCATCAATGCCGCCACCCGCTTCAGTCTGGATGTGCAAAACCTGCCGCAACTGGCGGCGTTTAATTTGAAAGGCGACTTCGCCATTTTGCAGGAGATGATCACCAACCTCAGTTGGCAGATGGAGGGCTTTAAATTAAATGAGCTGTCCCTGGGAGGTGGCGATAATCTGCTGAAAATCGCGGCAGGGATTTTGGCGTCCAGCGGCTCATTAAAACTGGTGGATAACCAAGTGACCCAGCAGGCGCAAATATTATTGCAACAGGCGGACATCACCGCACTCGGCAACAAATATCTGCAACAACTTGCTGAGCTGCTCGACAAGCAAGACAAAATCCCCCTCAACCTGAGCGCTACCGGATTGCTCAGTGATCCGGAGGTGAGCGTGCGGTCCACTCTGGATAAAATTATCGGCGATGCATTGCTGGGCGAGGCCAAGCAAAAGCTCGCTGCTCTGGAGCAGCAATTGCGCGGTCAGCTGGATGCTGAGCTGAAAAAATATCTGGGTGGGGAGGAAAATCTACTGGCCTCCATGGATGCGCAAAATACGGAATTGAATTCCCTGGAGCAAACCATCGACGAAATGCTCAAGGCAAAATTATCCGACGTAAAATCCGGAGCCAAGGACCGTTTAAAAGATGTTCTGAACAAGCGCTAGAAATCTGAGCGCCTAATTACCAATCCGATTACCAGGAGAGACTATGCTTTACGATCTGACTGTTGTGCAATTTAACAAAATGCTGGGCAATCTCAGCGCTGTTCTCGATAAAGGCGCCGCTTTTGCGGAAAGCAAAAAAATCGATGTGGGCGTGTTGTTGAATTCGCGCCTTGCGCCGGACCAATTCAACCTGATTCGCCAGGTGCAAATTGCCTGCGATACCGCCAAGCTCGGCGTCGCGCGTCTCACCGGCAAGTTGGAAAGCGCTCCGGTGCATCCAGATACGGAAACCACTTTGGCGGAGTTGCAAGTGCGCATTAAAGCCGTGCGGGAATATCTAGCGGGTTTTTCGGCAGCGGACTTTGCCGGTGCTGAGGAGTGCAAAGTCAGCCAGCCGCGTTGGGAAGGCAAATATCTCACGGGCTTGGAATTCGCCATTCAGCATGCCATCCCCAATTTGTATTTCCATACCACCACCGCCTACGCCATTTTGCGTCACAACGGTGTGGATCTGGGCAAAAAGGATTATCTGGGCAATATGCCTTATAAAACCTGATCAGGAAGCCACTGCGGCCGCGCTGGATGTGCGGCCGCTGCGCCAGACCAAAAACATCGCCAGAGCAATCGCCGGCAACATCACCAGGTTCAAGGTTTCCCACCCCAATTGCGCTTGCAGTTGGCCCGCCAGCAGACTTCCTCCAGCAGCAAAACCGAATACCAGAAAATCGTTCAGGCCCTGCACCTTGGCTTTTTCCGCTGGCTCATAACAGAGCGTGAGCAGCGAAGTGGCACCGATAAAAGTGAAATTCCAACCGATGCCGAGTGCCACCAGCGCCACCCAGAAATGCCAATAATCAAACCCTACCTGGGCCAATAGCGCGCAGAGCGCCAAGAGCAGGCAGCCGGCCTGGATAACCGTGATTTCACCCCAGCGGCTGATCAACCGGCCGGTAAAAAAGGAGGGCACGAACATACCCAGCACATGCCACTGAATAACACTGGCGGTGTTGCCAAAATCGTGATGGTGATCGTGCATGGCAATAGGCGTGGCGGTCATCACCAAGATCATCACCCCATAGCCTATAGCCCCAGCCACAACTGCGGTGAGCAAACGCGACTGGCGCAGCAGCGCAGTATAAGTGCGGCTGGGACCGGTCTGTTCAGCGGTGTTCGGTTTGGCCAAAGGCAGGGACATTATGAGTAACAGGGCGATGCCGTAGAGCCCGGTGACCGCCGCAAAAGCACCGAGAAAGGCCGGCTCCGGCCACAACCGGTTTGACCAGATAGCGAGGTTGGGCCCAAGCACCGCCGCCAACACGCCACCCGCCATCACGAGGCTTATCGCCCGGGGTCGCGCTTCAGCCGCACAGGCTTCGATAGCTGCAAACCGGTACTGTTGACTCACACCAATCGCCACACCCAACAGCGTGGTGCTGATACAAAAGAGCACAAAGCTCTGCTGGAACAGCGCAACGCAGGCCAGCAGGCCCCCGCCAATCCCGATCAGATTGCCCAGCGAAAACCCCACCTTGCGCCCCAGCACTCGCATGATCTGCGCCGCCGGCAATGTTGCCGCCATAAGCCCGATAAACTGCACCGCCACCGGCAGTGTGGCCAGATGAGGAGATGGCGCCAACTGCTGGCCGATCAGGGCGTTGACGGAAATCAACAGAATATTGCCGGTGATCAAAAGAGCCTGGCCCAGCGCCAGGCCCCAGACGGGTAGGGGAAGCATAGGGATGTCCTTGAAGAGGAGGCGCTTAATTTAGCACTTCCAGTGTGCCGGGTTTGTAGGGCGTGATGATTTTTCAACAATTGGGGTTTGTTGTCCGAGCGAGTGTACGCGCTAGAATACCGCCTCTTTTTTTGCTGTGAATGATCATGACTGCAGCCCCGCGCGAACGCGCCATGTTGCTTACCCTGATGGCCGTGCAATTTACGGTCATCGTGGATTTTATGTTGATGATGCCGCTGTCGGCGCAGCTGATGGCGGTGTTTCATATTCAGCCCGCGCAGTTCGGTTTACTGGTGTCGTCCTATTCCCTGGCGGCGGGAGCGTCTGCCCTGGTGGCTTCGTCACTGCTTGACCGCTTCGACCGGCGCTATGCGCTACTGGTGGGGTATGTCGGTCTGCTTGTTGCCACTTTGGGGTGCGGGTTGGTGGATTCGTATTGGTGGTTGATGGCCGCGCGAGTGGTCGCCGGCATTTTCGGCGGGGTACTGAGTTCCATAGTGCTTGCGATTGTCGGCGATGTGATTCCCCAACAGCGGCGCGGCCGCGCCACCAGCGTGGTCATGTTGGCATTTTCGCTCGCCGCGGTAGCCGGAGTGCCTTTCGGACTGTTCATCGCACACTATTTCCATTGGCAAAGCCCCTTTCTGTTTCTGGTCGGCATAGGCTTGCCGATATTGATCTGCTGCTGGTGTTGGGTGCCCAATGTACGCGGCCACCTGCAACAGACGCCCACAGGTTTCTGGGCCAGTTACTACGAGCTGCTGAGCGAGCCCAATCACTGGTGGGCATTTGCCACTTCGGCTTTATTAATGTTCGCAGGCTTTCTGGTCATCCCTTATTTAGCCCCAACCCTGGTATCCAACGCGGGCCTGGCTGAGGCGCATCTGCCGTATATTTATCTGGTGGGAGGCGCGGTCACCTTGATCTCGCGCCCCTGGATCGGCCGCCTGACCGACCGTTACCGCTACGCCGATGTCATGGCCTGGACCGCCTTTGCCAGTTTTGTTCCCATCGTGCTTGTCACCCAAAGCTTGCAAGTGCCCCTGGCTTGGCAACTGCTGATTGCCGCGTTGTTTTTTATTTTTGTCAGCGGCCGTTTTATTCCTTGTACGGCGCTTGTAACCGCTTCCTGTGAAATGCGCGCACGCGGAAGGGTGATGGCATTTAACGCCGCCGTGCAGAATTTTGGTTCAGGTCTCGCCGCCCTGGCGGCAGGTGCAATTATGGTGAAGGCCGATAATGGCCAGATTCTGCGTTACGATTGGGTGGGTTATATCAGTTGTATTTTTGGTGTGCTCGCAGTGCTGGCTGCGCGGCGGGTGAAGGTGGTGAGTTAAGCCGCCCTTTTTGAGAAAAAGGGCGGTTGAAATGAATTGGCGATATTTAAATGGAACAGGTTAAACGTTAAATCGAAAATGCATTACATCCCCATCCTGCACCACATATTCCTTGCCTTCCAAACGCCATTTTCCCGCCTCTTTTGTACCGGCTTCGCCTTTGTACTTTACAAAGTCGTCATAGGCGATAACTTCCGCGCGAATAAAACCTTTTTCGAAATCCGTATGGATTACGGCGGCGGCTTTGGGAGCTGTGGCGCCGACTGAGACGGTCCAGGCGCGCACTTCTTTGACGCCAGCGGTGAAATAGGTCTGCAATCCCAATAAACCGTAACCGGCGCGGATCACGCGGTTTAATCCGGGTTCGTCCATGCCCATTTCGGCGAGGAAATCCGCTTTTTCACTCTCGTCGAGTTCAGCGATTTCACTTTCCAATTTATTGCAGATGGGCACCACCACAGCTTTTTCTTCCGCCGCGATTCTTTCCACGGTGGCCAGCAGTGGATTATTCGTAAATCCATCCTCCGCCACGTTGGCGATATACATGGTGGGTTTTACGGTGAGGAGATTCAATTCGCGCAGAGTCAGCATTTCGTCGCTGTTTAAACCAAACGAACGCAGGGGTTTTGCTTCATTTAAATGGGGCTGGATTTTTTCCAATAATGTCTTCATGGCCATGGCGTGTTTGTCTTGGCCTTTTGCCGCTTTGGCGTAGCGTTGCAGCGCTTTGTCCACGGTCTCCAGATCCGCCAGGGCGAGCTCGGTATTGATGATTTCGATATCCGCCGCCGGATCTACTTTATTGGCAACGTGGATGACATTGTCATCCTGAAAGCAACGCACCACGTGGGCAATGGCCTCTGTTTCACGAATATTGGCGAGAAATTTATTGCCGAGGCCTTCGCCTTTGGATGCGCCCGCCACCAAACCGGCGATATCCACAAATTCCATGGTGGTGGGCACTATACGTTCGGGCTTGACGATTGCGGCCAGGGCGTCCAGGCGCGGATCGGGCATGGGCACCACGCCGGAATTGGGCTCAATGGTGCAGAACGGGAAATTTTCCGCCGCTATTCCAGATTGGGTGAGCGCGTTGAAAAGGGTGGATTTGCCGACGTTGGGCAGGCCCACAATGCCGCATTTGAAACCCATAAGAGAATCTCGAAGTAAAAGAATTTATTGAGTGTGGAGCTGGCGCATGGCCCGCCCCCAATCGCCGCTGACAATATCATGGATCACTGCAAGGGACCGTTCGATGCCCTGGTGGATAAGGTCGTTTTCCGCTTGCGGTGCTTTTTTCAAAACGTAATCGGACACCATCTTCGCGTTGCCCGGGTGGCCGATGCCCAAGCGCAGGCGAGCGAAATCGTTGCCAAGGGCTGCGATGATATCGCGCAAACCATTGTGGCCGCCGTGTCCGCCACTGAATTTAAAGCGCGCTATGCCTGGCTGCAGGTCCAATTCGTCGTGCGCTACCAATATGGCTTCCGGGGGTATGCGATAAAACTGCGCCAGTGCCGCGACTGCCTGGCCGCTGCGATTCATATAGGTGTTGGGAATTAACAATCGCACTTCCCGCCCGGCAATATTGCCGCGACCGGAGTGGCCGAAAAATTTCGGCGTGGAGCTGAGGGAAATCTGGTTTTGTCGCGCTAAGTGTTCGACCAGATCCTGGCCGGCATTATGGCGGGTTTGGGCGTATTCGGGGCCTGGATTACCCAGGCCCACGATGAGTTGTACTGGCGTCTGTTGCATAGAGGTTTAGCAAAAATCTGCACACATCCGCAGGACAACCAGCGCTTAAGCGCTGGGGGGAGTTGCTGCGGGCGTTTCTTCTGTATCGGAACCGCCTTTGGCCTTGTTGACGCTCACCACCGGCAGGTCGTGATCGGCACCGTGGCCCAGGGCAACGGATTCAACGCCTTTAGGAAGTTTCAGATCGGAGATGTGCAGGATCTGGCCAACGTCCACGTCCGCCAAGTCGACTTCGATGTACTCCGGCAGATCGGATGCCAAACAGCTGACTTCCACATGGGTCATGTTGTGCGAGATGCTGCCACCGCCCAATTTAACGCCTTTGCAGGTGTCTTCATTAACGAAGTGCAGGGGCACGTTGACGTGGAGTTTCTTGGTTTTGGATACGCGCAGGAAATCGGCGTGCAGAATTTGTACTTTGGATGGATGACGCTGCAAATCCTTCAAAATTACATTTTCAGTTTTGCCGCCGATGTTCAGAGCGATGACATGCGAATAAAACGCCTCATGCTCCAGGTGGCGGGACAACTCGTGATGATTGATGCTGATATTTTGCGGCGCTTTGTCGTCACCGTAGACGATGCCGGGCACTTCGTTAGCAACGCGACGCAGGCGGCGGCTCGCACCTTTCCCTGCAACTTCGCGTACATTGGCATTTATTTTAAAGTCTTCTTTAGACATGGAAATGTCCTCGTATCAAACCCACCATCTCCGCGACCAGAAGTTGGAGGGGGTTAATTAAAGCCGGGAGACCGGCCATTTTTGTGGGAGTGTTTGCACTCCCTCATCAAGCGCGAAACATCGCACTCAAGGATTCTTCATTGCTGATGCGCCGCATGGCTTCTGCCAGCATGTGCGCCAAACTCAAGGTGCGGATGCACTGGCTGTTGCGTGCATCTTCACGCAGAGGAATGGAGTCGGTGACCACCAGTTCGTCCAGCTGCGATTTCTGAATGCGTTCTATGGCCGGGCCGGACAGGATAGGGTGGGTACAGTAAGCCACCACTTTTTTTGCTCCGTGCTGTTTCAACGCATTGGCGGCGTTGCACAGAGTGCCGGCGGTATCCACCATGTCGTCCACCAGCAGGCATGTTCGCCCTTCCACTTCACCGATCAGGTTCATCACCTCGGCCACATTTTTAGCGGGGCGGCGTTTGTCGATAATCGCCAGATCTATATCCAGTTGTTTCGCCACGGCACGGGCGCGCACCACACCGCCGATATCGGGAGATACCACGATTAAATCTTCGAAGTTGCGCTGTTCAATATCCGCAAGCAAGACCGGGGAGCCGTAAACATTATCCACGGGAAGATCAAAGAATCCCTGGATCTGCTCCGAGTGCAAATCCACCGTGAGCATACGGTCCACACCCACGGAGGCCATCATGTCGGCGACGATTTTGGCGCTGATCGGCACGCGCGCGGAGCGCACTCGGCGGTCTTGGCGGGCATAACCGAAATAGGGAACAACAGCGGTGATGCGGCCGGCAGAAGCACGGTGCAGTGCATCCACCATCAGCAGCAATTCCATGATGTGGTCGTTGGTGGGAGCGCAGGTGGATTGCATGACAAAAACGTCGCGACCGCGCACGTTATCGTGAATTTCCACATTGATTTCGCCGTCGGAGAAGCGCTCGACGGAAGCATCGCCGAGAGGAATGCTGAGTTTTTCGACGACTTTTTTTGCGAGTTCCGGATTGGAATTTCCGGAGAAGACCATCAAGTCCGCCACAGCGACTACCTCTAACCGATTCACTTTAACGAAAGAGGAGAGTCAGCGAAGGTTGTGGCGAATCTTAACGAAATTGGCTGGGGTGGAAGGATTTGAACCTCCGAATGGCAGGATCAAAACCTGCTGCCTTACCGCTTGGCGACACCCCAGTGACAACGCTATTTCAGGAGGCGTTGATGTAGCGGCGATTCGTTAACACCTTGGGCAACAAAGCCGTTCAGCTGCGCCGGTCGTTTGGCAAAAACTCCGCGCGCTTCAGCTTCAGTAGCAAAGGGTGCGAATACGCAAGCCCCTGTTCCTGTCATCTGCGCCGGCCCAAAACGATCCAGCCAATCAACCGCATCCTTAACTTGCGGGAAGAGTTTTTCGACCACCTTTTGACAGTCGTTTTTCCCGCCCTCCTCAAGGAAGGCGCGTACTTTAATGCCGATTGAATCTCTTGTCAAACCTTCGCTGGCAAAAATATCCCGTGTGGAAACGGCGCAATTTGGCGCCAGAACCACATACCATTTCGACGGTAATTCCAGGGGTGTAAGCAGTTCTCCCACACCTTCGGCCCAGGCGGTTTTGCCGCGCACAAACACGGGTACATCCGCACCTAATTGGCGGCCGAGCTCCGCCAGCTCGTCCTCATTCATGCCGATGCGCCACAGATGGTTCAGCCCTACCAAAGTGGTTGCTGCGTCGCTGCTGCCGCCGCCTATGCCGCCACCCATAGGCAGGCGTTTGACCAGATGCATGTCCGCCCCAAGCGAGCATTTCGTAGAGGTCTGTAAAAGCCTGGCTGCGCGATAGACCAGATTCTGCTCCAGAGTTATGCCCGGAAATTCCGGCGTCAATTGAATCTCGCCGGTGTAATTGACGGACAGCTCAAGGTCGTCGCCGTAATCGAGTAATTGGAACAGTGTCTGCAGGTTGTGGTAGCCGTCGGGGCGGAGGCCGGTGATGTGCAGGAAGAGATTGAGCTTGGCCGGGCAGGGCAGAATCAGCATGGCTGTCCTTATAGCGCTCTGCCGGCGGCGGTTGGCAACAACCACTGTTTAATCACCACGCGGATTTTCAGGTCACCGCGCTGTGCAGTCACGCGGGTGGGCAGCCACCAGCCGTTGAAATGTTGGTAGTCGGTATAGGCCACCTGCCAGCCCTGTTGTTGCAGGCTGGTCAGGTGACCCGTGTCGTCGCGGGTGATTTGGGAAGGCGTGGGTTTGAGCGCCGGCAGTCCGCGCAGCCAGAACTGCAAATTGGAAACAGGTACCTGCCAACCTATGACTTCCTGCATCAATTCCTCCGCGGAATGCGCGCGTCTTATGCCGGTTTTGGCATTTTCCAGGGTGACGCCGCGACTCGTGCGTCGCAACCAGGTACCACCCTGACCAAAGGGGCCGAACAGATGGATCACGTAGTTGTCGCGCTGCTGGGACCATCTAAAAGAAGCGCTCTCGCGTTCGTCCCCCACGGTGATGGCAATCTTGCCCTCCGCCTCCCATTGGGGTATGCCGTACAGATATTGCATCTGCGACGACGCGCCAGGAATTTTTTGTGGCGTGGATTGGCAGCCGGTAAGCAGCGCCAGAAAAAATAAGAATAGGGCGCCAGTGGCAATGCGCGTGTGCCGTAAGGTCATAAGCGTCCGGTCATGGTGCGGCCCGCAGCCGCTTGATGGCATTTAGAATAACCGGGCTGTCCGGTTGCAATTCCAGGCCGCGCCGCCACGCTTGCTGGGCTTCTTTTTTGGCGCCCGTGACCCACAACACCTCTCCCAGATGCGCGGCAATTTCGTGGTCCGGCATCAATTCCATGGCATTGCGTAGATTTTTCAGGGCGACCTCATGGTTGCCGCGCAGATATTCCACCCATCCGAGACTGTCGATGACGGCGGGATCGTCCGGTGCCAACCGGTAAGCCTCGCGAATATATTGATAAGCCTCCTCCAATCGATCGGTGCGGTCTGCGAGTGTATAGCCCAATGCATTGAGGGCCGCGGCGTTGTCCGGTGCCAGTGCCAATACACGCTTGAGATCGGCCTCGGCATTGGGCAGGTTATCCAGCCGGGTGAATAACATGGCGCGGGTGTAGATCAGTTTGGTGGATTTGGGAAAGCGGGTTATGCCTGCCTCCAGCGGCGCCAATGCCTCCGCCAATTGGTTTTGGCTGGAAAGCAGGTGCGATTCCAGCAGATACAGGCCTTCAATATGATCGACCCGCTGTTCCGGTATCTGCTGGCGTTTGTTTCGCACCAGATCGAGCGCCTGGGACTTTTCCCCTTTGGAAAGCATGAGTTCAGTCAGTTGCGCCAGGGCGGGTAAATAATCCGACCCCGGTTCCACTTGGGCAAAATGCTCCCGCGCCGCGGCCTCGTCTTTATCCAGCAGCGCCAAGCGGCCCAGATAATAGTTGGCTGTGGAGCGGTGTTTCTTGGAATCCAGCAGTTGAGTGAAGCGGGTTTTGGCAGCGGTATACGCTTCCCGTTCGAATTCGATAAGGGCTACTGTCAGCAGCAGATCGGCGTCGCCTGGTGCGCTTTCCAGCAGTTTTTCGAACTGCTGTTGGGCCAGGGGCAGATCGGTTTTCAACAAAGAGCGTGCGTATTGCAGGCGCAATTGGGGATTTTGCGGGTGACGGTTCACCAGTTCTGCGAGTTTTTGGTGAGCCTCAGCGCTGCGACCCATTTCCTGGAGCAGGCGCGTTTCTTGGGCCGCGGTCTGGAAATCGTCTGGCTGGAGGGTAGTGGCGCTTTGAATATGCTGCAGAGCCTGTTCCAGATCGCCGGTGTGTTGATACAACAGGCTTGCGCCGATTAGCAGCACGGGTTCTTGCGGGTGTTCCCCGAGCAGGCGTTGATATTCGGGAAGCAGCTGCGCGCTGATTTCCGGGTCTGCAGTCTGTTGGGCCCGTGCCGCTATGGCGTCCAGGCCGGAGATTTCACCCTGTTCCAGCAAAAATTCTGCATGAGCCACGGCTTCCATCAGACGGTTTTCATGCACCAGTTCAGCGGCCAGTATGTAATGGGCTTCGCTGCTTTCCGGCTCTACGGCCAGCCAGTATTCCGCCATCTTCAATGCCGTGCCGTGGGCGTTGAGGTAGCGCGCCAGTCGCGCTGCGCGGGCAGTGACCTGAGGATCACCAGTCGCTTCCGCCTGTTGCGCATAGTTGCTGAGCATGACATCAAAACGCTGCCGCTCTCCCGCCATTTCCGCTACCAGTAGGGCATACAGAGTCTCTGTATCAAATGGGCGATCGGAAACATAGGTGGGTTCTGTCGACGTATCGGGTTCTGGCGGTTTGTCCACTTGTTGCGGCTGCGGCGTGTGGGCGCAGGCGGCGAGCAGAGCGCTGCAAACCCCCATTAAAAGGCGCCGTCGCAAATGCGGTGGAGCGGGGGAAATGGAACTCGTGCCATTTCCCGGCAGGGCAAAATAGGAATAAAAAGACATCAAGTTCAATCGGTCATCACCTGGGTAGGGGTCGAACCCACGCTAAAAACTGTTTTTTACGCTAAAAACTATAATTCAACAGCGCCGCTCAAGGACGGAAATTTCTGGCTGCGTATACTGAGAGCGCTTTTTCATATCCTGGCCGGGGTTTGGACTGAGACTTATGACCCGCGTCGAGGTTCAGATCAGCGCCACTTGCCAGTGGTCAACGTAAACAAGACAATGCGCGGTTTCGTCGCGCAAGAAGGCAATTCGCCCCCCTGTATGACCCTGATCGCCTTTGGTATCAATCACAATACAGCTCCGGTAGACGTGCGCGAGGCGGTGGCCTTTGCGCCGGAGCAGATGCAACAGGCATTGGTAAGTCTGCAGGAAACCGCCCAGGTGCGGGAAGTCGCCATATTGTCCACCTGCAACCGCACCGAAATCTATGCCGAGGCTGAGTCGGGTGATGCGGAGTCGCTCCTGATTTGGCTGGCGCAATTTCATAACACCGATGCGCACCGCTTGTCGAGCAGCCATTACAGCTTCACGGGAATGGATGCGGCGCGACATATGATGAAAGTGGCCAGCGGCCTGGATTCCCTGGTTCTGGGTGAGCCCCAAATTCTCGGCCAGATGAAGTCCGCCTACGCCACGGCCAATGATGTTGGCAGCCTCGGTTCGCAATTGCATGCCACCTTCCACAAAGTGTTTTCGGTGGCCAAACGTGTGCGTTCGGAAACGGCAATAGGTGAGAACCCGGTTTCGGTGGCATACGCCGCTGTGTCCCTGGCCCAGCAGATCTTCTCCGACCTGAAAAAAGACACGGCCCTGTTGATCGGAGCGGGCGAGACCATCGAGCTTGTCGCCCGCCATCTCGCCCAGCAGGGCCTGAAAAAAATGATCGTCGCTAACCGGACCCTGGGCAATGCGGTGGAATTGGCCAAACAATTCAACGCCGAAGCGATTCTGCTGGCGGATATCCCGGCACATTTGCACCGGGCGGATATCATCATCTCTTCCACCGCCAGTCAGCTGCCGATCCTCGGTAAAGGCGCTGTGGAAGCGGCGCTGAAAAAACGCCGTCACAAGCCCATGTTCATGGTGGATATTGCCGTACCCCGGGATATCGAAAGCCAGGTGGCGGAGCTGAGCGACGTGTATCTCTACACGGTGGATGACCTGCGCGATGTGATCGATGAGAACATGCGCTCGCGCGAGCAGGCAGCCAAAATCGCGACGGAGATTATAGAAGAGGGCGTAGCGAGTTTTGCTGACGACCTGCGGGCTCAGGACGCTGTGGCCACAGTCAAGGTGTTCCGCCAAAGCCTGGAAGAGATGCGCGACTTGGAGCTCCTCAAGGCGCAACGCTTTTTACAGTCGGGCGGCGACCCGGCGGAAGTGCTGCAGCAGCTGGCGCGCAATCTGACCAACAAGATCATGCACAAGCCCACCCAACAGATCAAAAAAGCCAGTATCGCCGGCGATTACGGGTTGATTACCAGCATGCACCGACTGTTTGAGCTGGATATTGCCGGTGGCGAACCCAACAATGACCCCGCCGCCCCCCTCCCGGACGGCAATACAAGCGAGAATTCATGAAGGCGTCCATTTTAGAAAAGCTCGAATCCCTGCAGGACCGTTATGTGGAGGTGGGTGCCCTGCTGAGCGACGGCGGGGTGATCGGCAACCAGAATCAGTTCCGCGAACTCTCCAAGGAATATGCCGAATTGGAGCCGGTGGTGGTGTGTTACAAGGACTATTGCCGGGTGAGCGCGAATCTGGAGGAGGCGCAGCAACTATTGCGGGAGGGTGACCCGGAAATGCGGGAGATGGCCCGGGAGGAGATCGATACCAACGAATCGCGTTTCGCTGAGCTTGAATTGGAGCTGCAGAAGCTGTTGCTCCCCAGGGATCCCCGTGACAACAAAAGTGTTTATCTGGAAATTCGCGCCGGCACCGGTGGCGACGAAGCGGCGATATTTTCCGGCGATTTATTCCGCATGTACGCGCGTTACGCGGAGACCCGGCGCTGGAAGGTGGAAGTGATCTCCGAAAACCCCGGCGAACACGGCGGTTACAAGGAGATCATCAGCCGCGTGGTGGGCGAGAGCGTATATGCCCGTCTCAAGTTCGAGTCCGGAGCACATCGCGTACAGCGAGTGCCGACGACAGAATCCCAGGGGCGCATCCACACCTCCGCCTGCACCGTCGCGGTCATGGCCGAAGCGGATGAGAGTGAGGAGATCAACGTCAACAAAGCTGACTTACGCATAGACACCTACCGTGCCAGCGGCGCCGGCGGCCAGCACGTCAACAAAACCGATTCCGCCATCCGCATCACCCATATTCCTTCAGGCATAGTGGTGGAGTGCCAGGAGGAGCGTTCACAGCACAAAAACCGCTCCAAGGCCATGTCGTTGCTGATTTCCAAGCTCAACTCCATGGCGGAGGAAAAAGCCGCCATGGAGCAGGCCAGCGAACGCAAAAGCCTGGTGGGTAGTGGTGACCGCTCCGAACGCATCCGCACCTACAACTACCCCCAGGGTCGGGTGACGGATCACCGCATCAACCTTACTTTATATAAGCTGGAACAGATCATGGAGGGCGACCTGGACGACGTGATCCAGCCGCTGATCAATGAATACCAGACGGACCAGCTGGCGGCGCTGTCGGGTTCATGACCCTGGCCGATGCCCTGCGGCGGTCCGGGAGTCTGCCACACAGTGACTCTGCCAAAATGGACGTGGAGTTGCTGCTGATGGACGTTCTCTCCTGTCCGCGTTCCTATCTATACACCTGGCCCGAACGGGAAATCACCCAGGAGCAGGCAGCACTATTTGAGAGTTGGCTAAGCCGTCGCGCTAGCGGCGAACCTGTTGCCCATATTCTAGGAAAGCGCGGCTTCTGGACGCTGGAGTTGGAGGTTTCATCCGCAACTCTCATCCCACGTCCGGAAACGGAGCTGCTAGTGGAAGTGGCGCTGGAGCTTTTTGCAGATGCGCGGCCGGATGTGCGCATTCTGGATCTGGGTACGGGCACGGGTGCCATCGGCTTGGCACTTGCGTCCGAATTGCCACAATCCCAGGTGACGGCAACGGACCTGCTACCCGAGGCGGTGGCGCTGGCCGAACGCAACCGAATAAAACATGGGCTGGAGAATGCCACTGTCCAGCAGAGTGACTGGTGGCAATCGGTCGAGGGGCAATTCGACCTGATCCTCAGCAACCCTCCCTATATAGACGCAGAGGATCCCCATTTGCGCAGTGGTGATCTGCGCTTTGAACCACCCTCCGCCCTGGTGGCGAAAGAGTCCGGATTGGCGGACCTGCGGCGGATTATTGAGGGTGCGCCGCCGCGTTTGGTGTCCGGGGGTTGGCTGCTTCTTGAGCACGGCTGGTCGCAGGCGCAGGTGGTGCGACAGATACTGGCGGCGGCGGGTTTTGCCGGTGTTTTCAGTCGGCGCGATTACGGCGGGCACGAGCGTGTGAGCGGAGGGCTGTGGCTTGATAATCAACGACTTTAGCGACGCGGAGCTGCTGCAGTACAGCCGTCATATACTCCTACCGCAATTGGATGTGGCTGGCCAGTTGAAATTTGCCAATGGCAAGGTGCTGATTGTGGGCTTGGGCGGCCTGGGTTCCGCCGCTGCGCAATACTTGGCGGCGTCCGGCGTTGGCCGCCTATTGCTGGCTGACCATGACGTGGTGGAACTCTCCAACCTCCAGCGTCAGGTGATTCATAATCAGGCGAGTCTGGGGTTGCACAAAGTGCAATCGGCTGCGCATGCCATAGGTCTGCTCAATCCCCATGTACAAGTGGAAACCTTGCCGCGGGTATTGCAGGAGCCCGAGTTGGGCGAAGTGGTTGAGCGGGTGGATGTGGTGCTGGACTGCTCCGACAATTTCGAAACCCGTCTTGCCGTCAACCGCGCCTGTGTACTGGCTGGCAGGCCTTTGGTATCCGGCGCCGCCATTCGGCTGGAAGGCCAGGTGAGCGTGTTCGATTTTCGTCAGGAGGCGAGCCCCTGTTATCAATGCCTTTACGATATCGCCGGCAATGACAATCTCACCTGTGCCCAGAGCGGCGTGCTTTCGCCTTTGGTGGGAGTGATTGGTTGTATGCAGGCGGTGGAAGCACTAAAAATTCTTGCCGGGGTTGGCGAATCCCTTATGGGACGTTTGCAGCTTTACGACGCCATGCAAGGCCGTTGGCGCGAACTCAAGTTGCGCCGCGACGCCGGTTGCCCGGTCTGCGGCGGTCGAGATGTACAGGAAGAAAATTGAGAGGGTCGGGTGACCCTCTCATTCGAGCATCAGAATCTAAAGGTTCCTTCCAAAGCCACGGTCAATGGACGACGCAGGAAGCTGTAGTAGGTGTTGGTGCCCAGTAGGGTTTCCGACAGGGGCATATTGGCAGAATAGGCAATGATCTCTTCGTCCAGCAGGTTTTTGCCCAGCAGCGCCACCGTCCAATGATTACCTTCCAATGCCAAACGCATATCCAGCATGGTAAAGGCGTCTACTTCTCCTAAGGGATCCAGGTTGACGTGCACCTGCTGTTTATCCACCCACTGCGCGTCCAATGCGCCGTTGAACCACAGCTTGCCGACCGCGCGGGAATATTCAATGCCGGCATTAAGCGTTACTTCGGGCGTATAAACACCGCGTTTACCGGTGTAATCGCAGAATCCGTCGGGGCCTTCCGGTTGGCCAAAGTGGCAGTTGCCGTTTTCAAAGTCGTCATATTCAAAATCCAATAGGGCGACACCGTAGCTGCTGCTCCAGTGGTTGGAGATCTGCCAGCGGCCGTCCATCTCTATGCCCTGCACCAGGGTGCTTTTCGCATTGCCAATGTTAAATCCAACCGCGCCGTCGAATTGGCTGACCTGCAGGTCTTCGTAATCCATATGGTAGACCGCGACATTCAACTCTCCGCGACCGTCGGCAAAGCGCATCTTGCTGCCGAGTTCAAGCGATGTGACTTTTTCTTCCTCGAATTCGAAACGCGTGCTGTTATTGGAGCGCGGATCAAAGCCGCCCGCTTTAAATCCTTTCGAAAAACGCACGTATGTCATCACATCATCGTTGGCTTGGTAGCTCAGTGTTGCCGATGGCGTGAATGAGGATTCGTCCCGGGCTTCGGCAAGGTCGTGTCCACCGAATTGCACGGTATCTGTAGCAAAGTTGGGTCCGGCGTAAATGAAGGCGACGGTAGTAAGATCCGCTGGATTTTCTACACCGACCACATTGAGTATTTTGGTCGCTTCCTTCTCTTCCTCTGTATATCGCCCGCCCAGGTTCAATTTAACCGCGTCGGTAATGCTCCATGTAATTTCGCCGAATATGGCCCACACATCGGATTTTTGAGTAAAGTCGCGATCTATGCCCGTGCCAAAAAATACTGAAGGAATTAGTCCGGCTGTGAGTGCATTTAAAGTCGATGTGGCGGGCAAATTAAAATCGTCATTAAACGTCTGATCGTAAGTCTGATAAAACACACCGCCCAGCCACTCAACAGTTCCGCCTTCCTCGGACGTCAGTCGGACCTCCTGGCTGAATTGCTCGTATTTTTCTCGGATGGTCAGGTCAAAAATATTGGCGGGGGTAAAATCGCAATCGCAGAGTTCGTCGTATTTAAAATTCAGATAACCGGTGAGTGACGTGATGGTGAAATACGGCATTTCATAATCAATGCGCAAGGTTTGCGTGTCGATTTCATTGTCGCTGTATTCGGGAGTGTTGGTCTGCCGGCGAAAATCCTGGCGATTGTCGAAAGTGACACCGCCATTGCGCGAAGCGAGAATCTGCGAATAGTTAAAACCGCCGTATGGTCCTGCTGTAGCAGGCAAATCCTGCGTAATTTCAATTGCCCGTCCCTCAACATCATAAGAGTTGTGCTCGACGATCAATAAAATATCGAGGTTGGAATCGGGCTGCCACAACAGCGAGCCGCGTCCGGATAGTTCCGTGGATTCCGCCTCGTCGATATTTCGGAAGGTGTTAACCATAAAGCCCGGGTCTTCGTAATAGCGCATGGCCAGACGGCCCTTCAGGTTGTTCGCCAACGGGCCCGAGATAAAGCCGTCGAATTCCTGCGTACCGAATTCATTTTCGTAACTGCCGGAGATTTTTCCTGCGAGTTCATCGGTGGGTTTGGCGGTGATCAGGTCAATGGCGCCAGCAATACTGTTTTTACCGAAGAGTGTTCCCTGCGGACCGCGCATCACTTCGGCGCGCTCCACATCGTAAACGGGTGCGCGGAATAATTGCGCGCGGCTGTGGTAGATACCGTCTTTATAAACCCCCACGGATTGTTCAAAACCCTGGCTATTGTCGGAACCTATGCCGCGAATGCGCAGCTGGGTGCCCATGCCCGTCTCTGTAAAGTGAATGTTGGGCACGTAACTGGTTAAGTCTTCCAGGTTCTCAACACCCATTTTTTCGATTTTTTCACCCGTCACTGCGGCCACAGAGATGGGGACTTCCTGCAGGCTCTGCACCCGTTTTTGCGCAGTGACCAAGATCTCTTCCAGAACCGTGGTCTCGGCATGACTCGCCAATGGCAAACTGCCTAACAGGGCAATAGCGACGCACAGGGGGCGTCGGAGCGCTACCTGTGTAAAAGGCTCTACGCGACTCATGGTTTCCTCCGTTATTAAGGTCAATGCAAATTGGAATTTGTCGGGAGCAGGATTGCGCCGGAATAACTGCAGCAGCGCCGTATATTATTTTTGAGTTCCGGTGGCTTGGAAAGGCACCTCACCGGTGCTTAGCTTCCTGCAAAATTTTTATTGCCGGTGTTAAGTATAGTACCGGTTGGTATAAAACGCTGGGAGCGCATCATAGCCCGCTTTGTATACGGGAATAAATAAATCCTGATGCGATTCTGAGGCGTTATGGCGGAGGATGTGTCCTTCAGTTCTACCCGTCTGTGCACCAGGCAATAGGCCCTGTACATCCATCGGTCTGCCCCCTGCTGACAATATGGAGCATCGTGCTAAACTGCCCGCCACCCGCAGATAGAGAGACTACTGGTACACGTTTGAAGAATCCAAATTCCCCGGCAGATGCGCAAGACTGGCGTATCGAGCAGTTCGAAGTGCCTCCCAGCGCAGGCAAACAGCGGTTCCACGATTTTGATCTCTCCCCATCCCTGATGCGGGCAATCCAGGCGTTGGGCTTTCGTTATTGTTCGCCGATCCAGGCGCGATCATTACCTTACAGTCTGGCGGGACACGATGTGCTGGGACGCGCCCAGACCGGCACGGGAAAAACCGCAGCCTTTTTAATCAGCGTGATTGAGGATCTTTTGCATAATCCCATAGAAGGGGAGCGTTATGCGGGAGAGGCGCGGGCACTGATACTGGCGCCCACACGCGAGCTGGTGCTGCAGATAGCGGCCGATGCCAAGGATCTTACGCGGTTCACCGATCTGAAAGTTCATACCCTTGTCGGTGGCATGGATTACGGCAAGCAGCGCAACCAATTGCATCGCGAACTGGTGGACATTCTAGTGGCCACGCCGGGCCGATTGATCGACTTTTGCGACAGCAACGATGTGTATCTCGACCACGTGGAAATGCTGGTGATCGACGAAGCTGATCGCATGCTGGACATGGGTTTTATTCCACAGGTGCGACGTATTGTCCGCCTGACGCCCCGTCGCGAACACCGTCAGACCATGATGTTTTCCGCCACCTTTTCCAAGGATGTGTTGAATCTTGCAGACCAGTGGATGTTTGAGCCGGCGCGGGTGGAAATTGAACCCGAGAGCGTGGCGACCGCGACGGTGGACCAGCATATCTATCTGGTATCCGGCGACGAGAAGGACACCATGCTGTTCAATCTTCTGCTGCAGTCCGATGTGGAAAGCCTGATGGTTTTTGCCAATCGCCGCGATCAGTGCCGCAAGCTGCACGACGCCTTAAGCAGCCTGGGTTTTAAGGTCGGCCTGTTGTCCGGCGAGATCGATCAGAACAAACGGGTGAAAACCCTGGACGCGTTCAAGAACCGCCAAATAAAAGTGCTGGTGGCGACGGATGTTGCAGGCCGCGGCATACACATCAATGATGTCTCCCACGTAGTGAATTACACCCTGCCGGAAGAGCCTGAGGACTACGTGCACCGTATAGGCCGCACCGGCCGCGCTGGCACTCGCGGCACTTCCGTCAGCTTCGCCTGCGAGGATGATGCCTTCCGTGTACCGGCGATAGAGGCGCTCCTAGGGCATCCCATCCGCTGCGAACAACCACCGGAAAATCTGCTGAAAGCGATTCCTGAGGATTTACAGCAGGCGCTGCAAAAACAGCGCGCATCCGAACGCCGCACCCACCGGCCCAACTCCGGTGGCGGTGGCCAGCGTCGCCGCCCACCGCCCCGCCGCTAATACGCAGACCGCAGCCTCAGCCTGAAGCGGCTAGATGTAGCCATTTTTAAATCGCGCCTGGTCGTTTATCCACGGGCGCCGGCAGCACCTGTAGTCCCTTTACTTCATTCACCCAAAAGAGTGTCCCGCCGATCACCGCTGCGGGCATGGTAATGATGTTCAATACGGGCACCATACTGCACGCCATGACAGTGCCACCGAAACCGACGCAGCTGTAACGGCGTTTGCGCAGGAGTTTGCGCAGGGTGGCAAATTCTGTGCGATGGTTGTCCGCCGCGTAATCCACGTATTGAATGGACATGGACCAGGCGCTCCACAGCGTGCCGACCACGGGTGCGAGAAAATTCAAAATCAATGTCAGCCCCAGCAAGATCATGACCAGCAAAATAAAAATGCCACGGGTGACAAAATACAGCAGCTTTTTCAATTCCCGGAAAATCGTCCTAATAGTCATTTGCATCAGAGGCTCGTCCGGGCATTTAACGCCAGTCAGGAGCTCTTCCGTCCGCTGCGACAGCACGCCGTAAAACGGCGCGGCTAAAACGTTGGTGATGATATTGAATGAATAACCGTAGCTGATCAGCACCACCACAACAATCAGAAACCACGCGACCCATTTCAAGGTTTTTTCGAGGAATTGCAGGATCTCCGGCAGTGGCAGATTCCAACTGGTGAGTTGATCAAAGTATTGCACTAATAAAGTGGTGAGCACGGCAAACAGCAGGCAATTGATGGCAACGGGTATCAAAACGAATATGCGCAACTGGGGGTGCAGCAGCAGACGCATGCCGCGAAAAAAATACAGCGCGCCGGATGCAAGGTTGTTGCGGGACAGTTCGGGATACATCCATTACCTGCTCATGAAGAGCGCTGATGAAGAGCGTCTACCCGGTAATGCGGGCGCCTGCGTTTTGCAACGCTTCGCGATAGGGGCCGCCGTGGCGGTGATCGCTGATCACCTGCAAAAAGGTTTTGCCTTCTCCGTTGACGGCGTTGATGTTCAATCCGGCTTCGACAAAAAAACGCACGAAGGTCGCGAAATTCTCGGCGTTCAGGCCGCGATAGGCTTTTTCCAGTGCGCAGTAATCGCGGCTCAAGTCGCCGTAGGGCACGACCTCCAGAAAAGCGCGAATGCGCTCATCATCGAAGGATTCCACTATGACTTTGGGTTTGTCTTTTCTCAGGGTCATACATATTGCCTATAGCTGCTGATGTGATGCTGACGCTCTTTTGCGGCCCTGTGAAATGGCATGGATGCCATTTCTGGATGGAAACCGCTAACGCAATTTTTCCAGCAGGATTTTGTTCAACTGCTGTGGATCCGCCTGTCCTTGGGATGCTTTCATCGCCTGGCCGACAAAAAAGCCCAGCATTTTGGGACGTTTGTCTTCGGCCGCGCTGCGATAGTTGGCCGCCTGCTGTGGGTTCCTGGCGATGATGTCATCGACGATTTTTTCCAGCGAGCCCGTGTCAGACACCATGCGCAGGCCCTTGGCGGAGATCACCGTATCGGTGTCGCCTTCGCCGCTCCACATGGCTTCAAACACGGTCTTCGCCATCTTGCTGGAGATGGTGCCGTCATCCAGGCGCTTAATCAAACCGGCCAGATGGGCGGCGCTGACGGGGCTTTGGGAAATGCTGAGTTCCTGACGGTTGAGCTGCGCGGCCAAGTCGCCCATTACCCAGTTGGCCGCCAGCTTGGCTTGGCCGGACAGGCGCGCCACCTCTTCGAAGTAGGCGGCGGTCGCCGCGTCACCACTCAGTGTGCCGGCATCGTATTCAGACAGGCCGAGCTCCGCCACGTAACGCGTGCGCTTGGCTTCCGGCAGTTCCGGCATCTGACGTCGCACGTCCTCTATATAGGCCTCGTCCAATACCACCGGTAGCAGGTCGGGGCAGGGGAAATAGCGGTAGTCGTTGGAATCTTCCTTGCTGCGCATGGTTCGCGCCTTTTTGGTGTCGCCATTGTAGAGACGGGTTTCCTGCGCGATTCTGCCGCCGGACTCGAGCACTTGGATCTGGCGATCGATTTCCAATGCAATTGCTTCTTCCATGAACTTGAAAGAGTTCAGGTTTTTGGTTTCGGTGCGGGTGCCGAGTTTGGCCTGACCTTTGGGACGCACGGAAATATTCACGTCGAAACGCATGGAGCCCTGGGACATATCGCCGTCGCAAATGCCCAGCGCTGTTACCAGGCTGTGTAATTGTCGGGCGAAGCCGACCGCTTCTTCAGCGGAGCCCATATCCGGCTCAGTCACTACTTCGATCAGGGGCGTGCCGGCGCGATTCAGATCTATGCCGGACATGCCGTGAAAATCCTCGTGCAAGGATTTACCGGCGTCTTCTTCGATATGGGCATGGTGAATGCGCACACGTTTATTGGAGCCATCCGCCAGGGTGAGATCCAGATAACCGGCACCCACAATGGGTTGTGCCAATTGCGTGGTCTGGTATCCCTTGGGCAAATCCGGATAAAAATAATTTTTGCGCTCGAACACCGAGCGGCGATTGATCTCAGCATTAACAGCCAGGCCGAACATGGTGGCCATGCGAAAGGCTTCCGCATTGGCGCTGGGCAAGGTGCCGGGCATGGCCAGGTCAATCGCGCTCGCTTGCGTATTGGGTTCGGCACCAAAGGCGGTGCTGGAGCCGGAAAACATTTTTGAGCGGGTTGCCAGCTGCACGTGCACTTCGAGACCTATAACGGGTTCCCATTCCATTTTCTCGTACCTTTAATTAATACCGGCGGGGGCCAGTTCGTGAAATTGGGTGTGCTGCTGAAACTGGTGGGCGGCATTGAGCATGCGCGCCTCGGCGAAGTAATTTCCGATGATCTGCAGTCCGACGGGTTTGCTGCCCACCGTGCCGCACGGAATCGACATGCCAGGCAACCCGGCGAGGTTGGTCGCGATGGTGTAAATGTCTTCCAGATACATGGCCACAGGATCCTTGCTCTTGGCACCGAACTCGAATGCCGGCGAAGGCGAAGTGGGGCCCATGATGAGATCCACTTGTTTGAAGGCTTCAACAAAATCCTGCTGAATCAAACGCCGCGCTTTTTGCGCTTTCGCGTAATAGGCGTCGTAATAACCGGCGGACAATGCATAACAGCCGACCAGTATGCGGCGTTTCACTTCGTCGCCGAAACCTTCACTGCGCGAACGTTTGTAAAGATCCTCCAGGTTTTGAGGATTTTCACAGCGATAACCGTAACGCACACCATCGAAGCGGCTGAGGTTGGCGGAGCATTCCGCCGGCGCTATCACGTAATAGGCGGGCACGGCCAGATTGCTGTGCGGCAGAGTGATGGCGTGAACACTGGCGCCGAGTTTTTCGTAGGTTTTAATCGCGTCTTCCACTGCGCTGGCGGTGCCTGCACTCAACCCCTCGCCAAAATATTCCTTGGGGATGCCGATTTTTAAACCGGCCAGTGATTGATTTAAAGAGGCGGTGTAATCGGGAATGGGTTCATTAACGCACGTGGAGTCCCGCGGATCAAAACTCGCCAGCGTATTCATCAACAGCGCTGCGTCTTCGGCGGTGCGGGTCATCAAACCCGCCTGATCCAGGCTGGACGCGAACGCGATCATGCCCCAGCGGGAAATGCGGCCGTAAGTGGGTTTGATGCCGGTGATGCCGCACAGGCTGGCGGGCTGCCGGATGGAGCCGCCGGTGTCCGAAGCGGTGGCGGCAGGCGCCAGACGGGCGGCGACACTGGCCGCAGAGCCGCCGGATGAGCCCCCTGGCACACAGTTGTGCGCCCAAGGGTTTTTCACCGGGCCGTAATAACTCGTTTCATTGGAGGAGCCCATGGCGAACTCATCCATATTGGTTTTGCCGAGCGTGACCACGCCGGCGCGGCTGTAATTTTCCACAATGGCTGCGTCGTAAGGCGGTACAAAATTGTCGAGCATTTTTGAGCCGCAACTGGTGCGCACACCGGCGGTGCAAAAAATATCCTTATGGGCGAGAGGAATTCCGCACAGAGGATGAGCTTCGCCAGCGGCGAGTTGCCGGTCTGCTGCGCGCGCCTGCGCCAAAGCCTGTTCCTCCGTTACGGAAATAAAACTGTTGTATGTGGCATCCAGCTTCTGGATGCGCGTCAGGAAATGTTGCGTAAGTTCCACACTGGAAAACCGCTTCTGCCGCAGTTCCCGGATCATCTGGGTAATGGTGAGATTGTGCATGGGGGTGAATTTCCGCAGGGCGGCGAATGCCGCTGGAATTAATCTATGACTTTCGGAACCAAATAGAGGCCGTTTTCGGTGGCGGGGGCTATGGCCAAAAATTGTTCGCGTTGATCAGGTTCCGTGACTGCATCTGCGCGCAGATGTTGTACCGCATCCAATGGATGCGCCATAGGCGCGACCGCATCGGTATTTACCGCTTGGAGTTGATCCACCAGCTCCAGCACATTGGTGATGCGAGTTGCAACTTCGGCCAAGTCCTGCGGGCGAATTTCCAAGCGCGCCAATTGCGCGAGTTTTTCAATTTCCGATGGGTTCACAAAGCTTCTCCCGCCTGCTCGCAATCGGGATTTTCCACCGGGTTGCGGCACGCAAATTCATCTATACTGTCAAGGATTTTGAGGCGCGCTAAGGTATCACACTTGCGCCTTGCTCTAAATCCCCAGCGTTGCTAGAGTGCCGCGATTTACGGTTTCTTATTTGTTTCTCGAATAATTGGACCCAAACCGCGATTCCGTACTCGAACACCGTCTGTATTCAAAACAACATCCGTACTCGAACACTCGTCAAAAGAGACAAGCGGAACCCACCCATTTTCCGGGTTTGACTCAAAATAAGGTTTTACCACCACTATGCTAAAACGCCTGCGCGGAATTTTTTCCAACGATCTGTCCATCGACCTCGGCACCGCCAACACGCTCATTTATGTCCGCGAACGCGGCATAGTGCTCAACGAACCCTCTGTCGTCGCCATTCGCAATCACAATGGCCAGAAATCTGTTGAGGCGGTCGGCATGGCGGCCAAACGTATGCTGGGTCGTACACCGGGCAATATCACGGCAATACGTCCATTGAAGGACGGGGTGATCGCCGATTTCCAGGTGACGGAAAAAATGCTCCAGCATTTTATTCGTAAAGTTCATGAAAACAGTTGGTTTCAGCCGAGCCCCCGTGTACTGGTTTGTGTTCCCTGCCTGTCCACCGAAGTGGAAAAGCGGGCGATTCGCGAATCCGCTTTTGGCGCGGGCGCACGTGAAGTGCGTTTGATCGAAGAGCCCATGGCGGCCGCCATAGGCGCCGGCCTGCGGGTGGATGAAGCGACCGGGTCCATGGTGGTGGACATCGGCGGCGGCACCACCGAAATTGCAATTATTTCCCTTAACGGTGTGGTTTTATCCGACTCTGTGCGCATTGGCGGCGACCGTTTTGATGAGGCGATCGTCAACTATGTGCGTCGCAAGTACGGCAGCGTGATTGGCGATGCAACCGCCGAGCGCATTAAAAAAGAAATCGGCTGCGCTTTTGCCGGCAGCGAAGTGTTGGAAATCGACGTGCGTGGACGCAACCTCGCCGAAGGTGTGCCGCGCAGCTTTACCCTCAATAGCGACGAGGTGCTTGAAGCGCTGCAGGAACCCCTCTCCGGAATTGTCCAGGCCGTGAAAAGTACGCTCGAGCAGTCGCCGCCCGAATTGGCCTCCGACATTGCCGAAAGCGGCATAGTGCTCACCGGTGGCGGCGCCCTGCTCCGGGACATAGACCGGTTGCTGATGGAGGAGACCGGCTTGCCTGTACTGGTGGCGGAAGATCCTCTCACCTGTGTGGCCCGGGGTGGTGGCAAGGCCATGGAACTCATGGACAGCCGCGCCATCCATTTGCATTACTGATCGCGCTTCCCATTGAGGTCCGCCTATCAAACCGCTCTTTTCAACAGGCCCCTCTCCCGGCGTTCGTCTGATTGTGCTGGCGCTGATGGCTTTGGCTATCGCCCTGATTTACAGCAAAACCGATTGGTTCAGTGGAGCGCGCCAAAGGGTCAGTGATTTCACCATGCCCTTGTACTGGTTTACGGACATCCCCGGTCAGGTCGGGCGTTGGTCAGGAGACCGGTTCGCTTCAAAACAGGATTTGCAGGAGGAAAACACCGCCCTGCGCACGGAAGTGCTGGTGCTCAAGCGCAAACTGCAACAAATGGCCTCTCTCACCGCTGAAAATACTCGCCTGCGCCAGCTGCTCAATTCCGCCGATACCATCGAAGACCGCGTTCTGGTAGCCGAGTTGATCGGCGTCTCTCCTGATCCTATGCGGCATAAGGTCATGATCAATCGCGGCAGTGCCGACGGTGTCTACATAGGTCAGCCAGTGGTGGATGCTTTCGGCCTGGTGGGTCAGGTGGTAGAAGTGGGGAGGCACACAGGGCGGGTGCTGTTGATCACCGATTCATCCCATGCCCTGCCGGTGCAGGTCAACCGCAACGGTATACGGCTGGTGGCGGAGGGGCAGGGCGATTTGTTTGAGCTGCAGCTGCGATTTGTTTCCAGCACCACTGACATACAAGAGGGCGACCTGTTGGTCACCTCCGGTCTTGGCCAGCGCTTCCCACCCGGTTATCCGGTAGCACTGGTGGAATCGGTCAGCCATGATCCGGGCAAACCTTTCGCTACGGTAACGGCACGGCCGATGGCGGAACTCAATCGTAATCGCCATGTGCTCCTGGTGTTCGATCGTCATGTAGTGTCCGATGCCGACGACAGCCCCGCCGCTTCCCCAGGAGGCTGACGCATGACCAGTTCTTGGTCGCTTTCTGTTCTGTTCGGGATGTGCCTGCTCCTGGCGTTATTGATCGCCATCTACCCACTGAGCCCGTCGATTTCCGTGTATCGCCCGGAAGTGCTGTGCCTGATGCTGATCTACTGGGTGTTGCACAGCCCCCAGCAGTTTGGCGTTGGTATCGCATGGTTTGTCGGGATGTTTCAGGATGTGGTCGAGGACGGCGTCTGGGGTGGTCACGCCCTGGCATTGGCGTTGGTGGCATACATTTGCATGATGTCCTATCAGCGCTTGCGCAGTTACTCCATCGGCCAGCAAACCTTCTGGATTTTTGTGTTTGTCGGTATTCACCAGTTGTTCGTCAACTGGATTCAGGGTTTGGATGGCTACGGCGGCCCGGCACGCCATATGGCCGTGTCGGCGCTGGTGTCGGCGGCCTGCTGGCCGCTGCTGGTAATATGCATGCGCATCGTGCAGCGCCGCTATCGGATCTTCTAACCACGACGCAGAACACCCCGGGTGATGGTCATTGACTGATCGCAATAGCCGGTCCAACACGATTCCTCGGCAATGACTCACCCACCGCCAGGGAATATTTGAATGAATTCTTTGATCGAGAATGCTGTGAATTCCAAAGTGGATGTATTGCTTGCCTCCCAATCACCGCGCCGCCAGGAATTGCTGGCGCAGATCGGCGTGCGTTATGCCGTGGTCAAGGTCGCCGTACCCGAGGAGCATCAGGACGGGGAGTCACCCGAGTCTTACGTGCAGCGCCTCGCCTTGGCCAAATCCAGTGCCGGCAGTGTGCTGCGGCCGGAACTGCCGGTGCTCGGCGCCGACACAGTGGTGGTGATCGGCGATGAAATTCTGGAGAAGCCCCGCGATCGCGCCGCTGCACTCGCCATGCTGGCGCGGCTTTCCGACCGCACGCATCGGGTGCTGACCGGAATTGCCGTGTGTCAGAACGAACGTCAATTGAGCCAGGTGGTGGAGACACTGGTGCGTTTTCGCCCCATAGCTCCGGCTGAAGCGGCACTTTATTGGGACACCGGAGAACCGGCGGACAAAGCCGGCGGCTACGGCATACAGGGGTTGGGTGCGGTTTTTGTCGAGCATCTGAGCGGCAGTTACAGCAATGTGGTGGGACTGCCCCTGGCCCAGACCGCGCAGATTTTTCGGGAGTTTGGAGTGCCGGTTTGGACGGAGCGACACGCGTGAGCGACGAAATCCTGGTCAATTTCGGCCCCACCGAAACCCGCGCCGCCCTGATCGAAAACGGCGTGGTGCAGGAGATCTATATCGAGCGTCTGAAGCGCAAAGGCTACGTGGGCAATATTTACTTGGGCAAAGTGGTGCGGGTGCTGCCTGGCATGCAAGCGGCATTTGTGAACATCGGCCAGGAGCGCGCAGGCTTCATCCATGCGGCGGACATAGCGCCGCTCAACAAAAATGGCATGGAGGAGCGCAGCGCCGAGGTGGCGGATATCCGCTCCCTGGTACACGAGGGCCAGTCTCTGCTGGTACAGGTGGCCAAGGATCCCATCAGCAACAAGGGCGCGCGCCTGACCACTCACTTGTCTGTTTCCGCGCGTTACCTGGTGTATATGCCGCATACAGACCACATAGGCGTCTCCAATCGTATTGAAGAGGAGGCCGAACGCGACCGTTTGCGCAAGGCGGTGGAACATCTCGCGGCGGAATATGCGGATCAGTACAAAGGCGGCTTCATTGTGCGAACCGTTGCCGAAGGCGTAACGGAAGATGAACTGCGAGCGGATATTCCGTTTGTCTACAAGCTGTGGCATGACCTGGCCGACAACATCAAAACGGCCAAGGCCCCGGCGATCATTTACGAGGATCTGCCTTTATACATGCGCACGGTGCGCGATCTTATGCGGCCGCAGATCGAAAAAGTCCGCATCGATTCGCGGGAATCCTTTCAGCGTATGGCGAGTTTTGCCAAACATTACGCACCGGAAATCGGCGCGCGCATCGAACACTATCCGGGCGAAAGGCCGCTCTTCGATATCTACGGCGTTGAGGAAGAGTTGAAAAAAGCACTGGACCCCAAGGTGATGCTGAAGTCCGGCGGCTATCTGATCATCGAACAGACCGAAGCCATGTGCACCATTGATGTGAACACCGGTGCTTTTGTCGGCCATCGCAATCTGGAAGAAACGATTTTCAAAACCAACCTGGAAGCGGCGGCGGCGATAGCGCGGCAGCTGCGGCTGCGCAACCTGGGTGGCATCATCATCATCGACTTTATCGATATGACAGAGGCGGAACACCAGCGCCAGGTGCTGCGCACCTTGGAAAAAGCCCTGGAAAAGGATCGTGCGAAAACCTCCATCAACGGCGTGTCGAGTCTCGGCCTGGTGGAGATGACCCGCAAACGCACCCGTGAATCCCTCGGCCAGATTCTCTGCGAACCCTGTCCCGTATGTCGGGGTCGCGGTCGGCTGAAATCCGCTGAAACCGTCTGTTATGAGATTTTCCGGGAAATTCTCCGGGAGGCCCGCACCTACGATGCCTCCGCGTTCCTGGTGCTTGCTTCCCAGGTGGTGATTGACCGGTTGCTGGACGAAGAGTCTGCCAATGTGGCGGATTTGGAAACCTTTATCGGCCGGACCATTCAATTCCAGGTCGAGACTATCTATAACCAAGAGCAGTACGACATCATTCTGGTCTAGCGGCTAAACACAGGAAATGGATATGGGACCCATGCGGACCTGTCGACGCTTCGGGTGAACCTGTGGCGCGACGGTTGAAACATCATCTGCAGTTCTGGGTGCGCTCCTTCTGGGGTGTGGTGCTTTTCGTCATCATTACCCTGGCGGTATTGGTGCAGCTGGGCCGCGCCCTGTTTCCCGTGCTGGACGATTATCGTGACCTTGCCGAGCGCGAGCTG
>Ga0164241_10001207_pt1 | contig 34023 bp, 28 predicted proteins | sample OricomyardsoilBY_FD_108780 | JGI IMG/M metagenome (GOLD analysis project Ga0164241, IMG submission 108780) | Backyard soil microbial communities from Emeryville, California, USA - Original compost - Back yard soil (BY) | ecosystem: Environmental > Terrestrial > Soil > Unclassified | place: USA... | reverse complement strand
CCCGCAATACCTTTTGAAACAACTGCAGGACTTTGCCAGCGGCGCTCGTAAACACGAGTTCATGAACCGCGTGGCCGCCGATCTGGACCCGGCGGATGCGGCGGACATTATTGCGTATTACGTAAGCCGCACCCCGAACGGCAAAGCGTCGACAGAAAAAGACCGCGTTGAGGCAGCGGCAGTGCAACCGTTGTTTTTGCACGGGGATCCGGCGTGGTCGATTCAAAGCTGTGCGGGCTGCCACGGTTCCGACGGCAAAAGCACCATCGCGCAACCCGGCGTGATTGCCGCCGAATGGATTCCGGTCCTTGCCGGTCAGGACCATTATTATCTGGAAGAGCAATTGCTCAACTGGCGCAGCGGCGCCCGCACCAACAGTCAAAACGGTATGATGAACCGCGCTTTGCAGGGACTGACCGATGCGGAAATTCATGCATTGGCGATTTATCTGGAAGGACTTTGATCTATTTCCCTAGGCCCTGGTCTACTTTCGCTAGGCTCTGGGCTACTTTCGCTAGGCTTTGATCTAATGCGTTCGGCTTTGGTCCATTTCATTCAGCGTTGGCTTCGGCGAACGGCTGTGATCCATCATCCATGCCCGAGGCATTTTTTGCCGGGCCGGATATTTGACCTATTCATTTTGGAGACAACCTATGAAACATTTTTGGCTGGTCGGTTTGATGAGCGGTGTGTTAGCGCAAAACGCGGTGGCGGCCCTGGAGGAGGGCGATAAGGCGCCGGGCTTTAAAATTCCCGCATCGCTCGCGGGTAAGGAAATTCAATTCTCTTTGGAAGAGAAACTCGAAAAAGGCCCAGTGGTTGTCTACTTTTACCCATCCGCCTATACCCGCGGCTGCAATATCCAGGCGCACGAATTTTCCGTCCACAGCGATAAATTCGGCGCGGCGGGCGCCAGCATAGTGGGCGTCTCCCTCGACAGCATCGCCCGCCTCAACGAATACTCCGCCGACCCGGAATTCTGCGCCGGCAAATTTCCTGTAGCGTCCGATGCGGACGGCAAAGTGGCCAAGGCCTTCGAACTTAATGTGGGTGAAGCCAAATCCGGCGCCGTGGACACTCGCGGCGCCGCCATTGATCACGGCTTCGCGGAGCGCACCACTTTTGTGGTAACGCCCGATGGCAAAGTCGCCGCCACTATCGGCGGACTGACACCCAAGGAAAATGTTTTGAAAGCGCTGGAAGCGGTGGAAAAACTCGCGGCTGCAAATAAAACCCATTGATTGGCATCCGACATTCTGGAAGCCAACTCATTAAGTAAAAAGATGTGGACGATCAGCACCCATGCACCGCAAGCGGCATTTCTTCGTTTTTTATAGCGTAGGTATTGGATGTGGGCTGCTGAGCATGGCAGTGCTCGTCCAGATTTTTCTCGCACTGCGCACGGGTACTGCTGCGGCGCATGTCGCTCGGGGTAGAACAGGGACAGTGCTCGTGAATGCCTCAGCAGTGGATGACCCTTCCGCCTTTTGGTTTTTTATCGGCGCCTGGGGATTGGGCGCAATTTTGCTTTTGTACCTGGCGGTGCGTTTTATCCGGCTTGCCCGGACTGTGAAGGCAAACCCGGAGTAACGGTGGAAACCACTGAGTGAATGTGCAAATAAAAGGCCCGCAACAAATGCTGCGGGCCTTTTATTTTTGATGCATTTACTTGCTGCTGGCGACTGTGACGAACGAGCGCAGCTCGTCGATTTTCACCAGTCGGCCGTGCAGGGGTGCTATGTGCTCCACATCGAGTTTCAAGCGGACGATATTCTCGTGCAGATTTTTCGCAAAGGGGTTGACTGTCGCCGGCGGTGGCGCGTCTGGTGGAGGCGGGGTGAATGCGTCCGCTTCAATCAGGATCTTTTCCTTGGGTAAATAAATCAAAGCGAAAGCGTCGTTGTGACCACTGTCCGTAATGGCGTGGATTTCGATTGCGCGCTGACCGTCGTTCAACACCAATTTATCTTTGAAGGTCTGGAATTTCGGTGTCTTTTTGGAGAGCGCCAATTTATCCGGATTCAAGTTGTGTGGCTGCTTCCAGGCTTTTTCATAGAAAGGCTTATTTAATTCGTGGGTGACAATGGTTGCACCGGCGTCAACGTAAGTGCGCAGGCCACCGGAGTGATCAAAATGCTGGTGACTGTTGATCAGGTGCGTAAGGGGCTTATTGGGAAACAGCTCGCGGACTTTGGCGATAACTGCCAGCGAACGCGCTTCGTGCTGCGGCGCTTCGACCACGACTATATGATCGCGCTGCTCGATGGCCACACTGTGATGCGAGCCGCCCTGCAGATAATGTACGCCGGCCGCTATTTCGGTGCTCGTCACCGCAATATCGGGATTGGGGTTGGCACTGACTTCGGCGGGAATCGGAAAATCCACGGCGACATTGGTTTTAACACTGTCGATTTTCAGATCGAGAACCGGTGCGCCGCCCTGCGTTTTGACAATACGCGCAGGGAAATAAACGTCGCCGAATTTTTTATAGTCGCTGTAAACCACGTCGATTCGGGTATCGCCCAGCACGGGGTTGGCGATCCAGGTGGTGACATTTTCCAAGTGGCCGTCGGAATTCAACACGCCTTTGTAAAGACTTTTGCCCTTGGAAAATTCCACCTGGGTTTTATTGCCTTGTTTTTTGCTCACCGCGCGATTGTCCAGGGCCGCCTTCAAAAATCCCTGGGGTGTGGTCCAGATTTCCGACTGCCGTTCTTCCACCGCATATGGCTGGGTTTGAGGCACAGGAGGCGTTCCGGCCGGAGCGCCCTGGGGCGCTGCCAGGTTCCAGGCGATATTGCCGTTGAGGTATTGATCGGGTTTTTGCTCCACCGGCACCGGGCGCTCCCGATTTGGCTCCACCACTTGTTTACGTGTCTGGAATACCCGCGCCGATCCATTTTCGAAATCGATGGAAGCGGTATAGCTGCTCACATCAAACGGGGGCCAGGGAGTGTCCGGGGCGGGCGATTGCCCGAACTGGAACCAGCGGCCGCTACCGGCGAACTCCAATGTTTTGACTTTGTCGGCGCCGATTTTCTTGGCCGCTTTTTCCACAGCCGCGTCGGCAGCGAAAGCCGGGCCGGCGACTAGGGTTAAACCGAGGGCAAAAATACTGCGCCGGAATATTTTGGGGAGAGCATGCATAAAAATTCCTTGGGTAATGAAATTAAACATGAAGCCATATCGAGCGGCATGGCATAGCAAGCGCTTTAGCAGAGCAAGTGACATACCAGCGATAAGAAAATAAAAAATCCGAATTTAAACCGTGATTTGTGATGCGGCATGTGTTGGATGTGACAGCAGCGGATGAATTAGCTGCTGCCTATTGCACACATGCTGTGTTGCAAAAGGATGTTGCAGTTGATTTTTTAACAGTGGGATTTCACGCGCGCGGCCGTTGCAGAGCCTCGCTATAATGCGCGCGACTTTATTGAGACGACTCGATCCGCCGTAGGAGTTTTTTTGCGTACCGATTTACGATTGCCGTTGTTTTTATGCCCCGCGCTTTTATTTTTTCTTGTGGTGTTGCCGGACAATCTTCTGCAATTTCATCCCGATGTTCTTCTGGCGCTGCCTTTGGAACTGCCCCTGCTGGGATTGCTGCTGTTGTTATCCGGCGCCAATCGCCCGTTGCTCTTTGCCGTCGCTTCGCTGCTTGCGCTGCGATTGATCCTGATCCTGGCGGACACCTTGTCACACCAGGTGTATGCACGGCCGTTCAATCCGGTTTTCGATGCATATCTGCTGTCACATGCGGTGTATCTGCTGAACGGCGTGCTCGGTCCGCTGGCGGCCTACGCGATTGCCGGAATGGCTGCGCTGTTGCTGGTGGGCATTGTGTGGGGCGTGCTGATGCTGCTGCAAAAAACCCGCGACGCATTGCCGGCGCGATCCTGGATCACCCTGGCATTTATGTTGATGCTCGGTCTCACCTGGGCGGTCATGCGTTTGACGGAATCCCCACGCGCGGTGCAACGCGTATCGAATCATCTGACGCAACACCTGGATAATTTCCGCCGCAGCCTGGTGGACATACGGGAATTTCGCGCGGCGCTCCCCGAGAAAGAAATGTCGGCTTCCAGCCCCGATTTGCTGGAGCGGCTGCGCGGCAAGGATGTGCTGTTTGTATTTATCGAATCCTACGGCCGCACGCTGTTGGACAAGCCGGAGTTCGCTGCGCATTTTCGCCCCTTTCTCGCCGCGCAGGAAAAAGACCTGGCGCAGTCGGGCATCGGCGTTCGCAGCGCCTATTTAACCTCGCCCACGGTGGGTGGATTGAGCTGGCTCGCCCACGCGACCCTGATGTCGGGGCTTTGGATCGACAGCCAGGTTCGCTACGACAGTTTGATGATGAGCCGCCAGCCGTCCCTCAACCGTCTATTCCGGGACGCCGGCTGGCGCACCGTGGCGGTGATGCCCGCCATCACCATGGCCTGGCCGGAAGCGGAATATTTCGGCTACGACCAGATTTATCACGCCTACAACTCCGGCTATGCCGGCAAGCCGTTTAATTGGGTGACCATGCCAGATCAATACACTTTGTCGGCGTTCCACCGCAGCGAACTCGCCGCCGAGGCGCGCAGCCCGGTAATGGCGGAGATTGCTCTGATCTCCTCCCACGCGCCCTGGACGCCGGTGCCAACTCTCGTGGACTGGGACGCAGTGGGCGACGGCCGGATATTCGACGAGCAGGCGGACAGTGGCGATGCGCCGGAAGTGGTGTGGCGCGACCCACAACGCATTCGCCACCAGTATCGGCTGGCGGTGGAATACGCTTTGGCGACCTTAACGGATTATCTGGTGCACCACGCGGACGACAATCTGGTGGTGCTGGCATTCGGTGATCACCAGCCAGCACCCTTGGTGAAAGGCGATAACGACAATCGCGATGTGCCGGTGCACCTGTTGACGCGCGATCCGGAAATCCTCGCCGCCGTGGCGGATTGGCAGTGGCGCGATGGCCTTGTTCCAGCGGACACAGGGCCCGTATGGCCGATGAGTGAGGTGAAAGAAAAGCTGATCTCCGCCATGTCGAGCATTGGCGGATTCCACAGCGAATCAGCCGGGCAGGGCGAGCAGATCCAGATGACCGATGGTGCAACTACCCTCAGCGACGTTCCCTAAGCGAAAACTCAGCCACGCCTCCAGAGCACGCTTATCCAAAGTTTGTTCTGCAGCTGCCGCCGCGGCTATGCCGCGCAGCAGTTCCTTCACCAGTAACCCGTTACCGACCTCAAGGCGCCAGGGGCTCGGCTTGATCGACACCCGGAATCCCGCCTTTTTAAAAAGGCTCGCAAGATAATCCGTGGCACCGGGGCCGAGGGCGGGGCCAAAACCTTTGTCGCGCAATTGATCGCGATTGAAGGACTGGAGCACTTGGCCATCCAGAGGATGCCTCGGCGACCAATCGGTGGTGCCGTCGTAATTGAGCGCCGCGTAAAGCCCAGTGCCGGACAGACGCAGGCGCGCCACCAGGGCATCGCAGAATTCCCGCGACGCCAGATCGAACAGGGCAGAGGCGGTGACCAGGGCGGCATCGGCCAGGGGCAGCCGGTCCAGTTGGGTGAGATCCGTGATGTGCGTTGCCAGTTGATGAGTCGCGCCGTGGCGGCGGGTCGCCTCGGCCAGCAGGGTTGGGTCCAAATCCACCAGATGCCACTGCAGATTCGTTGCTTCCCCGCCGAATGCGCGCAGGGTGGAACCGGTGCCGGAGCCAAGGTCCACCACTGTTGGATTTCGCTTCTGCGCCAGCCATTCCAGGCTCTGCCGCAACAACTCCGGGTCGCGCGCCGCGTGGTCTGCACTTTCACGCAGGTCGAGCCAGGCAACGGAAAAGCCGCTCATGCAGACCTCGCTTGGGATTGCTCCAGTAGACGCGCGATTTGATCGACACTTTGCTGCCAGGTGGGCAGGGTTTGCGCGACGCATCGGGCACCTTGGCGCAGGCTGCTGTGCAAACGCTCATCGGTGAGCAGGCGGGCGAGGGCATCGGCCAGGGCGGCGGAGTCGTCGGGCGCCACCAGAATGCCGGCGTCCCCGGTCACCAAATCCGGCACCGCGCCCGTGCGTGCGCCCACCACCGGCAAGCCAAACGCCAGTGCTTCCGCGAAGGCCATGCCGTAACCCTCGTAGCGGGAGGGCAGCACAAACACATGGGCGCGGGCGAACTCCGGCGCCGGGTCCGCCACATTGCCCACAAAATGCACCCGCTCATCCAGTCCGAGCCTGTGTGTTTCAGCGCGCAGCCAGGCTGCCCAATCCGGGTCAAAATCGGCACCGCCGACAAAGCGGGCCGACCACTCCAGGTGGCGGATTTGCGCCAGGGCATCCAGCAGAACATCGTGCCCTTTGCGCCGGGTGAGTGTGGCCACGGTCAGCAGCACCGGTATCCGGGCGGGCGATTGCCCAGGCGAAAGCGCCTCAGGGGAAACCGTCACACCCGGCGGCGCCAGCAGAATTTTTTCCTGCGGCACAGAAAATTCCTGGAGCAGCAGGCGGGAGGTCGAAGCACTGGTGACGATCACCGAGCGGGCGGCGGCCAGAGCACGCTCTTCGGATAAATGCAGTGCCGCCGCCTGCGTTTGATCCAGGCCGGTTTCCAGGGCGAGCGGGTGGTGGCACAGAGCGATGAGATGCAGGCGCCTTGCCTCCTTTACCGCCAGATCATCCAGGACACCGAAGGCGAGGCCATCGACAATCACCTGCGCACCGTCCGGCAGTGCGGCGAAAAGCGCAGCGGTGGCGGCAAGCGTGGTTTCGGCGGGAAAGGGAAATTCACCGGACAGGTGCAGTATGTCAACGTGCATTCCACCTTCGCGCAGACCAGCAATAATGCGGCGGTCATAGCCATAACCGCCGGTTAAGGCGTGGAGGTCTCCGGGAACCGCAAAATAAAGGCTTTTGGGCTGGGGCATAAAGTTTGCTGCCTCGCTTGGCAAAAAAAGAGAAATGAAGACTGTTTAATGGATTCCGGGCGCGGCAGAATCGGCACTTCAAAATGGCAGCCTGTTAAACGATTGATGTTTTACAGGCGCGGAATATTGCCATCCGCTTTCGTTCACTGATACAGGCGAATTCAAATTGACTGCGCAACATCAATTGACCGCACAACCACATAATTTTGCTGAATTCATGGTCGCCAAATGAATGTTCACCAGGAATTGCCATCCTGGCTGTTGAATTTCCAACAGCAAAATACGCCCGGCAATCGCCCGTTTGTCACGCTCAGCTATGCCCAGAGCCTCGACGGCAGTATTGCACTCAACGACCGCGAACCCCTGGTTTTGAGCGGAGCGGAATCCCTGCGCTTAACGCATCAATTGCGCAGCCTGCACGACGGCATTCTGGTGGGCATAGGCACAGTGCTGTCCGATGACCCGCAACTCACCGTGCGTCATTGGGACGGCGAAAGCCCGCAGCCAATTATTCTCGACAGCCAATGCAGAATTCCCGCTGCGGCGCGTTTGCGTCATCGCGCAGAAAAATCCACGTGGGTGTTGACCACCAGCGAAGCGGGTTGGCAAAACATCGAGGGTATCGAAATCCACCCCATGCAGGCCGATGAACACGGGCGCGTCTGCTTGAATCACGCGCTGGAATTTCTTTATGGCCGCGGCATAAAGCGCTTGATGGTGGAGGGCGGCGCGCAGGTGATTACATCTTTTCTCAAAGCGGGCGTGGTGGATGCGCTAGTACTGACCATTTGCCCGCGCATGATCGGCGGCTACAAGGCAGTGCAGGATCTGGACCTCACATCCACCAGTCGTTTGGTTCGCCTGCAACCCATGCACAGTGCCCGCCTGGACGAAGACATAGTCGTCTGGGGACACTTCGCCACAGAGGCCTGTCTGGAGAGCCTATGAATGAGAAGGATAGATATGAATAAGAAGGACATGACGGTGGAGCAGCTTTGGTTTACCGCGCCCTATCAATTGGAATTGCGAAGGGTGGCGAAACCGGTCCCCGGTCCCGGCCAAGTATTGGTTAACACCCTATGTTCGGCGGTCAGTCCCGGAACCGAAATGCTGTTGTATCGCGGGCAAATGCCTTCCTCCATGACACTGGACGCCACCATCAGCGGCATGCAGGAGGCCTGTTCCTACCCGTTGCAATACGGCTATGCCTGCGTTGGCCGGGTGGCGGAAGTCGGCAGCGACGTGGGTTCTTCCTGGATCAATAAACAGGTCTTCGCCTTTGCGCCCCACGCCAGTCATTTTGTTGCGGATCTCGCGCAACTGATCGAGGTGCCGCCGGATATTCCGCCGGAGCGCGCCGTATTTTTTGCTAATACGGAAACGGCGGTGAATCTGCTGCAGGATGGCGCGCCCCTGTTGGGAGAGCGGGTGGTGGTGCTGGGTTTGGGTACGGTCGGATTGCTGCTGACCAGTCTCTTGGCCCGCTTTCCCTTGACGGAACTCTTAACCAGTGACGGTATTGAGGCGCGACGCCAATGGTCGCTGCACCTCGGCGCCACGGGTACCTACCATCCGCAGGATGCCGCCAAATATTCCGGGGATGCGCAGAGCGCGGATTTGATTTACGAAGTCAGCGGCGCGCCGGAAGCCTTGAATTCCGCCATAGAGATAAGTGGCTTTGCGAGCCGCATTGTAGTCGGCAGTTGGTACGGCAAAAAATCCGCGCCCATCTGGCTGGGCGGCGACGCGCATCGCAACCGGTTGCGCATCATCACCAGCCAGGTCAGCACCCTGGCACCGGAACTCACCGGAAGGTGGAGTAAAGAGCGGCGCTACGCCGCCACCTGGAATATGCTGCGGCAAATAAAACCGGAGCAATGGATTTCCCATCGCGCACCGCTTGCCGAAGCGGCGGAACTGTATCAATTGATCGACCAGCAACCGCAGGCGTGTTTACAACCTGTGTTTGTTTATTCTCATTAACCCATTTTTTAATTTATTCATTACGGAAATTTCTTATGTATACATTGGCGGTCAGCCGCGATTTTATTGCCCGGCATTTTTTGATCGGCGGCGATTGGGGCGCGGAAAATTTCCCTCACGCCCATCACTATGTGGCGGAGGTGAGCATCGAAGGCCAGCAGTTGGATCAGCACGGCTATCTGGTGGATATAGTGGACGTGGAAGCGGCGCTGGGGAAAATCATCGATTATTTCCGCGATGCGCTGCTCAACGATAAAGAGGAATTTGCCGGACTCAATCCCAGCATCGAACATTTCAGCCGGATTATTTGCCAGCAGCTTGTCGCCACCATTAAACCGGCGGCGGGTGCCCGCGCCATTACGGTAAAGCTGTGGGAAAACGCCACCTGCTGGGCGTCCTACCGCCACGTATTTTAACGGTGCTCCAGCCAGGCATCGTCGCCGCGCCACAAACAGAAATTGCCTGCACCCAGCAACAGTATGCCGCTTGCCGCCGTCAGCAGAGCGGCATCCTGCCACGCAAGGGGAAGGCCGCCCTGTGCGAGGCTCCAGCCAATCAATAAAACACCCGCCGCCATGCGCGCACCCAATCCCATCAATACACCAATGGCCAGCAGAGAAAACGCGATCTGTAAAAAATCGAATTCACCGCCGCTGAGTCGATAAAAAACCAACAGGCAAACCGTAATGCGCAGAAGCGGCAGCAACACATTATGGCCAAGCCGCATCAATAGGCCGCGCAAATACGCCCACGCCGCTACACGGCCGGACACCGCCAGCCAATCCAATAAAAATCCCGCCAAAATCGGCACCATAAAAACCACGCCGAGCAAACGTGTCACCGCCGATGAAAAAGCCGGCAGCAACGCGAGGGCGACAAATCCCATTTGCAAGCCCGCGAGTATGCGCCGCAAAACGCTGGGGGGCAGGGGATAGACCGGCAAATTCCGGTGGCGCCGCCAGCGCAGCGCTGCAATAAATAGATAATAGGCCGCACTCACGGCGAGAAAACTCCAATGGAATTTTCCAAAGGATACGGCGAGCAACGGCGCCACCAGCAGACCCAGGGCATCCATTTCCGTATCCAGTTCTTTGCCGAGCAGGCTGGCGGTGCCGCTGCGCCGCGCCACATAACCATCCACGCCATCCAGCAAAACCGCCGCACTGTAGAGCAGCCCCGGAATCCAAATCGCTATGCCGATGGGGGATTGAAATAAAAAACCTCCGGCGAGCGCAATCAATCCACCGCGCAGCAAAGTCAGCCGATTGGCCCAACCAAAATCCGCAAAACAAGGCGCGGCCATATGGGGACGGTTCAGCCCCAAACGTCGCCACGTCTGCCACACGCAATAAATCCACAGGCCGCCGGCACAAAAAAGCCAAAGCGCCGGATGCACGCCCCAATCGGCAAAAATAAAAAAAGCAGCGCAGGCAATTACGACGCCGGCACCCAGCGCGCCGCTGAATTTAAGTTCTGTCACAACGCAAGTATCCAATATCTCACTGGTAAAAACTGGGGAAAAAGACCGGCGTATCACACACGATGGATATTAAGAACTCAACAACTTTGTTGCACACACACGGTCGCAGCTTGGGTGTATGATCGACGCCACAGGCGGCACCAGCCCGCCTCACTCCGTGCGCTCCCATCGAATGGTCCCTTCTGCCATTATGTGTGTTGGGGCGCATATCGTCTGCACCCGCTGTGGCTAAACTAAGCGCTGCTTTTCAAATCGCGCATCGGTGTAGGGTGCAACATCATTTAGCACGTCAATTTTTTTGAGGGTAAAGATATGAGCCAATACCAGATCGCCGTGATTATCGGCAGCCTTCGCAAGGACTCGCTTAATCGTAAACTTGCCAACGCACTTCCCAAATTGGCACCCACCGATTTCACCTTTAAACAGCTGGAAATTGGCGACCTGCCGCTGTACAACCAGGACGACGACGCCAACCCACCGGAAGCCGCCAAACGCCTCAAAGCGGAAATTCGCGCATCCCAAGGGGTATTGTTCCTCACGCCGGAATACAACCGCTCCATTCCCGGCGTTCTCAAAAATGCGCTCGATCACGCCTCGCGCCCCTATGGCGACAGCGCCTGGGCGGGCAAGCCTGCTGGCGTCTTGGGTGTGTCTATCGGCGCCAACGGAACCGCTATGGCGCAACAGCATTTACGCAATATCCTGGCGTACCTGGATATGCCCACAATGGGTCAACCGGAAGCCTATCTGCACGCCCGCGAAGGCATGTTCGACAAAGCGGGCAATATAGGTGCGGATAGCAAACAATTTGTGCAGAAATGGCTGGATAAATACGTGGCCTGGGTAAAGCAGTTTTCCTGATTCCTCCGCTTAATGAAAGACAAAATGCAGCCACTGCATTTTGTCTTCCTGTCCGCAATGGTGTATTTCTTCTCTCCTTACCGTACCATTCCGTTTACCTCACAATTCCATCCTATATTTGAAGGGCTCTCCTCATGTCATCAACCAAAATATTGCTGAGCTTCGCAATGCCGAATCACGGTTCCACTTTTGCTCACTGGTTAAGGGATCGGCTGATGAAGCACTATGGCTTGTACGATACCAAGGCGGTGTATCTGGATTCCGTGGTCGCGCGATCGGGCCCAACGGATCACGCGGTGAGTTTTGGTGGCCGCGAACCAGAAGGGGAGATGGCTTTTGTATCGCCTGATGATCGACCCCATTTGCGTTCGCCGACAGGCGCAGTACCCATTGGGGCACGCCTCGAGGAATGGAAAAGCCTTTATGCAAATGCCATGTCCGAGGCGAGCGTCATGATTTTCGTCTACACCACCGAATTTCCAGACAGCATTTACTGTATGCAGGAATGGAACGCCTATATCAAGGAATCCAAATCCAGACACCCCAATCGCCCCTTGCGCGGCGTGATACTCGAACTCACGGATGCCACAGCCCTCGTCTCCCAAGGCGCCCCAAACATCAAAAGAATTACAGCAGCGAAAACACCGGGTGGGCAAAAAGGGCTGACGTGGGATAAAGGCGACTTCGTTATTACGGAAAGCGCCTTTGCGGAATTGACCAGGGCGATAGGGACTCTCAAGGAATAGAAAACCTTGTAACCCCGCTCCCAAAACCAGACACCCATTGCAACACTTGTTTCTGCATCCAATCTACCAATATTGGACCGCTTGGCCATAGCACCCAAACACTGGCTTTTCATAAGCACACAGTTCGAGAGCAAATTCAAGGGGCTGGTGGGTTCCGCATTTAAAGTTAAACAAGCTGCAGAAAAGTTGGGTTACACGCGCTCGCCGGGCTTAGGTATTTGTAAGGCTGTCTTTTCCTAATCTGATTTTTATCGAATTTTCTAGAACCTGCAGCTCTGCAGCAGCTTTCTTTTTTCTGAAATTCGGGAAATTCCCGTCGGACCTCAAATAATCCGCTCACTCCCCACCTGAATATTCGCTGCAAAACAGCCGATAGACGCTCCCGCGCATTTAAGCCGTGAACTTCCGAGGGGGTATTGCAAACATGGGTGTCTCGTTTATTTCCTCAAGGTTCCTCAAAACCGCAATTTAGACAGAATAATAATTCACCTCGACGACGTAATTTGTTTTCGCATTGTGGGCATAGCAGGTCAGATGCTTCTGATCGGTGACGATTCGCTGGTTCGAGACAGGAATGAGAATTACTAAGCGAACCTTCATGCGAAACAGCAGTGGATGTAGTTTGCTTGTGAGATGTTGAAAACGATGAAATTGCCGCAGATGAAGAGGATGCTGCGAAAGTATTAGATGCGTCAAAAGTGTCCATAATGGCGTTCATGTCATGATTGCTACCGACATCGTATGCAGAGTGGTAACTAGAGCGAGAGCTAGTGGGGCGTTGAAAACGCTGGCCGCGTTATAGACGGAGAAGCTGCCGCTGCTGATGAAGAACTCCCATTGGTAGATGAACTGGCTGCTGAGGTCGCAGCTCCGGCAGCCGCGGCAACAGGTTTATGGATGTCTTTTTGTTTCGCTATCGGCATCTCGTCTCCTCTACCGTCATCAAAATCCATAGATTGAATGTCTTGTTGGGCTCCAGAAGCTGGCCCCACAATGGCACGGCAAATAAAACAATCTTCATTATGAGGGAGAGAAATTGATGTTAATGGGAGATATTGGTGGGCGCAGCGGGTAGCCCGCTGAAGTAGTTTGTCTGGAAGCTTTTGCCAACGAGCATATAATTGTTGAGAACTTGATTGTGTTGTCGCTGGAAAAAATTTCATGTCGTTTGTTAGAAATTTGGTGCACTTAACACAAATAGGAAAGGAGACTCCCATGGCTATGATTATATATCTCTTGGATCTGGTAGTTGCATATGCTGCAAGATGGACTTCAGCATGTAGCTGCCATTCCTCATAGCCAACCAAGTCATATCCTAATTCATCACATTTTTGTTTTATTTCATCTGGAATATTTACTAGAAGACCGCTAGCAGTTGCTCGAAGTTTCAGACGATTTGTTTTTCGGTCCCAAACTACAAATGTACTAATTACCATGCTAGCGCCGGTATAAGTCTTTACTATATTTTTCGCATCTACTGTCAATAATTCGACGCCGTTGGTAGCGCTCAATAATGTGTCTAAAGTCTTCTTCGAAGCTCTGGCACGTACCCAACTAAATTTGGGATGTTCTTTGACCGTTTTTCGAGTGTTTTTTACTTTGGGGACGGCGCCCGCTATAACATCGTAGTCTATAGCGTCATCCTCAGAGTCGGAATTGTCGAGTGAACAGTCATTCTTATACGTCAATTTGTAATTGTTGAGTATTTCCTTGATATCCTTGGTTGCGTGCGATAAATGTGGAGGTGCGCTATCACCACCCAATCCGCTAGAGCTAGATGATTGGGAGATCGATATCGCATTGCTTGGTTTAGGCGGCGCACTCATTTGTGGTCTCCAAAGAGATTTACGTATCGAAATACAAAATTTTTCCAAAACATATAGATTCTTGGGTTGTAATCGACTAACGCTTAAAGCGTAGCTCTTCCGGATTTTTAGGGGCTTAGCCATTTAGTCCGGCTGTATTGAATAGGATTGGACTTAGATTTCAGGACATTGCCAGCACCAATAATGCACGCTTAGTGGCTTCATCCATCTCTCCTGTTTCCTTCAGCTTCTTCACTCTCTGAAACGCGTGAATAGCCTCCCGAGTTTTCGGCCCCAACACACCATCTTCCTTCCCACAGTCATACCCCAAATTATTCAATCGTGCCTGCCAGCCAGACACTTTATCAATCGGATTCGTATACCCAATATTGAATTCATGAACCTCGGGCCAAGGCCCTGGATCAAGGATAATAGTCGCAAACACCGCACTAGGCGGAATTGGCTGATCCACAAACCCTTTATCATCCGTCTCGCTAGAAATATCCGCCACCAAAACCCCCTTAGCCGTTTTAAGACTCAACAAATATGGCACTCCAACTCTAGGCATTTCATCGTAATGCAAAAACCGAATACGCAAATGCTCCGGCACGCCTTGGCGCTGCACAATTAATTGATCCCCACTCGCGATTGCCTGCATTTTCTGGCGTTTCGTAGGAATCACCACCTGATCCTTCTCAAGCAAAATATACATATTGTCATGCCGCAATTTCTTCAGCTCCGCATTCTTCCCATACTCCCAAATCGTCCTGGGAAAAAACCCATAAACCTCTGCAATTTTTCCCACACATTCCCCTTGCTTAATAACATGAATTTTTTCTTCTTCTACATTTGACTCTGGAGCACTCTGCCAACTCGCCACACTAGAACTCTTCCCCTCATCCCCCACCAACGCCTTAGTCTCCAACACCTCCCAAGCATCCATATCCAACTCCGGCAAACTCAATTGATAACTGCCCGGCTCCAAACCTTTGAATGCATACACCCCATCCGGCGCTGTTTTACCTGTTAACACCTGTTTATCCCCCCGGCTTAACAGCAGCGCAATACCCCCAAGCCCAACGCCGTCCTCGCCAACGACTTTGACTTTAATCACTTCCTTCTCTTCTTTTTTGTTGGGGCAGGGCATGGTGGTTGCGCCTACTGGTTGGCTATCGCTGTATTTTTGCGCTACTTTTTCTGCGGTTGCTAATAGAGATTGAGTTTTAGCGAATGACATAGTGCTCTCCATCTTTTTTGCGCAGCAGCGAGTAGCTGTTATTCACCCAGGGGATTTCGTTTGGCGCATTTTTGTTTGCATTAGCGACGGACTCTGCGCTATGCCACAGGCTTTTGCTTAAGTGGTAACCCACAGGATTAATCCGAAATAAGATTTCTTCAGTAGTCGGCTGCACTTGTTGGGCGGGGCGTTTGGGGCCTAGATAATCTTCCGCGGGTTCGGATTTAACGGTGGTTGTAACGGGAATCAAACCCAGTTGTTGTCGCAATGCAAGATTGTGCTCTTCAATACTTTGCCGATGCAGGCAGGTTTGCACCAAATGATCCAGCCGCTCGCCGGGTTGCATTAAGGTGGTGTCGGTGAGGATTTTTTGCATCCACGCTAAATCCGGATCGCTATCAAAATTCCAACCATAATGCGCGGCGACATTTAAATAGCGGCAGACTTGTTGTTGGCTGGTGAGTTGGTAGTGGGCGGCGCGGTCTATGCAGGTGATGATGTGGCTGCGTAGTTCGTCTGCTGTTAACAACCAGGCAACCGCCGGGAAGTAGGTGCGCAGGTGGATGACCATATCCGCAATAAAGTGCTCGCGCGCTTGGTGGGCGAGGGTTTGCATTTGTGCTGGGCTGAGTCTCAGCATTTATGCGCGCTCCTTTATGGCAGTTGCGTCGACATTGAGCTGCGCCACACTTGTGGGGCTGGCGAGTTCGGTAAGCAGTTGCGCAAGTATCGGGTGGAGCGCAGCTTCGCTCACCGCTTGGCCGAAATGATGGAAGCGGTAACCGGGACGCTCGCCGATTAACTCAAACGGCAAACGCTTGTAGCCCAGTTTTGCCAAAGCGCGCTGGGAGGCGACGTTGGCTTGGTCTACGGTGCTGAAAATATGCAGCACGCCGATTTTGCCGGCCAATTGATGGAGCAGCTTCATCGCCTGGGTGCCGTAACCCTGCCATTGGAATTCTTCACCGATCCAATAATAAAAACGCCCGCTGCGGCTACCTTGTGGTGCTAACGCTTGCGGCGGACATTCCAGTGCGGCAATGCCAATCAACCCAAACTCCGGGTGGAGCACGGCGAGAATGTGCTTGTGTTGGGATTGCTCCTGTTGAATCCAGGCGCGGGCGTGTTCGGTATTTTGCAGACATTCCACGCCGGCCAACTCGGCCAATTTGGGGTCCCGCTGCAAGCGGTAAAGTGCTTGTGCGTGGTGTGGACCTAGCAGGGTGGCATAAAGCGCTTTTGCGGGTGATGCTGTTGGTGGCTGTAAGGTTTGCGCCCCTAATATTGTTTGGCATCGCGCCTGATATTCGCGCAGCTCTGTTAATTGTTCACCAATGGTTGGGGCTTGTGAGGCAGCCTCATTTTCAGCATCGTCTTCATCTTCGAAATCGTCGTCTTCGTCGCTATCAAAATCCTCTTCGTTTTCGTTGAGAGAATTTTCGGTTGCATCGTCAGAGCTGCCTTCCTGGTCGCCAGTTTTCTCATCAATCGCGTGAGAGGCTTGGTCATCAACGGCTTGAGCCTGGTCGGTTGTACTTAGTCCAGCCGCAGCTTCCGCCAAGGCCAATGCGCGCACCAAATAGGATTCCGCTTTGCTATGGTCGGCCATTTGCCAGTGGGCTATGCCGAGGTTGAAGTACACTGTGCTTTGGTTTTGATCGTTCTGTTGGCTTGCATGTTCCAGTGATTGCAAAAACAAATAAATCGCCGATGGCCAACGGTTTAACTCGGCAGCGAGCATCGCCAGATCGTAAGCGAGGTCGTAGTCTTCACCTATGGGTAAGTGGTAACGCCACACCTCCGCCAAGCCCGCATACCATTCATTTTTTTGCTGGACCGGGAGCTGGGCCAGGTCATCATAAATATACGCAAACATCAGGTAGAAAATTTTGGCATCCCACCGGCTGAGGCGGAGAAACGCGAGCATTTGCTCCGGGTTTAGGTATTCCGCTTCCGTTTCCAGTGTTTGTTTGATGCGATAAAAATCGCCGGGGCTAAACTTCCGTAAGGCTTGCTTAGCGGCCAACTCGGTTTCCCGCCAGGATGGCGTTTGTTCCGCCTTTTTTTCCGCTTGCCAGCAGGCAACAAATACCGCCAAACCGTCGCTTTGGGCGCTGGTCCAGCAACTGCCGCCTTGATGCTGAATCACCGAGGCTATGGCGTGATAGTTGACGGGGAGTGAAAAGCTGCCGTGGAGGGCGATATCCGGTTCCTGTTGCTGTGCAAGTTCCTTGAGTTCGTGGGTGCTGCGATCCGCGCTTAACAATAAAAAATGGCCGCCGTGTAACTGGCCGAGGCGTTCAATGGCATCGAGCGCATAGGTGGGAAAGAGCAGGGCGCAGGGCGGCAAATGCTTGGCGAAGCCCTCGATCAAGCTGTTCCGGTGTTTGCTATAGGGCAGCGCCGTGATGCGGCGCTTTTGATAGTCGAGTTTTAAATCTCGGAAAGGATGGTCGGGATTATCTTGCGTTTCACTGCCGCTATCTTCTGGCGTAAGCGCAAGCCAGCCTTCGTAAATGCGTTCATTCTCCAGAAAAAACAGATCCTGCCTTAAACCGCTGAACACATAATTGGCAATAACAACGGGCGGCAATGCCAGGGAGTGCGGCTTGAGCACAATCTTTTGCTGTTGCAACCGCAATTTTGTATCGGTTTCCGCATCGAAAATCGCAAAATCCAAGCGGCCTTGTTCGACGAAAGCTTTTAATTTATCCGCAAGAGGCGCCTGCCATTGCCGCACTGTTTTGGAGGCAAAGTCGGTCATGACGTAACAGGCTTTATCGTCCGGGCCTCGAACCGCATCAAAGGCTTCAAAAAACTGCAACAGAAAATGGTAAGCAAAACGACCGGAGCCAGCCCCAATTTCAATGATATAAAACGGTTGCCCGGTTAGACCTTTGGCTTTTAGATCGCGCCAGTAACCCAATGCAATCTCGGCATAGGCCTTTGCAATGAATGGATTACTCGTTAGGTAATGGGGGACCTGCGCCCGAGACCAGGCGTCTAGGCCTTGATTCTTATAATATTGCCGCTGCAGATGCCACAAGGGCGAGTCGGCGAGTTTGGAATAGGTGCCCGGTTGAAAAGCGTTTGTTTTGCCTTGCGCGCGCACCGGAACCGACAGTGTGTCATCGGCGTTGGCGATTCCCGCCTCCTCGATTCCCATAGAAATAACCGCCTTTTACAACCATTCGAGATAAGAAAGCCAACTGAGATTTCACCTGCGATAATTTTATTCTTTTAACTTAACAGGTGCTCAAAATTAGAAACACGGGAAACGCAGGGAACTATATCAGGTGGAAACACAGTGTGTAATACTTCCCCATAAATTTATTTAGGGCGCGGTCGAGCCCAGTATTGCTTCGAAAAAGCATAAGTGGTTGGCGAAGGCCAGGGTTTTGAAAACGCGATTTATGAGGATTGAACATGGGCCACAATGATAGGTTGCATGAATTGACCTTTCTGCACATGGGACGGAAATATCGCCTGATGGAAGCAGGGCACCTCGGTGGTGCATCGTCAATGGCCACTATGCGACGGGTCAGGCACGGAATGGTTGATGTACGGCAATTGGTCAAGTCTGCATGTGCAGTGGAACTTAGGAAATTTCTGCAACAGGGAAACCACCGCTTCAACCCAAATAACGAAGAGTTGATCAGGTCGCGCGTTGCGGAAATGGTAGTGGAGGGAACTCTCTGTCTTTTCGAAACGGTGGGTCATGCTTCTGCTTCTCATTGCGCAAGCGCCGCATCCCCTGGCGGAAACCAGAGCCCGGTTTACGAAAGTGTCGACCCCCGGAAAATGCAGTCCCCAACAAACTTGACCAATCGCCAGGAACCAACACCCAGGCCGGTTGCCATCCAGAAAGCGGAGCAGATGAACGAAGAGGCGCAAGCGGCGGTATTGGTGGAAGCCGCCGCGCAGGGGACGCCGCTCTGCGCGATTTGCAAAAACTAAAAATTGATTGATACCTGTTTTAAGAAGCTTCTTCAAAAAGGAATACGCCTGGTGCGAGATTTGGAAAACACGCGTTTTTACGATACACAGCAGATAACGGCGGAAGCCGATATATGGATTGATTATTTAAAACAGGCCAGCACAGGCGATGCAAGCCTTTACATGATTATTGATTGCGCGCAAGACGCCCGGATCTATCCGGAGATCCTAAATTCGATGAATGCAAAATGCTGTTTATTCTCGGACGAACATGTATCGACAAGGATTAAAGCCGTTGCGCCGCATTTGATTAAAATCAAACATGTGGACGAGGCTATCTATTGGTGCATTCGCGAGGGTTTGCATCGTAACTGGATGATTTTCCTGATTTCCAAAGTGGTTCACGTGTCCGATCTCCGACTCCACCTCAAGCGTTTTTCAATCGTACAAGGGCCGGAGGGCAAGCAATATCTTTTTCGATTTTATGATCCGCGCGTGTTACCGACCTTTATCCGCTCCATCGAGCAAGGGCAGTCGGATTTTTTTCGCCACGTCCTTAAGATATGGATTCCTAAGATCTCGGAAGAGGGGACTTTGAAGCGTTTGGTATTTACTCCGCCGCCCAAGGATTGATTCTTGATCTGGCAAGGAATAAATCAAGCAAGGATTAAAGCCAGGATCGAGCCGATAGAAAATACCAGTCACTCACCTGGGCTTTTAGGCGGGTTTTCTTTAAACCAAGCGACGATGTTTGCCATATGCTGCTCAAAATTTCCGGGTGCCGATAGATTCAGCACGCCGGATTTTTTATCGCTCCTGTTTTCAAAATCGTGAATAACGCCGGATGGCGCCAACACGAAATCACCTTTGGATGCCGGAATCCATTTTTCGCCCAATAGAAAATGCATTTCACCTTCTATTACAAAAAAGACATCGTCTTCTTCATGGGAATGCGCACCTGGGCCGCATGTATGCGGCTCCAACCACCATTCGGAAATAGAGTATTTGCCGCCGGTTTCTTCACCATCGGATTTAAAAATAGCGGTGATCGGCCCCATGGAGTAGAGCCGGCCCTCTGTGGATTTCAAGTAAATAGGTTGTCTCATAGGACCGTCTAAAACCTCTGCTGAGAGCATTCATAAAAGCGCAAGCGCAAACCTGATTGAGAGGCCCAGGGCGTGCTGCGGAAATCAGCAGCCCTGAGCCTCTCCATACATTAAAGATTCGCTTTCAAACGAACGCCCCAAGTGCGGCCCGGCGCCCACATAAAGTTTGGTTCCGGTCGGCTGTTCCACCGACCTTGGTCGGTTTTGATTTCTTCATCCGTAATATTGTCCACGAACAATTCCACCGACCATTGATCGCTCGACGGCGAAAATTGCACGCCTGCATTCCATTTCACGTAGGCCTCTTGCCGATCCAGATCCTCTGCAAAGGGCAATCCGAGAAATCCTTCCGGACGGTCACCGCGATTGGCTGGATCGAACCATATTTCGTCCGAGTAATTCATGCGCAGACGCGGACTCAACAAGCCGCCATTAGCGATTGTAAAGTTATGCTGGTAGGTGAGCGACAATGTCCACTCGGGCGCTTGCACCATGGTATTGCCGCTAAAATTGAGAAGATTGGGTGTTTGTGCCGTACCGGCGCTGGGATTAAACGTAACGCCGTCAGCGCCGAATGCGCTGTCCGTGGTGTAGAACTCATCGTAGGTTGCGTCCAGATAAGTGAGGGCGCCATCCAATGTGCCGTTATCACCTACCAGCCATTTACCCTCAAGTTCCAGGCCGCGGATGGTCGCTTCGCCCGCGTTGGTTTTCCGCAACCTTTCGAGATTTTCCGGCAGAAAAACAAGACTGGTGACTTGCAGATCCTGATATTCCGTCTGAAATAAAGCGGCAAACAATTGCAGCGTGTTATCAAAGAATTGCCCCTTGAGGCCCAATTCCAGAGTGGCATTTTCTTCTGGTGCCACATAGGCCGCCGTGCCCGCCGCTTCGTTATTATTGGCCGCAATGATATTGGCCAAATCCGCCTCCGTCATGGCGGTGGTGCCGGTGTATTGGCCGCCGTCTTCGATAGTGCCGGATTTAAAACCTGTTGAGTAGGATGCGTAGCTCATCAAGTCATCATGCAGATCCCATTCAACCCGAACGAGTCCCGTTGTTTTATCCCATTCCGGATTTGTGTCGTTGTAGCGGGTTATCCAGCACTGGTCCGCTTCTGCAAGCGTCATATTGGGGGCCAGGTTTTGCGTCCCCAGCGCCAATTCACTAAAGCTGTTAACCGTAGGTGGGCATTCGATGTTGCGCCCGCCTTTATCCCAACGCTCATCGGTGGTGTGACGGGCGCCGAGGGTCAAGCGCCAATCGCTGGTGAAATCGTATGTGGCCTGGCCGTACAGACTTTGGGATTCCAATCCGCGGTCCGGCTGCCGGAAAGTCTGCCAGCGGGCGGCGGCGGAATCCTGAACCGGGTGGGCGATATCGAACACCACGGAATTATTTTCTTTGAACCAGAATGCCCCGACCAACCAACGCAGACTTGATGCATCATCATTTTTCAGTTGAATTTCGTGCTGTGTGGAATCGTGGTCACAATCGATACAGCCGCCCCATTCAAAAAAGTTTTCCCGCCAGCTTCGATCCCACATGGAATAGCGTTTGGAATCGGTGCGACCGGCAAGATAACTCAACGTCAAACCATCCGCGAAGTTGTAATCCAGCCTGGATCGCAAGCTGTCCACTTTAAGATCCACAAATCCCGGTACCTGAATAAACGCGCTGCGGTCATTGCCGCCGGAGAGGGTGGGTATATGCCCGGTGCCGCGGTCTTGAAAGGACTCATAGGAAATAAACCATTGCACCGCGTCAGAGACTTCCCAAAGGGAGCTGAGCCTGAACGACGTTAAATCGACGGCGCCATACTTTCGACCGGGTGTAGAGCCGGGCGCTGGATCGACAACACCATCGGATTCATCGGTTGCACCGGCAAATCGCAGAGCCCAGGTGTCGGTCACCGGAATGTTAACCATTGCACGACTGGCCTGACGGTTATCACTCCCGACAAGAAATTCCAGATTCGCATCAAATTCATTTTTGGGTTTCGCCGTATGCAAATTGATAACGCCGCCGGTTGAGTTGCGCCCAAAAAGTGTACCTTGCGGCCCGCGCAAAACTTCGGCGGATTCCAGATCGTACATAATCATCGTGGCGCCCTGCGAGCGCGCCGAATAAATACCATCCACGTGAAAGGCAACAGCCGGATCTCCACTTTCCGTCTGGTCCGACGAACCTATGCCTCTTATATAAGCCAGGGGTGTATTCTGCGTGCCATTTTGTGCGACATGCAGATTGGGCACCATGCCTTGCATATCGGAAAGACTCACCACGTTATTACTGTCCAAGGTGGTCTGATCATAGGCGGAAACCGCAACAGGTGTTGTTTCGATGGAGGTGGACCTTTTAGTGGCGGTTACCAATATTTCTTCTATAACGCGATCAGAATTATCACCATTCTGTGCATTGGCGAAGCCGTTAAAGGTACCCAGGGCAAGCCCTATATAAATTGATAAACGGTTCACAGTGGATGGCGGCGATTTAATTTTTCTCATTTCCAATTTCCTTTATGACAAGGTGGCTGTGGTCATTTGTTATTCAAGTTCGTGTGACAAAAAGCGCGTCATAAAATCATGTTAACTATCTAGGGTCAATAGACTGGCATGCGATGATCCCCCTATCTGCCTCGGTATGTGAGCGGCCCTGTATTTCTGTTTTTGAAGTATGTGCGGTGTGAGAGAGCGGCGCAAAAGACGCCGCCCTCTTCGTGCGAAGCAGGGGAGTTAAATCGCTGATTTTGGCAGGTGCGTTAACGTTTGATGCTGAGTGATGAGCCGGTGTAGATCAGCCGATGCGCTGGCTCAGCGTCGAAGTTGGCGGCATCTGCGCTCGGTCCAGAAATCCAACGCACGCTGATCTGGCGACGCTCAGCCATACCCGGAAACTTGCCCACCCGCGCACCAAGGGTGAGGGAGCCGCTGCGCTCGTTGTAACGGACCGGGATGCGCGACCATTCGCCACGCTCATAACCATTGCTGCGCCCATCGTCTTCGTAAATCTCAAATTCGCCATCGGCCCCGGTGTAGACGTTCAACGTCAGCGGCGCATTTAAAACCTGATCCGCATATTGAATGGCCGGACCTGTGGGCACTATGGCGCCTGCGCGTACAAATAACGGTGAGCGGCTTAAAGGCGCGTCGACACGGAGCGTCTGACCGCCGGTATGGCGCTGACCGGTGTGGAAGTTGTACCAGTCGGTGCCCGCGGGAAGATAAACATCGCGTTGGCGCGCTTGATATTCATAAATCGGACTCACCAGAAATGCGGGGCCGAAAAGATACTGGTCGTTGAGATCGCGCGCTTTTTCGTCTTGCGGAAAATCCATCACCAGTCCGCGCATGATGATGTCGTCCTTGTGATAGGTATTACCGGCCAATGTGTAAATGTAAGGCATCAGGCGATAACGCAAATGCGTGTAATCGACGAGGCTTTTGTATACCTCACTGCCGTCATCGGCCAGATTGAAAATCTCCCGATAAGGATTTTGGCCATGGCTGCGGAAGAGTGGGACGAAGGCGCCGAATTGAAACCAGCGCGTATTCAGTTCCTGCCACTCGCTGCGCTGATCAGCATCCAGCGCTTTCCAGTTGCCGACAAACTTACCGTCACGATTGCTGCGGAAACGGTTTTCCGGCGTAAAACCGCCGATATCGAATGTCCAATTGGCAACTCCCGCCATACTGACGCCCACGCCAGCCGCAATCTGATCTTTCAAATCTGACCAACGCGATACTATATCCCCACTCCAGAGTGCCGCACCGGCACGCTGTATGCCGCCAAAACCTGATCGCGTCAGAATAAATGAACGCACATCCGGATGGGTTTTGCGCTCACCGGCAAATACACCTTCGGCTTGGGGCAGGGCATAAGCGTTGAACAGTTCCGCGCCTGTGCCATAGGCATTCGGATTCATTAACCATTTACGTTTTTCGAAGGAGAGATTGGAGTGGATATCCGGCTCCACCGCGTCCAGCCACCAGGCGTCAAAGCCATGCACCTTGATTTTGTCGTGGATCTGCTGCCAGAAGATCTCCCGCGCTTCCTGGGGATAAGGATCATAAAAACCGTTTGGGTAACCCTTGCCAATCCAATCCAGATTGCCCTCGGCGATATTTCGCGTGTGCATAAAACCCTTGGCGTCCAGGGCTTTGTAATGTTCCGTCGTGGGATAGAACTTGGGCCAAACAGAAATCATGATCTGCGCATTGAGCTCGTGCACGCGCTTGACCATGGCGCCTGGGTCGGGGAAGAAACCCGCGTCGAAATCGTGGCTGCCCCAGGCATTCTCCGGCCAATAGGACCAGTCGAGCACAATATTATCGAAGGGTATGCCGCGCTTCCGATATTCTTCCACCACCGCCAATAATTCATCCTGAGATTTGTAGCGTTCCCGACTCTGCCAAAATCCGTAAGACCAGCGCGGCAGCATGACCGACTTGCCGGTGAGTGTGCGGTAGCCGGCCACCAGATCGTCCATGTTTTTTCCCGCTACCACGTAATAATCGATTGCGCGGCCGGTCTCCGAAAATAATGACATGCGATCGCGCTCTGTCTCTGGCAGCGGATCATTGTGCACCAGGTTGAAATACCCGTTCTGCGCTATCCACTCAATACGCACGGCTTTTTTCTCGCCTTGCTTCATTGCCAAATTAAAATTGTGATACCAGGGATTCCAATTCATGCGCCAGCGGTCTTGTACCAGCTTCCCGTCGACATAAAGTTTGGCGTAGCCGCTCGAATACATGCGGAATTTGTGCAAGCCGGACTTATCGCTTGCGATACTGCCTTCCCACACCACACGCATGTTATTAGGGTCGGTAATTTCAGCAGGAAGCGGGTTTTCCCGCTCAGTGCCGCGCGCGAGAAATTGGTAATCCAAATCTTTTTCCACGCGCGTGAGTTTCAGCGTATCACTTTGATAGTAGCGCGCCGTTAGGCCACCGGGATTGCCGTCCGCGTCGAACAAGCGGAGATTTCGGCTGATGGGTGCCGGTTCGCGCGGGTCGCCCCAGCGGCTAACCGAACTGTTATTCCAGAGCAGTCCGTAATTGCGGGTCGACAGTAAATAAGGAACGGTGATCACCATATTGAATGTCGTCATTTCCACATTCTGATCGGCAATATTGATATGGCCATCCTGGTGCTGACCAAGGCCGTAGAAGCCTTCGTCATTGCCGGAATAAAAAGTCTGCTGAATCGCATGAGCATATGGCTGCGGACCTTCCGGGTCCGCCATTACATCAGTAAAACTGCCGCGATCCCGTTCTGCCAGCAGCTCGTGGCCGTTTGCATCCCGAAAAGTGACCGCACCGGAATTGCGGGCAATTTCAGCGCTGATTTGCGCCGCCTTTACCACGATTTTTTCCGGGCGATCCTCAACCTCGAACGGAGTATTGTTGGAATGCGCGATCACCATCAGCCCGTCACGTACGATGGAAAAATCGGTATGCGGAATAGCCGTCAGTCGGATAATGCGATCATTAATCACCTGAAGCCGCAGACGTCGCGCCGCTCCAGACGCCAGCGTCACCACCACACCATCCGACGTGCGTTCAAATGCTGCGACCGTTCCAGTCGCTTGAACGGCAGCACCGGATGCGTCCACTTGGCCCAACTTGTTGCAAGCCGCTAAAGCCGCCAGTGCGGTTATGCTGATCACACAAGCGGCTAAAAATCTTTTTTTTCCATGCCACGAAAAAGTTGAGCCATGAGCATGTGCAGGATCGGTTATCGACATTTTTTCTCCAAAGATCATCATAAATTCACGCATCGCACGAATGACCACGCGCCGTTCAAGCTGATTTCACATATAACATCATTTAAAAAAATTGCACCGCCATTCACAAGACAAAACGCTTTGCTGCATTTTGTCTTGTTGACGCATCCCATTGATTTTTTATTTCTTCTGCTTTTTAGCGCGAGGGCAGGTTGCCTTTTTGGGTGAAGTATTGATATCGATTGAAGTAATATCAATGGTGACGCAGGGTGGGGCATGGCAACCCAATTCGTGGTTGGGTACTTGATCAGGGTATCTCTCAGCAATAGACTCCATGAAATCACTGACATCTACATCCACTGCTATTTCCAAAGCATCGATGTTAGAAAAAGTTTGGTCAAATACATACGTAAACACATCACCCCCCCAGAATCGATCTTCTGCGACTAATGCATTACCGCGAAAGCCTCTTACCAAAATGCCATCAAATAGGTTTTTTATTTGGGCGCCTCCTATGATAAACCCGTAAACGGCGAAACCATTACCCTCAAAAGTGAACGATTCTGGACTGAATTTGGAGCCGGTAGTGATCGTCACTGACCTGGCGAAAACACCAGCGTCATCAAGATGGATAGCACTCCCCGCATCATATTTGTAACCCAGATTACCCTCCAAAGACGAGATGGTGATCCCGGCCTCAATATAAGGGTCGTCAGATACAGCCGGTCCTATATTGTCGAATGTGACGGTAACTGCGTAGCTCGCAGCACTGAATAACACTGCCGAAGCAGCAATAAGCTGGCGCAACATATTGGACTCTCCTTAAGTTTCAAAAAAAATTCCCACAAGAAAATGCTATGAGAAGCTGTGGGGCATTTATTGGGGATAAACGTATTTGGGTTACTTGTGGATTTACTGCCTTGTTCTACCTTATCGAATTTTGAAAGCATGATCCCTCCGCAAAATTCGCCCGACCATCATACACAAACCCTGCCATCCCACAAAAAATGAAATCTGAATATCAGCTGCCCACAACCACACAAAATGTAAGTTCCAGGATAGGCGGGAGGGGCGCTGTAGGGCATCGTGGAGCGACGCATTGCCAGGAGCCTCCTAGTCATGGCAAAAGGAAAAGGCTTGGGATAGGATGCTGCGGCGATTTTCTTTTCATTTAATCAAACTGGAATGTGACATATGCAATGGCGAGGGCAGGGGATATTGGTGGGGCTGGTATTAGCGGGTGCGGCGGCTTTTGGTTACCAATGGAAGAGCATGACGCAGTTGGAAGAAGAGGTGCGATTGATGGATTTTGAATATGCGCCCCATGTCCGGGCGGTAGCAAGTTTTGTCCAAGAGCAAAAGCGCTGGCCGGAACCCTATGAGGTCTCACTACCGGCACCAAAGCCGGGCGGCGTTATCAAGGACGTCAGACTGCAGAATAAAGGCGAACTCCTGTTTACCTTGACCGGTTGGACCATCGGTGGTGGTCAGGCGACTGTACTGCTTGCCCCCGAGCTGAATACCCATCAGACAATGGAGCATTTCAGTCGCCTTGATTACAGTTGCGTAGAGGTGAACCCAAGCAGCTTGGAACAAGTCATGTGCATGAGAATCGGCAGCAGAAGCGCCGCTGAGATCAATAGCCAAAATGAAAATGCTTTTGCCGAATGGGAAAAGAAAGAAGCGGAGGCAAAAGACCAGACCACCAAATTCAACGCCTCGGTGGAAGCCGCCAAAAATGCCGAGACGCAATGTGATCGGCTGTTGTTGCGAGCGGAACGGACGGTGCTGCCCTGCATTAACCAAATTGACGAATCCGCCGCACAAACGCTCCACGCACGTTTCCAGGAGGCATTCAATGGCCCCCGCCTCGCACCGGAATCCATCGTGCGCAACCCGGACAACCTGGAGGCCTTTAACCAGAACTGCGATGAGAATTGGAATGCCTTGACTGGATTGGCGAAAGCGTACAACCGCGAGCTTGCCAGTTGCTTTGAACGGAATTGATGGGAGCCTTTCTATGTCATCCGAAAATTTAAAGTTAAGTGTTCAAATCCAAGACATAGTACGATTTTTTGAAATTCTTGCATCCATAGCCACAGTAGTCGGAGTGGTAGGGCTTTTTTTCGTCTACAAGCAACTTAAGGTTAACGAAGAAGAAATGGTGTTAAGTGCGATGAACGAGGTCTACGCCCAAATGGTTGACATAGACAAAGTATTCTTGGAAAACCCGGAAGCCCGCCTCTACATCTACAGCAATATACGACCGGAGGATCTGCGCCCGGATGCCAGTCCTGCTCAATACCAATTGGATCAGGCAACCGCCATGGCAGCGGCGGAACTTATGTTGGATTTTTTTGCACAAGTGACTCTGGTTCTTCCAAAGCTGGGTGACGCAGGACAAAGTTGGATAACTTATATTAAAGATGTGTATAAATGCAGCCCGATTATTCGGGAGCGCTACGAAAGCAAATACGATTGGTACAAAGATGAGCAGGCAGCCTCGATTATCAATGAGGCGAAAGATGAGATGCAGAAGGGTAAAGTGCAATGCGACACTCTAAAAAAGCCAACAATTTAACCGTTCATCTTATTCGTCATAGAGACGACCCCTTGCTTATAAGGGGTTATGAAACCTTGAATAACTATTTCGGAGGGCGCAATGAAATGGAGACGCTCGCAGTTATTACTGCGAGATTACAATGGGACGCTTCAGAAAATATTAGTGGTTACAGCTTTCATTATGAAATGGTGGTGATCATTGATGAAGACCAGGGAAAAATAGCCTGCGTTGGTGATTACAGCGTCGTTTTGTCGCATCAGGCAATCCTCAATGGAGGAGCGGCGATTGTCCATCTATCCCATATTTGGGTGGACCCAGAGCAGCGAGGAGCGGGAATTGTCGAGCAATATATGAACGTGCTGACCATTAATGCTGCCCGACAAAGCCTTGCCAAAGCCAAGCTACCTGAAGATGCCCCCATTACGCTGGCGGCCGAAATGGAGCCCTACGAAGCCGGTAATATGGAAAGAATATTGCGTCTGCGGCGTTTTTTTCGAGCGGGGCTTTTAATGGTGGACCCAATGGCAATCACGTATTTACAGCCGGATTTTCGAACGGCCACAGAAGTTGATGCGAGCGGTGGTGCTGTCGGTGTTCCCTTGGTGTTGATGTTGCGGCGAGTGGGCAAAGAGACCGAGAGAACCATGCCTGCTGACGAGTTGCATAATCTAATACTGGGGCTTTACGCAATGTATGCTCAAACAATGCGCCCGCAGGATATGCAGGTGCTTGATGATTATCAAGTGCCAAACTCACCAGTCGCGCTGCTTAATCGGATTTAAATGCCCTATCTGCACGTCTCGCTGCTCATAAATTATTCGCATTTCGCTATTTTTCATTAGAAGTTCTTAATCTATCTGAAGCTATAAGCCGGTGAATATTTAGTCTTCGTTCATAGTCTATGTAATTGGTAGCCAGCGATTTATGGCGGGCTTTTCGCCGCATGCTGGCTAAATACGTCAACAAAAATACCCCACTGGAGGAATGCTATGAAGCGCTTTTATTACACCAGTGACAGCCTGGATGGCCTTGCGCAAGTCGAAAATGATCTTGAAAGTGCAGGCATTACTAAACCTCAAATTCATGTGTTCAGCCGGGACGATGCGGGGGTTGAGCAGCGCAAACTGCACACCGTTCACGAGTTTATGAAGCGTGACATCGTGCATTCCGCATTGTGGGGCGCAGTAATCGGCGTGATCCTTGCCTCATTGGTGTTGATTGCCGTTCACCTTTCCGGCATAGGCGCAGACTTCGACTGGGCACCTTTTATTCTTCTGGCCCTATACGTATTGATTTTTTGTACGTGGGAAGGCGGATTATTCGGCATCCACAAAACTCATCATGATTTACGCAATTTCGAAGTGCCGCTACGTGACGGGAAACATATCTTGTTTGTCGATGTAGAACCCAAAGAACGTTCTCTTTTGCAGAATATTCAGATGCGCCATCCCCACTTAAAGCCAGCGGGTGAAGGTCCGTCTACACCCAGCTGGGCTATCTCATGGCAAAAGAAATGGCATGAATTTGTGCAAGCCATGCCCTAGTCGGGCAGCGGTGGCGGTTGGGTCGATTTGGCGGGCGCAGGAGGAGAGTGGTAAAACAGGGGACCATATATCAAAAGGCCCGCAAATTGCGGGCCTCGTCTGTTCAGTTTGTTTATGGATTCTTTTCAGTCACCTTTCGCTTAGAAGTCGGCACAATTTTTTGAATGGTGCCGTCACTATTAAAATGCACCCGCTCCATGGCGGTTGAGCGTCTGTAACTTCCGCCGCCGGGAAGATTGGCGTCGTGATAAGCCAGAAAGGTGTGACCTTTGAAGTCAAACAAAGCGGGGTGAATAGTGGTGGTGCCGGGCAATGGGTCCATAATAATGCCTTGGTATTGCCATGGCCCAGTAGCGGATGTACTGGTGGCGTAACCGATGCTCTCCGGGAATCCTGCGGCGTATACCAAATAATACAAGCCGTTGTGTTTGGAGACGTAAGGCGCTTCTTCAAAATTCGGGAGGGTATCAACCGTATTAATTTTAACGTTGCTCATATCCCGGCTGATCATTTTGCCGTTGGCATCCAGGGTAAATGTTTCTCCCTTCAGGTGAATCAGATTGCTTTCCAATTCCACCCACCACAATTGTTTGTTGCCCCAATACAAATAAGCGCGACCGTCGTCGTCAATAAAAACGGCGGGGTCGATATTGCGCCAAGAGTGGTCTTTATATTGAGCGGTGTCGGCCAGCACAATCATGGGCATGCCGCGTGGATCGGTAAAAGGACCTTCCGGGTTATCGGATACCGCCACACCAATGGTAAAACCAAATTCCGGCTGGCCGCCTTCCATGGTCACATAAAAATAAAATTTGGAATTGCCGGATTCGTCTTTTTTATGGGTTACGTGCGCCGCATAGGCATTGCCTGTCACCTCACTGCCACGCGCCCATTCAAAGTCGGAATAGTGCAATACGACGCCTTTGTTTTCCCATTTCACCAAGTCGGTCGTGGTCCACAAACGATAGTCGTACATCCGGTAGTCGTTTACGTCGATGGCTTGTTCGTCGTGACTGGTGTACAGATACAGTGTGTTGCCCAGCACCAGCGCGGCAGGGTCGGCGGTATAAATAATCTCGCCGACTTCATTGGTGGGATCTTGCGTGTCATAGCGGATAATCGGGTTATCAAAAACGGTCGGCGCTTCAAAAGCCGCGTCCGCAGCCTTGTCCGATTGTAGATAGGCACAAGCAGTTACGGTCAGTGCCGATGCAGCAGTCAGAACGGCTGGAATCATTTTTCTCATCATGAATCGGTCTCTTTGCATTTTTTAACTAATTGCTGGCTCTATGTGCCATTTACATGGGCAAACCAATGCAGAGCGTTACCGTAACGGTTGAATAGGTGGATTGCTAGTGTTTAGGGCGCTCAGTAGGAGGGGTGATTTGGTCCGGTTCACAGGGCGAGGGCGGTTGGCATGGGATGGGGCCTATCGCCCTTTGTTGGGCGGTTGGTCCCTTTTATAAAGACCTTGCGTCGTTCCTGGTGATACCTTTTTAGGCGAGCTCCTGAGAACTACGTCAACTCCCACGCGATAATGCGCGTATAACACCGCGCAGATCTATGAATCTGTTTTATATTCAATAGGTTGGCTTTGCCTTTAGATTGATATCACGCGATGCACGGGTAGGAAAACGAGCATGCATGAAGGCGGGGCGAGCAAGTGTGGCGCAAAGCGCTTAAAATTCTTAGAAACAATGGCTTATGGGCGATATCTCTGATGAGTGTTAGGGAGATATCGAGCATGCGTGATATTAAAATGTTATGCCCAGTGAGCTGAGGTCGCACATGAAATTAAGCATTCCAGTAAATATGCCTTTCACTCGTGATTCCGTACTTCAAATGCTCAAGTGGGGAGCCACCCCCCGATTTGTCTCCTTACACTCACAAGCAAATCGCCGAGTGGTGCGATAAATTTTGGTGCCAATACCTAGAAGTTGACGCAGAGCCAGAAATTGAATCTTTGTTACCGGTGCTCACCGATGTCGATACGCAATGGGATCTCTACTTGGTCAACACGTATTCCATTTCAGAGTTGCAAACGATAGATTTGGAGCGCGAGCAAATGCCCAAGGAGTGGTTCAGTGAGTGGCTGCGACAAGTGGCATAACAAGCGACTGTGATCTCAAGTCAACCGTCTGCAATCAATCTGAAAAAATAAATTAAGCTTCTTGCCAGCGCTTTCCATCTCTAACCATGGCGTTCAAAATGGTCATCATCTTTCTCATGCAAGCGGTTAGCGCGACTTTTTTATGCTTACCTTCAGCAACCAATCGTTTGAAGAATTTCTTCATCACCGGATTATGCTGAATGGCAGACATCATCGCCATGTACAACATCGTTCGTATCGGCGCCCGGCCACCTTTGATGCGCCGCTTGCCTTTCATTTGACCGCTGTCTCGATTGTACGGGGCAAGTCCACATAAAGCGCCGACTTGGCGTGATGTTAACGAGCCTAGCTCAGGTAATTCACCTAGCAACGTGTGCGCAACTCCATCTCCAATACCAGGTACTGATTTTAGGAGATCGTATGTCTGCTGCCATTCAGTCACTTCGCTGATTTCTTTTGACAGATGTTTGTCTACCCATTGGACTTCTTTGTCGAACATTTTAATCAGGCGTGCATGCGTTGCTTGTAGCGCCTTCTCCGCCTTTTGAATTCGATTAAGCTCTTGGGTTCTCGCCTCCATCAATTGACGCCTTCTCGCCAATAAGTCCCTGATAAACCGAATATTTTTAGTTTGGATCAGCCTTACTTCGGGTTTGATAACAGCGCCGAATTCGGCCAATATCCGCGCGTCCATTTTATCGGTTTTAGCCAGAATGCCTTGCGCCTTTGCGTATTGCCGAACCTGCATCGGCTGGACGACGACAACAGGTAACTCTTTTTCGGCCATTGCATAAACGAGTTTACGCTCATAACCACCTGTGGCCTCTACTACAACCCTGCTCAGCTTATAACGCGCTAGCCGAGTGACCAGAGTTTTTATTGCTTCTTCCGAATTATCGCATTGCCAGTGGATATCTAGCTCCAAAATGAATATATCTAAAGTGGATTTGCCGACATCAACGCCGACGTTTCTTTCTATGACATTTGTGCTCGCATTGGTAGTTGTTTTCATGACTCACCCTTGCTACATTCGAGCTCTGACGCTCTTTCGACTGTTCGAGTTAAAAGTAGAATCAGCATGGTGCCCAAGCTTGTTAACGGACTCGGTTTACCGGTGCCTTGCAACCATCGGGCTACCATACTGAAAACCTGTTGCAGCAGGTTTGAGCGTCACCTTATCGCTTTTAAACTGGATGGGAAATCGTGTTATTTTCATCATACAAGGCAAACCAGTCTGACGGCTTTTACGTTCCTTGTTTTGCGGTTTAACGCTACGCTACCGCAAAACAATCCACTACAAAGCCGCAGCTGTTTGCGGCGTTATGTCGGCTCTGCTTTCGGCTTTAGTTTTTAAAAATGGTTTGGTGCTTTGTAGTTGGCAATCGAGCATTAAGCATCACCGATGATTCATATGCCGGTAGTTTCGTTCCTGGTGCTTTCGTTGAGCATCGGGTTAAAAATAGGTGTGGTGCATTCTTTGTGGTGTGCCACTAAGCTAAATTTGGTGGCGTCGCAGTGTACTTCTTGCGGTCGCAGTTTTTCGGGCATCGGATCCGCTGGCGCTTCGCAACTGCGCACAAACAAGTACAGCGTGTCGCCACATAACCAGGTGCACCACCTGACGCCAACGCGTCCGCTTTGCTCCCGCGTTGTCTCAGGTGTCCACGGTGTTATGTAGGCTCTGCTTCTGGGCTTAAATATTTTAAAAATGTTGGTTTCTCTGTAGCGGGTAATCCAGCATTAAGCATCACCTGTAATTTATATGCCGGTAGTTTTGTTCCTGGTGCCTTCGTTGGTATCGGGGTTCAAAAAAGGTGTGGTGCATTCTTTGTGGTGTGCCACTAAGGTAAATTTTTGTGGTGGCAGGTGCGGTGTTTTTTCTGTCGCAGGTTTTGGGCATTGGCTTCGCTACCGCTCCGCAACTGCGCACAATCAAAGCCAGTCTGTCGCCACATAACCAGGCCAGCCAAGCGACGCCAAAAGCGGCGCGCTTGCTGGCGGCGTTAT
>Ga0164241_10001206_pt1 | contig 34047 bp, 29 predicted proteins | sample OricomyardsoilBY_FD_108780 | JGI IMG/M metagenome (GOLD analysis project Ga0164241, IMG submission 108780) | Backyard soil microbial communities from Emeryville, California, USA - Original compost - Back yard soil (BY) | ecosystem: Environmental > Terrestrial > Soil > Unclassified | place: USA... | reverse complement strand
GACTCTCCCTCGACACATTCCATCGTGAAGAATCGGATGCCGTCGTGCTCGCCCATGTCGAAGACGCGCGCGACGTTCTTGTGCGTGACCTTGCGAGCGAGGCGAACCTCGCGACGAAAGCGATCGAGGCCGTCCTGTCCGAGGAGATCTGCGCGCAGGATCTTCAGCGCGACCGTCTCGTCGAGCTCGCGATCGCGCGCTCGATAGACCGCGCCCATGCCGCCCGCACCGATGAGCCCTTCGATCTCCCAACGGCCAGAGAGCACGCCTTCGGTCGTCGGGAGGCCGGTGGACGCTCCCGTCGGTGTCTGCGCCGCCAACGTGGACGGCGTGGTCGTCGAGATCGTCCCGGCGAGCGTGGGCGCGAACGCGACCTCGGTCGTCTTTTTGTCGGACATCGGGCCGAGGAGTATAGCCCGCGGTCGCGCTCGGTGCGGACGATGCTTCTCAGGCGCGCGTCACCGTGACGCAGTGCTTGGGGCGGAGCGTGACGGAATTGGTGCCCCCTCGGCCCTGCGCTCCCATGGGCTAGCAATTCCGGGGTGCTGTTCGGCGCGTGCTCCCAGTTGCCAGAGCAAGTGCGGCGAGGATCGGGATGGGGGTCGCCTCACCCACCAAATGGGCCGGTCTCCGTACCTGGCTCACCGGCTCGGGAGCAGCGTTCGCCCGTTCTCACCCAGTTTGAGTGGGTCTGACAGTCGCCGACAACGAACTTCAAAATTGTCTGTTTGCTGCAAATCGAGGGCGCCGCCCTAGCCTCATGATCTATGGTAGTCTGGGAGGCTACAACGGTATGGTAGGGGTCTCACACTACGTGGGCGGCTTCAGCCATGGGTTCGGCGAGAAAGCCAAGGACTACACTCGAGTGTTTGCGAGTAGGAGCACATTCTGATGAGACGCTGGGTCCTGGCCGCCGCATGCCTCGTGGGCTGTTCGAGCGGGGCTGACGACGGCGTGGGTGGGGCCGGGACCGGGGGGACTACGTCGGTCGGCGGGGCTGGTGGAGCCAGCCCCGCTTGCCCGGGCTATGAGGTGACGCCTGGTGCCGGGTGCGAGTATCCGTGCGAGCCGCTGGTCGAGGGCGGGCCCGAGGGCAGAGCCTACTGCACGGTGAAGTGCGTCGGTGTTGATCTGCTCTGCCCGACCGGACTCAGCTGTGGGTTCGCGGATGGAATCCACAAGCCTGGAGTCTCCGCGGACACTTGCCTGCCGGGGCACTGCGATCCCGCGATCGCGACAAGCTGTCCGGACGACTTTGCCTGTACTGAATATCAATTTTGCTTTCCATCGCCGGGTACCAAGGGGACGCTCTGCGAACCCCACGAGGTAGAGAGCGGCGAGCCATGTGAGGCTCCGTGCACGACCACGGTGACGCTCTCGAGCGGACGATTGCTCTGCACGGCGCAATGCGATCCGGGTGCGTGCATTGCTGGCACTGGCTGTCTGGTTCAGAGTGATCGCGTGAATTTGTGCTCACCGCCATGCGGCAGCGATGCCGACTGCCCAGGGACGAAATGCAACTACCTGAAGGTCTGCGATTTGTAGCCCTGAGCCTCGCGGTTGGGTGCGCTCCAGAGGTCATCGTTATCGACGGCGATGGCGACGGGAGCGGCGGCGCGGCGACTGCGCCGGTCGTCGTCGGCGCGGGCACGACTGGCGGGAGCTGTCCGATGTCGACGCAGGGCTACGACTGCCCCGCCGCGTGCGACGCCATCGTCCTTGGCGACAACCTCAACTACTGTGCGTTCGCTTGCGATCTTGATACACCCACAGGCTGTCCGCCCACGGACACTTGCGCGTCCGGAGCCTGTTTGCCCGGACCCTGCGAGTTCACGGGCTTGTGTCCTAGTCACTTCTTGTGCGTCGAGCCGGGCTATTGTATTCCGACGTCTTACGACGAGGAGCGGGTTTGTCGGATGCACGCATCGCCGCCAAGCGGGTGCGAAGCCGAGTGTGCGGGCGTGCTCTCCATCGGTGGCGCGACACTCTGTACGGCCGAGTGTGCCGACTATCCGTGTGGCACAGGCCACGACTGCGTCACGTTGCTTGGAGAGCTTGTGTGCGTGCCCCGATGCTTTTCGGACGCGGACTGCCCGAACGGGTTGGGCTGCGATGACGCCGGAGACTGCGCGCAGCTGCTCTGAGCTAGCGGGTGCACATTGCGTGCCGCGAGATCCGTCAGGCGCGCGTCACCGTGACGCCGTGCTTCGGGCGGAGCGTGACGGAAGGATCGAGCTCGAGCTTGAAGCCGGGGACGAGATCGAGCGCCGAGCGCTGCGCGATCATCGGGACGATGAGCTGCATCTCCATCATCGAGAACGCGTTGCCGATGCAGGTGCGCGGTCCCGCGCCGAACGGCATGTAGGCGAGCTTCGGGCGCGACTCGTCTTTGATCAGGAAGCGCTCGGGATCGAAGCCCTCCGGGTTCTTCCAGTACCTGGGGTTTCTGTGCATGACGAACGGGCTGACGCCGACGATCGCGTTCTTCGGCAGGTGGTAGCCGCCGACGGTGTCGGCATCGAGGCTGAGTCGCTCGACGACCCAGGCCGGCGGGAAGAGACGCATCGCCTCTTCGATGACGGCCTTCGTGTAGGGCATCCGCGGTAGATCGGCGAGCGTCGGCGTCCGGCCCTCGAGGACCGTGGCGATCTCGGCGTCGAGCTTGCGGCGCACCTCCGGGTGTCGCGACAAGAGATAAAACGTGAACGTCAGCGCGTTCGCCGTCGTCTCGTGCCCAGCGAGCGTCAGGGTCAAGAGCTCGTCCATGAGCTGGCGATCCGTCATGCCCTCACCGGTCGTCTCGTCGCGCACCGACATCAGCATGCCGAGCAGATCGTCTCCGTCTTGGCCGCTTGCGCGGCGCTCGCCGAGGACACGACCGACGACGCCCTCGATCGTGCGCTGCGCCTTCCGAAACGCGAGGTTCTTCGGCGTCGGCACCCACGGCGGCAGGCGCACCAGTGACTCGACGTACTCGTTCGCCCAGCGAAGCGCGACGTTGAGAGAGGCGCCGAACTCGTCGGACTCGGCCTCGAGATCCGTGCTGAGGAGCGTGAGGCCCACGATCCGAAATGTGAGGCGCATCATCTCGGCGTGCAGATCGAATGCTCCGCGAAGCTCGCTATCCCACCGGCCGAGCATGTCGTCCGTCGCGCGCGTCATCTGCGCCGCAAAGCCAGCGAGGCGATCGCGGTGAAACGCGGGCTGCGCGAGCTTGCGCTGGCGCTTCCAGTAGTCGCCCTCGCTCGTGAGCAGGCCCTGGCCGAGCATGACCTTCAGGCCCTGGTAGTTCGGGCTCTTCACGTAGCCCTTCGCGTTCTCGACGAGCACGCGGTGCGCCGCGACCGCGTCGGCGAGCAAGAAATACTCGAGGTACGCGAAGCGGAAGCAGACCAGGTCCCCGTGCTCTCGCGTCGCCTTCGTGAAGAGCGCGATCGGATCTTCCCACGCTTCGAAGAGGCTGCCGGAGAGCAGGCGCCCGCGCTGCGTGGGCATCTTGCGGAGAGTCGAGTCGACCGTGGTCTCGAGCGCGGATGAGGTCATCTGGAGTCTCCAGGCAGGGCGCCGTTCGTGTCGTCACGGAGAACGTGAGCCTAGCCTCACGTTCGGGCCGAGAATGTGAGGCGACCCTCATATTTGTCAAGCGCCCCGCTGACGATCTCCTGGCGAAGGTCGAAACGGCGACGACTCCGACCGCAGGTCCGACCCGCCGAATCTCTGGTAGAGAAAGCGCCATGGCCAAGGCACGGGCACGGCCGGCGCGCCCGGCGCCCCCCAAAAAGGCGAAGGCGCCGAAGAAGCCCGTCGTCGTCGAGCCCGAGCTGCGACGCGTGCCGACCCAGGCGCGAAGCAAGGAGCGCTTCGAGCGCATCCTCGACGCGGCCGACGCGATCTTCGCGGACGTCGGCGTCGATGCCGCGACGACCGAGGCGATCGCGGAGCAGGCCGGCACGTCGATCGGCAGCGTCTACCAGTTCTTCCCGAACAAGAAGGCGCTCTTCGACGCGCTGTGCACTCGCTACCTCGACCGCGCGAGGTTGCTGTTCGAGAGCTTGGTGGCGTCCGGCATCGCGCTTCGTCCGTGGCCCGAGCTGGTCGACGCGGTGGTCGACGCGTTCTGGCGATTCAACGTCGATCTTCCAGGTTTTCGAGCGATTTGGGTGCACCAGAACATCTCGATCGAGATGCTCGACGCGAGCGACGCCGTGAACCGCGCGATCGCCGAGCAGGCCGAGGGCGTGATTCAAGCGTTCGCGCCGCGTCTGTCGAAGGCGAGGCGAGAGATCGTCGCGATGACTGCGGTCGAGGCGGTGAGCGCGATGCTGTTCGTCGCCGTGCGACGCGGCGGGACAGAGGCGACGCGTCTGGTCGAAGAGACGAAGGTCCTCTTGAAGGCGTATTTCGCGAAGGTGATGGAAGCCTGAGCGGCGCCCGCACGCACGCGTCGTGCGCGTTTTGGCTCTTCGTCGTCCCGGGAAGCTCAGGGGTAGAGCGTCACCGTGTAACCGTGCGCCGTCTCGCGTACGAGGTCCGGATCGAACGGCTCGTCGCGCCGCGCTTCGCCCTCGTTGACGCCGACGATCACGAGCGACGCTGCGCCGTGGAGATCTCGAAACGACTTCTCGACGTGGGTCTCTCCGAGGACCGCGACGACGTCCGTACGCGCCGTCTGCATGCCCGCTTCGTCGAGCTCGAGGACGGCCCATCGAAACGCGACGGGCGCTTCCCAATCGGCGACGAACGTCACCTCGGTCGGCAACTGCGATTTCGTCATGTCGACGAACAGATACGTCGCGCCGAGCGGCTCGACCGGGCGCGCCGGAGCGAGTCGACGCGGCAGGCTCGCGTGGGTGACGGACCACTCGAAGCGCGGACGACCGAAGTCGCCGTATCGAGCGACGTCGATCATGTGGGCGTCGTCGCTGCGGGACCCGAGGAAGGCGCGGTCGACCGCGAAATCGAGCACCGTATCGGCGATCGAGGTCTTCCGGACGCGCTGCGTGACGCGGAGAGCGTCGAAGACGTCGGGCTCGTCGACGAGCTCTTTTCCGGCGGGTGTGCGTTGTCCGCTGATCGCGGCGAGCGCGACCGTGAGCTTGCCGGGCTCGTCCGTTCCGAAGCGATCCTCCAAGCACTCGGGGAAGAGGAAGCTCGCGGGCGCCGGATCTTCGTCGGTTCCGACGAGGGTGCGGTCGGGCGCGCGCTGCGCCGTGTCGACCGCGAGGTCTTGCGCGACGCCGCACGGCGCCGCGAGCACGCCGAGTCGATCGCCGAGCATCGTCAGCACGCCAGGCCCGAGCGCGGCGTCTTGGCCGAGCAGCATCGCGCCCGAGATCGCGCTCGCGATCGAGAGCGCCGGCGCGCAGCCGACGCGGGGCGGCTCTGCGACGATGAACGCGCTCGTCCGATCGAGGTTCGGCACCGCGCCGCCGATGTCGCCGATCGCGACGGCGCCTTCTCGAGCACCGTCGAGATAGAGGTCGAGGCGACTATCTCCGCCGAGCGCGCCGTCCGCGAGCGGGCGTGGGAGCTTCAACGCGTCGAGCGTCGCGAACGTCTCATCGGCAGCCTCGAGCGCCGCTGTCGCGCTGCCCGCGAGGTCTGCCGCGAAGTGGACGCACACCGGGCTTCTCAAAGAACACGCGCGCAAAAGTTCGCCCGTCGGTCGAAAGCCGACGGCGCGGTGCGCCTGCTCGGGCGCCCGCGGGGCTGGCGGCGTCAGGTCGTCCTGATCTGCGGACGCGCTGGGGTTGGCCGAAGTTTCTGCGCTCGCTGCCGACTCTGCGAGCTGGGGCTTTTCGGTCGGCCCAGCGTGGGGTGGATCGCCGCAAGCGCTGCTGAGCGAGCAGACGAGGAGCGCGGCGAATGTCCTCTCCATCATCGAGTGTGGTTTGCGGATTCTGCGGGAACCGGCCGGCGTTTTCCCATACTCTCGCCGTCCGTGCGAGACGCAAGTCACCCTGCGTTCGACCCTGCGAGGTCGGTCGCGTTCGATCTCGAGCGCGGGCATGTCGCACTCTCTGACGGCGAGCCGCAGGTCTTGGTTCCCGTGGCACCGCTGCTGGCGTTCCTATCGGGCGAGGTGGACGCGCGGCAGCTCGGACGTCAGCTGGGCGCCTCGGTGACCGCTCGCGCGGGCGCACGCTTCAAAGATCCCGGCATGCTTCCGCAAGATTTGCTTCGCGGCGCCTCGCTCGAGGGGGTCGTCGAGCTTCTCGGCGGCGAGCTCGCGTTGCTCGGCCTCGGCAACCTCCGCGTCGAGCGTTGGGGGCGCGCACTCCTCTTCGTTTTGGATCCGTGTCCGCTCGACAAGCGCGCGGATGGGTTCTTGTGCGGCCTCTTCGAGGGAGCGCTGACCGGCGTCGCCGGGCGCGAAGTCGCGGTCGTCGTCGTCGACCGAACCGGCGCGGGCGTGCGTCTCTTGGTCGGCAGCGTCGGCGCGATGGCGCGCGCCGAGGCGCTCGTGAATCGCGGCGTGTTCTTCACCGAGGTCGTCACGGCGCTCCACGAAGAAGGCGAAGCGGTGAGCGCGCCGTGAGGGTGTCGTGACGCGCGACGAACGCATCTCGGTCCTCGAGGGATTGCTCGAGAAGGTTCGCCAGAGCGCGAGGGATCGCGGGCTCGCGCTGCCGTCGGACGGCTCGCACGGCTTGCTGCGCGTGACGGCGTCTCCTCGACTCGAGCTCTCGGATGAAGAGACGGCCGCGCCCTCGGAGAAGCACGCAGGCCTCGTCGACTCGAACGGCGCGCCGCAGTCGAAGCCCAAGCTCCTTTCGTTCGAGGACGCGCCGAGCGAGGCCCGCACCGCGGTGTCGAGTGTGCCGGCGCACGTCGCCATCGCTGCGGCGGCCGCTGCGCGCGGTGGACTCGTTCGCTTCGACGGGGCCTTCGCCGAAGAGCCCACCTCCGTCGGCGATCCGGACCAGATCGAAGCGCTGGCGCTGGCCGACGCACACGCCGCCGAACAAGGACGCGACTCCGTCGACGAAGCGCCGGACGCGGACGGACCGATCACACTGCCCCCCGCGGCGTCGGTCCGCGCTCCGGAGCCGGTGCTCGTGCGGACGTCGGCGCGACCGAGCGCGCCGCTCGCGCTGGCAGATCTCGAAGAAGAATTTGGCGACTCGTTGCCTCCGCAGCCCACCGACGCGCCCGCTGCGCCCGGCCCGGCGCCGCTCTACCCGACTTCGCCGATCGCGCCTCCTGCCTACGTTGGCCCGCCGATGAGCGACCGCTCGCCCCCGATGCCCCCGGCCTACGTCGCGTCGCCCGCGAGCACGCGTCCCGCCGTCGCGCCGCCGGCCTACGTGCCGCCCTCGACGACCCTCATCGAGCCGCCTCCGTTCGCAGAGCCGTCGCGCCGCGACCCGCCCTCGACGACGCGCAGCGGAACCGAGCCGCCCGCCGCCATCGCGCCGCCGCCTCGCGTGGCCGACGCTCTGCAGGAAGCGGAGCCCGCTTCGACCGGATACGTCGACGTGTCGGAGCTCGACGTCATCGAGCTCGACGAGGCCGAGCTCATCCAGTCGACTCCGCCAGAGACCTCGCTCGAGCCGCTGCGCATCCCGTCGCCGCAGCAAAGCGAAGAAGGAGAGGTCTTCGATCGCCCGACGCGCTTGTCCGACGCGACGGGTATCTACGGCGACGCCGAGGCGGACGAGGACGGAGAGCCGTTCGATCCGGTCACGTTGCCGCCGTCGCGCGCGCTCGCGCCGCTCGCTGAGGGTCAGCGTCCGACGAGCGAAGACGAGGACGTTCCGGCCTCCGAGCGAAAGCCCCGCGACGTCGCTCGTCCGCTCGACGACGCTTTGCCCGACGTCGACGACGAAGAGCTGGCGCCCGAGAGCGGCGAGGCGTTGAGTCAGCGCTATCCGACGAACGGGCGTGAAGCGGCGCGGGCGCCTCTCTCGGATTCGCCCGACGCGCCGACGCCCATCCCGCCGCCTGACGACACAGCCGAGGTTCGGGCGCTCGGCTCGGTCGACGTGGTCGATCGGCCGATGGTGCCAGCGCTCGATCCGATCCTCATGACGAGCGCGCGCGCTCGACCTGCGCGCACGTTCGGCGAGCTCCTCGACGACGCGCTCTCTTTGGGCGCCCCGCCGCCCAGTCTCTGAGCGCGCGTCTTCAAGTCGCCGAACGCGTGACCCAACCGACGTCCACGTCGCGCAGCCACGTGCGTTGCCGGCGTACGAACGTCCTCGTGCTTCGGACGATCTCGCGGTGGAGATCCGCGGCGGCGATCGTGCCGGCAACATGCGCACGTACCTCGCGGTATCCGACCGAGCCCATCGCGCGCGCGTCCCCATAGCCGTCCGCCAGGAGCGCGCGCGTCTCTTCGACGAAACCTTTCGCCAAGAGCTCGGTCGTGCGCGCCTCGATCCGCCGGTCGAGGTCGTCGCGTTCGCGGTGCACGCCGACGAATCGCGGCCGATGCCTCTCGTCGCGAAAGCCGTGCGCGCTCTGCCACTCCGAGAGCGGTCGGCCCGTGAGCTCGAAGACCTCGAGCGCGCGGCTCGTGCGGACCAGATCGTTCGGCGCGAGTCGCTCTGCGGCGCTCGGATCGACGGCGCGAAGACGGGCGTGGATCTCGGCGCGGCCTTCCTTCTCTGCGATCTCGAGGTGGCGTTTTCGGATCGCTTCGTCGCGCGGCGCGGCGCTGGCCAGACCCGAGACGAGCGCCTTCACCCAGAGAAACGTCCCGCCGCAGACGATCGGGACCTTCCCTCGCGCGCGGACGTCTGCGATCGCGTGGTCGGCGAGCTCGACGTACTGACCGGCGTCCATCGGCGCCATCGGGTCCTTGAGATCGATCACGTGGTGCGCCACGCGAGCGCGTTCTTCGAGAGTGGGCTTTGCCGAGCCGAGATCGAAGCGTCGATAGATCTGGACGCTGTCCGCGCCGATGATCTCGCCGCCGAAGCGCTCTGCCAGCTCGAGCGCGAGCGCGGTCTTGCCGCTCGCGGTGGGGCCGACGACGACGAGCAGCTCTTCCGGGCTCGGGGGCGCGACGTCTTCGATGCGACGCGGCGCGCGCGCCATCGGCGCTGGCTGCCTCTTCATCGACGGCCTACGCGGTGCTCGAGCTCGCGATACGAGAGCCTCGTGACGATCGGTCGACCGTGCGGACAGTGCCCTCCGAAGCGCACCTCGGTCAGCGCCGCGAGCAGCGCCGTCGCCTCTTCGGGGGACACGCGCTCCCCGGCGCGGATCGAGCCGTGACAAGCCATCGTCGCGAGCGCGAGATCCATCGCCGCCCGAAAGCCAGGTCCCCCCGCGCGAGACAGCTCGCCGACGAGCGCCGTGACGAGGCGCTCGGGCCGCGCGCGCACCAGCAGCTGCGGCACCGCGTGGACCGAGACGCGAGGTCCTCCGGCGGGGCGCACGTCGAGGCCCATCGTCAGCGCGTCGTCATGCACCTCTTCGATGAGCGCGGCCGCGTCGACGCCGACCTCGAACACCTCGGGGACGAGCAGGGTCTGCATCGCGACCGCGCTGGCTTCCATCGCGCGCTTCAGGCGATCGAACGTCACGCGCTCCGCCGCGGCGTGCTGATCGAGGACGATGAGCGCGTCTCGGGTCTCGCAGATGAGATACGTGAGCTGGGTCTGCGCGAGAAAGCGTGCGTCTCGCGGGATGTCGTCACCGAGCGGGACCCCGCCGGGATGTGATCCCAGCGTCGGATACGGCGTCTCTGGCGCCGCGCCCTCGGAGCGCGGCCCATTCGGCGAAAGCTCGCCAGCTTCTCCCCAGACGACGTGCGGCGCCTCGGGCGAGGGCGCGCTCGCCGGCTCTGCAGGGCGCGCACCGAAGCCGCCCCGGTAGGCGTTTGGGCCACGCGTGGAGAGGCCGAGCTGTCCGGTGAACTCGACGCCGAGACACGACTCGATGACGCGGTAGACGGCGTCGCCGACCGCGCGTCCATCGGCGAAGCGCACCTCGCTCTTCTGCGGGTGCACGTTCACGTCGACCAAGTTGGCTGGCAGATCGAGGTAGACCACGCCGACCGGGAAGCGCCCAGGTTCGAGCATGCCGCCGTACGCATGCGAGACGGCGCGAGCGAGCGCGCGATCTTTGATGGGTCGGCCGTTGACGAACATGCGCAGCGAGCCGGCGCCGACGCGCGCCTTCTCGGGGCGAGAGAGATACGCCTCGACGCCGAGCGGTCCTCTCGAGCCGACGCATCGGGCAAGCTCCCAACCCTCGAGCACGCCGGCGACGCGCTCGGCGCGGCTGTCGGCGCGCAGGATCTCGCGCACCCGCCGGCCGTCGCGATCGAGCGTCACGGTCACCTCGGGCGCGCCGAGCGCGACGTGCTCGACGACGTCGGTCACGTTCGCCGACTCGGTCGCGAGCGCGCGGAGAAACTTGCGCCGCGCCGGCACGTTGAAGAAGAGATCGCGCACCGAGACGCGCGTCCCGCGGGCCATGCCGAGCGGCTCTAGGGTCGCGGGCCCCCCTCCTTCGATCGAGAGCGCCGCCCCTGCGGTCTGCCCTGCGATTCGGGATTCGATGCGAAATCGGCTCACCGAGGCGATGCTCGGCAGCGCCTCGCCGCGAAAGCCGAACGAGCCGATCGCCGCCAAGTCCTCGAGCGCGTGGATCTTGCTGGTCGCGTGACGTTGCAGCGCGAGGCCGAGATCTGCCTCTCGGATCCCAGAGCCGTCGTCCAGGACCGAGGTGGACAGAACGCCGCCGCTCTCGATGGCCACCTCGATGCGCGTGGCGCCCGCGTCGAGCGCGTTCTCGCAGAGCTCCTTCACCACGCTCGCGGGGCGCTCGACGACCTCACCGGCGGCGATCTGATTCGCGAGATCGTCGGGCAGGACGTGGAGCACGCCCGCCTTCGGAGCAGGCGCGTCCGCGCCAGGCGGGGTCTCGTTCACGAGTCGTCGTCGGGCTTTTGCTCGGTCGCGGCTTCGGCAGCTGCGTCGAGGAACGCGCGCGACCTCTTCGCGAGGACCGCGGCGACGCCGACCCCGAGGATGCCGAGCTCGAACACGACGAGCTTGATGCGCCAGAGCCAGAACCAGAACCGCCCGTCCCCGACCATGCCCTCTGGGCCGGAACGCGGGATGCCGAGCGACACCCCGGCCGCTTCCACGGCGGTGATCCAGTGGTCTCGGACGTGGCGAGTCAGTACGTAGGCCACGATGGCGAAGATCGCGTTCACCGCGAAGGCTTGGAGCGCGAACGCGCGCGCATTCTTTCTCCCAGAGAGGACCATCGCGCTGGCGAAGACCAGCGACATGGACAGGAGCATCTCGGCGATCGAGATCGGCATCATCTCGCGGCCCGACTCGGCGACGGCGCGGAGCTGGGCGACCGAGACGAACTCGGCCAGGCCCTCTGCCGGCGTCGGCGCGGCGCGCGCGTGCTCGAGCGCGGCGACGTCATCCGGCATCGTCCCCTCGTGGACGAACATGGCGGTCGCGCACCCGTGGGTCGCTCCGTGCACGCCGGCGAGCCAGGTGAGAGCCATCGCCGCGACCAGGAACCATGGCCTCATGCGGCGAATTCGCTCGCCCTCTCGTGATCGGTCCAAGCTCACGTTGGGACGGCTCTACCACGAGTCTCGGGCGGATGCCCCGCACCTACTACCCACCGCACGGGGGATCTGACATACCTGGGGCCCCCATCTTCGAGAGAACCCGGTGCCTTCCAAGCCCAAGAAGAACCCGAAAGAGTCGACGACGTCGTCCGAGCCGAAGAAAAAGGCTGCGGTCGCGGCTGTCGACGCGTCCGGCGACGCGCCCGAGAGCGGCGTCTCGACGCCGAAGAAGGCCGCAGCGCCGAAGCCCGCTCGCGCGAAAAAGGCTGCCACGAAGAAGCGCGAGGCCGCGCCGACGGCGCGCAGCCGTGGCGCGCGCGACGACGAAGACGAGCAGAGGCACGATAGCGACGCGCCGGAGAGCTCGCGTGGCGATGGCGACGGCGACGATCACGACGACCGCGACGACGATCGCGATGCGGACGGAGACGTCGTCGAGACCAGCGGAGAGGTCGTCCACGACGCGGACGACTCGGAGGCGCCTCCGGAGTCGCTGCCCGCGCCCGACTCGAGCGCGGCACTCTCGCGCACCGATCCGCTCCAGGCCTATCTGCGCGAGGTGCAACGCCACTCGCTCCTGACGCCAGAGGAAGAGCAGCGCCTGACGCGGCACTACGTCGACACGCAAGACGTCCGTACGGCTGCGCGCCTCGTCACGGCGAACCTCCGCCTCGTGGTGAAGCTCGCGTACGAATATCGCCGCGCCTACAAGAACATCATGGACCTCATTCAAGAGGGCAACATCGGCCTGATGCAGGCCGTGAAACGCTACGATCCGTATCGCGGCGTGAAGCTCTCTTCGTACGCGGCGTGGTGGATCCGCGCGTACATCCTGCGGTTCATCTTGAACAACTGGCGTCTCGTGAAGCTCGGGACGACGCAGGCGCAGCGAAAGCTCTTCTTCAATCTCAACAAAGAGAAGGCGCGTCTCACGGCGATGGGCATCGACGCCACGCCCGACGTCATCGCCGAGTCGCTCGGCGTCGAAGAGAAAGAGGTCATCGAGATGGATCGGCGCCTCTCGAGCTCCGAAGCCAGCCTCGACGCTCCCGTCGGGGACGCAGAGGGTCGAAGCGTCGCTCGCATCGATCTCATGCCCAGCGCGACGATCGGTCCAGAGATGATGCTCGAGCGCCACGAGATGGAGCAGCTGGTCCACGAGCGCCTCGGCGAGTTCAAAAAGACCCTCAAGGGCAAGGACATCATCATCTTCGAGAAGCGCATGGCGGCGGACGAGCCGCTCACGCTCCAAGAGCTCGGCGACGAGTTCGGCATCTCGCGCGAGCGTGTCCGTCAGCTCGAGGCGCGTCTGACCATGAAGCTCCGCGACTACTTGAAAGCAGAGCTCGGCGATGCAGTCGGGCCGCGCTGAAGAGGGCGCGCCCGCGACTCCGGGGACGCTCTACGTCGTCGCGACCCCGATAGGCAATCTCGGCGATCTCTCCGTCCGCGCGGCCGACACGTTGGCAAAGGCGGACCTGGTCGCCGCCGAGGACACGCGCCGCGCCCGCACCTTGCTGGCGCACGCGGGCGTCGAGGGCAAAGAGCTCGTTCGGCTCGACGCGAACGCCACCGAAGCGGAAGTCACGCGTTTGGCGGGGCGCATCGCCGAAGGCAGCTCCGTCGCGCTGGTCACCGATGCGGGCACTCCCGTCGTCAGCGATCCCGGCTCCGCGCTCGTCCGGGCGGCGCGCGCTCTCGGGTGCACCATCGTCCCGATCGCCGGGCCCTCGGCCGTCACGGCGGCGCTCTCGGCGTCCGGCTACGACGCGCGCGGCTTTCGCTTCGTCGGGTTCCTTCCGCGAGGCGGGAAGGACCGCGCGGCGGTGCTCGGAAAGATCGCGCAAGACGGCGACGCCGTGATCCTCTTCGAGTCTCCGCATCGCATGGGCGAGACGCTCCGCGATCTCGCCCGTGTGAGCCCGAACCGGCGCGCGCTCGTCGCCCGAGAGCTGACGAAGCTGCACGAAGAGCTGCTCGAAGGAGAGCTCGACGCGCTCTCTGAACGCCATGCATCGCGCGACTGGCTGGGCGAGATCACGATCGTGCTCGCGCCGTTCAAAGAGAGTGCAGCCCCCGCGATCTCGATCGAAGCGCTCGCGCCACGCATCGACGCGCTCCTCGAAGACGGGCGCCGCGCGAAGGATATCGCAGAGCTCCTCTCGCTCGAGACCGGCCTCGGCCGGCGTGAGATCTACGAGCACGTGACGGCTCGGAAATTAGCGCGCGAAGACCGCTAGCAGTTCAGCCAGGCGGTCGAACCTGAAGCGGCGTCGCGAAAGCTCGAGCTCAGTTGAGGGTGCCCGGATCGGGCGGCGCGTCCTTCTCTTCGTCGTCCCCCGCGACCGGACCCGCGTGATGGTGGACCAGCTTCCACGTCCCGTCCTCTCTGCCGAAGACGTTCGTCGCGACGAGCTTCGCTCCGGGGATGCTCTCGTAGCAAATGACGAACGCGCTCTCGCCCACGAGGTGCACCGTCGCGGCGCTCTCCGTGATCTCGGGCGAGCGTGGGTTCGCGAGCACCGCACGGAAGCTCGCCATCACGCGGTCGCGCCCACGCAGCGGCGCCCAGCCCGGATGGATGCACGCGACCGGGAGGTCTCGCGCCCAGAGCGCCTCGACCGCGTCGAAGTCGCGCCGTGCGAACGCGCGATAGAAGGCCGCGTTCAGCGCCAGCACTTCGGCTTCGGTCGCTCGACTCACGAACCGAGGGTCGCAGATTTCGCCGCGTCTGCCGAGCAGAACGGGCGGCGCGAGCGCCCGTCGGGTTGACCCAGGCTTCGCGTGCGCTCAGCCCTCGAGCTCGCCGAGGGGCGAGCTCGTGTAGCCGGCTTCATAGCCGAAGTCTGCGAGTGGAAGCCCAGCGCCGCGGAGCGCCGTCAGGAGCGCGCGCGTCGTGTTTCCTCCGACGTCGCGATGATGAACGTTGCCGCGGAGCCGTCCGCCGCCCTTGCCACAGATGAGCATCGGCATGTCGTCTTGGGAGTGCGTCCAACCCTCTGCGTGCTCGGTGCAGACGAGGATGCTCGAGTGGTCGAGGAGGTTGCCGGCGCCCTCGGACGTGTCCTTCATGCGACCGAGGAAGTACGCGAGCTGCTCCATCGAGAACCGGACCGCGAGATGCTGCTTTTCGTGCGGCGCCGGCTCGGTGTGGTTCATGTAGTGCTGCCCATCCGTCGCGCCGACCATCCAGAAGACGGCGCCGGACCCGCACGTCGCGTATTGGATCGAAAAGCTCTGCGTCAGGCCGCACGCGAGCGCGAGCGTCATCAAATCGCTCATGACGGCGTTCTTTTTCGTCATTTGCTCGTTCGTCCCCAGATCCGGATACTCGCCCGGATCTCCTGGCTTCGAGCACTCGGCGATCGGCGCGGCGAGTCTGTCTTCGAGCTCCGTGATGCTGGTCAAGTGTTGGTCGAGGCGCTGCTTGTCGCGCGCGCCGAGCTTGGGCTCGAGCGACCGGATCTGCGCGCCGACCGAGTCGAGCACCCTCGCGCGGGCCTTCTTCACGAGAGGCTCGGCGTCGCCCTGGTTGAACAACCGATCCCAAAACGCGTGCGGCGACTCCTCCGACGGGTTCACGTTCGTCTCGCCGCCGACGCTGCCGTTGTGAGACAGGTACTGGAAAGTCGTCCCCTCGTCCGTCCCGCGGAACCGCGTCACGGCGGCTTCGAGCGAGCGATACGGCGTCGGCGACTGATCCTGGAAGTACTTCGCGGCGATCTGATCGACCGACGGGTACTTGAACGTCGAGACGATCGTGTCGCGGACGTCGTCGACCTTCAGGTGCGGACCGCCGCTACACACCGTCGCCATGCCCGAGTGGTGCGGATGCCGCGGCGTCATCACGCTCAGGCCGCTGACGACGCTGACGTGTTCGCGTAGCGGGACGAGCGCCTCGAGCGCCCCGCCCGCCGGAGGTTGCCAGTCGCTGCCCGTGTTCGTCGGCGTCCACGAGTCGAGTCGCACGCCGTTTCCGAAAAACCAGAGGCCGAAGCGCGTCGGGATCGCCACGCCGTCGGCGTGCGCCTCGCCGTGATCGTCGAGCATGAAGTCGAAGAGCGGCAACCCCACGACGGTCGCGGCGCCCGCGGCGAGACCGCGCAGGAAGATGCGACGCGACGGCCGGACGACGCGTGAGAGTGAAGAGACGCGCGTCTTCACTTCGATCCCTCGGCCTTCTCCGGCATCGCGTAGCGGAAGCCGTCGTTTTTCACCATCGAGACGACGAGCGTCTTGAAGTCGTAGTCGCTGGCCGCGAACGCGTCGACGAGCGTGGCGACGGCGACCTCTTCACCGGACCGAGCGAGGTGGCCGCCTGCGTGCTCGTAGAAGCGTCGCGCGACGCACGCGCCCACCGCCGGCAGCTTGGCGACGAGCTTGCCCATCTCGACGCCGTTCGCTACCGGGGTGCCGTCTAGATCCGTCGAGCTGTCGATCGCCAGGCCGTTGTCTTCCTCAGTGCGATACGCGCCGATCGCGTCGAACTCTTCGAACGCGAAGCCGAGCGGGTCCATCTTGTCGTGGCAGTTCGCGCACGTCGGATCCTTTCGATGCTGCTCGAGGCGCTCGCGGAGGGTCGTCTCGGAGCCGGGCGCTGGATCTGGCAGCGTCGTGTTCACGCCGGCCGGAGGCGGCGGGATGTCGTCGCAGAGCAGGTTCACGCGGATGAAGCGGCCGCGATGCGTCGGGCTCGTCCGCGTCTTCTGCGCGTTCATCGCGAGGAAGCCGGCCGTGGTGAGGAGCCCGCCGCGCTTGCCGTCGTCCGGCAGCGTCACGGGGACCCACTCGGGTCCGGTCACCCCTTCGATTCCGTAGACGCGCGCCAGCTCTTCGTCGACGAACGTCTCGCGCGTCGTGAAGAGCGTGCGGAAATCTCGCTCCTCGTCGAAGACGACGCTCTCGAACATGCGCTCGATCTCCGTCCGCATCGAGACGCCGAGCGTCGGGCTGAATGCAGGGAATTGTTCGGGGCTCTTGTCGAGATGATCGAGGGTTCCGATCTGCATGAAGTCGCGAAAGAACCGCACGAGCGTCGGCCGCGCGCGTGGATCGTCGACGAGTCGCCGCGCTTGGGCGTCGAGCAGGTCGACGTCGAGGAGATCGCCGTTGCGCGCCGCCTCGAGCAGCTCTTCGTCCGGCGGCGCGTCCGTGATCAAGAACGAGATCCGGCTCGCCATCTCGTAGCTCGTGTATCGACGCAGCCCGTCGCGCCGAAGAGGCATGGGCTCGCCGACCTCGACGCGGAAGACGAAGCTCGGCGACTGCAAGACGCTCGCGAGCACGAGCTCGAGCGCGGTCTCGTCGCCCAGATCGGCGGCGATCTCGCCGCCGAGGTCCGCCAGCGCGTCGATCTCTTTGGTGGTGACCGGACGCCTCCACGCGCGCTCGGTGAACGTGATGAGGAACGCGCGCACGCACCCTTCGCTCGTGCTCGTCGAGTCACAACCGACGAGCGCGACGCGCCACGCGTCGTCCGCCCACACCTGATCGAGCACGGCGTACGCGGCCTTCTCGTACTTCTCGGCATCGACCGACGAGATCGTCGAGCTCGCCGCAGCGATCGAGGTGAAGCCGTAGAGCGTGTCGTCCGCGGGGAGATCCGCCGGGACGTCGAGCGTCGCGCCGAGGAGATCGCGGTAGCTGTTCTCGAGTTGGATCGCGGTCAGGCGATGCAGCGTCGGAGCCGAGGGCACGTCCGCGACAGAGGCCGGCCCGCCATCCGCCGGGTCGCCGATCTCGCCGACGCACGCCGCGGTGGCGGCGAGAGCGACGAGCAGCGCCGAGCGAAATGCGAATCCCATGTCCCTGAGGTGGACGAGAGCTGCAACCCACGTGCCCTGGCGTCGGCGCCCTCCAATCCTCGATTTCCCCGCCGTTTTGCTGACTCGAGCGCGCCGAAAGCGCGTCGCGAGCACGGCACATGGTGGCACCCCGATCCATGCTGGGTCGCGGCGTCCTCAGCTTCGGGGCGCTAAGATTCGGTCGTGCGCGAGGTAACCGCCAAGGTGAAGTTTCGTCCCCGCACAGAGGAAGACGACGTCTTCCTCTTGTCGGTCGGTCGTCGAGTGTTTTCCGCGTGGTCGCGCGATCCGGCGCGTGCGCTCGCGGCGATGCTCGTCGAGTCCGGCGCCCGCGCAGAGGTCGCCTGGGTGTCCGAGGCTCGGGTCGGCTTCTTCATCGTCGGACTCGACGTGCTGCCGCGCCCGTTCGGTCCGTGGGTCCGTCCTGCCGTCGCGCGGCTCGACGCGATCGCCGTCGTCCCTGGCGCGCAAAGCAGGGGCATTGGCCGTGCGCTCCTCGTGAGAGCCGAGAAGGTCGCGACCGATCGCGGCGCCGTCGTGATGAGCTTGATGACGGCGTCGACGAATGGGAAGGCGCGCAAGCTGTTCTCGCGAGCGGGTTTTCTCTCCCTCGTCACGCTCCCGAGGAGCTACGCGAACGGCGACGCCGCGGTCGAGATGTTCAAGGCGCTCGACGTCGCGTCCGAGTGACGTCCAGCCGCCGCGTCCGTCACTTCGGTGCTCGTCAGGCGGCTGCCAGTGTGACGGACGAGCTCTCGACGCCGAGCTCTCGGCGCACGTCTTCGAGCGGCGTGGACCAGCGGTCTGCCCAACGCACACCGAAGAAGGGACGCGCTTGGCTTCCGATCGCGAACCCGCGGGCGATCTCGGAGACGCGGCGATCGAAGTCTTCGCGCGCGTAGAGCGCGCTGTTCAGGAGTCCGAGCGTGAGGAGCGTGCGAGGAAGGGGGCCGGAGGTCTGCGCGAGATAGAACGCCTGTAGACCGAGCTCGCCCGCGACGTCGGTGCCGAAGCCCGCGACGACGTGCCAGACGTCGTGCGTCTCGTAGAGGTGGGCGCGCAGGTAGTCGAGGTCGTTGTGCGCCTCGAGCGAAGGCAGCGCCTCCGGGACGAGACCGTTTGCGTTCATGTGCTCGGCGAAGGCGTGACCGAGCGTCCCGTCGGGCAGGGCGAGGAGCGTGGCGAGGTCGATGGTCCCGATTCGAGGACGCTCGCGAAACGCACGCGCGCCGTCCTCGCGCTTCGACAGCGCGGCGACCATCTCGCGCATGGGGCCCTGGTCCGCTTGGCTCAGGGCATCCGCGATGGCGAACACCTCGTCCAGTCGGTTCGGGTCCCGCACGAGTCGGCCGAAGCTGACGAGCGCTTTCGTCCTCAGGACGGCGAGCTTCGAAGTCTCTCGGATGGTCTGGAGCATGGTATCTCCCTTTCACGAGCAATATGTGAGCGATGGCTCGCTTTCGCTACTCGCATTCGAAACCGCGCCAAACCAGCCCAAAACGAGGGCGCGTCGTCACGACACCGATGCGCCGCGCTCGCATTCGGAGCGTGTCCGTTGCGTGAAGCGCGTCGACGGGTGAACCTCGAGCGATGCCGCTCGCCTCCACGACCCCGAAGCCCGCGCGCACGCGCCGCCCTCGCACCGTGCCGCGAAAGGCGCCGACGCAGGAGCGCGCGCAGGTCACCGTGACTGCGATCCTCGACGCGACCGCGAAGCTCCTGACGACGCTCGGCTACGACCGCACCAGCACGAACCGCGTCGCCGTCGCGGCTGGCGTCAGCGTCGGCTCGCTCTATCAGTATTTCCCGAGCAAAGAGGCGCTCGTCGCGGCGCTCGCCGAACGACACGGTAAAGAGATGTCGCGGGTCACCCAGGAGAAGCTCGCCGAGCTCGCAAACGCGCCACTCGAGCTGGCGGCACGCGAGCTCGTGAGCGCCATGGTCGACGCCCACCTGGTCGATCCGAAGCTACACAAAGTCTTGATGGAGCAAGTGCCGCGGGTCGGGAGGCTCGACCGACTCGAGTCCTATGAGCGCGAGATGTGTCAGCTCGTACGCACCGCGCTCGAGCTCCGGCGCCACGACATCGCTCCAACGAACCTCGACGTGGCGGCGTTCGTCCTCACGCATGCGGTCGAAGGGGTCATTCATCACGCGGTTTTCGAGGCCCACCGCGGGGCGCTGGACCGTGAGGGGCTCGCGGACGAAACCGCCACGCTGATCGTGCGGTATCTGCGTCGAGATGGGGTCAACCCATCGAAACTGCCCAGAGTCTGAGCTAGGCAGGCATCACGTTGAATCCTGGACCGGATCAAGGGTAGGTTTCGCACCATGAAGAAGCTGCTTGCTGCGCTTTCGCCTATCGCGCTCACGGTCGTTCTCGCTGCCTGTGGCAACACGTTCGCCATGGCGCCCGACGCCTCGGTCCCGTTCGCCATCGGCTCGGTCGATGCCTCGTTCGAAGACAATGGCAACGGGACGATGACGGTCAGCGTCGAGCACCTCGGCGACCCGTCGAAGCTCAACCCGTCCGCGACGACGTATGTCGTGTGGATCAAGCCGAAGAAAGAAGGCGCCGCGGTCCAGAACGTGGGCGCGCTCAAGGTCGACGACTCCTACTCGGGAGAGCTCGAGTTCACGACCACGCAGACGAGCTTCGACATCACGATCACCCCCGAAGCGAGCGCTGAGGTCACCGAGCCGAAGGGCCGCGACGTCCTCAAAGCCACGATCGCGAAGTAAGCGTCTCGGTTCGCAGAGCTGCGCCCGGCTCTCGCCAGCCGGCGCAGCTCGACTCGTCAGCCATCAATCAGCGCAGCTCGAAGACCTCGACCTGCTCCTGTCGGCCGGGGAGCTTCTTCGAGCCCAGGCTGGCGAGCACGAAGCTCTCGCCTGCGAGCGCCTGCGTCGCTGCGCCTACGAGGACCTGATTCGGAGCTGCGAGCGCCTCGAGTCGCGCCGCGACGTTCACCGCGTCGCCGATCGCCGTGTACTCCATGCGGCGCTCCGAGCCGATGTTGCCGACGATCGCGGCGCCCGAGTTGATCCCGATCGCCAGACGGATCTCGGTGTCGCGCTCTTCTCGCCACGCAAGGGCCGCGGTCTCGAGAAATCGCATGATGTCCTCGGCGGCGCGGAGCGCACGCTCGGCGTGATCTTCTTGCGCGACCGGCGCGCCAAAGACGGCCATCACGGAGTCGCCGACGAATTTGTCGATCATGCCGCCGTGTCGAAACACGATCTCGCTCACCAGCGTGAAGAGCTCGTTCAAGATCTGCACGACCTCTTCGGGCGAGCGCTTCTCGGCGAGCGGCGTGAACGCGACGACGTCGGCAAAGAGGATGGTCACGACCGCTCGGCGCCCCCCGAGCTCGAGATCGTGGTCGCCTCGGATGACGCCGTCGACGAGCTCGGGGCCGACGAAGCGGGCCAGGTCGGTGCGCAGCTTCACCTCGGCGGCGAGCTCGCGCTCTTTCGTCTCGAGGTCGGTGGCCATCGTGCTCATCGCTCGATCGAGCTCCCCGACCTCGTCCTTGCGTGAGGTGCTGCTCTTCGCCTGGGCCCAGTCGCGACGTCCGATGAGGCGCGCCTTGTCGACGAGCGCCAAGACGGGCTTCGCGATCGCGCGTGCGCTGGCGAGTGCGAGGGCCATCGCGAACAGAAGGGCGGCCGCCGCAGCGCCGACGAGGAGCCGGCGAGTCGCGCGATAGTCTGCGAGCGCGTCCGACTCCGGCCGGATGATTCCGACGGCCCAGCCCGTCCCCGAGATGGTTTGTACTGTGGCGACCGACGCCGCGTCGCCTTCGCCGAACGCGCCGGTGACGCCGATCTCTGCGCCGCCGGGCGAGCCATCGGGGACGAGAGACCACACGGGCTCGGCGTGCGCGTCTTCGCCGATCTGCGGTGCGTCCTCGCCGACGGATGCGACGACGTGGCGATCCTTATCGGCGACGATGACGGTCGTCTGCGCGCCGGCGAGCTGACGGGACGTCGCGACTTCCTCCAGGTCCATCTGGATCGGCGCGAGATACACCGGAACGACGATGAACCCCTCTGGGGCGCCGGCCTCGTGCGGGACGGGGACGGCGAGCGCGCCGCTCTTGTCGTTCTCGATGCGAAAGCCGACACCGGTGGTGCGCGCCGCGTCGAGCAGCTCTGGCGTCGCAGCGGGAGCCAAGCTTCGATCTGCGCCGGCCTTCCCCAGCACCGTGTCGACGTGCTGGCTCGGCACGACGAGGCGAGCGACGTCGAAGCTCTCGCGTGTGGCGAGCACCGTCTCGATCGCCGCGAGCCCGGCTTCGTCGTTCTTCGCGGCGGCACCCTTCGCGACGACTGCGGCGAGGGTCTGGGCGTCGTCTTCGGTCTGCCGCAGGTGACCGACGGCTTTGTCTTTCACCTCTTTGGCGACGACGAGCTGGTACTGCTCGGCGCTCGAGCGAAGCGCGCGCGCGTACGCGGGAAGCACGAACGGCAGTGGCAGCGCGACGGGGACGGCCGCGACAGCGACGAAGAGCAGCGCGGCTTTCGCTCGGATCTTCATCGATCGCGCGGCGATCCTCGCCGAAGCAACCGATTGAGCCGTTTGACCGCCGAGTCCGAGGCGGGCGCGCCGAAGAGCACGTCGGCTGCGCCCGCGCTCACGAGCGCGCCGAGGTCGGACGCGGTCGCGGCCTTCGCGATCACGAGCACGCGACTCGCAGCTTCCTTGCGCGCGGCGAGCCAGGCACACGCGGTTCGTGCGTCGTCTGCGATGAGGATCGTGATCGGCGCGTCCGCGACGCCGTCCTCGTATCCTGCGGCACGAAGACCGGTGATGAAGTCCTCGCTCGGCGGGCGCACACCGAGGGCGCACACGATCGACACGGGGAACGCGAGCTCTCGCGTGGGAGCTGCAACAGGCGGCACGCTCGCGGACGCCTCTGCGCGGGACCCGCGTCCCGAGCGCCCGGGAAGCTCGGCAGCCGCGCGCTCGGGATCCAGGGCGATCTCGAGTCGATCTCGAACGGCCAAGGCGTTCGGCGGGCGCTGGTCGATGTGCTTCGCGAGCAATTCGAGGCGGAGTCGCTCGAGGAGAGGCGGAACGGGCTCTGCGTCCGGGGCGCGATCGAGCGCGGCGGGTGGCGCGAACATCTGCCGGGCGATGATCTCGGCCGGGGCGCCGCCGCTGAACGGCGGGCGCAGCTGCAAGAGCTCGGTGAGCAAGCATCCGAGCGCATAGAGATCCGTGCTCGGGCCGACGTGTAGAGATCGGCACTGCTCTGGGCTCATGTAGAGCGGCGTGCCTGCGACGGCGTCGGGTCGTGTCAGCGTAACGTCGGTCCCGACCTGCTGGACGAACGCGAGCCCGAAGTCGACGACCTTCACGATGCGACCACCGCCGCTCTCTTCTGCCAGGAAGACGTTCTCCGGCTTGAGGTCTCGGTGCACGACGCCGTTCGAGTGCGCGGCGTCGAGCGCATCGGCGACCTGCGTGATGATGTCCGCGACGTCCGCGAGCGAAGGTGGCGCTTCTTTGCGCGCGAGCCAAGCGGCCAGCGACTCGCCGACGAGCAGCTCCATCACGATGTAGTGAAGCCCCTCTGCGCGACCGTAGTCGAGGACGCGGACGACGTTTCGATGAGACAGGAGGCTGGCCGCGTGCGCCTCTCGCGCGAAGCGCTTCTCGGCATCGGCCGACGAGCCATACGCCGCGTGCATGATCTTCACGGCGACCTTCACGTCGAGCGACAGGTGGTCCGCCTTGTAGACGGCGCCCATGCCGCCCTGACCGAGCAGACGCTCGAGGCGATAGCGAGCGCCGAGCGTCGTGCCGCTGAGATCGTCGCTCGAGGCGTCTCGGCTCGGCAGCGTCATCGGCGGGATGGTCGGGCCCGTCGCGTCGACCACGAAAGGTGTCGGAGCGAGCGTGTCGTCCGGCTCCTTCATCGAGGCTCCTCGCGCACGCCGATCGTCAACGTCGCGGAGAGCGAGGCGCTCGGTGATTCGAACGGCATCACGCGCACGGACGCGCCGCCGAAGAGGTAGCGGCCGGCCTCTGCGCCGATCGTGAGGCCACCGATCCCGAGCGCGTCGGCGCCCGGCGAAGGGCGCACGCTCGACCCGTCCAGGACGGCGTAGGTGCGAAGCCATTCGAGAGGATCGAGCGCCGCGCCGAACGCGACAATCGGGACCAGGACGTACGCCGTCGGCGCGCCGTCCAGGTCGAAGTCGACGTTTCCGAGCAGAGAGAGCATGCCGAGGCGACCGCCTGCAGAGAGGCCGACCTCTCCCTGGAAGGTCTGTTGGCCACCCGATGTGGGGACGCCGATGCGCATGCCCGGCCCGAGCTCGAACGCGCCGTCACCCAGGTCCACGAGGCGTGCGCGCGCGCCGAGCCACGCGACGTCGCCGTCCGAAGCGCCCGCGCGCGAATCATCGCGCTCGAAGCTCGCCTCGAGACCGACGGGGCCGACGTGCGCCGTCGCGAGGCCGCGGAGCGCGACGTCGGGATCGCCGGAATCGAAGGCGACGTCGAGCGCGCCGGTCACCGCGCCCGCGTCGTCCGGAAGAGGCGCCCACCACCGGGCCTCGCCGGGGCCGACGGCAAACGGGAACGCCGTCACACCGAGCGCGCGCAGCCTGCGCTCCACGACCGCCGCCGGCACTGCAGCATCTGGAGGCGGCGTCATCGTCGCGAGCGAGACGCCCGCCCTGTCGATGACCTCGAGCGTGGCGAGGGTCGCGCTGTCGTGGACGGTCGCGCGCTCCACGTCGCCGTCACGCGTGAGCGCCAGATCCTCGGACGAGCCGTCGCGACGCGTGACGCGGAGCTTCGGGCGCACGCGTTCGTCGACGTCGATCTTGGGGGTCTCGCGGAACGCGACGCGCACCTCGAGATCGCTCGGATTCGAACCGCGAGACGTCGTGAGGTCGACGATGGGCGGCGCGTAGTTCACCCGAACGACCGAGACGACACCGTCGGGACCCTTGAAACGAAGCTGTTTTGGACGCGACCTCGACAAATCGAGCGAGGCGGGTGGCGTGCCGAACGTGCCCTCGTCCAGCGCGAGCTCGGTGCCCCGCGGCGCCACGATCGGGATCGGCGTGTACGGGCTGACCGTCAGAACGTCGCCGTCGATCTTTCCTTGGGCGCCCACGTCTGCGGTCGCCACGCGAATGTGAACGGTCTCGGATGCTAGCCCGAGAAAATCTTCCTTGTCGATCGCTCGCACGCGTACGAACCACTCTCCGACCGGGAGATGCTCGAAGCGGAATCGCGTCGCATCTGCGTTCACCTCGGCGCGGAGACGAAGATCTTCGAACGCGGCGTCACTCGCGACCTCGACGCGATACGTGCGCGCGTTCGGGACGGCGGCCCACTCTGCGCCGACGGTGGCGCCGTCCTTGGTCCCGAGGACGGCGACCGTCGGTCGCGCCGTCCAGAGCGGTGCCGGCGGTAGGGGACGCGGCGGCTCGGGCGCCTTCTTCTCTTCGAAGCGCGTGCCGAATTTCTCGGGGACGCTGACGCTCTTTCCGGCGCTCGTGACGTTTGCGCGGCCTTCGAAGACGCTGACGTTCGCGTGGTTGCCGTTCTTCGAGATGACGGTGTCCTTCGACTGGGACGAGATGCGCCCGCCCATCGCGGCGACCTCGACGCTCTCGCCGCGGAGCGCAGAGAGCGCCGTTCGGACTTCTCCGGCCTCGAGCTCTACGGCGGGCGGCGGCGTCGCCTTCGACACCGCGGTCTGCGCGGCGGTGCCGTAGATCACGACGAGCGTGTTCTCTGCCATGAAGACGCGCGTCCGATCGATGAACTGAATGTCGGCTCTGGCGTCGTCGAGCGTCTCGACGCTCGATTGCGTCGCGAGCGGTTGACCCGGCGCAGCGTCGCTCCAGCCGCCCCCGGCGGGCTTTGCGCGGACCGACGGCGCGATGGACCGAATGCGCGCGCTCGGCACGTCCGTCACCTTCGCGGGTAGGACGAGCGTCAGCCCTGCTTTCAGCGGCGCGCCCCTCGTGCACGAGATGCGGTTGTATCGAAGAAGCAGCGCCACGCGCCGCGCGTCACCGTACGCCGCCTTCGCGATGTCTTCGCAGGTCTCGCCGCGTTGCACGCCCCATTGGATGACGTCCTCCGGATAGCCCGGAGGCGCGTCCGCCTGCGCGAAGCCAGGACACGACGTCGAGAACGCGCCCACGACGAGCGTCGCGGCGATGCGTCTACGCGTGCGCGGCGTCACGGCTTCTTCTCCTCGGGTACGAGGGTCCCGTCGACCCAGCCGTTCTCGCCATCCTCGGAGCGTCGAAGGATCACGAACTCCACGCGGCGGTTCTTCGCGCGACCCTCTTCGGTCGCGTTGTCGGCGATGGGTTGCTTCGCGCCGAAACCGCGCGCTTCGAGCCGCCGCGCGTCGACGCCGTGCTCGGTGAGCCAACGCTCGACCGAGAGAGCGCGCGCTCGTGACAGCTCGAGGTTCTTCTTCGCCGCGCCCTTCCCGTCCGTGTGACCGTCGACCGCGACGCGCGCGAGCTCGGGATGCGTTTGGAGGATCTCCACGACGCGTGACAAGACCGGCTCGCTGACGGGGAGGATGTCGGCCTTGCCGGTGGCGAACTCGATCGGCGAGAAGATCGCGATGTGCTCGCCCGACACCGCGGCGCCGCCAGGGCAGCCGTTCTTCTTCGGATCGTCGTTCTCGGGACCGGCCTCGCGCGGGCAGGCATCCGACGCGTCGGGGACGTGATCTCCGTCCGTGTCGACGGGGCATCCGTCCATCGGTCCGCCGAGGACCGGTCCGGGGACGTCGGGACATGCGTCGAGCGAGTCGGCCAAGCCGTCGCCGTCGCGATCCGGCTCGCGCGGCATCGGCGCCGGATCGTGCCGCGTCGGGGGCCCGTCGTTCGCGCCGCCATTCGCGCTCGCGTCCGCGTCGCGGGACGCCGCGGCACCGTCCGCGCTCGTGGTCGCGTGGTCGTCGATCACGTCGAACGCCACGGTGGTCGCGAGGCCCAGTCGAAAGAGCGGCGTCCCCGGCGACCGCGTGAGGCCCGGCCCTCCGAAGAGCGAGACGTCGACGGGTCCGAATTTCGCGCGCGCCTCTGCGAGGATCTCGACGCGCGTCGCCGCGCGCCGACGAAACGCGTCGACGCTGTCCGCCGTCACGAAGCCGGTGAGGATGGCGCCGCCGAACGTGAAACGGTCGACGCGCGCGCCCGCGCCGGCCGTGAGCTCGAGATCGCTGCCGAGCAGGTTGTGGTCGGACGAGCCGTTCGGCTCGAAGCGCCTCGCGAGCGTCACTCCGAAGAGCCAAGAGTCGTAGTCGCCCGACACCGAGAGGCTCGGCGCGAAGCGCACGCCCCCGGTGCTCGTGTACTTGCTCTCGTCGCCGGTCGGCAGCCACACCGCGAGACCGAACGCGGCAGATGGGATCCAACCGTTCTGCTCGAGCGCCTCGAAGCGGCCGCCGACCCGCAGATCTCCCTGCGTCGCCCCCGACGGTGCGCCGTAGCCAGCCGTGTCTGTCGTCGCGTCGTCCCCGGTCAGCAAAAGTGACGTGGGGAAGTCGATCTCGACGAGCGCGCGGCTCGCGATCGCGAGGCTGGCCAAGACATGGAGGACGAGCTGATGTTCGACCACCGCGCGCGCCTCGTCGCCCGTCGCGTCGCGAACCAAGACGAGAGGCGCGTTTGCATAGACGAGCGACGCCCCAAACGATGGACGCAGCGATCCGTCGACGCCAGCGGACGCAAAGACCGCCGACGGGTCCGAGGGCGGCGGCGGCTCGAACCGCTCGAGGCTCGTCTGCGACTGGGCGCTCGCCGCCCGAGACCACGCGCTGACCACGCCGAACGTGATCGCAGCGAGCACGCGCAATCCACGCCTCGCACTTCGCGGCATGATTAAAGGAAGCAACACCCCCAGTCGATCTAGCGAAGCGAGCCGACTGCGAACAGAGTCATCGAGGCCTCACCTCGACGTTGGGCGTGAAATGTGACGAGCGGAGACCGCTCGAGACGAAGCTCGATCGGCTGAAGGCGCCGCGGCACGGCGCCCGCCCTCAGAACTCTCGGGAAAAGCGCCCCGTCGGCTCTTCGTGGCCGTTGTGGTGTGCGTCCGGGTGCAGGCGCTCGTACTCGCGCTCGATCTCCGGGATGACCTTCGCGAGGCGCGATCGGACGATTTGCTCGACGATTTGCCACAGCTTCTCTTTGTCTTCGCACTCGGCCAGGACGCCGAGCGGGATCTGAAACCCGCCCTTGTCGGCGCGTCCACCGCCGTACGGTTTGCCGTTTCGATCCTTGCCGAACGCCGAGTGAAGGAACGTCGCGGGCTCGACGCTCGGGCTGTCCGTGCGAAGCGAGCCGTCGATGCGATCCTCGACGATGCCGTACGTGAGGACGGTGTCGAGATCTTCACGCTGCAGGATGAAGTCCGCCGTGGTCGCGATGGCGTCGCGATCGCCGGCCGACACCTGACCCACGCCGGCGAGCGCGAAGTCACGCACGACGATCAACGAGTCGAGTGCGCGGCCCGTAATCGTCATGCCGCTCGCCGTCACGACGCGTCGACTGACGCGCTTCAAGGCGTCCGAATCGCAGAAGCGCCGCACGTAGGCCGCCGCAGCGAAGTCGGCTGCCGTCGCGAGCGCGAAGTCGTTCGTGTCGGTCTGGATGCCGAAGAGGAGCGCCGTCGCCACGCGCGCCGCGCCGACCGCGGTCTCGAGCGGCGCGAGCCCCTCGGCCATGTACTCGGCGTAGATCGAAGACGATGCGCCGATGGTGGGCCGGATGTCGACGTAGGGCGCCTCGACCTCGGACATCTTGTGATGGTCGACGACGGACAGCAGCTTCAGATCAGCGGGGAGATCGAGCGTGGGCTCCGGGGTGGAAGTGTCGACGAGGGAGAGAAACTTGAACGGCAGGAGATCGTCGGCAGTCGATACCTGGAGCAGCTCGATGTTGAGCAGCTTCACCATCGCGCGGTTCTGCCGGTGCGAGACCGGAAGGACATGCGCGATGGTGCAGGGAACGCCGAGCTCCAGACAGATGCGCTGGTGGGCCAGCGCGCTGCCGAGAGCGTCGGGATCCGGATGGCCCGTGATCAAAACCACGACAGGCGCCCCGGCTATCGACTTGAGTACGTTCTCCAGGCCCAGCCGGGGGGCCGATTGAGTACCCATGGGAGAGCAGACCATACCACGTGCTGCCGCCCGTAAAGTGGACCCGTCTGCGTGCCGGGGATTTGTTCAGTGCACGACGTGCACGCGGTCGCATTCTTCTTGCGCGCGCACGCGATCGCGAGGCAGGCCCGCTCCGACGGCGCGGGGCGCGAGGACCACTTTGCGGTTCTCCCTCGTGCGAGACTCCGCGCCCTCTCGCGATGCGCCCCACCGACGACGTCATTCACACCAACGTTTCCAGGCCCGGTCCGAAAGAGGCGCGCGTGCTCGCGCGGCTTCGAGACGTCGTCACGACGCATCCACGGATCGGTCGCGGCGTCGCGCTTCGCTCTTTCGAGGGCGGGCCGTTCGTCGACGGAGCCTCCGAGACGCCCGCGTCCGAAGAGACGCCGACGCTCGTCTTCCTCCACGGCCGAGGGCACGCCGCGCCGATCTGGGTCGATTGGCTCATCTCGTTCGGCGCTACCCGCCGCGTCGCGGCGATCGACCTTCCTGGCTTCGGCCACTCCGGAGCGGCGCCGCTCTCCCCCGGCGCAGAGGGGGGCCTGGCCTTCTTCGCCGACCCCATCGAAGACGTCCTCGCGAAGAAGGGCCCGGTCGTGCTCGTCGGTCACTCGCTCGGCGGTCTCGTCGCGCTCGAGCTCGCGTTGCGTCGCGCAGTCGAGGTCCGCGCGCTCGTCCTCGTCGCCGCCATGGGCCTGTCTCCGATCGTGTCGGCGAGGGCGCGGGCCTACCTGCGGTTCGGACCGGAGCGCCTAGCGAAGGTGAAGGCGGCGCTTCCGTTCCTCGCCGACGCCTCGGGGCGGGGCGACATCGCCGAGCTGCGAGAAGAGCTCTATCTCGTGCGCGGCGGACGTCCGGAGGCGAAGCGCGCGTTCGACTCGATGCTCCCGCTCGTCGGCCCCGCGTTTCATCGCCAGACCGAGCTCGGTCGCGTCGACGTGCCGACCCTGCTCATCTGGGGCTCGGACGACGAGGCCTTCCCGCTCCCGATCGCCATCGACGCGGCGAGCCGGATCCCCCGCGCAGACCTAAGAGTGCTAGGTCGCGGCCACTCGCCCCACCTCGAAGCCTCCGACGAGAGCATCCGCGCCGTGCGCGGCTTCGTCGAATCGCTCTGAGCGCGCGCGAACCCGCAAACCATGGCTCGTCCCAACGTCCTCAGCATCCCCGAACGACTCGACGCCTACGCAGACGTGACCGGCGACGGCGTCGTGATGGCCTTCGTCGACGTCGGCTTCTACCCGCACCCGGACCTCATGCACCCGGCGCGACGCATCCTCGCCTATGCCGACGCGACCTGCGACGTCCCGGACGGGAGAGAGTTCTTCTCTCCGCAGGTGTTCGGGTGGCACGGGACGATGACGGCCTGCTGCGCCGCCGGGAACGGATACCGCTCGGGCGGAAGCTACCGCGGCCTCGCCAGTGAAGCAGAGGTCGTCCTCGTGAAGGCGGGCGTCGACGGCGGCCGCGTTCGCGGGCAGCACGTCGCCCACGCGATTCGATTTCCGCTTCGCTACCCGGACCTCAAAGTTCGCGTGATGAATGTCTCGCTCGGCGTCGACCCGGACGATCCGCACTACCAAGACGTCGAGCGCGCCGTCGAAGAGGTCGTCGCGTCCGGCATCGCGGTCTTCGCTGCCGCAGGCAACGTCCCCGGTCGCAAGGTCGGCGCGCCCGGCTCGGCGCGAGGCGCGATCACCGTCGGCGGGCAGCACGATCGCTTCTCCCCCGGCAACGCCGACGACAAGGTCTGGCCGTCGAGCCACGGCTCGCATCACGACGGCCTGCAGAAGCCCGATCTCCTCGCGCCGGCGATCTGGGTCCCCGCGCCCATGCTCCCCGGCACGCTCACCGCAAGAGAGGCGCCGCCGCTCTTCGCCTTGCTCGGCATCCTCGAAGAGCTCTCCGCCGAGCACGGCTTCTCGGAGCGGCACAGCCTCTCGACGCCCAACGAGCGCGAGTCGATCGGCGCGTTGATCAAGAGCGTCACCGGTCGCATCCGCGCGCAGAAGTACATCTCGCCCGAGTACCAGCACGTGGACGGCACCTCGTTCGCGTCTCCGATCGCCGCGAGCGTCGGCGCGCAAATGCTCGAGGCGAACCCCGCGCTCACGCCGAGCGAAATCAAAGAAGGCCTCCTCTCGACCGCCGAAGCGCTGCCCAACGTCCCCGCGCACGTCCAGGGCGCAGGGATCTTGAAGCCTCGCGACGCCGTCGACTGGGCACGCGCGCGCGTCGCGCCGTCTTCGAAGAAGAGCTGACGAACGCGCGGCGCGAAGCCGACGGCCCATTCCACCGTTCACATCCGTCTCGGTCGCAGGCCGATTCCGTCCTTGTGGAGCGTGTCGTGGCCTGATCTATTCGACCGCATGGACGCCATGCAGCTTCTCGGGGGAATGCTTGGATCCGGCTTCGGTCGGGGACGCGGACCGGGTCTCGGCACCGTCGTCGCGGCGGGCGCAGGAGCGGCAGCGGTCGGAGGCCTCGGCTATCTCGCCTACCAACACTTCAAAGGCGGCCCCGCTGGCCAACCCGGCATGATGGGCGGCCAACCCGGCATGATGGGCGGCCAACCCGGCATGATGAGCGGCCAACCCGGGATGATGAGCGGCCCGCCGCAGGGGGGCGCAGGCGGCTTCCTTCAGGGCGTCGTCGGCCAAAGCGGAGGGATGCGCACCGACGGCTTCTCGGCGCCCGGCTACGAGTACCAACAGAAGGGCGCGCCTGCTGCGCAAGCTCCGCAAGCGTGGGGCGCACCGCAAGGTCAACCGGCGGCTCCAGCCCCCGCGCCCGCTTGGGGCACACCAGTCGCGCAGCCCGGCGCTCAGCCCGCGGCGCCTCCTCCGGGCGCGTGGGGAAACGCGCAACCCGCAGCGTGGGGAGCCGCGGCCCCGGCGAGCGCGCCCGCGGCGCCGGCCAGCGCGGCGCCCGCGATGGCGACGATCGACTACGCGAACCTCCCCACGATGCCGACGTCGCCGTACGCCGAGTCCGCGCCGCCCAGCCCGCCGTCGGCGTCACCGAGCGCGGCGGCGTCACCGAGCGCGGCTGCGGCACCGAACGCCGCGCCGTCACCGAGCGCGGCTGCGGCACCGAACGCCGCGCCGTCCGGCTTCGAGCCCGATCATGCGCTGGCGATGTTGCTCGTCCGCGCGATGGTCTCGGCCGCGAACGCCGACGGAACGATCGACGCAAAAGAACGCGCCGACATCCTCTCTCGACTCGACGCCGCGGGGGTCGCCTCCGTCGAACGCGCTGCCCTCGAGAAGGAGCTCGATGCACCGAAGCCCGTCACGGTGCTGACCGCAGAGGTTCACTCGAAAGAGGTCGCGGAGCAGTTCTATGTCGTCTCGTGTCTCGCGATCGAAACCGACACCGATGCAGAGCGCGGCTACCTCCAGATGCTGCCGGTGCTGCTGAAGCTCGACGACGCCACCGTGCGCGGCCTCCACGAGAAGATGGGGCGGCCGCTGCCCGCGTGAACGCGGAAATCTCCCGACGCGGCGCTCATCCGACGCGCCACTCGTCCAACACCACGCCATGAAGAAGTCGAAGCGCGCGTCCAACACCACGCCATGAAGAAGTCGAAGCGCGCGCGCGCGATCCGGCGCGAAGCCGATCGCGGCGCGAAGAAGGATCGAGAGACCATCGCGCGTGTCTACGCGCTCGAGCCTGGCGGGGCGGCGGATCGCCCCATCGAATTGACGTCCGCCTCCGAGGTCGAACCGGACGCGGCGAGCCGTCACTGCCCTTTCTGCGACGGAGAAGCGCGCGTCACCGATCACACCGTCGAAGAAGGTGCCGGCCGGCGCCTGCGCGTCGCCAGCCTTCTCTGCAAGGTCTGCCACGCCGCGTTCCGGCGCTACTACGCGCTCGGTCCGATGCTTTCGTAACCTGCTAACCTCGGCGCCCGGTGGATTCGACGCAGCAAGAGAACGCCAGGCGTCTCTGGCTCTTTCCGATGATCGGCATCGCGGCGGTCGCGGGCTCTTTGTTCGCGCTCCTCTACGTCGTCGACGTGCTCGTGACCGGCGGTCCGGCGACGGCTGGCGGCCACTTCCTCGACTACTTCTACTTCGATCAAGACCACGTCACCGACGCCGTCGGCGGCCTCGCGGCGATGGTCGCGGCCGTGCTCGGCATCGTCATCACCGTCGTCTCCATCGTCGTGCAGCTGTCTGCCGAGCGGTACACCGGCGTGACCGCGATGTTCATGCGCGACCGGACGAACCTGCTCGTCATGGCGTTCTACGTCATCGCGTGCGTCACGGGCGTCTGGGTCAGCCTCTCCGTACGCGCGAACTTCGTCCCGCGGCTGACGCTCACGGTGATGGTCTGCTTCACCGTCACCGGGCTCGTGATGATGGCGCCGTACTTCGGGTACGTCTTCCGCTTCCTCGAGCCCGCGCGCATCGTGCAGCGCATCCAGCGCGACGCCGCGAAACGCGCAGAGGTCGGCGCTCGACTCGAGGGCGCCGGATGCCACGCCGCGCAGGCCGACACGCTCGCCGCGATGGAAGAGCTCAGCGACATCACCTCGAACTCGATCTCCGGCAAAGACAAGATCATCGCCAGCCGCGCCGTCGACGCGCTGAAAGACCTGGCCGTTCGCTATCTGGAGAGCAAGGGCCGCGCGCGCCCCGAGTGGTTCAAAATCGGAGAGTCCATCCGCGACAACCCCGACTTCGTCGCCATGGACCCAGAGTCGCTCGCCGACCTCGTCACCCGTCAGACCTGGTTCGAGTGGAAGATCATGCGCCAGTACTTCGGCATCTACAACGAAGCCCTGGGGACGATGCGCGACATCAACTACCTCATCGCGATCGACACGCGCTACATCGGCGAAAAGGCCGCGGACAACGACGACGCCGAGCTCATCGCGCTCGTCTTCCGATTCATGAACAGCTACCTGCGCGCGACATTGAACGCGAAGGACGTCCGGACGGCGTACAACGTCCTGAATCAATATCGCCTCCTCGGCGAGGCGCTCCTTCGCAAAGACAAGCCCGCGCACGCCGTCGAGGCCGTGCAGTACATGAAGTACTACGCGCTGGTCAGCTACGACATGAAGCTGTCGTTCGTGACCGAGACCGTCGCGTGGGACGTCGGGACACTTTGCCAGTTGGCGCACGACGTCGACTCGGTAGCGGAGAGCGAGATCCTCGCGCTCTTCCTCGAGATCGATCGCCCCGGCATCGAGCACGCGCACGAGCTCGCGCTCAAGGGTGTCCGCAAAGCCCAAGCGAAGCTCGCCGCGTACTACCACCTCGTAGAAGCCGAAGACAAAGTCGACCTCATCTGGAAGGACATGGAGACCGAGTCGAAAGATCGCCTCCGCGCCATCCGCGACGAGCTGCTCCGCGTCGAGTCCAAGGACTTCTGGGAAATCATCGACCGGGGCCGCAACTTCGAGTTCATGCCGCCTGCGCAACGCGCCGCCATGCTCACCTTCTTCGAGCGCTTCGAGGGACTCTCCGACCCGCCCGCCGAGGCGAAAGAAGCCTGACCGCGCGCGGCCACGTCGGGCGCG
>Ga0164241_10001205_pt1 | contig 34067 bp, 20 predicted proteins | sample OricomyardsoilBY_FD_108780 | JGI IMG/M metagenome (GOLD analysis project Ga0164241, IMG submission 108780) | Backyard soil microbial communities from Emeryville, California, USA - Original compost - Back yard soil (BY) | ecosystem: Environmental > Terrestrial > Soil > Unclassified | place: USA... | reverse complement strand
TGCCCACGTTGGAGCGGCCCGCGAAGGCGACCTCCAACTGAAGTGGGGGAGGCAGCTCCGCCTGCGCTTTGGCCGCTGCCGAAAATTCAGCGTTGACGATGCGAGGCTGGTTCGCGGTCGCCCTGGGCGACGGAGCCGGTTTTTTGGCGTGAGACATGGGGAGCGCGGAGAGGTAGCTGAAAACTCAGCGGCGTGCACGGCGGCGGCGGATCGCATCGACCAGCGAGCGCAGTTCGGGGCTTCGGACCAGGTAAGCAATGGCCACGAACACCGCGCAGAACACGAGCGAGCCCGCGAATCCCGGCAGCGCCCGGCGCAGCCCCGAGGCGGCACCTTCCGGACGCAGAGCGGCGGCCACGCTCGCGCCCGCCGCTGCGCCCAATAGCGCGGAAACGAGCGTGCGCGCCGCGGAGCTCAAGATCTCACCGGTGTGCAAGCTCGGCAACTTCGCGCCCAAACGCCACCACAAGAGCAGCATCTGTGCCGCGCTCGAGCCGGTCACCGCGAGCCCCACGCCAACGTGCCCGAACGGTCCGCGGAGCAACAACGCCAGCCCCACGAACACGCACAGATCCACCGCTGCCACCGCGACCGGCGTGCGTGTATCCCCAACTGCATAGTACACGCTGACCAATTGTCGAACCGCGGCAACCAACCAAATCCCAAGTCCCTGAGCGACCAGCGCGCGCGCGGTGCCGCTCACTGATTCTGCGTCGAACTCGCCGCGCTGGAAGAGCAGCACCACCAACGGTTCAGCCAACCCAACGAGCAACGCGGTGGCCGTGATCGCCACGAACAACGTGAGTCGCATGCCGAAGGCAAAGGTGCGACCGAGCTCCTCTTGGTCGCCGCGTGCGGCGAGTCGCGAGAGGCTCGGCAGCGCGGCGGTCTGCAGCGCCATGATGAAGATCCCCTGAGGAAAATCGCACAGCCTGAGCGCCCACGCGAAGTAGCTTTGCGAGCCCGGGCCGAGCTCGGACAAGAACCGTCGCGCCAGCACGACGTCTACGTAGTAGACGCCCATCCCCAGGAGCGCAGGCCCCATGCGTCGCAATGCTTCGCGAACACCCGGATGTCCGAGCTCCAAGGTCGGCGCCTCGAAGAAGCCGATCTTCCTCAAGCTCGGCCATTGCGCGACCATCTGCATCACGCCGCCACCGAGCACCGCGACGGCGAGCGCGAGCGCCGGATCATAACCGTGCGCGCCGAGGAACGCAGGCAAGCCGAGGCCGAGCGCAATGAACGAGACATTCAGTAGCGCGGGCGCGAACGAAGTCGCGACGAAGCGCTGATACGTGTTGAGCGCAGCCACGCCGAGCGCCGCGGTGCCCATGAAAAAAATATACGGAAAGACCCAGCGAGTGAGCGTGACCGTGCGCTCGTATTGTCCGGGATAATCCTTGTATCCATCCGCAAACAAAGACACGAGCCCCGGCGCCAACATCACACCGAGCACGCTCACCAAGAGCAGCACCGACAGCGACAAACCGCGCGCAGCGCGGAAAAAACGGCGCGCGGCGTCGTCGCCTTCGTTCTCCTTGATCTTGGCCAATACCGGCAGCACAGCGTTCTGCACCGCGCCTTCGGCGAGCAATTGCCGCAGCACGTTAGGGATCAAGAAGGCGACGAAGAACGCATCCGTGACGGGGCGTGGAAACAACGCAGCGATCGCCTGATCGCGGCCCAGGCCGAGGACGCGACTGAGCAACGTCCCGAGGGCCACGATGCCCGCGCGGCCAGTGATCTTGCGCTGCTCGTTGCTTCCGCTCACGAGCTTGGTCTGTACTTGGGTTGCGTCCATTTGACGAGTTTCTCGACGCGCTTCGCGATCGCCGGCGGAGGAAGCGTCGCTCATTCGATGCCACCGTGGGTCTTCAGCGCCTGCTCGACCAGCTCGAGCGCCAAGGCGGCGCTCGCCTCGTCCACGCTTCCGCCATTCGCCGCGTGTTGAAACTGCAACCGTTCGCTACCCGACAAGCGTCGCCGCGCGCCACCGCAGTCACGGCACACGAGTCCACCACGCGCGGCATCGATCGCGGCGGCTTGACCTGCAGCCGGCGCCTTGCCGCAGCTGACGCAGCGTTCGAAATCGATGCCCCAGCCAAACGCGGACAACAACTGCAGACCCGTTGCTGCGAGGCGAGCGCGCGGAGAAACGCTATCTTCGGCGTCGTCGAGTTGATCGAGTAAGCGTTCCATCGCGGCCCAGACTTCCGGCTCGGGTGTGCGTGGCGGCGCGGCTTTTCTCACCCAATTCAGCGCTTGCCCGGCTGCCTGCATGCGCTCGAGACTCGTCACCAAAGACGGGCGCGCACGCGCGAGCTTTGCTTCACGCAGCACGACGAGCTCGGCACCGGTGCGATCGTCATAAGCGACCTGCAAGGTGTGCATCGGTTCGAGCACGCCGCCGAAGCGTTTCACGCTTTTGCGCGCGCCACGCGCGAGCGCGGAGACGCGGCCGATCGCATCAGTGAGCAAGGTGACAACCAAGTCGCTCTCGCCGTACTCGACCCGCCGGAGCAGGAGCGCATGCGCGACGCGAGCTGGACTCGACGTGCGACGAGCAACCACCGGAGTCAGCTGAGCCGTGCGTGCACCAGCGTGGGTCGTGATGACAGCTCTTGGGGCATGTCATCACCGCGCGGCTTGAGCACGATGCTGAGTGCAAGCGTGAATAGGATCAACAGCAGCACGAACGCGATTGCGACCCCGAACCGACGCGTGCGTGCTGGCTTGGCGGTACTCGCCATGGGTAGCGGCGTGACCCAAGCGACGCGCCGACTAGCGGTGTAACGCGCAAGCACCTCTTCGGCTGGGACACCCAGCGCTCGTGCATACGCCTTCAAGAAGCCACGCACGAAAACTTCGCCGGGCAACTCATCGAAGCGATCGGCCTCGATGCGCTCGATGCTCGATTGTGGCATCCGCGTCGCGCGCGAAATCTCCTCTACACTCAAGGACTTCGCTTCACGAAGTTGGCGTAGGAAGGTTCCGACCGTGGGCATTGGGGGCCCCGAGATTACTTGAAGTTTTGCAGCATGGAGCTGCATTCTTTTCCAAGTTTCGTCTTTCCCGAGAGCGCGACGCAGCGATCGAGATCCGTCCTAGCTGCATCCGAATCGCCGAGCTTCATTCGCACTCGGCCGCGCGCAGCGAACGCCTCTTGGAGCGAGTTACAACCTGGAGCATCTGTTTCCAGTGCGCGCGTAAAGGCGTCGAGCGCACTCGTGAGCTCCTGTTTATGCTCGAGCGCGAGCCCCAGTCTGAAGCTTCCGACACAGAACAGCGGCTGCGCGGCAACACTGTGTTTGAGGGCGTCGATGGCCAAGTCGAAGGAACCTTGCTCCAGGTACGCCCACCCCAGGTTTCCCCAGGCATTTTCTGGGGTCTGGTACAGGATGTCTTCAGTCAGCGGCTTGAGCACGGCGATCGCTTCCGGGTACTTCTTTTCGTGAATGAGCACGACGGCCAGGGTGTTTTTGGCTTCGCGAAAGTCCGGCTTGTTGCGCAGCGCGAGTCGAGCCTGTTTTTCGGCCTCGCTCAAGCGGCACTCCGTCGGGCCGCGCGAGCAAAAGTCCAAGTAGAGGAGCGCGACCAAGTGCGCGGCCTCGGCGTTGTTGTCGTCCAGGTCGACTGCTTTGAGCGCGTGCGCGAGCGCCTCACGAGGCTGGTTTCGACGGAGCCATAAGTCGCGCGCAATGTCGTATTCGCTCTCGCTCATGCGTTCCGGATCACGGGCCGCGGGGCCGGAAGCATTGCTCGACGAACATCCTACAATCACCGACAAAAACGCCCAGGTCAGTAGCCGTCGCATTAGCCTTGGCCTCTTTCACGGTTGGGACCGCGCAGTTGATCTTTCACACCGAGGAGGCTGTACAACTCGCGCAGGTTGTCCAAATCCGGCAGCTCGACACGTTCTTCTTGAATGCGGACGTAGCCTCGTTCTGGTAGCTGCGCGACGATACGCTTTACGGTGTCGACATCGAGTCCGGCGTGTGCGGACAGTTCGAGTGGCGAGAGCGTCAATGCGACTTGGCCATTGGGCCGCCCATCTTGTGCGAGCTGCTGCTGCCCGAGTTTGAGCAACGCCACCACCACTTTGGATTGCGCGTCACGCAGCATCAGGATCTCGATCTGATCCTCGGCCTCGTGCAGGCGACGAATCAGCTGTGATAACACCCGCGCCGCGACCTCGGGACTCGTGGAAAGGACTTGATCGAACGTGGCCTGATCGAAAGCCAGAGCGACGGTGTCGTCGAGGGCGAGCGCAGTGGAGGTTCGGAGGGTGCCCCGCACGAGTGCACTTTCGCCGAAAAGATCTCCGGGACGCACCACACGCAGACTGCGTTCGATGGCGCCCGCGTGTTTGATCAAGCGCACGCGGCCCTCTTGGAGGAGGAATGCTTCCGTCGCAGGGTCGCCGTCGCGAAACAGCACGCTGCCTGCAGCGAAACGTCGCCCATAGCGAGAGAGCAGACGCTGTTCCGCCTCGGGGCCGGCGTCGGGAGAGAGCGGCATCGCTTCCGACAATAGCCGAGCCGAGCGCGCAGCGTCACGCGCTATTGGGAGTTGATCGGCGAGCGCGGCAGCGTTGGCAAGGTGGCACCAACCCCGCGGACGTACTGCGGCTCCGGTGGCGAGGCAGCTTCGTCCAACTCCGCGGTCAGCGTCGCGACCCAGCGAGCGTGGGGTAGGTCCAACGTCGGCCCTGTCGCCAAGACTCGACCGTGATCGAGCGTGGCGGCGACCTCGCCCACTACGGTGGCGACTGCGGAATCAGCCAAAAATGCCTGCAAATCTTCGAGCGGCAGCGCGCACGGCGCGCGCTGCGCACGAAGATCCCGATCGTAGACGGCGGCAAACAGCTCACTGCGTCGTGCGTCGAGCAGCGCGCAGCAGGGCCCGGGATGCTCAGCAAGCGCTCCGCGGGCCATCGCGAGCAACGATCCAACGCCCCACAGTGGCCGATCGAGACCCACGCTCAGCCCCTCGACCAGAGCAATCCCGGCGCGCAACCCGGTGAAGGAGCCCGGGCCGACCCCAACTCCTAGACGATCCAGGCTCGATTTCGGCCAGCCGGCATCTGCGAGCAACCGTTCGAGCAGCGGCAATAGCCGCTCAGCGTGGGCGTTTGGCTCTTCATGCTCCAAGCTTGCGATCAGGCGATCGCCTTCAAGCAGGGCAACCGACCCGCGTCGACTCGAACTTTCGATCCCGAGAATACGCACCGGCCGCGTTTAGCACGAAATCCAGGCCCAGACCCTCTGCTAGTCTGACTAACCATGTCGTCGATCTTGCCGCGATTCGACTTCCGGGCCGAATACTCGCTGACGAGTGATGTCGGAGCGGCACGCGAACAATACGAAGACGCTGCACTGGTCGCCCCCGAGCTGGGGTTGTTTGCCGTGGCCGACGGCATGGGCGGACACCTCGCGGGGGAAGTCGCGGCGAAGCTCGCCGTCGAGCAAGTTAAGCAGAGCCTCTCGGGGCGCAGCGCACAGCGCGCGCTCGACGCCTACGTCGCGTGCGCCGATCTGAACGCGCGTCGGCGCGTGTTCGCCGAGTTGAAGCGCGCGGTCGAGCGCGCCAACGCTTTCATTCGCGCTGACGCGGAGCAAAACCCGGAGCACCGCGGCATGGGCACGACGCTCGACGTGGCTTGGTTCGCGCGCGATCACGCGTTCGTCGCCCACGCGGGTGACGGTCGGGTGTACTTGGCTCGTCAGCGCGCAGTGCTGCAGCTAACGACCGACCATACCGCGAACGGTGTCTCCAAGGTGGATGGTTTCGGGCGCACGATTGCACCCTCCCAAGGGTCGGGGATCACCAACGCACTCGGCATCAACGAAGTGGTCACTGTCGACATGCTGTTCGTCGACGTCAGCCGTGGCGATCGGTTGCTCATTTGTAGCGACGGCGTCTACGCGCAAATCGAGGGTGAAAATGAGCTCTCTGAGCTGCTCCGCGCCGGCTCCGCATTGCAAGCAGCACAGACCTTGATCGCGCATGCTGCGCGTCAAGGTCGCGATAACGCGACCGCGATCGTGATCGAAATCGGCGATCGCTTCGTCAAACGCAAAGATCACGATCGCGGCCTGAACGCCGCCGATCTGGAGCGCGCTCGGCAAAGTCCGCTGCTGGTAGACCTGCCACTTTCGTTCGCGCTGACTGCGCTCTCCGCAGCGGTAGAAATCGAGATCGGTGAAGGGCAGGAAGTGCCGCGCGCGGTCGCCAACGATTTGGTGTCGTATATCGTGCTCGACGGTATCGTGCGCTACACGGACGAGCGTCGCGTGGGCGCGGGCGCGCTACTCCACGCAGAATCGTTGGTCGGCGTGCTCGGTCAGAGTGAGGTCCCTGTGTGCGAGCAAACCACGCGGCTCTTGCGCGTGCGGGCCGACGATTTTGCCGAGATCTGCAGCGATCCCAAGCTCGGTACGGAGCTGTATCGGCGGCTCGCGATGCACCTCGCGCGGCTCGGAACACAAGCGAGCCGGCGAGGTTGAGCCGAGCTCAGCTCAGCGCAGGCCGTACTTCTTCAGGCGGTCGCGCAGCGTGGTGCGCGGCAGGCCCAGGCTGCGCGCAGCAGCGCTCAGGTTACGACCCGACGTGCGCCAGGCATCCGTGATCATTCGCCGCTCGAGGCTGCGCAAAGGTTCGGAAACGGGCCCCGAGGTCGGGAAGGTGCCGCTCACGCTTTCGTTTGCGACGTCGCCATCCGAGGGCATGCCGTGCTCGCGAATGGCGGCGCGAATGTCTTCCGCGCTCAGACTATCGAGTGAAGCCGCCGCGGCGGCTTCACTCAGGACGATCTCGAGCTCACGAACGTTGCCGGGCCAATGATGGCCGAGCAGCACCTCGAGCGCGGACTCCGACAAAGTCAGCGGTGCTTTGCCGGTGCGCGAAGCGACGTCACTCAATACGTGGCCGGCGATGAGCTCGATGTCGGGCACGCGATCGCGGAGCGCGGGCAACAGGATCGTGAACGTGCCGAGGCGCTCGTACAATTCCGTGTACTCTGGCGTTGCCGTGCGTCGCCTGGTCGCGGCGATCACGCGGGCTTGCAACGGAATATCGACTTCGCCGTCCAAACGACGAAACGATCGCGTTTCGAGGGCTTGAATCAGCTTTGCGTGAAGCTGGGGGGGGAACTCGGACAGCTCACTGAAGAACAGCGTGCCAGTGCCGGCCAGTTCCAAGAGGCCCGCGCGCCGTTCCCGTCCGTCATTCGCTTCACTGCCGAACAGCTCGACCTCCATCATGTGATCGGGCAGCGCTGCCAGGCTCACGGGCAAGTAGCGTCCGCGCGATGCGGCGAGGGAGTGAATCGCTTCAGCCACCTGCTCTTTGCCGGTGCCGCTCTCGCCGACGATCGTCAAGCAGAGCTCGGGATAGCGAGCTGCAGTTTGCATCTGCTCGCGCGCCGCTCGCATGCCCGCAGTTTCACCCAGCACTTTGCGAAGTTCGCTGTTCATGCCGACGGTGGGGACGCCGTTCGATGAAGCATCACGTGCTTCCAGCAAACGGCGAAGACGAGCGTCGAGCTCGGTTGCAGGGACTGGCTTCTCCAGGACGTCAGCCGCACCAGCGCGAATGGCGCGCACGGTCGTGGCTACACTGAGCTGCCCCGACAACAACACCGAAACGGGGCGAGCGAGCACGCGACTGAGCTCGCTCAATACGTCCATTCCGCTCTGGTCCGGCAGCTCTTGGTCTAGGACGACTGCATCGAACTCGCTCTGGCGGAGCGCGCGCAAGGCGCCTTCGGCGTCCCTCGCAGTTTGGACTTGCCAGCCCAGCTTGGACAGCTCGCGGCTCAGCCCCCGCACGAAAATTTCCTCGTCGTCGACTAGTAGTAAGCGAGGTTGGTTCACTCTCGGGCTCCTGAAGTACTCTTGGGGAACGTTGATGCGAATTTGAATTCGGTTTTCGCGTCGGGCGGCGCACCCCGCTTTGGACGCCTCATTGTACGGAAAATAGCAGCTGGGGAAAATCGGTAAAAGTGCGCTTTTGTCGCGCTCCGATGAAGGTAAATAGGGAACCAACGCCATCGTGTGTCTTCGCTCATCGATGGCATTGTCGGAGACGGTGCGACGGCCGAAATTCGTGGCTCTACGCGATGTTTCGAGTGGGGCTCGAGACCGGTAGCTGGCTCGACGACGGTTGCGCGCGCGGTACCGATATTCGGAATGTAGTACCCGCACCCAGTTCGGACGAGAGTTCGACAGAGCCACCGAGCGCGTGGAGCATTTCCCGAACCAACGACAGGCCAAGCCCTGCGCCCTGCGTGTATTGGCGATGCCCAGCCGACTCACCCTGAAAGAACGGCTCGAAGACCGCCTCCTGCTGACTCGGATCGATTCCAGGTCCGGTGTCCTGGACCCGCAAGAGACACGCTTCGGGCGTAACCTCCATACCGACGACTACCTGCCCACGCTCGGTGAACTTCAGGGCATTCGCAACTAGGTTCACGAGCACGAGTCGTATCAAACGCGCGTCGCTTTCGAACTCGGTGCCGCTCGGCGGCTTCGGCGCGTTTGGCATTTCTAGACGCAGCACGAGGCCTTTGGCTTCCGCTTGCGGCGTGAAATCATCGACCACGCTCTGAGCGAGCTCGCGAAGATCGAAGCGCTCGACGAAGAGCTCCAGCCGCCCGCTCTCGATGCGCGCATACTCGAGCAAGGATTCTATCATGTCCGTGAGGCGCGAAAGGGAGCGCCGCATGCGCGCGATCAGCTGTTGCTGGGCCTCGTTCAGCGGGCCGCGGTGTTCGCCCGAGAGCCGCTCGAGCTGCAGCTGAAGCGCACCGAGCGGCGTGCGCAGCTCGTGCGAGATCAGCCGCAATAGGCTAGTCTTGAAGCGACTGGCGACTTCGGCGTGTTCCAGGGCGTCACTCAGTGAGGCGAGTAATGATTCGAGCCTGCGTTTGCGCTCGGCGAGCTGCTTGGCGAGCTCACCGACGTCGAACTCGCGCGACGCGAGCTCGGTGCGCAAGATGGTCCGCGCGCGCCGAGCGCTGACGAGGTTTCGGGCGCGCGCGACCAATTCTCGCACCGTGAACGGCTTCGTCAGCCAGTCTTGGACGCCCGCAGACAGGACCCGGACCCGGACTTCGATGTCGTCACGCGCGGTCAGAACCAAGACGGGAATGTCGATTAGCTCCGGTTTGGTGCGTAGGACGTGTACGAATTCGTCGCCGCTCATGTGGGGCATCATGAAGTCGGTGACGATCAAGTCGGGCATCAGGTGCTCGAGGCGCAGCAGCGCTTGCTTGCCGTCGAACGCGGATGCCACGCGAAATTCGCTCGACAAGCTCGAGCACACGAACCGATTCATGTCCGGATTGTCTTCGACCACCAACACCAACGGCAGGTCCACGACTTGGTCGATTTCCGCGTTCGATGCGGGCCGCGGTCGCAACGCTTGCATCTCGGCGCTGCTGACGGACACGGGGAAGCTGTCTGGCTCGCTGTCATTGGAGGCCTCCGCGAGCTCCGCGGGCAGGCGGACCACGAAACGCGCGCCGCCCAGCGCCGAGTCTTCGACTCGTACCGAGCCCGCGTAAGCGGTCACGAATTCGCGCACGATCGCTAGCCCGAGCCCAGTTCCGCTGAAGGCTCGGTTGGCGTTGCTGTCGAGTTGACGAAAGCGTTCGAACACGTGTTCGCGGTCCTCGACACGGATCCCGGGACCGCTGTCATCGACGGCCAGCACCAGCATCGTGCGTGGTTGGCCGATGTCGGACTCTTGGTCGAACTCGGCGCCCAATGCCACGCGCCCGCCACTGGGAGTGAACTTGAAGGCGTTGGCGAGCAGGTTCATCGCAATGCGTTCGAGCTTTTGCGGATCGACGAGTCGTGATTGATCGCTGAGTCGCAGCTCGACTTGGTAGGTAATTCCGAGATTGTCCGCGAGCGGGCGAAAGCTCGCAGACAGGGCGCGGAGCAAGGATTGAACGTCGGTCGGCTTGCAATTCAACTCGACCCCAACGGCGTCCGCGCGCGACAATTCGAGGAGATCGTTGACGTGCCCGAGCAACAAATGAGCGTTGCGCTCGACGACCGCAAGTGACGCATGCTGTTCGGGGTCGAGGCTCGTCGCCTGCTGCAAGTCTTGAATTGGACCGAGGATCAAGGTCAGGGGAGTCCGAAGCTCGTGGCTCACGTTGGCGAACACTTGCGTCTTGAGTTCGTCCAAGTTCTGTAGGCGCGCGTAAGCGGTCGACAGCTCTTTGAGCACCGAGGTCAGATCGCTCTCTCTCTGCAGCGCTCCGCGTTCGCGCGCCAGCAGCGAGTCGATCTGCACGATCACGCTGCCGAGCAAGACCACCGTGCCGACCGCGCACACGGCCTTCAGCACGCGCAGGCTACTCGCCACCCAGAGCAACGTCGGCAGGAGATCCAGTGACTGAGCAAACTGAATCGCCGCGGTCACGCCGAGCAATGCGCCGAAGGCCAAGTACGCCGCGCGCACCGGCAAATCTCTGAATTTGCGTCCCAAGTAAGTGAGGCTGACCAACCAAGCCAAGCACGAAAGTCCGAATACGACGTTGGTGATCGCCGTGACTTGGATTTCCCAAATCGGCGCACCACTCAAAGCTAGGAAATCGAGCGACACCCGTTTTCCTTTCGAGAACATGCGTGCAAGCCCATGCCGGAGAGCAGTCTAAACCGACTGCGGCAGCGGTCGCGATCGGCAATCTGCGATTCGCCAATCATGCGGAGTTGTGGCGGAAACCGAGCTGTTGCAGTTCGCCTCACCGCCGGATTTTCGGAGTGCTACGGGCGTGACTCAGGAAGGGCGACCGCTGCCACGAATCTAGACAGTACGAAGTCTCGATTCGTGTGCGGAAGTGCTTGCGAGTCGGGTATGCGTCCGCGTACGGTCTAGTTTGAAACTGCACTCATTTCCGGGGAAGAGTCAGAGTGATCTTGAGACCGTCCATCCTGTTCTTGCCAGACGCCAGTGAGCGCATGCGCGCGGAGCTGGACAGCCTCGGCATTAGTACCGTCAGTGCATCGCAAGGTGAGCAAGCTCACGAGGTCGATCTCGTGCTGATTGAGCCCAAGCAGCTCGGTCAAGACGTCGCCGTCCTACGGCGCGGCTTCGACGACACACATCCGGGAGTCCCGGTCGTGGTGATGGGCGATGCTGGGCTAGAATCGGCGATTTCGGCGATGCGCGCGGGCGCCGCGGACTACGTCGAGCCGTCGACGACCGCACTCGAATTGGCGTCGATCACTCGACGTCTGATCTCGGAGCGCGCGATCGTCAGCAGCCTCTCTGGGTCGACTCGCAGCTCGGGTTCGGAGCTGGTGGGCAACAGTCCGAAGGCGCGCGAGCTTCGTGAGCGTGTGATGCAGCTCGCCAGTTCTGACGTGACCGTGCTGATCTCCGGTGAAACGGGCACAGGCAAAGAGCTGGTGGCGAATCTTTTGCACCGCAACGGCTCGGGAAAGCAGGGGCCGTTCGTGGTCGTCGGCTGCTCCACGATTCCGGCATCCTTGGCCGAGAGTGAGCTGTTTGGGCACGTCAAGGGCGCATTCAGCGGCGCGCTCACAGCGCACTTGGGGTTGGTCCGCGCCGCACACGAGGGCACGTTGTTCCTCGACGATGTGGGCTCGCTCTCCCTCGATCTGCAGGCCAAGCTGCTGCGAGTCCTACAGCAGCGCAGTGTGCGCCCGATTGGCGCAACCCAAGAGGTCCCGACCGACTTTCGTTTGCTCGCGTCCACCACCGTCCCGCTCTTGGATCTGGTGAAGCGCGGCGTGTTTCGGGAGGATTTGTACTACCGCTTGGCGGTCGTCGAGATTGCCGTGCCGAGCTTGCGCGATCGCGAGCACGACGCGCTGCTCCTGGCCGAGTTGTTCTTGCAGGAGGCTTCGGCGCACTTGGGCAAAACCGTGCGCTCGATCTCGACTGCAGCCGCTCGGGCGCTGCTTGCCTATCGTTGGCCGGGCAACGTGCGCGAGTTGAAAAACGCGATCGAGTACGCGGTCACCGTGGCTGCGTTCGATCACCTGAGTGAAAGCGACTTACCGGAAGCGATTCAGGCCCGCCGCAGCTCCTCGGGCGAAGTGCGCGCCGAGGATCCCCGCTGGTCGGCGGTCGAACGCCAACATATCGAAGCAGTGCTGCGCTCGGTGGACGGCAACCGTGCCAGAGCCGCGCGCTTGCTCGGTATCGATCGCCGCACCTTGCATCGCAAGCTCGACCGCTTGGCGATTGACGTCCCGCCGCGCGCTCGCCCGGGAGTGCTCCCGGGCGACAGTCACACCAAGTGAAAGGCCTTCACCGGGATATTGGGGGCACTGGACGGGTGCTCTCGAGCTTCCGGCCATGAGTGAAGGCACCGTGGCTCACGCTCGACGTGAGCCACGGTGAATCCGCTCAACCCGCCACTTCGTAGCGCTTCATCTTGCGATAGAGCGTGACCCGGTCGATGCCGAGCTGGCGCGCCGCCTCGGAGCGATTGCCGCCAGTCTCACGCAGCACGCGCTCGATGTGCGTGCGCTCCAAAGCATCGAGATCCACTCGCGTCGAGTCGTTGCCGCGAGCCTTGTGCGATTCGCGGACCCGCAGCGGCAGGTCGGAAGCTTCGAGCGTTCGGCTGGTCGACATTGCTACTGCGGCTCGGATGCCATTCTCCAGCTCGCGCACGTTGCCCGGCCAAGAGTAGGCCAAAAGCGCGAGCTTCGCGCTCTCGCCGAGGACTCGAGGCGTGCCACCGTTCGCGATGTTCTTGAGGAAGTACTCGGCGAGCTCGAGCACATCGTTCCCGCGTTCTCGCAGGGATGGGAGATCGAGCTCGAAGGTGCTGAGCCGGAACAATAGGTCACTGCGAAATTGCCCGGAGTCAGCGAGATCGCGCAGACGTGCGTTGCTCGCTGCGACGATGCGCACGTTGGTCGCAACTTCTCCAACGGTGCCGACCGGGCGTACCGCGCGTTGCTCGATGGCGCGAAGCAGGCGCGCTTGTAGGCCGAGCGGCATCGCGCCAATCTCGTCCAAGAACAGCGTGCCGCCGTCCGCATCGCGGAAGACGCCGCGGTGGTTGCGCTCGGCGCCCGTGAACGCGCCAGAAGCGTGCCCGAATAATTCGCTCTCGATGATTTCGGCGGGCAGCGCCGCACAGTTGAGCGCGACGAACGGCTGATTGCGGCGATCGCTCAAAGCGTGGATGGCACGCGCGAAGATCTCCTTGCCGGTTCCAGTCTCGCCAGTTACGAGCACTGGCGCTTGATGATTGGCGAGCTGTCGCACTCGTTCTGCGATGGTACGCATGACGGTGCTCGAACCAACCACGCCTGGCACGGGGCGCTCGGAGCCAGGTGCCGCGTCAGCCAGGCGATTCACGCGCGTGGCGCGTTGGCGGCGTTCCAAAGCGCGGCCAACGGCATCACCCAGGTCCGATAGGGAGAAGGGCTTGGCCAAAAAGTCCGAAGCTCCGGCGCGCAGTCCCAAAGAGACTGCGCGCGTGTCGCCGAATGCGGTCATCAAGATCACGGGCAAATCAGGGCGATTGCCTGCGATCTCCGCACACAGCTCGAGCCCGCTTTCGCCAGGCATGCGAATGTCCGTGACCACGATGTCGACATCGGAATGAGTGCGCGCGCTGCGCGCATCGTGACACGCGGTCGCGTCGTATCCCAAATCGCGGAGCGCTCCTGCTACTGCTTCGCGTGTTTCGTCGTCGTCCTCTACTACTAGTATTCGTGCCGTCATGTTGAATGTCCCCATCACGCGTCGCGCAGTGCGCGAGCGTGTTCCCAAAGGAATCCGCCTCAGTGTCCCAGAATCCAAAACTTACCACGTCGAGCGACGGCGCGGGCCTCCTTTTCCGAACTAAGATCCGAATGAGGCCGCTCGGAGCGCCAATTGTTTGACTCGCTCGGCTAGTGATTGGCGCCGGGCCGCGCGCTCGCGGTTTTGTGAGGGTTTTTCCCGCGCATTCCTCGCGCTTTTGGCGAGATCGGAGCCCTGCGTCTACTTTCGAACGTTCTTGCCGAGGGGGTTTTGTCCCGTGTGTCTCGGGGTGCACCGGGCTATCTGTCGTCACGTCTCTCTATTCGTCTCGCCTTGTCTCGCAGCTCTCGACGCGGGCTCGCAGACTCGCGAATTGACTCAGATCGAGAATGAGGACCGGGGCAAATAGCGGGGGCCAGGCGGGTAAAATTCCCGCCTGGCGAAATCCGCCATCGCCAGTCGAACTGGGGAGAGTGGATATTGGGATATCGAGTGCTTAGACTGACTCGATACTTGAGTCGTGCCGTGTCGCGGCTATTTCAGGTCATAAACTTCGACAGCGCTATCCATGAAGCGCGGTACGAGAATGCGCTTCCGTTTGGTGTCGATGCCAAAGTCCGCGGCGCCGCCAAGGCCCGCATACGCCACGTCGAACGGATGGTTCAACGAGCCACGATAAATGGCCGAGCCTTTCCAACTCGAAACCAGTAGGCCGTCGGCAGATTGGGCCATGCCATCCAGTCCGCCGGCGGGGGCTTTCGTCACGTCGTGCTTTTCACCCTTTTCGTCGAGGCGGTAGATCTCGTCCGAGTTGAAGGTGTTGACCAACACGCCGTTCTCTACCGCGAGTAGTCCGTTCGGGCCGCCCAGGTCCTTGCCTTTGGCGAGCGTCTTCAGCTTTCCTTTCTCGATAACGTAGACGGCGTCGCTGCCTGTGGGATCGAAGCCGCTGGGGCCGCTCTTGATGCCTGAGTCGGAGATGTACACGCGCCCATCCTTGGCGACGGCGACGTCGTTGAGGAAAGTCGCGCCCGGGACGGCGAGCTCGCCTTTCGGTGTTCCCGTTTTGAGATCGAACATGCGCACGACGGTGATGTCCGAGACGTACAGGACGCCTCCGCTGATGCCCGAGCCTTTGGGGGCGTCGAGCTTCGTCTTGCCGACTCCGCCGGCGATGAACTTCTCTTTCAGTACCTTGCCGTCCGGCGACAGTTCGCTGATGTAGCCGTTGTTGTCGGCACCATCCGGCTTGCCGTTGATATTCGAGACCAAATATCGATCGTTGAGTTCGTCGTAAAGCACGCTCTCGGGAGTGGCGATGCCCTCGGTGATGCGGAAGAGGGGCGTCGGTGCGGCGGGCTTTGCCACCTGCGCCGGTGCCGGAGCGGGTTTTTCAGGTTCGGGAGACTTAGTGACCTCGATCGGCGCAGGCGGCAACGTCGAGGGCGTCGGGGCGGGTGCTTGCTCGGGTGGCGGCGTCGTCCCGGCGCAGCCCAATGTGATGACCAAAAGTCCTAGACTCAGTATCGATTGGCGATGAAGCATACTCAGCGCCATAGCACTCCTCTGAAGTCGCCCGGAAGAGCCTCGGAGGCCGATGGCGGGCTGGCGGAATACACCGCCACGTCGCACGCGCTCGGCGAAAATCGCCGCTTTCGCCGACGCTAACAAAGAGTGAACTAGCCGCGGGCGGACACCGCCAGCGCGGCGGCCTCGCCGGAGCGAATCGCGGCATCGATGCCCGAGCCGTGAAAGGCAGCGCCTGCTAGCCAGATTTGGCTCGCTTCACCGCGCAGCCGCCGTTCCAGCGCGCTCACGCATGCACGGTGAGCGGGATCGAAAACGGGAAGCGCCGCCGGCCACCGTGAGACGAAAGTGCGCAGCGCGGGCCCGCGCACGGATACCGCAGTCGCCAACGCCTTCTCCGCGCGTTCGCCCCATGCGCTGTCGGAAAGCGTCGCCAGGTCCTGTTCACTCGGTCGATAGAACAGCCGGAGTAGGACGTGATCGGGGGGCGCGCGATTGGGTAACTTGCTCGAGCTAAAGGTGACCGCCCGAACCCCCGCGAGCTGCTCGGGGTTCGGAACGATGAAGCCGGTTCCGTCGAGCCGATGGCCGACGGCGTCGCGTCGATAAGCGACTGTAACGGTCAGGCTCGACGACAGCGACGACTCTGCCAAAGCGTTTGCATTCGTCCCGAAGGCGTCGCCCAGCAGGCTTGCTGCGCTGCGCGCCGTGGTTGCTACGACAACAGCGTCGAACTCCAGCGACTGGCCGAAAGCGTCGAGTAGGCCGACCCCGCCGGACCGTGGCGTGACGCGCTCGATCGGGTGCTGCAGGTGCAGTTCGATTTGCCCGCTGAGCGCGAGGGAAAGCCGCGCAGGCAGCTCGCCCATGCCGCGCAAAAAGGAGCGAATGCCTCGACCTAAGTCATCGGGCGACACTTGAAACCCGAGCAAGCGGCCGGCTTCGCCCGGTAGCAGTTCAATCAATTCCTGACCATCGAAGCGAAACGAGCGTTGCTCGAGCTGCTCGACTAGGTGGTTTTCGATGCCGGCTTCGCGCGAGAGTGAGGGCACGACCTCGCTTCGCGCAACGAAGCCCTCCGCGCCGTGCTCGACGACGAAGCCGTCGACCACTTCACTTCGGAGTTGGCCGCCAACGTGCGAGCTCGCCTCGAACAAGCTCACTCGATCCCCGAGCCGTGCGCGCCGTAGAGCGACGGTCAGCCCGGCGATGCCTCCGCCGATGACGGCAATCCGTTGCATGCTCATGGCGTAGCACGTTCTGGCAGCGAATCGCCAAGCACCGCGCGAGTGACCGTCTCGGTCATCAAGGTTACCCCGCTCGGATTGAGGTGAATCAAGTCCTTCGTGAGCTCCGGCTGATTCGACACTGCTTGCCAGTCTGCGATCGTGAGTTCGGGATGGCGCTCCGCCAAGGCGCGAATGCGCTCGTTCACGTACGGAAAGAACCAGGCGTAGCGCTCGAATTGATCGCGTCCGGCCTCGGTCACGAGCTCTGCGGGCGGCTCACGCAAGGTGATCCAGATCAGCTTCTTCGCGCCACACGCTTTCAAGTCGGAAAGCAATCGCTCCGCACTTCGATCCCAGATTGCGCTCCAGTGTTCGTAGTTCTTGCGGTCTCGTTCGAACAACGAATTGTACGCCAGCGCGATCACCACCACCGAGCCGACTCCGCGGGCGTTCAAGAACTCGGGCACGACTTGCTTCACCATCAGCGCGGGTCGGCCCAGAATTTCTACGCGCCAACCAGGGAGGGCGGCGGGCAGGGCGTGGCTCAAGCCCAGACCGACTGAATCACTCAACAGGGTGAGAGTCTTGGGCCAGGCGGGGTTCAAGGGTACGCCCAATTGGGCTGGCGCTGGAGGCACGGTCTCCGTCTCGGCGAGTGCTGCCGTTGCCTGGTCGAAGGTCGAGACAGGAGCTGCAAGCGACGTGGTCTTTGTCGGCACAGGGTGTGCGGCCTCGCGTGCTGCTGCCAACCGCGCGCCCGACATGGCGATTAGGGTGAGCGACAGCGCAGCCAGCGACGCGCCAGACGCTCCGAGCAGCCAGGGGCGAGTGCGCAGGCGTTCGAGCGCACCCGCGCGAATCGGCTGCTCCACGAAGCGGTAGCAAAGCTCGGACGCGACGAAGGTTAGGATCACGCGCACGGCGAGCAATGGCGCGCCGTGTAAACTGAGATCGAACTCAGGGCGAGTGACGGCGAAGATCGGCCAGTGCCAGAGATAGAGGCCGTAGGAGCGTCGCCCGAGCCAGGCCAACGGCTTGGCTCCCAAGAGCCGGGAAACCGCGGTGTCGGCGACCAAGCCGGTGATCAGCGCGGCGCTCGCCAAGTCGACCAGCAACAGCCCTCCGCGGTACAGGAATGGGTCGTGGCTGGTGGAGCGAACGACCAGCCAAACGAGCGCCAGCAGACCGGCGCCAGCGAGCGCCTCGCGAGCGAATCGGGCTTGCCGTTCGACGGTCGCGGGAGGCGCAAACGCAGGTACGAACACCGAGAGCGTGGCTCCCAAAAGCAAGCCGGAGAGGCGCGTGTCACCGCCGACGTACACGCGCGTTGGGTCCAGGCTCGGATCGTATAGCCACGCCATCCACAGCGCCGACGCCGCGCCGACCAGAAGCGCCACGCGCGGCACCCAGCGCCACGCCGCGCGACCGAAGAGAGCAACCGCGAGCGGCCAAACCAAATAAAATTGCTCTTCGACCGCGAGCGACCACAGATGCAAAAGCAGCGGCGGGCGATCGACGTCCATGAAATAGGAACGGTGGTGAATGATTTGCCACCAATTGCTGACGTACAGCAACGCTGCGGCGCTATCGCTCCGTGTGCCCGACAAGCTGTCGGGGGCGACCGTGAGCGACAGCACGAGCGAGGCGAGTAAAAGCGTGAACAGAGCCGGCAGCAGCCGACGAGCGCGGCGCAACCAAAAGCGCGGCAGGTCGATGCGCTGGGATGACCGCTGCTCGTCGAGTAGGAGTGAGGTGATCAAATAGCCGCTGACCACGAAGAAGATCTCGACCCCCAGGAACCCACCCTCGAACTTGGGCAGCTCGGCGTGAAATGCGATCACGCAGATGACGGCCAACGCTCGCAGACCATCGAGCGCCGGCAGGTAGCGCGGCGACCGATCGCCGGCGGGTCGGCGCGGCTCGAAGGCATCCATCAGTGTCCGAAAATATCACGGCATGCGCGGCGCCGGGTTCAGTTTTCGAAGCGGAAGGCGCCCTGAACCGCTTCCTCGGCGGGAGTTTCGCGACTCGTGCCCGTCGGGCGTTCGGGCATGGCCGCCCGCCGCCCGCTGACGAGCACCTCTTCACGACCGTCGTCGCCGATCGTGCGCACGAGGCGATAGGTGGTGTTTCCGTCGGCTCGGGCGACTTCGGGGGCGGCGATCAAGAGCTGCAGTTCGAGCGATTGGCAGAGATCGAACAGCACGCCGAGGTTGTCCGGAGAGAGCCGGTTTGCCTCGTCCAAGAACAAGAAGCGGAGTGAACCGTGTTCGCGTTTGCCGCGCAGCAGATTGGCGTCGCGCTCCCATTCACTGAGTACGACCATCATCAACGCGGCTCCTACGCCGATGGCTTCACCCGTCGAGAGTCGAGTCGGATTCGCGAGCTCCCAAGTCTCGCTGCCTTGGCGCAGGATCTCGACCGAGAGCTCGACGTACTCGCGGTAGTCGAGGATGCGGTGCCCGCCGGAGCGACCGCCGGCATAGCGACGGAAGACTTCGTTCAAAGCGTCTTCGATCGGCAGCGTGGGTTGAAAAAGGAGCTCTTGGGTATCACCCTCGCGGAGGGCGCGCAGCACCTGCGCCATGCGTTCGACGCGCTCAGCGCGCACGCGAATCCCCTGAATGCTGCCGAAGCGAATTGGTCCGAGGCTCTGGTTCAGCCGACGAACTTGGCTGCCCGCGCGCCTGAGCTGCACTTCGATGCTGCGCGCGATGTCTTCGGACGCGCCCCGTAGATCGCTCTCTTGGCGTGAAAGGCGGCGTTCCAGGCCGAAGAGCTGATCGCGCAGTCGTTCCAACGCTTCGAGCGGATCGAGGACATCGGCGACTTGGGTTGGAACGCGGTTGCCGAGCCATTCACGCACCACGAGCCAGGCCTTGAGGTAGGCATCACCGCGGGCGCTCCGAGTGTCTTCGCCCAGTAGGTTCTTGATCGCTGCGACCTGCTCGGCGCCACCGTGCGCCGTTCCCAGCCGGTCGAGCAAGAGCTCGCACTTGCTGCGAGCGTCCGCCCAAAGTTCGCTGCTCGCCCGTGGCGCAGGCGCCTCGAGCAACGCTGCCGTGCTGAGCGAGGGGAGCGCGCCGCCCGTTACGCTGTCGCGCAAGGTTTGCCAGGTTTGCTGACTCGGTTGTGCTTGTTGTTCGGCCGCCTTGATCGCGCGAAAGGCGGCGTCGCTCTCTCGCCCCAGTTCGCGGCGGCGCTCTGCCATCAACCCGAGGTTCATGCTGATTTCGCGTTCCTCGCGGTCGCAGGCATCGGCTTCGGCGGTCAGCTCGGCCAGTGCATGGTCGTGTGAACGCAGGTCGAACGCGGCGTAATCACTGACTCCGACTCGCGCGAGCTCCGTGTCGAGGCGCGCGCACTGAGCGACCAACGCGGCGCGCTCGGCCTCGACCTGTTGCCAGGCGAGCGTAGCCTGTTCTCGTACCGCCTCCGCTTCTTCCAAAATGCGTTCGCTCTCGGCCAACGCGCGATTGGCCGCCGCATACTGCTCCTCGAGCGCCGGCACGAGCGCGACCGATTCCGCCGCGCGCTGCTCCGCGTTCGATTCGACATACCCGCCGAGCTCGCGAAGCTCGGCGAGCGCCTCACCGATCTTGAACCAACGATCGCGTTCGAGATCGAGATCCGTTCGTCGTTCGGCGAGCGCCGCCAGCGCGTCCTTGGAGTCAGGCGGAAAGCGCAGCGCCTGCATCGTGGCTTCCAGGGTTTGGCGAGCTTCGGCAACGCGATCGAGCTCGCGCCGCGCGGCTTCACCCTCAGCGATGCCGGCAATGAGTGCGGAATACGCCTCGGCGTGATCGCGGCCGTCGAGTAAGAAAGCGTCCACGAGCAGCGCGCGCAGCCCCGTGATGCGTGGCTCCAGCTCGGAAATCTTGCTGGTTGCGCGATTTTGCGTCAGTTCGAGTTCGCGTCGCTGATCGCGTAGCCGTGTCAGCCGCTCGTGGCACGCCTCGCGCAGCGGGCCGAGTCGCTCACCGCCAATCAGATGGGGGTCGGCGACAATGGGGCGCAGCTCGCGCAGCGTCGCTTCCAAGCGGCGACCGCGGCGCTCACTCGCGTCCAAGCGAGAGGCGATGTTTTCTGCCTCTTGGCGCAGGCTCTGTGCGCGTGCCAGGCGCGCGCGCCGACCGAGCACTGGTTTGGCGGGAACGCGCGTCACCCGCGAACCCGTGCCATGCACCACCACGACGTCGTGAGCGTTCGGGTCTTGCGCTCGTTCCAAAAACTGCGCGTCGGCCGCGACGAGCCAAATGCTCTCGAGTTCACGTGGTCGCCCCGCGAGCTTCTTGGCGACGGCTTCTGGGTCGGTCACGACCAAGGCGGTCAACAGCGGACCGAGCCGCGCTTCCAGCTCTGCCGCGCTATCTGGGTCGACGTCGTCGAAGCGTTGAACCAAGAGCTCGGCGTCGAACTCGTCGCGCAGGCGCAATAGCTCAGGGTGAAACGAACCCCCTTGAGCCTCGAATTCGGCAGCTTCTCGTAGTGAAGACTCTCGCTCAGCGTTTAGCTTGCGGTCGCTTTCACGCAGTTCTTCGTACTCCGATTCGAGTCGAAGACAGAGCTCTTGGGCAGCTTCCCAGGTCCACGGATCACTATTGGGCTCGACGTTGTTGAGCACTGCGTAGGCGGCGCTGCGCTTGGCCGAACGAGCTTCGAGCTCGCGGAGCTCGACTTCGGTTGCGGTTTGCTCCAGGTTCGCTCGTTCGATCGTCAAACGGGTTTCGCCGATCGAGTCGCGAGCGCTCGCAAGCTCTGCTTCCGCAGCGGTCAACGCCGAGGCAATGTCTTCGCCGGTCGGCCGCTGCTGCTCGTCGAAACCCAAGCCGCGCGCACGGCGGCGCGCGCTCGCCTGTCGCGCGGCCAGACCTTCGGTCTCGCGAAGTGCGGCCGCGAGCGCTGGCGCGCGCGTCGCGAGTTCGTCGAAACGCGTCAAGCGTGTGAGCTCGCGCTGCGCGCGTTCGTAGCCGAGGTCGCTGCTTGGGTGGGCGATGATCGTCGACAGCGCCCGTGTGGCGGCGGCGTGCTCGCTGTGGCGAAGTTCGATGAGCTCCGCGTCGCGGGCAAATCGTAAGCGTTCCGCATCGATGCGCTCGATCTCGCGCGCGGCGCGGTCGCCGCACGTGGGAACGTCGGCGACTCGGAATTCGGGCTCGATGAGCAACTCCCGCAATTGTTGCAGACACGCCTTGGCGCGTCGTTCGCGGTTCGCGTTGCGATGCAGCTCATCCAGCCCCTTCTGGATGTCGGCGAGGCCCTGCGCGCTGCGTTCGTAGGCTTTGCGTGCTTCGTCGCGCGTGGCGAGTCTTTGCGAACGTTCGCTGGACGCTCGTTCACGTTCCGAGCGCGACAAGAGCTCGGCGCGATCGCGCGTTTGGCGTTCGGTCTCGAGCGCGCGGCGCTCCACGACGAGCGCGCGTGCGTGGCCGAGCTGCGCCTGATTTTCTAACGATCTCTTGAGTTCCGCGCGCTTTTCTGTGAGCCGCTGGCTGAGCCAGGCGTGGCGCTTCGTGCGCTCCTCGGAGCTAGCGTCGAGCGCGCGCAGATCCTCTGCGAGGCGTGCCTCGGAGCTGCGGGCAGTTTCGACTATCGCTGCAAGCTCGCGCGCCTCTTCGCGCGTCGCGAGCAAAGCCGCGCTGAACATGCTTTGCCCGACGTCATACACACCAGCGATCTCGTGCTCGAGCCTTTGCGCTTCACTGACCTCCACACGAGTGCGCCGGCACGCATCCAGATTGCCGCGCATGCGTGTTAGGGTGTCGCCCAGGCCGCTCTCTTCGCGTAGCAGAAATGAGCGTAGCTCCGAGGTCAACGCGCGTGAAATGCCGCCGGTCATGCTGGTGCGCAGCATTTCGTTGAACTTGTTGCGGTCTTCGTCCGTGCTCAGACGCAGCGGGCTCACCCCCTGATCGAACAGGGCCGCAAAGTACTCCTTGGCGGTGCCGTAACCGTGCAGCGTTCCGCCCAAGGCTCGCGCGTTTTCACTCAGCTCGGCTCGCGTCGGTACCTCATCGGCCCCGTCACGACGTTGCAGCAAGAGATCTTGCATGCGGTACTCGGGATTCAGGCCGGTAATCAAGAACGGCGACGCTTCCACGCTCGGCTCGCTTTTGCGCGTCAGCTCCACGCCTGCGACCAGCCGCGCAGCTCCGTGGACTTCGATTTCGAGCGCCGCATAGGACGAACTGCCTGGTTCACCGAGTCGCCCCCAGATCCCTTTGTCGCCACCCGTGGCACCCGTCTCGCCGAGGTTGGTGAAACGAAGGCGCGACATATCGGGCATCAGCACCACGTACGCGGCGATCATCACCGTGGTCTTGCCCGCACCGTTGGCACCTTCGAGCGCCGTCACGTTCGGATCGAGCAAGTAGCGTTCGTAGAAAACGCCCTTCCAATTGACCAGAGCGAGCGCCGTCGCTCGCGCGCGAGTCACGTCTCGTCCTCCGGCGTCTCCACGGCAGGTGCCGGCGGCGGCAAGACGGGTTCCGAAAAGTCTTCGAACTCGTTGACGGGCAGAGGGGGCGCCACTGGTTCCCCAAAGTCTTCGAACTCGCTGGCGGGCGGAGGTGGTGCCGCGGGTTCCCCAAGGTCTTCGAACTCGCTTCCGAGCTGTGGGGAGGCCGGCGGTTCGCCAAAGTCTTCGAACTCGCTCAATACCTCTCGTGGCAGCTCGAATGGCTCGGGGGAGGGCTCGCCAGGTTCATCGCCCTCAGTTGCATCATCGGAAGACTCTGCGTCCTCGTCGATTTCGAGCTCGCCATCGCCGAGGACGAGCTCGCCGCGCGCGACGAGTCGCTCCAATGCTTCGGCGGGCGAGCCGCGACCGCGGACTGGCTCGGCGAAGCGCAGCAGGCCCGGGCGCAAGCGCAACGCGTCTGCATCGAGCAAATCGACGAAACCGAGTGTGGACAGACGGCGCAGTGCTTCCGCGAACTTTCCACGCACGGTCTCTTGCGCCACCCGTTCGTCCATCCGCTTGCGCTTGGGATTGAAGGCGCGCGTCAAGGCGTCGCCGCCCATCACGGCTGCCAAGTGAGACAGGGCGTCCGCTCGTTTGACGACGCCGCCCGACTGCAGGGTCGCGGGGTCGAGGTAGAGCAGCGTCAACGCCTGTCCTACCAACATTTCAGGCACCGAAAGGTGTCGGCGCCCAAGCTTGTCGCCGATCGGCAGTAGGTAGAAATAGCCGTCCGCTGGATGCATCAACTCACAGCCGTAGCGCTTGTAGAAGGCCTCCAAGAGCGCCTGGGCATCGACCAAAAACGTGTACCAAAGATGGTCTTCGCGATCGATGTGTCGCCCGCGGCGCAGCGCTAGATCCACGTCGGGAAATAGCTCGTCGCTCACGACGTCGCCGAGCGTGAGGTAGCGCGTGTCAGTCACGGTTACCACCGTTTGCGAGCTTCCACTCTTCGATCACCAAGCCTTCGTTCACACTCACCCAAGGTCGGTCGCGATCGACCGTGGTGCGCGCCAACCGCGCGACGACTTGCGCCACGCGGCCCGCAGTGACGAATTGAAGCTCGTTTGGCGTCTCCGCATTCACTTGTCGCGTCACCTCGGCCAGCCCGATCGGAGCGCGCGCGAGCGCGCCTTGCACCAACTCTTCGACGACCGCGTGTTGATCGATCGCGTCGCTGTCACTCGGGGGGCGCTCGCGCTCGGCGCGCGGTCGGCTGACTTTCGGTTTGTCGTCCTTGAATGGCTCGATTTCGCGCAGCAAGCGCGGCGTAGCGGCGGCGGCCACGGCTAACGCGAAGGGGCGCGAAGTGTGCTGCGACAGTTGCTCGCGCAGACGCTGAATCAGCGCGCGCGATGGATCGAGCCGCACGACGTCACACAAATACCGGTGAACGTACTGGTAGTACTCGGACCAAGCCCGTTGTCGCGCAGCACCCCAAGCCCGGATGCGGTCGACCTGCTCCATCACACGTTCGACGGCCGCTTCGGCGCCCTCGGCCTGCGCGGTAACGGTGACCTCTTGGATGTCTTGCAACACCGATGACAGCTCGTGCGCGTCGCGCAGCAGAATGTCGTTCAGCTCGGTGAGCGTGCGGCTGGTGCTCTCCAGGAGCTCGAGGCACTGGTCGACCGCGCCGAACCAATCCGACTCCAGGAGCTTGGCAATGCGGATTTGAAAGGCCTGCTGCTCCAAATCCAAGCTGCGCTGGCGTCGTTCGATGCCGCTCACCAGATCGCTGACGCTGACGCGCAAAGGGGCTTCGACGGCACTTCGCCAGTCCTCCGGGCTTTGGGCAACGCCGGCGCGCGCGAGGATTTCTGCCAGGCTAATGCGAAGGCTACGCGTCAGCTGCGTCAAATTCTCTCGCGTCAGCGACTCATCTGCCAAGTACGATTCGACGATGCCCGCAGCGAGGCGCGTCAGGGCGAACTCGCCTGCTCGCAGCACTCCGGCTCCGTCGACGCGCGCGAGTAGTTTTTGATCGCGCAATCGTTGAATGGCGTGCGTCGCGCGGCGCTTTAGGTTGTCAGCGCGTGGCTCGACGATGGCGCATGCTTGCTCGAAGACTTCGCTCAACTTCTCCTCGGTGAAGGCGGACAGAGCAGCGCCTTCGGCCTGCAAATGCAGCGCCGCGAGGAAACACAAATCCAGAGTCCCGAGCTCGAGCACGGGATGGCTTCGGGCCAACGCGGCAAGGATGAGCTGAGGATCTTTGGCAAGGTCCGACATGCGGGACCGGCCTTATAGTCCGGAATCGCGAGAGTGGGGGCTTCACGCAAGGGCGAACAATGCAGCGGTGCAAGAATTTGGATCGTCCGCACCGTGAACTCCCGACAAGGCCGGCGATTCTGTGGCCGACCTCGCCGGCCGTCGGTGTGCTCGTATTCTGCGCACCGCCTCGGAGCTTCATCCCGAGCAGCCGGACAGACGGTATCAACGCGGGGCGGAAAGCAAATCCGCGCGTGTCGGGCTACCTGGGCTAGCTGCCCGTCACGCCGGGCTGCAGCACGACACTCTGAATATCACTTACGCTGTTGAGGAAAGACACGACACGCGGTTGGCGATCAACCAGACTCAGGCTGGTGCCATCGGTCGCCACGAAGAGTGCGCTTGCCTGGCGACTCGCCGCACCGACGCTCGCACCGTGGCGGCCAATACCTCGCTTGCCGCAATCTCTTCATTTTCTGTCAAGGCAACCGGCCCAACCCCAAGAAATTCCCGGCTTCTCGGCAACCAAGCCGAAAGATGGAACCAATGCTCAGCGTATAACGGGCGGGTGGGGCGGTATCAAGGCGTCGATCGGCCAATCCGTGCTCGAGGGTTGGTGTATCGCCCGGCGAGATGTCATTGTTGGCCGGAATGAAGACCCGTGCATCACTGATCGGTTTGGTTATCGCTTGCGGCTCAATTGCCGTTGCCTGTCACTCATCGATGAAGCAGGTGAGTACGGGCGGTAGTGGATCGCGTCAAGGTTCCCCACCTTTGTGCTTCGACTACCGCGGTGAAGCTCAGGCAACCGACCAAGCGGGCGTCAGCAACATTTGGGCGTTTCTGAACAACACCTGCAGCTACAACGTCGATTGCGTGATCTACGACGACGTGACGGAGCAAGAACACCCGATTGGCGTCCAAGCCTATCGCCAATTGCGCTTTTTGCTTGCGACCAAGGTCTCAGCCAGTCGCGTCAAGCTGAAGCTCCAATGTACTTGGAACCCGTGAGTCAAAAGGCTTCACCCAAGCCGAAATGCAGGGCGATCGGCATGCCCAGAACGGTAGACGGGTCACCTTCTCCTGCAGGCAGGTGAGCCTCTCCAACGTGCTGCATGTATGGCACGCGCAAGCCAAGATCGAAACGGACTGCACCGACCGGCGTTCGCAAACGGAAGCCACTGCCGGTGGAGAGATGCGGATAGGCAAGACGAAAGCTCGCCGCCTCGCGCGTGACGTCACTGGCATCTAAAAAGAAGACCACACCGGCGAGTTTGGAGAGCGTCAAGCGCAACTCGAGCGACATCTCCCAGAGCGTGAGACCGCCGAGCGGTCGTTCACATTCTGGTGGCGGATTGGCGACGGTGCAGTTGATGTTCGACGGCGAGAGAAACCCGAGCACACCGTGCGGCCCGACCTCGTTCAGAGCGTACCCGCGATTCGAGGTTGCGCCGCCGGAATAGAAGCCGCGAAATAGCAAAATCTGCTGATCGCGCGTCAACGCACTCTGATCGGTGTTCGAAGCACTGCTCGTCAACGAGTCGCCGTAGCAGCCGCGCGAGGGCGAAGATTCACAGCGATTCGGAAAAAGTAGGCCAACACCGCCGCGCCAGCCGAGGGTCCAATTGCTGCCGAGCTTGGCGTACAGCCGGGCCTCCGGTCGCAAGCGAACGTCCTTGGCGTCGCCGAGGAGCGCGCCGGCGACCTGCGTCGCGAGCTGAAAATAAGCTCCCGAGCGAGGTTCGATCGGATCGTCGCGCAGGTCCAAATCGACGACGAGCTCCGGGAACAGCACGACCACGGTGTCGAGACCGGCCGGCTTGTCCCCGAGGTACATGAATGGATAGCGCGCTTCGAGGTTGTAGCTGAGCCGCCCTCGCAGTCCGCTTTGGCCAAACGGACGCTCGGCGCCGACTACGTCTTTCAACTCTCGAAAACCGATGATGTTGTCGCCCGGTGTGTAATCGGAATAGAGCACGGGATAGACGTTGAACTCGCTGCGGGCGTAGCCGGTCGTACGTGGATCGAAGATGGCGGGCTGTTCGAAGCCGAGGGCGGTCTCGAGCTCTGGCAAGACGCGCACGGCTGCTCCTTCGGTCGAGAGAGGATAAAAGGTGAGCCCTGGCGTTACGTCGAATGAGAGTTTGCGAAGGCCGCCCAGAAAGTTGCGGCTTTCCCAGCCGGCGCGCACTGCAAGACGGCTTCGGTTCGTATCCTGTTCGATGGCAGCGCCGACGTGGACCGCGTGCGTCCCGCCTTCGTTCACCACGACGCGAATGGGCACCCGCGGCTCGGCTGGATTTTCGAGTACCGGGTTCACTTCGACGTTCGAAAACACGCCGAGTTCGAGGACGCGACGGCGCGCGCGCTCCAGCGCGCGCCGCGAAAAGCGCCTCCCCGGATCGAGGGCAAGTTTGCCGTAGACCACCCGTCGGTCGAATGTTTTCAGCCCTTCGATCTGCACGTCCCCGATCACGGCTTGGGGACCCGGCGTTACCCGGTATGCGAGCGTCGCCGTCTTTCGCGCGACAGAAACCTCGGCCCGCTCCTCCACGCGCACGAACGCGAAGCCTCGGTTCGCCAGCGCTGTCTCCATCGCGCGCGCGTCCTCGTGCAGGTGGCGCTCGTCTAGAGGCGCGCCGACACCCAATTGAAGCGCTTCGCGCACGTCACTCACGATTTTTGACGGCAAAGCCTCGAGGCCGAGCAAATCGATGCGTGTCACTCGCACTGGCTCCCCGGGTTCGACGTCGATTTCGACCCGAACGCGCGCCGTGTCTCCGGTGAGCACGCGCGCTGCCCGAGCGTTGGCGTCGTAGTAGCCTCGAGCTCGGTAGAACCGCTGAATGCGCGCCAGATCCTTGGCCAGCGTGTTGGGATCGTACGTGCCGTCGGCGCGCGTGGCGATGCCGCGACGCAGCTCGGACTCTTCGCCAGTGGTGTCGCCGCGAATGTCGAGTGCGCTAATCGTCTGATCGGCGGGCGGAGGCGTTTGAGCGCACGCGAGCAGCGACACACTCGAAAAGCCCAAAAGGAATGCCGTAATGCGGCCTTCGAGCCGGGGGGCGAGCAGCGCTGTCAAAGTGCCCTTCAAGCAACGCGCGCGAGCTTGCGAGTGGGGAGTGCGCGTGTCAAGCTCCGCGAATCTTGCGTTCGGAGGCGTGGGTAAAGGCTCTCCGGGTTACGCTTCGTCGCTTCGCTCGACGCGCTGCGCGCGTTGGATGCGCGGTGGCCGTTCTAGCGCTCGTCCTCGTGTGCGGACTCGTTTCGTATCTCCACACGGCCGCAGGGCGCCGTTTCTTGGCGGCAAAAGTCAATGAATGGGTGAGTCGTGAGCTCGTGTCCGAGCTCCGAATCGAGCGCATCGATGTGCTCGCGAGCGATCGACTCGTGATCTCCGCGGCGAAGCTACTCGACGCGAAAGGACGCCCGGTGCTCGGACTGCGAGGTCTCACTGCTCGACTCGACGCTTGGACGTTGATCAAGAATCTCTTGGAACCCACCGCACGAGTCGAGCTCAAGGACGTGCACATCGACCGCTTCGAGTTGGGCCTGTATCATTCCGAATCGGGAGGGGTCACACTGACCGAGGCATTCGATCCCCGTCTGGACCCTGCACAGCCCAAAGCGAGCTCCAAGGCAGGTAAGGGACCTCGCGTGCTACTGCCGAGAGTCGCGATCGATCGCCTCGATGTGCGAACGGATCTCAGCGGTCTGGCGCAGGCGACCGCGGAGCTTCGCGCCTTGAACTTCAAATTCGAGTGGTCACCCGATCTGCTGGCGCTCGGCCTCGTCACGGAGGACGCTCGGATCAGCCGTGTCTTGCCTCTGGAAGCGAGGCTTCGGCTCAATGGGCAGCTACGAATCCCCGGTACAACCGACCTGACCCTCGACGGCAGCGTTGGAGACTCGCAGATTCAAGGGTCATTGCGCGCGACTGAGGATGAACTCGCGCTGAGCTTGAGCACGCCATCGCTCACGCCAGAGGCGATGCGGACACTGATCTCTGGTTGGCCGCTAGTCGTCCCGCTCAGCGCTCACGTGCAGCTTGCGGGGCGCCCATCAGCCATGCACGCCAAGGCCGAGGTGTCGGCGGGGGCGAGTCGACTCGACGCGGAAGGGCCGGTCGCGCTCAGTCCGAGTGTCAAGGGTGAGCTTTCCGTGAAGGCAAGCGCCCTCGACGCTCGACTCCTCGCGTCCGATCTGGCGCAGACCGCGTTGAACGCCGATGCCAAGCTCGAGTTTGCGTTGGACTCTGCGATTCACGTTGCATTGAGTGCCCACTCCGCAAAAAGTGATTGGCTCGGCACTCCACTGCCCGAGACGAACATCGCGGCCGCGTTCGCGGACGACCAAATCACGGGTACGGTGACGTGCCTCGATCCGGCGCTGCCCGCGAGTCTGGACTTCCGCGTGTCGCCTGAGCGGACCCTCGGCTTTCACGCGCACGCGCAAAATCTCGATCTCGCGGCACTCGCGGCATATGGTCTGCGCGGGCAGGGGCAAGCCGATCTCGATGCCCGCGGCGAGCTGAAGAAGCAGCAAGTGACTGTCGACTTCGAGGGGCGAATTCGAGCGCTGCGGATGGCTTCTGTGGTCGTTCAATCCGCGCTCCTGCGCGGCAAGCTCAGCGGTTCAATTACTCGTCCCGCGCAACTGGGCGTCGAGCTCGAAGCTCAAGGCACGAAATTCGCGCTCGGCGCGGTCGAGTTTCCGACGTGGAGCGTAGAGTCGAAAGGTTCGTTCCAACGTCAGCTCGTTTCGGTCCGGGCCGGACCCGAAACCGCGCCCACGCTCCAAGCGTCGACCACCTTGATTTTGAGTGAAGGCGTCAGCCTCAGCGATACACAGCTCGAGGCCGATCTCCACGGTGTGAAACACGACGTCGAGTTGAAGCGGACGCGCATCGCAGCCGATGCACTCGAACTCACCGGGCTGGATTGGCGTGTCGGGGCGGGCTCGATCAGCGGCTCCGTCCGAATCAGCCCCGCACATCGACTCGCCGATCTCGAGGTGAGTGAACTCCAACCTCAAGCGCTCTTGAAGTCGCTTGGTATCGACGATCAGGCGTTGCAGGGCCGCGTGGCGGCGAGGCTTCATTTCGAGGAAGCTGGCCGACACCGGCGCGGACGGCTCACGGGCAGCTTGGCCAATGGCCAGCTGCCCGCGGTTGGAGCCATCGAGGCGCAGCTCGACGTAGGAATTGCGGATTCCGAGGTCGAAGGGCAGGGGAGCTTGCGCGCACCCGAACTCGGACGGGTCAAGTTGTCGCTGCGCGGCTCGCTCGGGCACACTCCGATCGATTCGCAAGCCTTGAGCCGCATGCTGGGCGAACTGCGGGTCGACCTAAGCGATCTCGAGCTCGCGGAAGTCAGTCGGCGTTGGTTGCCCGTTCGAGGCATCGCCTTGTCCGGCCGCGCAGACGCCAGCGTGCGATTGACCAAAACCGAGCCCAGTGCGTCGCCCACGCTGAGCTATGCATTGAAGACCCATGGCCTTCAGCTGCGCAGCCAGGGTGCTCGGGACGAGAGCAGCGTGCGGGACGGCGAAATCTCGAGCCAGGGCGAGATTGGAGCGCGGGAGACGCGGCTAGAGGTAGAGCTCAACGACGCGGCGGGCGCCTGGGTGAGCGCGAACGTCCAGCACAGCTTGGGACTCACCGAGATGCTTCATGCGCTGCGGTCGTCCTCGTTGGCAAGCCTGATCGATGCCCCGATCCATGCCTCGATCAGCGCTCGTCCACGCTCGCTCGAGTTGCTCGGCGCGGGCGTTCCACGCGCATTCAGCGGTGAAGTTGCCGCGCGCCTCGCGGTCAAGGGCAGCCTTCGGCGGCCTGACCTCGAGGGTTCATTGAGCGCAACCGGTCTGGGTAGCCCCGGTCCTGACGCGAACGGAAAGCTGGCCTTGACCTTCGATTACTCGGCTGAACGCGAGCAATATTCGGTTAGCGCACGCTATGCCGCTCGTGAGCACGCGAAACTCGAATTCAACGGTGGCGGTCATTGGAGTTGGCTCGAGCGAGGCTTCGGGCGGGAGTGGTCGGCACGAGGGGAAGGCAAGATCGAGAAAATCGAGCTCGGCCCGGTTGGCGAATTTCTGGCAGTGCCTCTGACTGGCGAAGTCGCCGGGCAAATTGCGCTGAGCGCGTCATCGAGCGAGTTCGAGGCTAGCGGCAAGCTCGATCTGCGTCGCCTCTCGCTCGACCGTCACTCCCTGGGCGATGGCAATGTCGCGTTGCGTGTTCGCGAGGGGCTGGCAGAAGCGCAATTGAGCTTGGATCGCGGAGACGCGACGCTCGAGGTGGCGAGTGAGATTGGGCTGTGCTGGGACGCCGGTCCGTGCATCGATGCGAAGCGCGGCGGGAGTTTGGACGCGAAAGTACGTAATTTCCAACTTGCAGCACTGGCGCCGCTGCTTCGCTCGGCCGTCAGCGACATTCGCGGGCCCGTCAACGGCTTCATGACGCTCGCTTGGGATCCCGCTGACGCGAGTGGCAAGCGAAACACCCGCGTGCGTGCTGACGCCGTGGTGAGCAATGGTAGCGTGACGCTCACTTCGGGCGCGGGGTCCCTTCAATGCCTGGCATTGCGGGCTCGTGGTGATGAGCAGCGAACGCTGAATCTGGATGTCAGCGGCTGCGCCCGATCGAGCAAGCCAAACCTCGACGCGAGAGTCCGCGTGCTCTGGAATGGACCAACTCCAGAGCGTGTGGAAGCCGACCTGGGGCAGCTCAAGGAAGTCCCTGTGACATTCGACGGCGTCATGCTCGGTAAAGCCAGCGTTCCGAAGAACCAGCCCATCCGCCTGCGGTTGGACCTCGCGAAAACGCAGCGCGCCGTGGAGGTCAATCTGCCGGCGCTCGAGTTTGCGCTCCCGGAAAAGGACGACACCCGTCTCGTGGAGTTGGAGGACGATCCGGCAATCTTCGTCGCTGATGCGAAGGTACCGCCGTCGCGTGAGGCGGATGCAGAGGAGGAAAGCCCCTGGAGCGTGTCCGTCAAGCTCGGCAGCGCGGTGAAAGTCACCCAGCCCGGCATGAAGGTTCCCGTCACGGGCGCGCTGACTCAGACTCCTGATGGCCTGCTCGAAGGCACTTTAACCTTGCCCGAGGGAGGGGTTGTGCCGCAACTCGGGCAGATCTTCCGGTTGAAGCGCAGCAGCGTTCACTTCAATCATCAGGCGCTGAAAGACGGTGCATTGAATATCGAGGCATCGACGCGCACAGCCGAGGGCATCGTGGTCGATCTGATCGTCAGCGGCACGATCGAGAAACCCGTGATTCGCCTGCGCAGCGATCCTCCTCGCAGTGAGAATGACATCATTGCGCTTTTGCTCGGTGTTCAAGGCAGTGACACGGTGAATAGCAGCGGGAAGCAGGGTGCGGATTTGCGCGGTAGTGCGACGGCGCTCGCCATGAACCAATTGCTGCGCGGATCCAAGCTTGCTGGACTACAATTCGGTGCCGGACAAACCCATCAAGGGGATTCAGTGAGCACGGTCTCGATGCGCGCGGCCGACACCGTTTGGTTCGAGGCCCGAACGGTCCGCTCGAGTACCCAGCGCGCGGCGAACAGCGGCGTCCAATCGAGTGGCGTGATCGACTGGCGATTTGCGCGTGGTTTCAGCCTGCGCACGCAATTGGGCACCATCTCGGGACTGGAACTGCGCTGGTCGCATCGCTACTGACGCCGGAAAGAATCTGGGCTAAACCCGATTGCGGGCTCCCCATTGGTGTGGCGTTTTAGGATCACGGCACTCCTAGTGCTTCTTGGGCTCGGTGCTGCCGCCCGCAGGGCCGCGGCTGGCGGCCCGCTCGGACCCAACGGCAGCGACATCAAGACCAGTAGCTACGCGCTCGATCTCTTCCACGGGCCGGTGTTCGCCGGCACGCGCGTCACGGGCCTCGGTGGCGCTTACGTGGCGATCGCGGAGGATGTCGACGGAGATCTGCAAAATCCCGCAGCGCCAGCAGTTCGACCGTTCTTTTCTTACACGCAATTCGACTATTGGCTCGGTTTCGGCATCACCTTTCCGGCCACGTTGTCGGGCGTGGACTTCTTCAATAGCGGGACGAAGACCAATCTCACGAACACCCCCGACGCGTTCGTGTTCTTCACACCCGCCGTGAACCTGCAATGGGGCGAGTTCGGGCTCGGTCTCACTCTGGAAATGCAGCAGTACGAACTGACCGGGCCGCCGCCCGGCGGCTCGATTCGCGTGACGATCCCAACCACGCATCTGCAGCTCGCGCGAGGCATCGATCACAACCAGTTGGTGATCGGTGCTGGGGCGCGCTTGGTCTCCATGTCTGTCGCCGAACCGGATGCCGGGTCCGCGTTCAGCTCAGGAGGCATTGGGTTGGAGTTCGGCGCGGTATACAAGCCGGAAAATTTGCCTCTTCGGTTGGGACTCGCAGTGCGTACGCCGGTCGAGACGCGCGCGAGCTACCGCGATGGCACCCTGCCGGACGCCAATGGCGATTTGGTGGTTCAGACCCAGAACGGGCCCGCGTATCTGCCCAAGATCGTCGCCGTGCCCTGGGATTTCAACTTTGGCTTCGCGGTCCAGTTGGGCAAGCGGCCGCTCAATCCACCTTGGCGAATCCTCAACGAGCTCACGGAAAAGCATACGCTTCAGCATCGCCTTCGGGAGATCGAGCGCGAAGAGGAGAAGCAGAGCAAGCTCAGCTTGGCGCGCTCAGCCACTGAACGTGAAAGCATCAATGATTTCTTCGAAAGCGAGCAAGCGGCGGATGATCGCCGCTTCGCCAACGAGCAGCTCTCGGCGCGCCGCGAGATCGAGAAGCAGCATTTGGTGATGAATCGCTTCTATCTCCAGTTCAGCGGATCCATGCTGGTCAGCGGCGCCGTCGACGCGGCAGCCGGCATCGA
>Ga0164241_10001204_pt1 | contig 34089 bp, 30 predicted proteins | sample OricomyardsoilBY_FD_108780 | JGI IMG/M metagenome (GOLD analysis project Ga0164241, IMG submission 108780) | Backyard soil microbial communities from Emeryville, California, USA - Original compost - Back yard soil (BY) | ecosystem: Environmental > Terrestrial > Soil > Unclassified | place: USA... | reverse complement strand
GGAGACCAACGCCGAGACGATCTTGCCGAAGGCGCCGCCGATGACGACGCCTACCGCGAGATCGACGACGTTGCCCTTGAACGCAAACTGCTTGAAATCTTCGATGAACGCCATGATGCCTCGCGGGTTGCGGCTTACTTCTTTTCGATGTTGGTGAAGGCGTAGACCAGGCTGAGCGTGGTCGTCGTGTCGAGCTTCACCTTCTCGGGCAGGGGTTGGTTGTCGTAGCGGGCGTTGAAGCCGACGCCGAGCGCCAGGTCGCCCCAAACCTTGGCCGTGAACAGCACGTCGTAGTTGAAGCGGTAGCGGTCACCGTCCACGAAGCTCTGCAGGTATTCGATGCCGTTGGCGACAGCTACCTTGTCGTTGAAGTCGTGCTTGAACCCGAGGAACAGGCGGGCCGAATGATCGGTTTCGTGCTTGGGCAGCCGCTCGAGCAAGACGCCCATGTCATCACGCACCTCGCGCGCCTCACGCGTGCGCGTGTCGTGCTGGAAGTCGTAGCCGGCTTCCGCCCAGAGCTGCGTCTTGGGACGATTCACGAACAAGAACTTGAAGCCTGGGTCGAGGTTGAGCCGAAACGCCAGACCCTGAAACTTGTCGTGGCGCCCGGTCACGAGCATGAACAAGCTGGCGGCGTCGATCAGGTAGCGGTCGTACCGCAGCCGACCCTGCGCATTTTCGGTGGTCGTCTCCATCTCACCGTCGGGCGGCGCGCTGCGGCCGTAGTTGCCGACGAAGGAGGCGCCGAAGCCGTTATGCCCGCCACGCCAGTCGAAGGCGCCGCTGCCGGTGAAGGCGACCAACCGCGAGTTGCCGCTCGAGCTCAAGCCACCCGCCGAAACTTGGGCGTTGATGCCGTCGGGGCTGGCGGGAGCCTTGGGAGCTTGGGGCGCCGGTCCGGGACCTGTCACCGCCTTTTCGGCTTCGGGCGGAGGAGCACCGAGTGGATCTTGGGCGTGCGCGGGGCGCGCGACGAGGAGCAGCACCCCGACCACTGCGCCCGATTTCACCGCGTTCAAGGCTCGAGACATGTGCACTCCTCGCAAAGCGCCGGCAATCCTGATGCCGGCAAGCAGCCGGGGACGCTAGTAGCAAGCCGCGATCCCCGCAACAGCGACGCGAGTAAATCGCTCAGCCGAAGCTCGGTCGCCGGCTGTGCGTTCGCTGGCCGGCTTGTTCATCGAGCCGCTCGAAGAAGCGCTGCACCACCGCGAGCTCGGGAGATGACATCGCGGCCTCCGAGCCGCGCAGCAGGTCCGTCAGCTCGTAGCCATGATCGATCGACACCATGAAATAGTCACGATGGCGAGCGGAGCGACGCACCAGGAGCGCCTCGACATCGGGCAGCATCCTTTGCAGGAACGGAAAGCGCCGCTCGAGCTCGCTCCACGCCTTCAGCGGTACGAACGACTCGATGATGCCAGCGCGGCCGGCAAAAGTAGCCACCACCTCGGCGCTACGCCGGCGCGTCGTGAAGAACGCCAACCCAACCGGTACGCCGAGCTCAGCCCAGCTCACGTCGTCGATCTCGAGCTCGCGCAGGCGCGCCGCGCGCCGCTCGACGCGTAGGTAGCGCGGTCCGGGCGGCGGCTCTGGCACCACGAGCAAGCCCGCACACGCCTGGCACGCGCAAAATACTCGCCGCGCGGCGGGCTCGAGCAGGTGCTCGTGCTCGGTTCCGATCGCTTCGGCGCACAGCTCGCACTCGTTCATGGGTGCGGTACCGGTCACGAAAGCGCGAAGCTTGCCCAGCACGGCATTCGTCATGCAAATCCCTCCTTGCCCGGTCACGCGCCGATGACGCACGCTCGAGCCAGATCTCGAAGCTTACTCCGGCGCGCGACCAAGCATTCGCGATTTCCGGAGGCGGCGTCCGCCTCCCGGTCGGGCGCGCCGGACCGGGCCCGGCCCTCGGTCGGGGTTTCTAGGTCTGAGACGCCGATCGCCCCGCCGTCTGACGTGGCGGCCGCCGCCGCACAATCGCGCAGAATACCTGCATTGTCGTGGGGTTGTCGACCTCGAGCTTGGACGCGTGACGGTGAGAAGTGGAGCTTCTCGGGTTGCCGTCGGGCTGTAAATCGGACACACCAAGCACTCATTGGTAGGAGCCAGCAGACCGATATGAAGAGATTGTACTGGGCAAGTTTTGTCGTAACAGGCGTTGTCTCGGCCGCTCTCGGCGGCTGTTCCGATGATCCGGTCCCGATGGGCGGCGCCAGCGGCGCCAGCACCGGTACCAGCGGCGCCAGCACCGGTACCAGCGGCGCCAGCGCCGGTACCGCCGGCACGGGCACGACCGGTGGCAGCGGTGGCAGCGGGACGACGATCAAACCCGCGACCGGCACGCAGCTCAGCGGCGCGTCGGCGTACACCGTCCTCTCGGCGGCGGATGCGCCGGCGGGCGCGGCCGCGCCGGCCAAGTACGCGAGCTTGTGCTCGGCGTGCCACCAAGCTAGCGGCGAAGGCTTCAGGAGCCTCGCCCCCGAGATTCGGCATGTGCCGGCCGACTACGCGAAATGGGTCGTCCGCAACGGTCGGACCGGCACGAGCATGCTGCCGTTCCCGGCGACCGATCCCAAACCCGAAAATGCCCTCAGCGACGCCGAGCTGACGGAGATCGTGACCTGGCTCGAGAGCTTGCCGAAGCCCGCCACCGGTCAGGTGTTGTACCAAGACTTCTGCGGCAACTGCCACGGTCCCACGATGCCCAGCGGCGGCGCGGTGCCGTACAAGGTCAGCGGCCTGCCGAACATGGCTGTCGCCGCGACGGTGCGCGCCGGCGTGGGCGCCGATCCTGCCGTCCGCAACGGTTACATGCCGAAGTTCGACGTGACAGCGCTGACCGACGCCGAGCTCGGCCTGATCCAAACCTTCATCGGCTCGCTGTAGCTTCGGGACTCGCTGTCGACTATTGACAGCGCCGTGACGGCGCGCAGCGAGCTCCAGCAATCCCGACGTATCGTTATCAAGGTTGGGTCGAAGGCTTTGGCCGGCGACGGCGAGCTGCAACGCAAGTTTGCGGAGCAGCTCGCCGGTCTGGCCAAACCGAACCGCGGCTTCGTGCTGGTGACGAGCGGCGCGATCGCGTTCGGCATGAGCCGCCTCGGTTATCGCACTCGACCGAAGGAGACGGGCAAGCTGCAGGCGGCGGCCGCCGCCGGTCAGAGCGTGCTGATGCGACGCTGGGACGAGGCCTTCAGCGCAGCCGGGCTCACCGTCGCGCAGGTGCTGCTGACGCACGACGACCTGGCGGATCGCGAGCGGGTGAACAACGCACGCGACGCGTTCGCGGAGCTGCTGGAAGCGGGCGCGATTCCCATCGTCAACGAGAACGACACGGTGTCCACCGCCGAGATCCGGCTCGACAACGACCAGCTGGCGGCGATGGTCGCCCCGCTCGTCTCGGCGGATCTGTTGATTTTGCTCACCGACGTCGAGGGCGTGCTCGACAAGAACGGCAAGCGCATCGCGCTGATGAGCGACGACGCCGAGCTCGGCACCGTCGTGCAGTCGGGTGAACGCCTGGGCAGCGGCGGCATCTTGAGCAAGCTCGACGCCGCCAACAAGGCCTGTCACTCCGGCGCGTCGGTGGTGATCGCGCAGGCGTCGCGCCCGAACGTGATCCGCGACATCGTGGCCGGCGGCGACGTGGGGACGCTCGTCGCGCGGCGCACGCCGCTACGCGCCCGCCAGCATTGGATCGCCTACACCCTGCGCCCGCGCGGTGCGGTGCTGGTGGACAGCGGCGCCGAAAAAGCGCTGCGCGGCGGTAAGAGCAGCCTGCTGCCGGTGGGCGTGCTCGGCGTGCGCGGCGAGTTCAACGTCGGCGACGCGGTGAAGCTCGTCGGTGCGAGCGGCAACGAAATCGGCCGTGGTCTCACGCGCTTGGGCGCGCTCGACGTGTCGCGCGTCGCCGGCAAGCCGCTGGCGGAGCTTTCGCTCACGTTTCCTGACGACGCCAAGGATCTCGTCGTCGTTCACAAAGACGACCTAGTTTTGAGCTGAGCCCACATCGGCGCACATTTTCGAAGCGCCCGCCCAAGCTTATCCTTGGTCGAGTGTCGGAACTTTTCGCACGCGACGGTTGTCCAAGCATCCCTCCGCCCATGGGGTACCCGACTTGAGCACGCGCACGCCGTCGTTGGCACTGGGTCTGGGGCTTGCTCTGGCCGCGACCGCGAGCGGCTGCGCCCGCTTGCCGTACCTCGGCCGAGCCGAGGTGCAGGCGCCGCGTCCAGCCTCGGCCCCCGCTCCGATGCTACCACCATCCGTAGAGCTGCCGTTCGTGCTCAGCAGCCGCGACGACTTCGTGGTGCGGCTCGTGATCGGCAGCGTGACCTGCTCGGGCGCCCTCATCCACGACGATCGCGTGCTGACGGCGCACCACTGCGTCTCGGCGCGCTCGGCGCAGGGCGAAACGCTGGCCCGCGACGTCGAGCCGCAAGACGTGCGCATCGAGCTGGGCGGTGAGGCTTTGCCGTGGGGCGAGGCCACGGTGCGCGCCATCATCGCTCCGACCTGCGGTCACGCCGCCGGCGACGGTGACCTCGCGATTTTGGTGCTCGATCATCCGCTGGTCGGCATGGAAATGCGTCCCGCGCGCCTGGACGGCGGCCCCACCTTGAAAGAGAGCATCGAGCCGATCGGCTTCGGCCGCTGCGCGCTCTCCACCGACTCCTTACATCGCCGCAAGCGCCCCGTCGCCAACATCGACACCATCACGGACGCCAGGTTTCGCGCCACCGCTTCGATTTGTCCCGGTGACTCGGGGGGACCGGTCATGAGCGGCGACGGCGAGGTGCTGGGTGTGATCTCGGCCGCTGTCATGGACTCCGACGAGCTCACGGCGGGCCGCGCCGAGTTCACGCGCCTCGACCGTTTCCGCGCGTTGTTTGCCCGGGCCGAGGCCGTCTCTCGCGGGCAGAGCCTGGCCGAGCTGCCCCCCGTCGACTGCGCGCGCTAGCCAGCGTGGCTTTGGGCTAAGGTGGAGGGGCTGCCCCATGCGCAAGATGTTTCGGTTTCTGTTCTGGGTCGCGCTGATCGTCGGCAGCGTGATCGGGGTCGCCCGGCTTACCGCCATCCGCTGGTGGCGCGTCCCCCGAGACGACAAGTACCTCACGGCGTCGATTTCGCCCAGCTTGCGCGGCGGTGATTTGATCCTGTTGTCCCGGCTGACCAAGCCGACGATGGGCGATCTGGTGCTCTGCCCGGAGCCGAATCACCCGGAGCGGGTCGTGATCGGACGGATCGTGGCCCAAGGTCGCGACGACGTGGAGGTGGTCGGCGCCGACGTCTCCCGCAACGGCCGGCGCCAGGTCACGGAGGGCAACTGCGCGGCGCGCACCTTCATCGAGCACGATCCGGAGACGGGCGTTCAGGTGGAGCAGGCGTGCTCGATGGAAGACGTGAACGACCACAGCGCGAGCCTGCGCGGCGAGCTGGTGTCGACCGCGCCGCGCCCCAAGGACGTCAAGACGACGGTGCCGGAAGGCACCTTCTGGTTGGTCAGCGACAATCGCCAGTATCCCTACGACTCGCGAGACTTCGGGCCGGTGCCGCGCGACAGCTGCACCGAGAAGATCTTCTTCCGGCTGGTGAGCGCGGGCGGATTCTTCGATGCCGAGGCGCGCAACCAATACATTCGTTAGGGCGCGTGCCGTCCCGGCCCGCTCCGGCCGCCGCCCACTTGCGCCGCGCGCGGGCCGCGCATCGCTACGGTAACGTTTTGCGGTTGGCGGCAGGGAGAGTATGAAAAGAGCGCTCATGGCGCTCGGATCGCTCGAGGTCGGAATCGTTTGCGGCCGTTGCGACGCCTTCAACCCCATGGGGGCAGCGCACTGCGGTTTCTGCGGGAACGACGTCGCGCTCTTGCCGGCCAAGAAGCCGGTCGGGTCGAGATCTTCCCATCCGGGCGAAATTGTTGGAGGCTTCGAAACCACAGCGAGGAGTCCCCTCGCTACCTCGAAGGTCGAGGAGGAGCGGATGGATCAAGCCAGGTACTACGTCTGCGAGTCGTGCATGACCCCGGTGCCCAGTGGGCACAAGTTCTGCGGTCGCTGCGGCACCCCCGTGCCGGAAGCCATCATGCACCTGCACGCGGACTTCTACGGCGACATGCAAGATCCGTCGAAGGCGCGACTGATCCTGGTTCGCGGCGAGGGTATGGACGGCCTTTCGTATCACCTGAAGGCCGACCAGCACTTGCTCGGACGCCAAGGTCAGCTCGAGTTTCCGGACGACCACTTCATCTCGCCGACCCACGCGAATTTCTTCTATCGCGACAACCGCTTGGTGGTGCGCGACGAAGGCTCGCTCAACGGCATCTATTTCCGCATCCGCGGCGCTGTCGAGATCAGCCCCGGCGATCAGTTCGTGGTCGGCGAGCAGGTGTTCCGCCTCGACCCGACGCCCAAAGCCTCCGATGGCGCGGATCCGGACGGCACCTTCTTTTACTCGTCACCGAAGTACCCGAGCGCCTTCCGGCTCAACCAAATTTTGGAGGGTGGCGCTATCGGCATGACGATCTGCGCGCGCGGCAGCACGCTGCAAGTCGGCCGCGAAGACGGCGATTTGAACTTCCCGGGTGACATGTTCATGTCCGCCAAGCACGCGACCGTCGAAGAGAAAGACGGCAAATTCGTGCTGACCGATTTCGACAGCCGCAACGGCACGTACCTGCGTCTGAAGACGGAGCGCGCCCTGTCGCACGGCGACTACGTGTTCATCGGCAAGAAGCTGCTGCGCGTCGAGCTCAACGCCAACTGAGCGAAGACGGGGCGGGGCGCCGCTCAATCCTCGAAGACGATGCGAACCGTCGACAAGGGTCGGGACGCGCCCGAATCGCCACCGGGCGAGGGCGCGGGCAGCGTCTTCGTGTACACGCCATAGCTCGAGTCGAGCTCGACGGTCGCCGTCGCGGTGCGGAGCTTGCCGGCGATCAGCCCGCCTTGGGTGACGCAGTTACCGAACGTGTCGGGCGTGCATTGACCGCACATCGTCTGGCTACAGTCGAGCGCGGAGCCGGCCTGGGCCGAGAACACGAAGGTGCCCGGCTCGATGCGGGTGGCGTGCTGGCAATGGCTCGAGCCTCCGGCCGAGCTGCACTCCGGTGGCAGGTCGATCTCGACGTCGAACAGCCCGTCCCAGCTGGTGCGCAGGGTCGCTCCCGGTAACAGCTCGATGCCGGCCGGGGACAGGCAAATCGCGGTGCAGCCGCCGCTGTCGCTGCCACAGGCGGACCGACAGCGGCTCGGACTGGGCAGCGAGCCGCCGCGCGCGTCGTGGACCCCGAACAGCGGCGACACCTCGCAGGTGACCATCGGCTGCCCGAGGTAAAGCGGGCTCGCCGTTTCGTTGACGATGTCGACGCCGATGAAGGCAGCCGAGTCGTCGACGAGGCTCGGACAAGCTCCGCCGTTGCCGCCTTCGCCGCCGCCGACGCCGTTGCCGCCGGTCTCGGTGCCACCGGTTTCGCTGCCGCCGGTCTCGGTGCCGGACGTCCCAGCGCCGGCCACGTTGCCGCCGCCGGCGACGTGAGAGCTACCGCCTTGCCCAGCGCTGCCGCCCACATCGGGGTCGGTCCGCTCCAGCTCGAAGGCCTTGCCGCCGCAGGCGGCGAGCGACGAAGCCAGGAGCACCATCAGCAATCGTGACCGCTGTGCCATGCGCCTGGCGTTGCAAGACGTGGACCCGCTTCGAGAGCGCCCAGGTCGCCGTCCAAATGGCGGGGCCGCGGCGAAGGCTCCGGCCTGTGCCACGATCGGCCTGTCAGGGATGGCACAACGCGCGGGTGGCAGGCCTCCGGGCGGCTCACTCATTGAAGACGATCTCGACGGCGCGCAGGCTTCCGTCGCCGTCGGGGGCCGGCTCACGCTGGGGCCGGCTGGTTGGAAACACGCCGTACTCGGCGTCGAGCTGCACCGTGGTCGAGACGATGCGCAGCTCGCCCGACACCAACCCGCCCGGAATCGGGCACGGCTCGACGTCGGGCGGACACGCGCCGCACGTCGGCGCCGGCGCTTGGGAGCAGTCGAGCGCGGAGCCGGCGTAGGCCGAGAACGTGAACGTGCCGGGCTGAATCACGCTGGCGCGCTCGCAGCGCTTGGAGCCCTGCGGCGCCGACACGCACCGGCCTGGCAAGTCGACGACGTCGGCGTACAGGCCGCTCCAGCTGGTGGTGTAGCTGCTACCAGGCTGCAGCGAGATCGCATCGGGCGTGAAGCATGGCCCGAGGCAGGGCGGCTGCGTTCCGAGCTCGGCGGCGACGTCGCACGGCGTTCGGCAGCTGCTCAGCGGCGCCAGCGCGCCGCCGTTTTGATCCTTCACGCTGAACAGCGGAGAGGCGGTGCAGCTGGGCTTTCTCACACCGAAGTAGAGCGGAGCCGACGTCTGGTTGATGAGGCGAACGCTCACGAGCGTCCCCGCGTCGTCATCGTAGTATTCGCACGCGACGCTGGCGCCGCCCGCTTGGGGGCTCCCACCGCTGGCCGTGCCGCCGGCGTTGCCAGCGCCACCCGCGGCCGCGGTGCCGCCAGCCTGAGTGTCACCACCGGCCTGACCGAGCACCCCGACAGCTTTGCCACCGCAGGCGGCGAGCGTCGCCAGCAGCGCCAGCGCTGCCCGGCGGAACCCCAGAGTCATCCGCTCGATCGTAGCAGGCTGACGGCGCGCCGGAAGCGCTGCGGCGATGATACGCGCTCGAATCGTGCCGGGGCCGCGGTGCGCCCGCCGCGCTTCGGGGCGCACAGGCGCGCACGAGATGGGTGAGCCGCCCGCCGTCACCGAATGACGTTACGGCAGCTTCTGCAAGCGGGCGGCGGCGCGGCAGCCCCCTCACCTGTCTCCGTGGCTCAGGAGCGACGACGACGGCGCCGGCGCTTGGGACGGCGTTCGCTGCTACCCGCGATGGCGGCGGCGTCGCTCGGGCCTTCGGGCGCGTCGAACGCGCCGTCGGCGGCGTCGCCGAGCGCGGACCGGTAGATGTCGAGCACTTCCATGGCCACTGGATACAGCGGAGTGCGCGAAAAGCGACCGCCGCGTCCGGACTCGAGCCGCGGCATCAGAGCCACGATGCGACGGATCGACTCGGCGATGCGACGCGGCACGTTCAGGCGATCGACGACGCCCTCCAAGAACTCGTGCGCCATCTCGACGCGATCGCGGGCGCCATCGCACGCTTCGCGCAGCGGCTCGGCCAAGAGCACGGTCCAGAGCACGACGTCGTCGAGGGGGCCGCTCTCGATGGTGCGGCGATCGATCTCTTGCAAGAGCTGCCAGACGCGATCGTCGTCTTCCTCGCGATCGGCCAAAAACGTGGACAGCTCCGGCAAGAGCACGTCGAGCACGCCGGTTTCCCAGCACAAAAACAGGGCGCGATGCGCGGCGCCCTCGCGCATCAGCCGCAGGATTTCCTCGAAGAGCCGCGGCTTGGCCGCGCGCGCCAAGGCTTTGCGCGCCTCGACGATGGCGTCGTACGTCTCGGGGTTGATGCCGAGGTCGAGCTTGGCGCTGAACTTGATGGCGCGCAGGATGCGCACCGGATCTTCGAGGAAGCGCACGAGCGGCTTGCCGATGGTGTGCACGGCGCGGCGCTCGATGTCGGGCATGCCGCCGACCCAGTCGAGCACCTCGTTACGCTCCAGATCGTAAAACAGCGCGTTGATGGTGAAGTCGCGGCGGCGCGCGTCTTGATGCGCTTCGCCGAACACGTTGTCGTTCCTGATCAGCAGGTCTTCGGTGCCGCGATCTTCGTCGGCCTCGGGGGCGCGACGGAAGGTGGCGGTCTCGATCACCTTGCCGCCGCCGAACAGCACGTGCACGAGCCGGAAGCGCCGGCCGATCACGCGCGAGTTGCGGAACAGGCGCCGCACGTCGTCGGGGCGGGCGCTGGTGCAGACGTCGAAATCTTTCGGGCGACGGCCGAGCAGCAGATCGCGCACGCAGCCGCCGACGAGGTATGCCTCGTACCCGGCGCGCACCAGGCGCCGAACGACCTTGGCCGCGTCGGAGTCGATGCGGTCTTCGTCGAGCTCGATGCGGTGCACCGTCGGCCGCGGGCGGCCATCGTCAGGCGGCTCCGAGCTGGCGGCGGACGACTCGTCGTCGACCATGTCCTCCACTTGATACCGAAATTCTTCGGGCTCGTGGTCGGAAGCTTCGGCCGGCTCGCCGAGGGCGAGCAAGTCGTCGGCATCTCGTTCGCCGTCGCGCGGCCTGACTCTGGCCTTCTGTGTCCTTACCGTACCCATTTCGCTTACTCGGCCGAGACCTCGCCCTATACCAAAAAGCCTGACCCGGGGCAGGCTTACGACGGTTGTACGCCGATTACCGCGTCGCTGCACGTGGTCGCGCGGCGCGGGCCACCGCGTCGCCCGAGGTGGGGCCCCGGCCCGGGGCGCGGGTTTTCGCGCCCGCGAGCCGAGAAATGGCCTCACAGACTAGCGGATCTTGGCAAGGGCCGGCCGCCAAGCTCTCCCGCGGCCAGGCGGGGCCGGGCTCGACGGCTCGGTCGCGAACGTCCGGCCCGTCGAAGGTGATCGGCTGGCGGGTGATCTGAGATTCGCGCTCCAGCGCCGGCGACAGCCCGAGCGTCAGGTCGGGGGTGAGCCCGATCTGCTGCAGCGGCCTCCCGCTCGGCATCACGAACTGCAGCGTCGTCAGGCGCAGCAGACCGCCCGGCACGACGCTGTCGAAGTACTCTTGCACGCAGCCCTTGCCGAAGGTGCGAGCGCCGATCAGCTTGCCGCGCCCGTAGGCCTGGAGCGCGCCGGCCAGCATTTCGGCGGCGCTTGCCGTGTCGCCGTCGACGAGCGCGGCGACGGGGCCGAGGTACGGGTGCTCGGCGCGGCGCGCCTCGAGCACCTCGGTGACGGCGCCGCGGTGGATCAGCGGGAACAGCTTGGCCCCGGGTAAGAACAGGCCGAGCGAGTCGACGGCGGCGTCGAGCGAGCCACCGCCGTTGCCGCGCAGATCGAGCAAGACAGCGCCGACCCCCGGTCTCGCGTCGTCGAGCACGTCCGCCAGCTGCTGGCCCAGGTCGTCGCCGACATCGGGGATCACGACGCGCAAGACGGCGCGCTCGTTTGCGCCGTAGCCGATGCGCTCGACCGACAGCGCGGCGGCGGGGGGCGGCGACGCTTCGGCCACGCGCAGCGTCAGCAGCTGCGGCTGGCCCTGGCGGAGCACGCGCACCGTCAACCCCGCTTCGGACGCAGCGCTGCGCGCCGCCTGCTCGATCTGATCGACGCTGGCGCCGGCGAGCGTCAGCCCGTCAATCGAAAGCACCAGATCGTCGAGCTCGAGCGGTGGCGCCGGATCGCCGACGATGCGCGCACCGAGCGGCGTGCGCGTGACGTCACCCCACAGCAACGAGCCGTCGTCGAGCGTGTCGTCGCCGGCGTAGAGCGCCCATTCTTCGTCGAGCGGCGCGAAGTCTCCGTGGGGATCGATCAGCGGCACGTACGCGCGCAAAGCCGCTAGAATCGCGATCTCGCGCAGCGCGTCGGGGCTCGGCGGGAAGAAGCGCGAGCGCGCCTTGTCGACGATCGCTGTCTCGTCCGGATAGCGCGCCGCGAACGCGCCGAGCCGCGAGCCAAGCTCACGCGCCAGCTCCGCCGACGGTCGCGTGACCGGGTCGTCCTCGAAGATCGGCTCCGCCGCGAGCTGAAACACCTCGAGCGCGCTGCGCGGGGCTCGGCTCCGCTCGGTCTCGAACGCGGACTCGAACGCGTCGAGCGAGCGCTGCAGGTACGGCTGCCAGACCCGCACCACGCGCTCGACTCCACTGCAGCTCGACGACTGCTCGAACAGGCTCTCTAGCATGTCGGGCGCCGCCGCCGACAGCTCGTCCGGCAGCGGGCTGTCGGGCGCCGCCGACCAGAAGCCGTGCGGGTCGAGCATACCGGCCCACAGCTCCCCGAGCTCGAGCGGCGTCGGTGCAATCGGCGGCGCCGCCAGCTCGCGCCGCAAGAATCCGCTCACCCGCTTGGCGTCGTCGCAGCTGATGCGAGGCGGGTTGCCGCTCGGCAGCGCGAGAACGCGCGCCTCCGCCGATGGGGCGGCGGCGGGCTGCGGTGGCGCTGCGATCGAGCCGATGGTGGACGGCTCGGGCCCGTCCGTCTCGATCGGCGGGCGGAGCGCCTCGACCCGGAGCAGCAGCGCCAAGACGACCAAACCGGCGACGGCCACCCAGTCGCGCGCGCGGCCGAGCCGTCCGGCGCCGGGCGCGCGCTGCTGGGAGCCGCCGTCTCGATCAGCCACCGAGCTGTGATGCCCGAGGCCGGCACCGGGCGCAAGCATGCCGGCTCGTGCTTCGGGTATGTTAGGCGGCGTGTCGTTCGATGCGCTGGTCGTGCTCGGTTGCCGCGTGCCAAGCGGGGTCCTGTCGCACGCCGCCTTGCGCCGTGTCGAGCGCGCGGCGCGCGCCTTCGACGAGCAAGGCGCCGGCCTCGTCATCACCAGCGGCGGCAAAGCCTGGGACGGCTTCAGGGAGTGCGACGTGTTCGCGCGCGGGTTGATCACCCGCGGCGTACCGGCCGAGCGCGTGCTCGAAGAGACACGCTCCATGACGACGCGCGGCAACGCCCAGGCGGTGGCGGAGCTGCTGCGCGCGCGCGGAGTCGAACGCCTCGGCCTCGTCACCTGCGACTGGCACCTGCCGCGAGCGCTACGGCTCTTTGCGCGGCTCGGTCTCTCGCCGATCGGAGTGCCGGCCGCGTCTCCGGCGCGCCCATTGCATGTCGTGAGCGCTCGCGCCGTGCGTGAGCGCCTGAGCCTGGCCTTGGATCTGGCCCTGGCGCCGCTGTGGCTTCCTTCATGAGTCGCGCCTGGCTGCTGCTCACGGTGCCGCTGCTCGGCGGTTGTCCCAAGGCGTCGGGCACCGATCCGAGCGCGGCCACGCGCGGCGCGCCGGCGGGCGCCACCGCGAGAGAACCGAGCGCGTTGCTGCAAGCCGAGCTGCGCCGCGATCCGACCGCGATTACCGAAGACGATTTGCTCGCCCAGGACGGAGCGCGCCGGCTCGCCGCCGTGCGCAGCCTCGCGCGCATCGAGGACGAGCGCTCGTTCGAGCCGCTGCGCAAGGCGCTTGCAGACGAAGAGCCAGCCGTGATCGAGTGGGCCGCGTTCGGGGTCGGCGAGCTGTGCCGCGGCCGCGAGCCGGAAGCGGTACGGCGACTCGCGCTGCGCGCGGCGAGCCTGGCGGCGGAGGCCGTCACACCGGCGCGTGACCGCGCGATCGGCAGCATCGCCTTCGCGCTCGGTCGTTGCGCCAGCGACGAAGCCGAAAAAACGCTGCGCAGCTGGCTCGAGCTGCGCGCGCCGCTCAGCGAGTCGGCGGCGCTCGGCCTCGGCCAGGTGGCGAGGTCGCGCCGGCACCTCGACGACGCGACGGTGGCGGCGCTGCTCGATGCCGCCGGCCACGGCCGCGGCGGCAGCGCGCTGTATCCGATCGAGAGCTTGCCCACGCTCGGGGCGGCGGCGCGCGATCGCTTGCGGGAGGTCGCGGTCGAAGCCCTCGCCGCGCCCGGACCGGGGCGCGCGTTCGCGCTGCGCGCGTTGGCCAAGGCAGGAGCCGCCGCCGCCGCGCCGTTGCGACGTGAGCTCGAGCGGCACGACACGCCCGACGCGGAGCGGGCGGACGCGGCGCGCTCGCTCGCGGCGCTGGGGGCGGCCGGCCAGGCCGAGCTGGCCGGCGCGCTCGCGATCCGAGCGCGCGCGTTGTTGGACGCCAAGGCCTGGCTCACGACCCAGGTCGGCGTCGTGCTCACGCTGCTCGAAGGTCTCGAGCCGAAGCGCGCCGACGCGGAGCTGCTCCGCGAGCTGGCGCAGCTGCCGCTGGCCGACGAGCCGCCGCCCGTCTTGCGCCGCAAGGTGATGGTGCGCTGCCGGGCGGCGGCGCTGTTGGCGAATCGTTCCAGCGCGAGCCCCGCCCTCGTCGCCTGCGATCCGGCCGCGCCGGACGCGCGTCGGGAGGGCTCACTGGCGGTGCTGAGCGTGCTCGGCCGCGGTCCGCTCACGCAAGCCCGCGGCACCCGCTTTCGCGAGCTCGCCGGCTCGAGCGATGGCGTGGTGCGCGAAGCGGCGCTCGAGCTCTTGATCGCCCACGACGAGGTCGAGGACGTGCCCGAGCTGCTGGCGAGCGCGCTCTCCGCCCCGGAACCGGGCGTGCGTGCCACCGCCGCCAAGGTGCTGGCGCGCTTTCCGTCACGTGCGCAGCAGACCCGCCCGCGACCCGATGGCGCGACTCCGCCCACCGATCCGCGCGTCGTGCAGGCGCTCACCCGACAACTGGCGGAGGTCGGCGTGAGCAACGATGTCGAGCTCTCGGGCTGGCTGCTCGACGCGGCGGCGGCGCTCGAGCTGCTCGGAGTCAAGCCGGCGCTCGAGCGCGCTTGTAGCTCCACCAATCCGACCCTGCGCCAGCACGCCGAGAAGGCCTACGCCGGGCTCGGCGACGCGCAGCACCGCTGCCCGAGCGTGGCCGGTACCGAGGAGTGGCGGCCGGGCGCGACCCCGGACTATCGGCTGGAATTTGCGACGGATGTCGGGCCGCTCTCGATCACCCTTTGGGGTGACAAGAGCCCGTTCGCGACTCGCCGGTTCGTCGAGCTTTCGCGAGCCCATTTCTTCGATGGGATGCCGGTGCATCGCGTGGTGCCGGGCTTCGTCGCCCAGCTCGGCGATCCCGACGGTGACGGCTTCGGCGGCGCTGACTTACCTCCGCTGCGGTGTCAGGTATCGGAGGCGCCGTTCGAGCTGGGCAGCGTCGGGGTAGCGCTGGCCGGCCGCGACACCGGCATCAGCCAGTTCTTCGTCACGCTACGGCCGGCGCCGCATCTTGCCGGCGAATACACCATGTTGGGCAAGGCCGACCCCGGCTTCGAGCGCCTCGTGCCCGGCGATCGCATCAGCGGCGTGCGCGTGCTCGAAGTACCCGCCAAGTGAGGATATAGTCGGCCGATGTTACTGGTCGTGGATCTCGGAAATACCAACGTCGTGCTCGGCTTGTACGAGGGCGAGCAGCTGGCGCAGACGTTCCGGGTCGCGACGGTACGTTCGCGCACCGCCGACGAATACGCGGTGCTGCTGCGGCAGCTGTTGTCGCTGCGCGAGGTGCGGCAAGACAGCGTGACGGGGGCCATCATCGCCAGCGTCGTGCCGCAGCTGACCGACGTGATGGTGTCGGCGATCCGCCAGGCCGTCGGGCGCGAGCCGCTGATCGTCGGGCCCGGCGTCGAGACGGGCATCTCGGTGCAGTACGACGCCCCTCAAGACGTGGGCGCCGATCGGATCGTCGACGCGGTGGCCGCCTTCGCGCGCTATCGCTCCGGCGTGATCGTCGTCGATTTCGGCACCGCGACCACGTTCAATTGCGTCTCGCCCCGGGCAGAGTACCTGGGCGGCGTGATCGTGCCCGGCGTGAAGGTCAGCCTCGAAGGCTTGATGCAGAGCGCGGCCAAGCTGCGGCCGGTGGAGCTGAGCGCGCCCCCGAGCGTGCTGGGGCGCAACACGACCCACGCCATCCAATCGGGGGCGATCCACGGCTACGCCGCGATGGTCGACGGCTTGGTCGAGCGCCTGCGCCGCGAGCTCGGCTTTCCCTGCCGGGTGATCGCCACCGGCGGGCTCGCGTCGTTGATCGGTCCCCACACCCAGCATATCGAACAGCTCGATCCGAACCTCACGCTCGACGGGCTGCGTCTCATCTACGAGCGCAACCGCGAGGCCGCCGGCAGGTGAACCGACGCGCGATCATCGGCTCGCTCGGCACCTTGTTGTTCTCGGCCGGCGCTGCGATCGGGGTCAGCCGCCTCGCCGCCCGCAAGTCGAGCTCGCGCAGGGCGGAGCGGCTCGTCTCGCTAACGCCCGCGATCACCGAGACGCTGTTCACGCTCGAGGCCGCCGCGCCGCTCGTCGCCGTCAGCGACTACTGCGAGCTGCCGCCGGGGCTGGCGCTGCCGCGCGTCGGCAGCTCCCTCACGCCCAACTACGAGGTGATCGCGCGCCTGCTGCCGTCGATGATTTTGAGCGACGACAGCGCGGGCGCCAAGCAGCGCGAGCTCGCCGCGATCGCCGACTGCGAAGTATTGCCGTGGCTCACGTTGCCGCAGGTCGTGGGCAGCATCCGGCGCATCGGGCAGCTGGTCGGGCATGGCGCCGCCGCCGACGCCGTCGCGGAGCGGCTCGACCAGCGCTTGTCGCGCAAGCCGCCGCGCGACGCGCCGCGCGCGTTGTTGCTGCTCGGCTTCGACCCCGATCGGCCGGCGGAGCTGTGGTTCATCAAACCGAACTCGCTGCACGGCGCCGCCCTCACCGCCGCCGGCGCGCGAAATGCCGTCGACCACGAGGTCAAAGGCTTGCCTCGCCTGAGCGTAGAAGAGCTACTGGCCCTCGATCCGGATCTGGTACTGATCATGCCGACGCCGGGCAGCAGCCTCGAACAGCAGCGCAAGCTGGTGGAGGCGTTCGGAGCGCTCGCCCCTTTGCGAGCCGTCAAGCGACGCCAGGTCGCGATCGTCGACGGCTCGCAGTCGGTCGGCCCCGGCATCCTGCGGCTGGTCGACGCGCTTTCGAGCGTGCTACGAAAGCTGCGCGTTTCGGCTCCGGCGCTCGGCGTCGTCGAATAGAATCGGCAAAGGCAAAGTGCAGCTGAGGCTCGAGCAAGTGAGTGTGGTGCGGCGTGGGCGAACGCTGCTCGACGGCGTGAGTCTCTCGCTCGAGCCGGGCGCGCTGCTGGCGCTCGTCGGTCCGAACGGCGCTGGTAAGACCACGCTCCTGCGCTGCGCGCTCGGCCTGCTGACGCCGAGCCACGGCGCCGTCCGGCTCGGGGAGCGGCGGCTCCGCGAGCTGTCCGCGCGCGAACGGGCGGCGCGCCTGGCGTGGCTGCCGCAGCACGGCGCGCGGACCGAAGACCTGAGCGCGGTCGACGTCGTGCAGAGCGCCCGCTACCGCTTCGACGAGCCGGCGGCGCACAGCGAGCGCGAGGCGCGCCGCGCGCTCGAGCGCGTCGGCGTCGCCGCCGTCGCCGATCGCCCGCTCGGCACCCTATCGGGCGGCGAGCGCCAGCGCGTTTCGCTGGCCGGCCTGCTCGCCCAAGACGCCCCCGTGTTGCTGGTCGACGAGCCCGCCAACCATCTCGACCCCGCGCAGCAGATCGACGTGTACCGGCTGCTCGGGACGCTGTGGCGCGAAGGCCGCAGCGTGATGTGCGTGACCCACGACGTGAACCTGCTTCGGCATCTGGGCGCGCCGGGCTCGGTGCGAGTCGCGGGGGTCGCGCGCGGCCAGCTGCGCTTCGAGTGTGCCTTCTCCGATCCCGAGCTGCCGCGGCAGCTCGGCGAGCTGTTCGGCGTGCAGATGCGCGCGCTGAGCATCGGCGAGACGCGCGTGCTGATACCGGAGCCGACGGCGTGAAAGGAGCGCGCCCCCTCGTGCTCGCGTGCGGATCGCTGCTGCTCGCGGCCCTCTCGCTGTGGGTCGGACCGAGCCTGCACGGCGCCGCCGGCGATTTCGTGCTGCTGCAGCTACGGCTGCCGCGGCTGCTCGTGGGCGGCCTCGTCGGCGCCACGCTGGGCATCTCCGGCGCGGCGTTTCAAGCCGTTTTCAACAACGCCCTCGCCACCCCCAGCACCGTCGGCACCACCGCCGGTGCAACGCTGGGCGCCCTGCTCGTGCTCGCGCTCGACGCGAGCGGGGGGGTGCTGGGCGTCTCATTGCTCACGGCGGCCGCGTTCACGGGCGCGCTCCTCACCACCCTGCTCGTCTCCGGGCTCGCCGCGTCGGGCCGACTCTCGAAGAACGACGTGCTGCTGGCCGGCATCGCCGTCACGTTGGCCGCGAGCGCGCTGGCGAGCGGGGTTCAGTTCGCGTCCGACGCCCGCGCCTTGGTCGCGGCGACGCAGTGGTCGCTCGGCCAGCTGCCCCAGGTCGGCTACCGCGGCGTGCTGCTGATCGGTCCGTTCGCGGCCACCACCCTGCTCGGCTTGCTCGCGCTCGGCCGGCCGTTACAAAATCTTGCATTGGGCGAGGAGCTGGCGACGACGCAGGGGGTCAACGTGCCGCGTCTGCGCTTTCTCGTGCTGCTCGTCGCGTCGCTCGGCGTCGCCGCGTGCGTGGCGTGGTGCGGGCCGATCGCGTTCGTCGGTCTGATCGTTCCCAACCTGGTACGGCTCCTGGTTGGCCCCCAGCTGAGAGCGCTCTTACCCCTCTCGTTCTTGGGCGGCGCGGTTTTCCTGGTGATTTGCGATACTGTCGCGCGCGTCGCGCTGCCCGGCCGCGAGCTGCCGGTAGGGGTCATCACGGCTGCGCTCGGCGCTCCGGCGTTGGTTTTCTTGGTGTCACGCGCACACCGGGAGTAAACGACTCGCGCTCCCATGCGCTTCGCGCTGATCTCCGACGTTCACCTCGGCCCGCCTGCCCGTCACCAGGGCAAGCTGCGCAAGCTCACCCACCTGTCCGAAGAGCTCGTGAGCAGGTTCGTCCGGCACATGCGCGACGACGTGCATCCGGATCTCGTGATCAACCTCGGTGACGTGATCGAAGACGAGTCCGCGGAGCAAGATCGCGCGCGCATCGCCCGCTTCGTCTCGATGCTGCGTGAGATCGACAAGCCGATCCTGCACGTCGCCGGCAATCACGACACCATCAACCTGAGCCCGGCCGAGCTATCGCAGATTTGGGGCAACGCCCCCGCCGTCACCTACTCCCGCGATCACGGCGGCATCCACTTCGCGATCTTGCGTACCGTGGAGCACCGAGGCGACCGCGTCGAGCTGCCCGAAGAACAGCTCGGGTGGCTGGCGCAAGACCTCGCGAGCACGCCGCTGCCGAGCGTCGTGCTCATGCACCACCCTGCCAGCGAGATGCGGCTCGAAGGCAACCGCTGGTTTGAAAAGCGCCCCCATCTTTGTCGAGTCGTGGAGCGCCGCGCCCTGCGCGAGGTCATCGAAGACAGCGGCAAAGTCGTGGCTGTCTTCAACGGCCACGTGCACTGGAACCATCTCGACCTGATCGCGGGCATCCCGTACATCACGCTCCAGAGCCTGGTCGAGAACCTCGACGACGACGCGCCCGGTCGCGCCGCCGCCGCCTACGCCGTGTGTGATTTGGACGACCGGCGGCTAGTCGTCACGGTGCGCGGCGCGGAAGAGCTCCGCTACCAGGTCGAGCTTGCGCGCTGAGCTCGCGGATCTACGGCTGCTCGCCCAGCGCACGCTCGGTAGCTACGAGTCGCGCGCGCAGCAGTTCTGGCACGGCACGCGTGAGCACGACGTCTCACAAAACCTGCGCACCTTGCTGGAGGCGCTGCCGCAACGTCCAGGCCTACGCATCTTGGATCTCGGCTGCGGGCCAGGACGCGATCTGAGCTCCCTGCGCGCGGCCGGCCACACCCCAGTCGGGCTCGACGGCTGCGCGGCGTTCGTGCGTATGGCGCGCGAGCACAGCGGCTGCGAGGTGCTCGAGCAGAGCTTCTTCGAGCTTTCGCTGCCGCCGGCGAGCTTCGAGGGCGTCTTCGCGAACGCCTCGCTCTTTCATGTGCCGAAAGCCACGCTGCCGCGGGTGCTTGGCGAGTTGTTCGCGGCGCTAGCGCCGGGCGGAGCGCTATTCTGCTCGAATCCACGCGCGATGGGAGCGGAGCACGAGGGCTGGCAAGGCGAGCGCTACGGCACCTACCTGACGCACGTAGGTTGGTCAGCCTTGTTCGCCGACGCCGGGTTCGTGCTCGAAAGCCACTACTTGCGCCCGCCCGGCAGGCCCGCCGCCGAGCAGCCATGGCTGGCCATGCTATGGCGACGGCCAGCGTAGGGCAGAACGAAGCTCGCTTCCGTAAACGTGAGCGAAGCCAGCGGGCTCCGCGCCCTCACCATCCGCCGAGCCGACCCGGCGGCTTGCGTCCCCCGGTCTGAAGCGCAAAGCTCGAGCGATGACGCGCGCTCAGCCAACACCGCCCGACTCGGCGCCCCCGGTCGTGCAAAGGCTGGTCGAAAGCCGCCACGAGTTCTTGTCGTTCCTGGAGCGCCGCCTCGGCAGCCGCGCGCTGGCAGAGGACATTTTGCAAGAAGCGTTCGCGCGCAGCTTGACCCACGCCTACCAGCTCGAAAGCGAAGAGTCGGCGGTCGCCTGGTTTTACCGCATCCTGCGCAACGCCGTGACTGACTACCGGCGCCGCCAAGCCGCCGCGTCGCGCAAGCTCGACGAGCTATCACGTCAGCTCGAAGAGCCGAGCGAGCCCGAGGTACAAGCCGCGGTTTGCCAATGCGTGAAGGGTCTAGCCGCGACGCTGAAGCCTGAATACGCGGCCGTCCTGCAAGCTGTCGAGGTCGAGGGCATGGCCGTCAAAGACTTCGCGGAGAGCGCCGGCATCAGCAAGAGCAACGCCGCGGTGCGCGTGTTTCGCGCTCGTGAGGCGCTCAAGCAACAGCTGGAGCGCTGTTGCGGTAGCTGCGCCGACGACCAGTGCCGCGACTGCACGTGTCACGCCGCCGCCCCAGCGCGACCGGCCTGAGCCCGCTCAGAGCAGGTCCGCGCTCCACAGGTCGCCGTCGACGTCGTAGTAGATGCGCGAGCACGCCGCGTTGGGGGCTGCGCCGCGCACGTTGCCCAGCTCGTAGGCCACATCGTAGGTCGACGTCTCGTGCGACAGCTCCGCCACCCGCTGCGAGCTCGTCACGCTGTCCCAAACGAACAGCGTCTGACCGTCGAGCGAAACGCCGGTCGGGCGTTGCCGAGCGTCGGCGGTCGCTTCCAGGCTCGGCGCCACCTGCAGCGCGAAGCCCTCCGGCCAAGGGGCGAAGATCGAGAAGCGCAGGGTCCGGAGCAAGGTCGTGGTGCGCCCGGCGCCGTAGCGCGAATAGAAGAACACCATGTCGTCCGCGCCCAGCACCGGATCGCCGACGTACTCGTCCTCGCTGAATTGCAGCGCCGACTCCGCGATCGGGTCGAAGTCGCGTGAGTCGAGGTCGGTGAACGGCAAGTCCCGCGACGCGCGTACGAGCTGGCTGAAGCCTTTGCGATCCGCCTTCGTGTAGACGACTCGCAGACCATCCGCCGACAGCGCGACGCCGTCGGGCGCGGCCGGCACCGTGAGCGACTGTGCATCGCCGAGCTCGTCGTCGAGGCTGGCGCGACGCGCGTAGTGGAGCGTGACCTGGGCGCCGTCCACGACCGTCCACGCGATCACCAGCTCGTCGGCGGTGATGCTGCCGAACTGATCCGCCTCGGGGGTCGAGATGCCAAGCTTCGTAGCACCGCTGATTTCGCCCGAGCCGGCGCAGATCGGATCCGGGAACGGCTCCACGTAAGGCGGCTCGCCGGCGCTGCCGCCGTCGCCGCCGTCGCCGCCGTCGCTGGCACCGCCGAAATGACCCGGTTCTCCCGCGATCGGCGCTTCGCCGGCGTCGCCGGCGTCGCCGGTCGCGCCTCCACCGCCCGGCGACGTGCCGGCCGTGTCGTCCCCGCCGCTGGACGGCTGGGTAGGGTCCGGATCGGAGCTGGTGCCGCCTTGAGGAGCGACGAAGCCCGAGGGTCGGTCGGAGTCGGAGCAACCGCCGAGCCAGAGCGCCGCGACCAGGGCCGCGCGCCAGCTATTCCGCATCGAAACAATCATAGACGACTCGCCAGTTGCTCAGCGTGGGCGTGCTCAAGGTATCGGAGGAAGGCTTGAGCGTGGCCACGATGCGAAGGTAGCTCTGCGAGCCGATGCCCGCCGCTTTCAGGTTCGTGTCCAAGCTCACCGGATTCACGGACCAGTTCATCATCGTCGTGGAGGTCGTCGCTTGCCCGGCGACGACGGTGGCGGCGGTGGCGAGGGCGGCGCTGGTCGCGGCCGACGTGGCCGTGAAGTCGATGGACGTACCGGTGGGCACCGTGGCCTTCCATTGCAATACCTGCCAGACCGGCTTTTTACCCTTACCGCACTCGGCCACGAAGTCGCGCGTGAAAGTACCGGGCGAAAAGATCACGAGCGGGGCCGGCAGCTGACAGCCGCCGTTCACGCAGTGCGACCCCGTCGAAAAACCGCAGCATTGCGCGTCGGACGAGCAGGCGGTGGCGGCGCCATCGTCGATGCAGCCCGAGGTCGACTTCGGTATGCAGTGGCGCTTGGGCGGGTTGGCGATCGGCTTCTGCAAGCTGCACGTGGCGGTAGCGGGCGCTCCGCAGCAATCCAGATCGCTCTCGCATTCGTTGGCGGTGGTGCGGGCGTTGTTCGAAGCCTTGCAATCGTCGAGCACCCAATACGCCTTGGAGTTGCCGGACAGCCACTCCTGCCCCGGCAGGTAGAAAGCGGGGTGGCTGGGGTCGGTGCCGGACGTCGCGTTCTCGTCGATCGCCGACACCCAGATCTTCTTCGGCGTCGCCCCGAATTGGCCGCCCACGGGCTTGTAGCGCGGGTCGCTCCACCACGGGTTCATGGTCGCGACGTTACCGAAGCGCCGCCGCGAGGTGAACACCACCCAGTTGTAACCGCCGACCGTTTCGGGGTTCACGTTGGGCTCGTAGTTGAGCACCGGCTCGTTCAGGGCTGTGTGCGACGACTGATCTTCGGCGCAGCTCTCGCCCGTTTCACAGATGTAGTTCTTGTTACCGGGGCCGGCCGGGTTCTCCATGCAGGTCTCGCCGGCGTCGCATTTCCAGTCGTCGTTGCCGCCGGGAGCCGGGTTGTACTCGGCGCAATGCTCACCCGTCTCACACTTGCCGTCCAGATCGCCGGTGTGGGTCGTTACGGGCAGGTAGGTCGTACCGCTCGCGTCGAGACCGTTGGCCTGGTTCAGGCGCCTCGCGACCGGTGTCGCGGCCGTCGTCACCCACCACAGCTCACCGCGCATGCCGTTGTCGGCGCAAATGCCGCTACCGTCGCAGCCGGAGCGGGTGCCGCCGAAGTCCGAATGGTTCGAGCCCGCCACGCGACCGTTGTTGAAGATCTCACGCTCGTAGACGACGCCCTTGTTGTCGGGGAAGAACGTCGGCCACACGTCGGTGCACGGATCGGCGCTACCGAACGAGCTGCTGCACTGCGTGTTGGGCTCCGTCACGAGGCGACGGAAATTCGAGAACGTCTTGGTGCCGTTCACGAAGCTCATCATCCCGAGCGACCGCTTGTCGCCCACGATGCCGCTGACGGTTCCACCGTAATGGTTGAACGCGAGCCGGGTTCCGTCGGGAGAGAAGACAGGCAAGGTCGCGCGGAGCGCGCTCGGAATACCGTTACTCGTGATGGTAGCGCCGAAGCTCCCGGAGGCGGTGGAGTACAGCTTGTTACCGAGCGCGCCGCCGTCGCTGCCGTCGAGGCCGCCGGGCGGAGGGGTCGAGCCGTAGGCGCTGGACGGCCCCGAGCCCGAGAACATGAACGTGCCGTCGGGGTACAACGCCGGCCAGGCGTAGCGGCCGTCCGTGCCCGAGAAGGCGCTGCCGCCGTTGGCAGCGTCGGTGCCCAGCTTGTAAAACCAGGAGACGAAGCCGCTGGCGTTGGTGACCAGCGCGTTGCCGTTGGCGGACGCCGAGTGACAGACGCGACAGCCGGGGCCGTCCGACGACGTGGCGTAGCCGGCGGCCGCCGTCGGATAGGTGTCGCCGGGACGAATCGACAGCGTGGCGGCGCCGAAGCGAATCCCGCCGCCGATGCTCTGGGCGGCCAGGGTGGTGCCGTAGTTTTGAACGACGTTCGTACCGTACGACTGGTAGTAAACGGTGCCCTTCAGCTGGTTCGTCGCGAACTTGATGCCGGTGCTGATTTCGGCGCGCCGGACCGAGCCGCTGGTCAGCCGCTGCAGCACGATCGCCGCCGATTGACCCTTGGCGGTTTGCTCGAAGGCTTTCCACACCGTGCTCGGGATCTCGGCGCGCGGTCCTGGCGGCAACGTGATCGTGTTCGTCGGCGGGTTGAGCTTGAGGGTCTGATTTTCGGCCACGATCTCCGACCAACTGAAGGAGGCGGTACCGGTGGCGGGATAGCGGAGCGTGATCTTGACGGCGGTGGCGGGGCCGGCGCTGCCGTAGCTCCACTGCAGCAGCGGCGGCAACAACCCCAACGGCAAGACGGTGTCGTCGTAGGGATAGAGGACGGTGGCGGTGTCGGCACTGCCGGTCGTCATCGGAAAGGACCCCGAGGTCCCCGCCGGTGCCGCCGAAACGTCGAGGATATTGACCTTGACGTTCACCGTCACCGACGCCGTGAGCGAGCCCGCGTACGCCGTCACGTTGATTGGGCCCGCGATCGGCGACACGAGCCTCAGCAAGCCATCGTCGATGGTCGCGATATCGAAGCGGTCGATCGCCCACAGCACGGGCGGGGTGCCCGGGTAACAGCCGGCGGGCTTGAGCGCGGCCGTGAGCTGCAGCGTGCTCGGTGAGAGCGGCGACAGCTGAGTCACCGTCAACGCGCCCGGGCTCGGGGTGACGACGAGCGAGGTGCACGCCGCGGACGGAGGCACCTCGTGGGGAATGAGCTGCAGGCCGTTCGGCGTTACCTGGACGCCGTCGGCGGGCGGCAGTGTCAGTCCGGTCGAGTCGTCGACGATCGCCTGACAGAACGGATCGCAGACGTTTTCGGCAGCACAGCTGGCCGTGCTGCCGAGGGTGAGCACGTGGCTTTGGCCTGGGCCGTTCCCAAGCGACAGCGTGCTCGTCTTCCCGTCGAGCTCGCACGAGCCCCAGCTGCCGTCGGTGCAGGTCCGTGAACCGTGCTGGCAGACGGCGTACGCGCTGGTCTTCTCTTGGGTGATGCCACACGCGACGACCTTGCCTTCGTCTTCGCAAGGGCAACCCGCGTTGGGCGTGCGACAGACGTCGTCGGGGTCGATCATCGGCGGCTCTCGCTCGTCGCCCCTCGCCGGTGGCGGAGCCGAAGAGTTGCCGCAGCCGACGACGAGCAGGGCGGCGATTAGCCAGCGAATGACCGCCATTCTCGAGAGAGGAGGCTGGCTGAGAGCATGGTTCATCACGGTGATCTTGGTGGCCGCACTGACAAACAGTTCGGAGCCATAACACTATAGCTTCGAATTGCCGCTGAGGCGCCATTCGAACGACGCGCGACGCAGGGCGGACGTGCAAGCGGCGCCGCGGGTCGGGCAAGGTAGGTGATTGCGGCCTCGACGCGGACGGGGTGGGAGATACGCGCAGATCGTGAATTTGGCCTAGTTTTGAAGCCCGTAGGCGCGGAGCGCTTCGACGAAGTCAGGATCGTGCAGCGCCACCGGCGCTAAATATTGGCCCGCCCGCGCGCGCCGCCAGGTGACGCCGCCGCCCGGCGGCGCAAATTCATAGCGGTAGAACCCGGCACGGATGAAATGCGGCGGCCGATCCGGAAACGGATTTTCAGCGAACAGCGCCAGGACCGCCGCGTCATTTCGGAGCAGCTCGTTCGTCAGCGAGAGAAACCAGCGCCGCTGGTAGTCGGGCGAAAGCGGAACGAACCAGAGCTGCCAGTCGAGCCGGTAATGATACGGCGTGATCCAGCACGGCCGCCGAGCGACGGGTCCCGGCTTGCAGGGCAGCACGTATTCCTTCCAGCGCGTGTGCTCGTCGAGCACGCTCGAGCTCGTGCCCTCGATGATCACCTCGTAGCGCTCGCGGCTGACGCTGCCGAAGGCGCCATACGTATTGACCAGGTTGAAGGGCTCGAACGCGGCGTTCATCGCTTGCCGCGCCGACAGCAGGTTGACGACCGGGCTCAGGCTCAATGCGCCGATCAACAGCGCGAGCGCCGCCCCCAAAGCGCGCCGCTTCGGCGACAGCGCCGCGCCGGCAAGCGAGCTCAGGCGCGCCGAAAGCCGGGCCCGCCAATTGCCGCGCAACGCCGCCAACATCGCCTGATCGTCGAAGCACGACCAGGCGATGATCAGCGTGAGCCAATTCAAGAACGACAAGTTGCCGCTAGCGATGAGGATCGTTTGAAAACAGACGATCAGGCCGCCCGCGATCAGTCGCAGCCGTCGCGGCCCGAACACGCCGAACGGCGCCACGACCTCGACCAGATGGTTGAACAGCGTGCCGAGCTCGTGAAACCACAGCGGCGCGGCGTGAAACCACGGGCTGAGCGGGCCAGGATTCGGCTGCGTTTCGTAGTGGTACGCGAGGCACGTCAGGTTGGTCCAACACTCGTCGCCGCGCAGCTTGATCAAGCCAGCGCCGAACATGATGCGAAAGGTCAGCCAACGGAACAGCACCAGCACGACCAGCGGCGGCGGCGAGCCGGCATCGAGCTCGCGCGGCCGCCAGCCGGGCGCGAGGAAGATCGCCAAAAATCCCGTCTCGCACAGCAGCAGGTCCCAGCCGTAGCCGTAAAAGATCTGGCCCACGTGCGTGAACGACAGGTAGAGCGCCCACAGCAGCGCGAGCAGCGGCGCGTTCGAAAGCCCGGCCAGCATCGCGAGCCCGCCGAGCAGTCCGAGCCACGCGCCGCCCTGGAGCCAGCCGTCGCTGGCGGAGATCCAAAACAAGCTCGGCAGCTCCCAAAAGCCGGCGCCTCGTGAATGAAGTACCTCCGCCAATCGGTCGAGGAAGCGCGCCGCCGGCAAGATGCCGTGCGCGCCGAGCAACGCCGGGCCCTGGCGCACCAAGATCAGGAACGCCACCGTGTAGATCAGCCCGATGCCGCGCAGGAGAGCGGCCCGCACCAACCAATACGATTGGGAAGGACGAAACGAGAGCAACGCCTAGGACCTCCGCTGATGCTAGCAAAGGCGCGCCCGCATCACGCGCTTCAGTCGCGCGCGCCGATCAGCCCCCCGCTCTCATCGACGATGATGTCTCGCTCGGGGCGGCCTCGCTCACGCCGCGTGCACGTCGGCGGCGGCGCCGCGCAGCAGCTCCCCGAACAGGAAGCGGTAGTGCACGACGGCCTGGCGCAGCTCTTCGGTGTTGGTCTGGCCGCTGCGGCTCGACTCGGCGAGCTCGTGAGCGGCGCGGTAGTGCTGAACCATGTCAGGATGCATGACGGAGATGTCCGCCACGCGCTGCTCGAACTCTTTGCTCGGATAGCCGCGGGCGCGCATCACCTCTTCGATCAGATCGGCGGCGCCCGCCACCGCCACCGCCGGATCGTCGACGAATTGTGCCTGAATGCGCGTCCACGCGTCGCTGAACCGCGCACGATCGGCGATGCTCAGATCGCGGAACTGTACGCGCTCCAGCCGCCGTTCGCGGTCGGCGAGCTCGCGATCGGCTCGCGCAGGGCTGCCGAGCTCCTGCACCGTCCGATCGTACTCGGGCCCGAAGCGGCGCTGTAGCTCCGCGCGCCGGCGACGCGCACGCGCACGCGCCGCCACCAACAAAATGATCAAAACTGTCACCGCGGCCAGCGCGATGACGACGTAGGTCAGAGTTCGATCGTCCACGGGTGCTGCTCCTGACGCGGGCAGAAGCAACGCACGTGCCATCGCCCGCGTGCTCGCTCGGCGACGCGCGCCGGCTTGCCGCACCCGATGAGCGCTTGCAGGCTCGTCGATGCGTCGCGACGTCTTCGTGCTTGCTTGGCCATGGCTGGGTTCCTCACTGCTCGTCTGTCCAGCGAGACGCGTGCTCGGTGTTCGGCGTCCAGACAGCTGCCCGACGTCGGCGCGCGCCACGCAGCACGGCATCGGTGCCTCGCGTGGCGCGTGCTGACACGCCGAGCGCTGCGCCTCGCATCATGAGTGACCGGCACCTTTGCCAGTTTCCGGCGAGGAATTGCAGTATGGACGGACGAGTTGCTTCGGTCACGTTGAGCTTGGGGCTCGCGCGGTCTACTTGTTCGGGTGATGGCCATCGTCGAGCCCCGACCCACTTCGTTCCCCAAGGACGGCATCAAGGTTCTCTTGCTGGAGAACATCCACGAGAGCGCGCGGCAGCTGTTTGCAGCAGAGCAGTTCCAAGTAGAAGCGCTCAAGCACGCGCTCAAAGAAGAGGAGCTGATCCAAAAGATCCGCGACGTGCACGTGATCGGCATCCGCAGCAAGACCCAGCTAACGGCGCCGGCGCTGGCGGCGGGTAAGCGTTTGCTCAGCGTGGGCTGCTTCTGCATCGGCACCAATCAGGTCGACGTGGCCGCCGCCAATCGTCAGGGCGTGCCGGTGTTCAACGCGCCCTTCTCCAACACCCGCAGCGTCGCCGAGCTGATCATCAGCGAGATCATCGCGCTGGCCCGCAAGCTCTCGGAGCGCTCGCGCGAGGTGCACGCCGGCATTTGGAACAAGGCGTCGGCGGACTGCAACGAAGTGAGAAACAAGGTCCTCGGCATCATCGGCTACGGCCACATCGGCCGGCAGCTCGGCGTACTGGCGGAGGCGCTCGGCATCCGGGTGCTGTTCTTCGACATCACGGCGCGGCTGCCGATGGGCAACAACCGCTCTGTCGCCACCCTGCAGGAGCTGCTGGCTGAATCCGACTTCGTGACGCTGCACGTGCCGGCCACGCCTCAAACCAAGAATATGATCGGCGCCGCGGAGCTGGCTTCGATGCGCAAGGGCAGCTACCTGCTCAACGCCAGCCGCGGCAGCGTCGTCGACATTCCCGCGCTGGCCCAGGCGCTGCAAAGCGGGCACCTCGGCGGAGCGGCGATCGATGTTTACCCGCAGGAGCCGGAGTCGAACGACGACCCGTTCCGGAGCGAGCTGCAAGGCTTGAAAAACGTGATCCTGACCCCGCACATCGGCGGCTCGACGAGCGAGGCGCAGGAGTCGATCGGGCGCGAGGTCGCGACGGCCCTGATCCGCTTCGTCAACACCGGGTCGACCACGGGAGCGGTGAATTTTCCCCAGATCGAGCTGCCGGGCCAGCCGAAGACGCACCGCATCCTCAACGTGCACCGCAACGTCCCGGGCGTGCTCGGCGAAATCAACAGCATCGTGAGCGGGCTCAAGGCCAACATTCACAGCCAGATGCTCGTGACCGACTCGCAGATCGGCTACCTGATCATGGATTTGGATCAGGACGTCTCCGACGACGTGCGGCACGCGATCGGCTTGCTACCGACCAACGTGCGCACCCGGATTCTGTACTGACGGCAGCGCGCCGCGGTCAGACGTCGATGATCTTGCCTGGGTTGAGCAACCCGAGCGGATCGAGCGCCATCTTCAAGGCTCGTAGCAGCGCCAGCTCGGCGGGGCTGCGCGAGTACGCGAGGTAGTCCTTTTTCAGCAAACCGATGCCGTGCTCGGCGGAGATGCTGCCGTGGTGGGCGCGAACCAACCGGAACATGTCGTGGTCCGCCGTCTTGGTGCGCGCCAGGAACTCGGCTTTGTCCAGCCCGTCCGGCTTCATCACGTTGATGTGCAGGTTACCGTCGCCGATGTGGCCGAACAGGCAAATTTCGAAGTCGGGATAGCGCTCCGTGAACACCGCCGAGAGCTCGGCGCAGAAGGCTTCGAGCTCGGCGATCGGCAGCGAGATGTCGTTCTTGTGAGGCAGGCCCGTCGCCGACAAGCTCTCGCTGATCCCTTCGCGCAGCGCCCACAGCTCGGCGGCTTGCGACGAGCTCTGCGCCATCGTCCCGTCGGTGACGAGCTCTTGCTCGAACAGCCCCGTCATCCAGTCATCGAGCTCGCTCGCGACGGCCGCCTCGAGCTCGAGCAGCACGTAGTGGGACGACGGAGCGTCGAACGGCGAGCGCACGTTGCGGTGCTTTTGCAGGCGGGCCAGGCAGCGGTCGGTGAAAAATTCGTAGGCCGTGATCGTGAACGGACCGCGCCGGGCGGCGCGAAACAGCCGCAGAACCCCGGCCAGATCCGGCACCGCGAACATGAATACGTCGAGCTTCTTCGGCACGCGCACCAGCTTGAGCGTCGCCTCCGTGATCACGCCGAGCGTCCCTTCGCTGCCGATGAACAGCTGCCGCAGATCGGGGCCGGTGTTGTTCTTCTCGAGGGCTCCGTTCAGCTCGAGCACGTCGCCGGCCATCGTCACCACCTGGAGCCCCAGCACCGCCGAGCGGGTGAGGCCGTAGCGAATCACCTTCACCCCGCCGGCGTTGGTCGCGATGTTGCCGCCGACCTGACTCGAGCCCTTCGAGGCGAAGTCGACCGGCCAGGTGAGGCCCACCTCTTCGCAATGTTCGTGCACCTCCTCGGTGACGGCGCCGGCTTGAACGCGCACCGTGTCGCCGAGGGTATCGACGGCGTCGATCCGGCGCATGCGCGACAGCGAGAGCACGAGCTCGCCGCTCGCCGCCATCGCGCCGCCCGCGAGCCCGGTGCGGCCCCCGGACGGGACGACCGAAACCCGATGCTCCGTGCACAACCGTAGTAGCCCCGACACCTCGGCCGTGCTCCGCGGAAACGCGATCGCGACCGGGTTCGGGGCGTGAACCTTCGTCCAATCTTTGCCGTATTCGGCGCGATCGCTCGGGTCGAAGCTCAGGAAGTCGGGAGGGAAGTCGCGCGCGATCGCGGCTTGGAAGGCCGCGGGAAGCTGAGGCTCGAGCATGCTGGGCTCGGCTTTAGCGCGGAGGTCGCGGTTCAGCAACGCTCGCCCCTCGTCCGGGCGAGCGGCGGCCGGCGGGGGCCCGGCGCTCACCGGCGGGCGGGGCGCGTTCGCCGGTAAGCCCGGGCGGGTTCGGACAGGGCCCTCTAGGTTGAGCTCACGAACGGCGCACGTTCAGCCGTTCGCGAGGCAAACATGGATTTTCGAGTTGCAGACGCTGTATCGCCACCGATTTTCACCGATCAGGACTCGTTCGAGCACGGCGCGGCGCTCGACGAGCTCAACCTTTGCTTCCAGTCGCGAGAGTTTCGCGGTGGAACGCTGACCGCCGTCATGTCGGGTGTGACGGTCGACCTGCGCGAAGCGGCGCTCAGCCCCGAGGGCGCCACCATCAGCGTGCAGTCGGCCTTCAGCGACATCGACATCCTCGTGCCTCGTGACTGGGACGTCGTGTGTGACGTCGGCGCCGTCTTCGGCGGCGTCAACCGCGAGCGCGTTTCCCCGCCCGTGCTCACCCGCGGCCCACACCTGCGCGTGACGGGCATGGTCGTCGTCGGCGCCGTCTGCGTAAGATAGGAGAGCAACATGCGAGCGAATCAAGATCGACCGGCACTCGGGCCGGGATTTCTTTTGGTCTCCGTCGGCGCGGGCTTGCTCGCGCGCGAGCTCGGCCTGCTGCCACCACACGTTCGAGTCCTCGACTTCTGGCCCCTGTTCGTCGTGATGATCGGCATTTCGGTGCTGGTGCGTAATGGCGACATCGTGAGCGCGCTGTTCGCGCTCGCGTTCATCGCGACGGGGGCGGTGCTGCTCGCCGGCAACCTCGGCTTTTTGACCTCGTCGGCGACGCGTTTTTGGCCGCTGCTCCTGGTGCTGTTCGGGCTACGGGCCCTGCTACGGCGCGGACGCGGCCCCGGACCTGCGCTGCGCGACCCCGATTTCGAACCGCCGCTCGGAGCCGATCTGATTTCGCGCGACGATTGGGCCTCGGACGATCTCGAGCTCGATCCACCGACGGACGAGCATCGATTGAGCCGTCACTACACGTGCGCGGGCGCGCAGCTGCGCATCGAATCGCAAGCGTGGAGAGGTGGCGAGCTGGGCGTGACGGCGGGAGGTGTCGAGCTCGACTTGCGGCAAGCACGGCTCGATCCGGAGGGCGCGGTCCTGGTGCTGAACGTGCTCATGGGCGGCGTCGAGATCCGCGTCCCCGATACCTGGCAAGTGCACTGCGACGTGGTGCCGCTGTTCGGCGGCGCCGAAGATTCGACGCGCTCCACCCAGGGCGCGAGCTCCGCCCCACGCCTGCGCATCGTCGGCAAAGTCACGCTCGGCGGCGTCAACGTGCAGAACTGAGCTGTCACCGCCTTGGCCGCTCGTCGCAACATGTCTCCGCCGATCGCACCCCGCCGCGCCCGCCCGGCCTGGCTAGATCCGGCCTTTCTCCTGGCCTACCTGCTGTTTTGGGCCGGGCTTTCCGTGGTGCCGTGGGTGCTGATCGACTCCGCGACGCCGGTCGCCGCCTTCGCGTTGACGCTGATGTCGACGGTCGGCTTCGCGTTCGTGACCCTGCCGACCTGGTACCTGTGTCGAGCGTTGCCGCTGCGGCCCGGCCGCGCCTCGCGCGTCGTGTCGATTCACGGCGCCGCCGCCGCGGTCTGGAGCGTGGCGCTCGTCGGCGCGATGAAGCTCTTGGCAGAAGCGGGCGGGCTGTTCGCCGGATGGCATCGGCTGCCGCTCGAGGTAGATCGCACCCAGAGCGCGCTGTTCGGGGTGGGGGCGCTCTTCTACTTCCTCGTCGCGACGTTCCAATACGTGCTCGCCGAGCTGCAGCTGCGCCACGAGGCGCTCGAACGCGAGGCGGCGTTGGCCGTGCTCGCACAGCGCGCCGAGCTTCAGGCGCTCCGGGCCCAGGTCCACCCCCACTTCTTGTTCAACAGCCTGAACACGGTGAGCGCGCTGATCGGCTACGACCCCGTCAAGGCCCGCGAGGCGTGCGTGCTGCTGGCCGAATACTTGCGCGGTACGCTGCGCGCGCAAGATCAGGCGCTGGTTTCGCTGCGCGACGAGTGGGCGCTCTGTGAGCGTTACTTGAAGGTGGAGGCGCTGCGCCTCGGGGACCGGCTGCGCGTCGATGTCGAGCTCGACGAATCGGCGGCGGACTGTCTCGTCCCGTCGCTGCTGCTCCAGCCGCTCGTCGAAAACGCGATGACCCACGCCATCACCCCCGTCGACGAGCCGGAGCCGCTGCGTATTCGCGCGAAGCGACGCGGCGCGCGGCTGGCGCTCGAGCTAGAGAACGGCATCGACCCGGCGCCTCGCCCCCGCGACGGCGGGCTCGGCCTCGCCAACGTGCGCGCGCGGCTGTTCGCTCAATATGGCAAAGATGCTTCGCTGCGCATCGAAAGCGACGTCGAGCGCTTCGCGGTGTTGCTCGACTTGCCGGTAAGCGCACCGAATACGGAGGCGGCGCCGTGACCAAGCCGAGCGGCGAACGGCGCATTCTGATCGTGGACGACGAGGAGCCGGCCCGGCGCCTGCTCGCCGAATATCTGCGCGCCTACCCGCGCTGGAGCGTGATCGGCCAGGCCAAGAACGGGCTCGAAGCGGTCAAGCTCACGCAGCAGGAACAGCCCGATGTTCTGCTGCTCGACGTGCAGATGCCGAAAATCGACGGCTTCGAGGTGCTGGGCCTGATTGCGCCCGAGATCGCCGTCGTCTTCACGACCGCGTTCGACGAGTACGCTGTGCGCGCGTTCGAGGTGCACGCGGTCGACTACCTGTTGAAGCCGTTCTCGGCCGAACGCCTGGGCCAGGCTCTCGCGCGCGTCGAGCACCGGCTCGGCGCGCCGCGCTCCGTCTGCGCCCCGGTGCTGGCCCGCGCCGCGCGCGAGCCGGAGCGCCACTTGGAGCGGCTCGTGATCCGCGACGGAGCGGAGATCGTGATCATCCCCGCCGCCAGCATCGACTACGTGCGCGGGCAGGATGACTACGTCGAGGTGTTTCACGAGGCGCGCTCGTCGCTGACTCAGCAGACGCTGCAGCACCTCGAAGCGAGCCTCGATCCGAGGCAGTTCGTGCGCGTCCACCGGTCGTACTTGCTCAACGTGAGCCGCGTGGCTCGTATCGAGCCCTGGGGCCAGGGCAGCAAGATGGCGGTCCTGAAAGACGGTCGAACCGTCCCTGTCAGTCGCTCCGGTGAGGCACGGCTGCGCGCGGTGCTCGGGGTCTGACGCCGTCGGCAGCTCCCGAGCCATCATCGTCATTCGAGCGCGCGCGGCGTCGACCACCAGCTGCACCCGAATTTTCCGGGCCCACGTCGCTTTCGCCTGACGAGAGCCGTTCAGTCGACCCGGCAGACGTGTTATCGCGACCCTGTCATGCAACTTCGATTCTCCTTCTCACTGGCAATCGTTGCGTGGCTGTGCGGCGGCTGCGGCGATTCGACGGCGTCGCCCGCGAGCGCCGGCGGCGCTTCGCCGGGCGCAGTGACCTCCGGAGCCGGCGGAGCCGGCGGCGGAGGGGCAAGCACGGCCAGCAGCGGAGCGGGAGCGAGCGGCGGTGTCATAGGCGCGAGCCTCGGCGGCGCCAACGTTAGCCCGGGCGGCGCGGGCGGCACCGCCGCCGGTCAGCCCCCGAGCGGCGGTCAGGGCGGCGCCGTCACCAGCCTCGGCGGCGGCGGAGGAGGAGGAG
>Ga0164241_10001203_pt1 | contig 34100 bp, 59 predicted proteins | sample OricomyardsoilBY_FD_108780 | JGI IMG/M metagenome (GOLD analysis project Ga0164241, IMG submission 108780) | Backyard soil microbial communities from Emeryville, California, USA - Original compost - Back yard soil (BY) | ecosystem: Environmental > Terrestrial > Soil > Unclassified | place: USA... | reverse complement strand
TTGCATTACTACAGCGGTGGTAGACATATTGGTAATAGAGTCTACACAAACATTCTGATATGGATTAAACTTAGTAATCAGGTCATTAATCAGTGGCTTGAACTTAGTCCACCAATTATATGCGTCGATAACCTCTACATAGATTTCATCATTAGCTATCTTGGTGTTCTGATACCAATCAAGCAAAGGAGTATGACGATTATCAAAGTCAATATCCAAAGTTTTACCGGGCCAGCTATTAGCGGCGATTGTTTTACCACTACCATGTCGCCCAACAAATAGAGCACGGAAATATTCTTCATACTTCTCAGACTTAAGTGATACAGGCATTGGTTTAATCTCAGTTGTTCTACTTAGTCTTGCATTACTGACATACATTACAAACCTTTAGGTAATATACCAGAAAGCAAATCATCTAATGACGAATCTAATTTCTTATCCAGCTTTTCCTTAACTTCCTTTTTCTTCTTGGCTACTCTACCCTTAGTGCAATCATCACAATGAGGATGAACCATCCACTTTTGATTAGGAGTAAATAACTTTGCCCTTCTCATTACGAATGATTCACCACACCTATTACAAGCTGACAGTTTTCCCTCTGTTAATTCACACTGAATATGATGAGTACACTCTTGATCAATACAAATGTAAACCCAGTAAGGTGGTTTCTTTGGATCTCTACTAAGGTTCTTTAACTTATATTTATGTAGATGCTTCGTCATCTTGAGTCTCTAGAACTTTCCCGACATCCCATTGTGTCTTAAGATGAAACTCATTTTCAATCTTCATCTTCATTACTTCATTATTCTCTGAGTTACAGATAGATTGAAAAGAGCACTTACCACACTGGCTAATTCCCATTGGTGCAACCTTTAAATGAGACTGAGGCCAACTATCATTCTGCAAACAATGGTCAAGAATCTTACCCCATTGAATGGTATTTTTAATCCATCTCTCTTTAACACCCTCTCCAATTACTAAGGGGAGTCTACGAAATTTCTTAGCTGGCTCATATGACTTTTGCATTCCGACTTCATTAACATAAACAAAGTCAGCGCCAGTATGAACCGCATAACCAATAAACTGATTATCAAGCGGAGTATAATCAGCTTTCATTGCTCTCCACTTATGATCGATAGGAACTTTACCAACCAACGGGAGAGTTGCTTCTAAGTCAATCTTACCCTGATAAAGAATGATCAGTTCTTCAGACTCATAGATAACAATAGAGAATGGTTGTTCAACTGAATGAATAAACATCCCATCATTACGATAATGATCTGTATACTGAACGAATGTCTTAATTGTCCACTCAAGGGTAACAAGATCAGTAACATGATAGTCCTGATAATGCTCTCTACCTTGAGCAATACAATACTCTACAGCCTCATTAAAAGGAACTTCCTTCTTAATAAGGTTATAGTAATTCTCCAGTAAGAAATGTCCCAAATCACCACGCTCTAATGGCATGGCACCTTCATTATTACGCCAGTTCTTTACGAAACTTAAATAAGTATAGAACGGGCATTTCTGAATAGCATCTAATTGCTGAGAATCAATCGCTAATATTCTTGGCTCAGACATATACTCTCATCCAAGATAGTATAGCACGACTGGACGCTAGTGTCAAGGGGTTTTTCTGTAGCCTACATATTCCCCTCGACATTTTCTACTACAGAAAAATAAAGTCTTAGTTTGTTTAACACCTGGAGCTGATTCAATCTCTACATTTAAATCAAAAGCTATATAAAATGGATCTAAATCTTTTCCACAAGTGGAACATTTTAGGTTGGCTTTATTTTCTTGTGCCTTTTCTCGTGCCTTTTCTCTCCGTTGGCTAGCATTCCTTATATAATCATCTACCCAACTCCAGGCATCTGGTGTATAATAATTATTAACTGGCCTTTGAGTATTCCTAATAAAATCTTCTTGAGCCGGACTTGGATTAAAAATTGGATTAGGTTTAACATCAGCTACAAATTTAAACTCAGCATTCTCAATTAATTTACAAGCTCGCCTAGCGGCAGAGTTAGCTTCATGTTCATTAGGATTATTATTAGCCAGCTTAACTAGCTTTTTCAGCAAGTCTAGATTCATGAATCTTTCTCCACCTCTCTTTGGCAATAGCTGATAGCTGGCTCTTTGTTAATCTCTTACGCCCATTATTCTTATACTTCTTAGAAGCCTTAGCTCTACACTCTTGACATACATGAAACTTAAATGTCTCATTCTTACAACCAGACTTAACACAGAAATTATTCTCTCTGCACCAATCATATATCTTCTTCATTGCTTTCTTACTAGATTGGTTGTGATTTTTATATGTTAATTTTGCCATTAGCTTTAAGTATCTAAGTGTCAAAATATTGACGAACCGCTAGGATGCCCTAGGACGAACGATTGTAGGACGAACCATGTAAACGGTCTACCCTGCAATCGTTCGTTGTCTGGCAAGGCGCGTATTCAATCCTATGGGCCTTCTGGCGCATATCCTTACGGCAACTCCCGGCCATACCTGTATAGCAAGGTAACGGGGGCGCGAGAGAATTTAATTAATGTGTTTTAGAGTCAGTTTTACCTGTTGGCATTCTCGTATTAAATAATGATTTAACAAATTTAATAGTTGAATGTGTATAATCAGCAACAAGTTTATAGGTATAGATAAGATCGATTTGAATATCTCCACCATTCTGATATCTCTCAATCTGATTAATGGCTGCTCTCATCCTAATATAATTGTCATTGAATGCTAGCTTACTAGATACATAGGAATTACAATCATGACAAACATGATAATGAAACCAGCCAAGAGTATCACACTTACCAGAGTCTGGTGTATTACAAATGTCACACTTATCAAGCTGCTGCATACCAAACATTAGTTACTCTCCAAGTATATGTAAAGTTCTCGTTTAATTTCTAATACTTCTTGATCTCTATGTCCCCAAGCTAGAATGAGGACTAACTTAATTAACAGCTTAAATATCTTGGCTTGGTATTCTGTCATAAATCTCCTTTAGGTGGTTCTAGTCTGTTAAAGATACTAGACTTAAGTCTGGTTCTAAACCACTCTGCTAATTTAGGATTAATATTTGGATGAATATCTATTTCATCAAATTGTAAGCCATAGAATTTAGCACAATCCTCTAAGGTAACTATATATCCAAAATAGTGCATATCTCCATTATCTAAATCAGCCCTCATTCTAGAGTAATTTTTACTAACTAATTTATCTGGAAAGAACCCCTCAAACTTACGTTTAGCCATTAAATAACTAGGGTATAAATGAAAATAACTCTTACCACCCATAAATCTCCTTAAAATAATAACGGCCTTACCTATCATAAAATAAGTAAGGCCATTGTAGTGAGTTTGTTTTACGTGTAAACTCAGCTTCGCTAAAGCACGTATACCTGATTAGGGTTCGGTATGGTATAAACCTAACTGTAGTTATCGTATACAGCAACTAGCCTACGGTTGCTTTCATATTCAAAGCAACAAAAATAATGGCGCCCGGCTTTTATTTCCTTAAGATGGGAAAAGCCGGAAAAACCATATGACTCTTAATACTGGGTTTCGTTCTTTCCCCGATATTTCTATGGATTAAAAGAAACCATTTCAGGTTAAGTTTAATCAGATAGTCCAGTTACCGTCGGGGTTAGCGCAGTTCTTTATTAAGAGTCAATCTTTATTTAATAGCGACAGACTTAAGGTATCTGTCATGAGTTATCGTAAGTTTATTCCCATACCATGTATGGATTATCTGAATAAACATCAACCGGGCAATCGTTAATAAGACCATAGCGTCAGATTGCCAGTTGAGCTATGTAGAATAGCAGGGAAGTTTAAGGACTATACTGCTATGAGTCCGTTAACTAATTAAGCACTAGCAGTCGCAGCCGCCAGCTTAGCCTCATACTTAGACTTAACAAGCTCAGCACCTTCAGTGTTAGACATACCGAGTGCCTTAGCGACAGCATTAGCCGCACGCTTGAGAGTCTTAAGAACATCCTCACTAGCATTCAATGAACGGAAAATCTCATCCAGTTCATCCTTAGATGCCTCAAGCTCATACTGGCGAGCATTAAATCCTTCAACAAAGCAGTCAAGGAAAACCTGCTCGTCACCATTGACAAGCTCCATAGCATCTCCAACATCAGTAAGAACTCCGTCAGTCTTAAACTCCTTAACTTCCTCTTTAAAAGTAAGCTGCTTACCTTCCGCATCCTTACCAAGCGGTTCGCGCTTCTGATTACCCTTCTCATCCAAATCAGGCGAACCATCTTCCTTAAAGAGCGGCTTAGACTCGCGCTCAACAGTTTTAGTCTCATACTTACCGACTGCCATGTAAGTAATCTCACGCGAGTTAAGACCACGGGTATTCTTAGTAACAGGAACCAATGTAAAAGCCATTTTCTTTATCCATTCAAATGTGGCCCGTAGGCCGGTTAGAGTTCGTTGTTAGGACTCCCCAACAATGTGGACATCATAGCACGGGCAAATAAAGATGTCAACTGTCCTCAGAATAGGACAGAATCAATCATTATCTATCGCCTCTGCTACGTCTGCCATAGCCTCAAGGTCAGCATGAGGTAGACTATCCAGCCACATAACCTCATCATTATGTGGACAAAGCTTACAGGCTTCCTTATCCATTACTTCATAATCTTCAAATCGGATAATTCTTGCATCTTGTGTTCGATATGATCTAGATTCTGGATCTCCTTTATACAAAGTAATCCCAAGATACTTGTTATGATTACATGGAAAGAGTAGAGCTACAGCATAACCAAGCCTGGGATTACGCTTAGACTTATGAACCCAAATCTCAATTATCTTTGGCGTTAGTTTTTTCATAGCGATAAACTTTCGATACTTGTGATGTCTCTATCGATGCCTCAACTCTAATTACATAACCACTAATCTTATAGTTCTCTATTACCTTAATCGCTGAGACAGCATCAGATAACTGTAATGCCTGATAGATATCATAAGTAAATAAGAACTCTCCATTCTTACTCTTACCACGATATGACCTGAAGTATCTTACGTCAACCTTATCCTCATTTACTATAACATAAAATGTCTTTGTCTTAAACATTCCCGTAGCTATCCTCGATATACATATCCTCACTTAATATAGCATTCTTAATTGCTTCCTTAAGAGTAAACTCTAAATTATGATCTGTAATATAAGAGTGACCATCTACATCTTTAGTGTGTAACTCCAGATGAATTGGTCTTAGACCCTCTTTTGTCTTTACTGTCAGATGGATGTGAATTATCATTGTTTAGCTCCTTGAATAGTTGCCTGGTTTTAGCCATTCCAATACTTGCATTGGCCGAGTATCTCTCTAGAATAACTTGGCTAATACATCCATGACTAGTAAGCATATCTAATATCCTAGCATAATCAGCCAACATCTTTTGATACTCATTATTAATCTCTACCAGCAGCAAGGCTCTTTCTATCGGGCTTTTCATTTTGTTTATCCTTAAGCAAATCTCTTAATGCTTTCAATCTCCACTGACAAGATTCTAATAGCTTCTCGTTAAACCTAATAGCTCTTTCGATAATTGGAATAGTGTTATTCTTCCAATGCTCTACTGTTGATAGATACAGATTCTCTTTCTCATAATCCGTTAGTGGCTGGATTCTATCAATGATTCTTGTTTTATGCTCAGGCATCAAAATCCTCTCGCAGTCTTTTTCCTACCCTTAGATACTACTGCTTCATATAGAGATTTAAGCAAATCATGGTCATCGATTGTAGTAATCGTCTTATCCAGTGTCTGCTTCATAATCCTACGCTTGGCTTCAACTAATTCAGTAAACCATTCGTCGATAGAACCAGCGACAATTGGATAGATACAATCTACATAATCATTCTTCTGTCCAATTCTAACTAGTCTACTCTCAGCCTGTTCTTCATTAGCAGGATTCCATTGTCTTTCAGCAATCATCATTGTATGGAATCTATGCTGTAACCTATCAACTCCTTCTCCCATTGCTAGAGTAGAACCAATTAGGAATGGCATATTACCATTAACTGCTTTAGTTATGATTTCATTAGACTCTACGTCACTAAGACCAGCCTTGAAATACAAAGGTAAATCATAACCACCATCTGCACATACTTTAGAGAGTAATGCAACTACAGCTTCTGATACATCTTGATGATGTGTAAGAATTAGTAGTGGCTTACCAGTCTCAAGTAAGAATTCCTCAGCATATTCTACAATAGCTGGAATCTTTGTAATTCCAATGATATGCCTAGCTACTGATAGCCTGGCAATAATCTCAGTTGGATTCTTTTTCTTAGTGTCATCTTCCATAAGCCGGATAAACTCAGCTTCTTCTTTCATATATGCAGCTTTAGTCTTAGGATTATCAAAGTCTACAAAATGGAAGATTCGATTAGCCTTAGTAACTGTTAGACCAATTTGATCTTTAACCTGTTCTCTAGTCCTACGGAGAATGAATGACTCAGTAAGTCTTTCCCAATCATCTAGTCTCCAATGTTTAATACCAGCAAACTTAGGATAGCCAGATGATTCATCAATAGCTACCCAATTCTTACGGAATGTATCTCTATCTGGGAAGATAACAGGCTTAAGGATATGTAGAATCGGATAGAACTCATCGGCATTATTCTTAATCGGAGTTCCTGATAATGCTACGATATGTTCAGCCTGCTTACATACATTCTCTACTTCCATTGTCCTACGAGATTCACCTTTAATAGATTGAACCTCATCCATGATAATACCTTTGAACCCGAATGAATAAAATGGATTCTCAGTTGTTACTTGGGTATATTCATGACCCCACTTAGATTTAACTTTCTCAGTCTTATCCTTAGAGAATTTCCGGATGATATCGTATGAACAGATATAAACATCAAAACCCGGAACCGGTGGCAGCTTACCATCCATAATAATCTGTGGAATAAAATCCAATCCACACCAATTAAGGAGCTGCACCATCCACTGAGTTTTAAGTTTAGATTTAACGATAATCAAACACGGGAAGAACTTCTCTTTAAATTTAGCCAGACCACCTAATGCCTGGATAGTTTTACCAAGTCCCATCTCATCCGCGATAAGACAACGGAATCCTGAAGATTCGATAAATTCTATACCTTCCCATTGGAAAGGATAAGGTTTATCTCCTGTTTTGGAATTGGTAAATGATTCTTTGAATGGGTCTGTTTGGATAATGTCTAGATAGATTTGGTCTGTTGAATCTAGTATTTTATTATCTTCAACTAGACTCAATTCGATATCCTTCGTTGGCTCATCAATAACCAAATCAGGATTATAAACCACAAGATGTTTACAGGCAAGACGTCGCATCTTACCAATTTCTTTAATTACCTCTTGTGGATTATCGCAGAATGGGCAATGGAGCATCATGATTACTTCTCGTTAATTCTAAGGCCAAGCTCATACTTAATCTGCTTAATCTTATCTTGACCATGAGCAGATGAAGCCTCTAGCTTATCGATAATCTTAAACAGATAGATAGCTATAAGCTCTACTACCATAACTTTAAGAGCATAATACATACCCTTAATCGCTTTAGGATTAATCATTTTTCAGCTCCAAGCAACACTATAACACAATCGCTTAAGAATGTCAATATGTCCTATTTAGTGGACAGTAATAAAACATATTGACATATTTAAATTATTGTTCTTTTTTATATTTAACTATAATGGATATCTTACTTATATGTATCATAAATCCATCCATTATTTTATAGCAGTCAACTCTATACCACTTATAATATCTATACCATTTAATACTAATCCATCTCTTACCAACTAAGTTGGCTCTTTCCTTAAGAAATGGATTTTGTGGGTATCCTATAAGGAATTTCATTACTTATCCTTAGGTAGCTTACTCAATCTATTAATCAACTCTGGAATATAAACCTTAAACCTTGACTTCTGTTTATCTTTGTAAATATCTCCTTTAGGATTTTCTTTGCGCCTAGATAAATCACCTCTACGTTTAGCTTCTCCCATTTTATTTCTCCTCTAAAGATTCCAAGAACTTTACAATATCCTTTAAGCATGTAGCATCAAAAATGGTTACATCATGGTGATTAGTAGTGAATACATACTTTCTCCATCTAGGAAACCAGTTAATATAACCAAGAACAGCAATCGCATCTGGCTTATTCATGATTACATAATGGTTATGATTACCTACCTTTTCCACAATCCTTATATCGAAGAACTTAGTATTAAATACAATAGACATCAAATAACCTCTACGTTTAGCTTTGCCCAATATTAACTAGCCAATCCATAATAGCTTGTTTAGCATTTATTACTGCTACAGAATCCTCAATATCTGGAGACTTGTAATTTGCTACAATCTTCTCTACAAGTACTTGGAATAAATCTAGTAGTTCTCTACATTTCTTTTCATACTCATATTTTTCATTTTCTTCTGGTGTTAAATAAGTCATCAAATAACCTCATCCTTTCCCATCTTAATACCCATCCCTTTACATAGGAAATAGGTAATGACAAACGATTTAGTGCATCCTTCAGACCTAGCAAGATGCTCAATAGTATCTTTAATCTTCTTTTCTACTCCAGTTCCTACTGATTTCCTACCGCCTGGAATACGTTTCTGATATCTAAGTTTATTCTTCATCTCTCAATATAACCTCTACTTTAAGGATACCAATCTTACTATGCTGAGCAATAAATTTACTGTCATCCTTACGTCTAATGTGAATATCAAATCTACCAATACATGGATAACAATATCCATACTCAACAACCTTACCATCATTAAATGTTATGATTGTTTTCATTTCTTACCTGCCAACATCTTGGCTCTAAAAGCATCAGCCTTAGCTTTCTTTTCTTCTGGAGTTAATTCTACTTTAGGCTCAACTCTAGGATTCTTATTAACCAAATCACCAATCAGGTTATCAAGAATACCAGGCTTGGCTTTAGCCTCAGACTTATTCTCTTTATCCTTACTCTTAGCAGAGGCTAGGATATCCCTCATATCAATACCTAAAAGGTTCTTGATATCCCTAGCTTCCTTTTCTTTCTTGGATTCTTTATTCTTAGGTCTAGGTTCGGCGTTAGAATCAACTTTAAAGTTAGGCTCTTTAATTAGGCTATCACGTTCAGCCTTAAGCCAAGGTGGGATAGATTTACGACCGACCAGCTTATCATATTGCTGATGGAGCATAGCCCATTCTCTTTTAGCTAGGAATTCAATCTTAGCGATTTCCATAATCCTAGCTTCGATAGCATCCTTAGTTAATGCTTCGATCTCAATTATCTTATCTCCCAACCAAGCATTGTAAACGTCTTTATCGATATCGTAAGGTGACTTATCCGCCATTATTCGCAGTCCTTCCGTTAAGGTTAGATTAGGATACAGTCCATTATCATTAACTGGATTGTTATATCCTAATCTAATCCCTAATTCAAATAGCCAGTAATGTTGTGCCTGGCAATATCTACCAAAACAAAACCTGTAATATGGTTCTGGATACTCATCATTACAGAATAGGCAATTCATCTGGAATGTATTTAATGGCATACTTAGCTTTAAAGTGCTTTAGCTTGTACGTCATTAACTCATCTAGAGAGTTGAATGGAATCATCCATCTAAATTCAGTTCCATCATCATCAGCGATTGTGTCTATCTCAACTAAATACCACTCAGGCATAACTCATAACCTTTCAATCTTAATTACTTTACTGTGAGGATATGCCCTAGAATACCAATCTAAGATATCCTTTTCTTTAAAATCTTTTTTAAATGATGTTGTATTAACTTCAGCTGTAAATTTAGGATTCTTAGCTATTGAGTTTTCATAAAGATAATCTGGTATATCTCCATGCTCAATAGTAATTTTCCAGTTAGACTTATTCTGACTGCCAAAAGCCATAACTCATAACCTCCACTCTGCTCTTGGATTTAATATACTTACAGTAAGCCCAAGAGCAGATGCAATTTATGAATTACTTCTTATCCTTCATTTAAAGTATTAACTAATATGTAAAGCATTTCTTTAATAGTTTCTTCTTTACTACTTTTATTAGTTAAGTATCTCATTTCAATTTTATGTAATTCGTCAACTAACTTAATTTGCTCCTCTCTATCTTTACCCATATTATGAGCTATACCATAAATATGATCTTTAGCGTTATGATAATCCGTACTATAATTAAATCTCATTTCTTATCCTTCCTACCAGAACTGACAATAACCAACCTCGGATTATTAGCAAACTTAACATTAGCCATGTTACCTCCTTAATTCACCAGCGCATAACAGATAAGAAAAACTGCCGCGGTAATCGTTGCCAAACATGCTACAGCAACAATTACTTCTAAGGTCATATTAGATTCAAGACTAATCTTTGGCCTAGGTTCGTTCTTGGCAATCATTTCATCTGTATAATAGATTTTCATTTTATTCCTTTTCTACTTTGATTGAAAGTGGGACGATATACCATCCGCGTGGATTCTCTACCATTCGATAGCGTTTGATTAGTTCATCTATGCTATCGAACTCTCCACATAGTTGAATATCTTTGAAGTGTAGGCTATTTGGCCTGTATACCTTATATGAGATTATCATCATACCCTCGCAAGCCAAAACAGGTAAGATTCCGCATAACCCTTTACCCATTCATCAGCACAATATCTTGATTGTAGAGCTTCAAGATAGATATTTGCACGCCATAGTGCCTGATTATCAAACATCATAACTTACCCCAATCTACAATAGCTGGAATAGCCTCCTGCAAAGTATCAAAACTACGAATCAGCACGGTATCGTTATAATATCTAAACCATACTATAATACCTTGTGAAATTTCTTTAACAACTACGTAAAATCCTTGAATAACCATAATTATCCTCTTTGATTGTATTCTTAGTTTTAGCTACTAACCTTTGCTAGTAACTACAATCCAAAATGCAATCAATTTAGGACAGTCTCGCCCGACCGATTGACACTACTTTACCATGTTTTCTAATATCTTTACATGCTTAAACCACTACTTTTAACCCAATGTCAATATTTTGACGCCTAACCTTATGGTACTGTTATGGTGTGTATATGGGGCCTATATGGTATCCTTATGGTGTCTATATGGTATCGATTCCCTGCTAACCCGTTGACCGTCCTAGAGTTAGCCTTCTCCCCCCTATCCTACCATGACACTCCAAAATGGTCAAGTGTCTCAAGTTGAGGACACCTCTCTTTTGTATCTTTAGGTCTAGATTTTAGGTGTAGTTATTGGGTTTTGTTGTTCTTTTTATATATTTTTTTATATATAATATAAGAACAACCCCACAAAAACGTGTCACCCAAAGAGGACACTAGCCCATGAAAAATCATGGGTAAGAGGGAGTGTGGTCAAGGCTAACCCCTTGTGTATCAAGCACTTAGCGTCAGACGCATACCATATAGGGACCATAAAGATACCATAAGGTTATCATATGGTTACTATAAGGATACCATAAAAATTCACGAAAATTTATGGCATGGAATTCGCGTCATTGACGTTTTGTTAAATGCCCTATCCTATGTCCACTTTTTAGGACGGGGCGTTTTCACACTACTTTTAAGGTTTGGATTCTCTGTGATTGCTCACATTTCTGTTCTGGAGTAGATATTAAGTCTAATCCAGAACAGAATCTAAGCAATTACTTTGCCCCTGACGCTACCTTATCCTTTTCCATTTTCGCCTTCCGAGCGGTAATCAATTCGTCGAATGACAAGCCCATAGCATTCCGAGCTGCAATCATTGCTTGTGCAACTGCGACAGAGGATTTCTTATCGGCCAATCCCTCCTTAACCAATCGCATCCTAAGCATAGTCTTTTCGTTGCCAGATGCGATGGCAGACTTACGCAAAATCATATCCATACCCATTGCAAGGATACGATTAAGGTTTCCGAGTTCTTTAGCCTTCTCAATCAATTGCTCGGTATCGAATTTCTCCGTATCCGAGTAATCGAAAGTCTTGGCAATCAAAGAACCTTCAGGGCAGACCGGCTTTCCAATTGTCTGACATTCCACACTACCCTTAGCACCTTTACCTCTACGGGCAATGCGAGTCTCGTGCAGGACGATTGGAAGGGTTTCCACGTTCGTTTCGTTCGTTTCCATTGTGTTTTCTCCTGTAAAGAACTCTCACTAGATTGTGGAGTCTATAGGTTGCCTGAATTGATTTTACTTTTTTCTATCTGGCAAGTCTCCGATAAATCTAGTAGACCAGCCTTCTCCAATTACATAGCCTCTACCCAATTCTTGGCCCATAATCTCGCTTAATTCTTCCATAAGAATAGCGAGATCGTAGACTGATTCTTTATCAGCCGGTAAATCCCTAGCAGTATTCAAAACACCGTTAATCCGGGTTTCCAACTGTAGCCAATTGATTTTCATAAATTCTCCAAGTCTAGGCAACCTAGAGAATCCACAATCTCATTATTCAGTTGTCAAAGAACCGCTGACCGTTGATTTACCCGGCTTACCGTTTCAATCCGGTTTCAATCAACTAAAGAAATTCTACTTCAGGTCTTACTCGCTTGTCAACCTTTTTCTTTCAGTAGACCGGAAGGCTAGAAGATTAATGGGGCCTTGTAATCATCCCGTCCGACTAACCTAACCAGGTCTACTTATTCCCGCCAGCCTGATTGATACATGCAATGTGCAATCAATCAATCAACCGTGGATACATTGTCTCATAGGTCAATATGAATGTCAATATCTAAATCACATAGAATATTGAATAGGTCATTTGATATAATTGTTATAACATTTATTGCATATGACCTAAAGCGCCCAAAAAATAAAAAGCCCTCCCCCCTATACACCATCTTTATTAGAGTCTCATATCTATAAGTTCGCGCGGGAATATTAATCCCTCGTGAGACTGGACATAAAATAGGAGAGTGATAGAGTCTCATAATTAGGAACTATTAAATTAAAAGAAAAAATAAATAGAGAATTATGATGGAGTGTCCATAGTTCGGGACAGTTGTGGACATATGGTTTTGTTAGGATTTTCGTGTTGCGTTGGGTTAAGGGTTATGGTATAAGAGGTGAGGACTTGGTAGGTAGAGTCTCATATATTTAGATATGTATATCACTAAAGATCAACTAATCCAGAGGATTACCTCCACTGAATTAGTTGTTAATGAAAAAGAGAGACAAGTTAGACAGAGCCGGCCGAGACTTACTGATGAAGAAAGAGTCCTGGCTGGAGTTATGTTTGAATTTGACTCTGCTAAGAATGTTGCTGAGGCATTAGATACTTCTGTTGTTACTGTAAGGAATGCTAATAAAGGATTAGTTGGTGGGCTTAGGTTAGATACAGATTTAAGAGATAAAGTAGAAGGTGAGACTAAGAAGGATAAGAATTTATTAAGGAAGCAGTTACTAGATAATCTTACCCAGGCGATTGTTCATGTAGCTGGTAACTTAGATCAGACTGATGCAGTTGAGGCTAGTAAGATTGCTAAGGATATGAATCATATTCTGAATACTATTGATGGTAATGATGAGGGTGGCGGAAAAAGTAATAAGCAGATGGTTGTGATTAACATCCAGCCGATGAAAGAAGAAAGTGCTTACAAAACTATTACTGTTTGATTGCATCGTTGTTAATCTTATTCTGGCAATAGCTGGATATAAGGTCTACAACTTCATCCAAAATGCAAATAAATGGTATAAGCATAATGGAGTTATGTTAGAAAGACTTCGTAGAAGTTTAAGTAAGCCTCAGCAAGTTATTTATGATGAAGCTGTTTGTCAGAAGTGTAATGATATCCTTCCAATAAATACAGCTCGGACACATGATGGCCTTCGTCTCTGTGTCAATTGTAAACAGTTACCTAGATAATGTCACAAGATTACGTCCAGGTTCCTGCTGATTCTACTGGTAAAAAGGTAGATACACAGGTAACAGCTAATAGCCAACATAGGCAGGTTGTAGTAGTTGGAGATCCATCTACTGATGCTAATGTTGTTGCTATTGGTTCTGATGGATTATTACCAACCAAAGGTCAACAGTCATTAGACTTTGATACTGGAGCTGGAACAAAGAATATTGATTTAGTTGGAATTGGATTACCAGCTTCAGGTGGTCCAGTTGGTGTATCTAGTTCTAATCCCTTACCAGTTACTGCTGCATCATTACCTTTACCTTCAGGTGCAGCTACCTCTGCTAAACAGGATGATGAGATTACAGCATTACAAAGTATTGATTCCAAGATTACTGGAGTTGATACTGATAATGTTACTGTAGTTTCTTCTACCTTACCAACTGGTGCTGCTACTGAATCTACTTTAGGTGGTCGATTATCAGAATCTGACTTTGATACTAAAGTAGGAGCATTAACAGAGACTGCTCCAACTAATGATACTAATTCATCTGGATTGAATGGAAGATTACAGAGGATTGCTCAGAGATTAACATCTTTAATCTCAGCAATCGGAACTCCATTCCAGGCTGGCGGTTCAATTGGTAATACAGCATTCATTGCTAATGCTGGAACCAATTTAAATACTTCAGCTTTAGCATTAGAATCTGGTGGAAATCTTGCGGCTGTTGCTGGAGTAGCTGGAACTACATCAGGTGCTAAAGTAATTACTGATGCTAATGGAACTATCCAGCAATATCTTAGAGGATTAGTTTCATTAGCTATTACGGCTGGGTCGTTTCTAGTAACTGCTACTATTGCAACTGGAACTGCTTTAATCGGTAAGGTTGCAGCTGGATTAGCTACTGATGTTATCTATAACGGAACTACAGCATTAACCCCTAAGTTTGCTAAGATTGCTGCATCTGGTTCAGGTAATAATACTTTAGTAGCTGCTGTTACTTCTAAAAAGATTCGAGTCCTTGCATATAACTTCATCTCTAATGGAACTGTTAATGCTAAGTTTCAGGATGGGGCTGGCGGGACTGATTTAACTGGATTAAAGTATTGTGTTGCTAATATGGGATTAGTTGCACCATTTAATCCTGCTGGCTGGTTTGAGACTTCTGCCAATACATTACTAAATCTTAACCTCTCAGCTGCAATTGCAGTTGGTGGAGAGTTAGTATACGTTGAAGTATAATGGCATTCCCATCTGTTGGAATATTAGATGATTGGAATAGAGCAGATGGGCCAGTTGGGTCTAATTGGAATGTATTAAGCGGATCTGGAGGAATTGTCTCTAAACAATTAAAGCCAGCTAGTGGAAGTGATTTTGGAATGGATTGGGTAGCTGGGACATTTGGACCAGATGTTGATTTTTGGTGTCCTCTTGTTAATCTTGCTAGTCAGATTAGTTTATATTTTACAACAGCAGCTGGTGAACTTGGTAACGGTTATTATTTCCAGCTTGATACGAGTGATAGCACTAGGACATTTATTGCAAGGGTTGATGCTGGAGTAGAGACAAAACTAGGGGTCACTAGTATAAATCTATCGGCATTTGTTACTGGTGATAATTTAGGATTTCGTAGATTAGGGTCAGCGATAGAAATATATAGACAGGCCTCTGGAGTTGGAGCCTGGAGTTTAGTAGCATCAAGAACTGATTCCACATATACTACCCCGACGAATTACGTATTCGGTATGTATATGGATATTAATAATATACTTGGCACATTTAATGCAGGGAACATAATTCCCACTTCGTTTTTGAGTAGGTTAAATTTACTAGGAGTAGGATAATGAAGTCATTCTTTGGTGGTTTAGCTTTTGCTATTCTCTGTTTAACGGTTTCTATCTATGCCCAGAGTCAGGATGTTACTACTGGGATGAAATTAACCTGGAATCAGGGCAAAGCTACTGAAACTACTTTAACTCTTTCACAGGTTAACAGCTTCCAGTATAAGGCTTATATTGATGGAGCCACTACTGGTAATGTTATCTCTGTTACCTGTGTTAATAGTTCTAATGGCCACGCTCCTTTTGTCTGTTCTACTCCTATCCAGGCTGGCTTAAGTTTAGGTAATCATACTGTTGTTATCTCTGCTGCTGCCCCAGATAATCAAGGTGGATTTACGGCAGATAATAAGTCAACGGTGTGCTCTTTTCGATTTATTGGAACACCGGTCCCGGTCCCTTCTGCTCCGTATAATCTGCTTTTTTCTTAGGTGCTGATTAATGCTAGCAATGTGGATGTTCTTTTGGGACGATGCTGACTGGATTCCACCTACTCCTAGTGATACTACATTCTGGTGTGCAATGACTGGAATGTCTAGTAAAACAGGTGGTGGCTGTGTTCCGGAATTAGGATAATTATGATTATTCAACAGTTAGTTAACGATCCAAATAACATCGTTAAGGATAAAGGTACAGCTAGTAGTAATAATGCTGTAGCTATTACTAAAACTGGAGTATCTAAGCGCAGGTGGATTCTTAAATCTGTTCAGTGGTCATATGCTGGTGGCACTGTTACTGGTAAGTTGACTATTACAGACGGTTCCACTGATATCTTTGAAGTAGATATTACAGCTACTGGACCAGGTGGATATACTGACCTTAATATTCCAGTTACAGCTGGAGCTAATTTAGTTGTAACTCTTGGGGCTGGTGGTTCTGGAGTTACTGGTAAATTAAATACTCAAACTGTCCTGGGAGACTAGTATGTTTGGAGGCATTCATTGGGATGGCTCTATTAGTCTTGGGACTTTATTAGAAGCCGTTTCAGTTTTATTCGTTGGCTTTAAGTTATCTGGTAGATTAGCTCAGATTGAACTTAAAGTCGAGACAATGTGGAAAGAGTACACGGAAGGAAAGTAGGGATTTTAAGATGGGCAAATGGGATAAACCAGGTTCCGATTGGCATAAACTAACTATTTATACTGATGGGCCAAGTGATGTAGCCATCATTAATGCCCTTGTCCATCTTAAATCCCTATCTTCTAATGATGAATATTGGGCTACTAGTGGCTCGGAAGGATTTGCTACTATTCCTAATGTTCATAAGCGGGTTACATCTTGTTTGATTGAAATCACTCATCCAGATTATGAGGATCTCTCTATTGTAACTCTGATGAGCAAAGATGTCTACCAGCTTGTTTATCTTCTTAAGGTAAAGCCACCCAAGCCAGAACCTGAACCTTGGGATACTGTTACTATTGACCAGCTCAAGCAAGTTAAAGGTAATTTCTGTGGAATGATTATCCCAGGAATTGGGCCTTTAAATAATGACCTGGTTTATACCCCAGCTTATTTATCTTATGATAATGATAAGCGGGCTTTAATCCGGTCTGCTTATAAGGATCGTGGGTATACTCATATGCCTATCGTTCCTTACAATGGTAAGATTTACGGGTCATACTTCCCTGATATTAATCTCTCATTAGAAGAGCGACGTCGAAGAATTAAAGAGTTATGGTATGATGGTATTATTCCAATGGCTGCGGCTATGCAGGATTGGGAAGATAGACCATCTGATGATTTCTATCGTCTTACCGATCTCATTAAATTCTGGTGGCCCAAGTGGGAGATTAACGAGATTGATGAGAATGATACTGATAAGATGTGTGGGGACTTCGAGATTATTGCTGAGAGTATTAAATATGGTTCTATTTTCGCCTGCCATTTTGGCCCGAAACATTCCAGCGGAGTTGGAACGACTCCATTCTATTTTTGTCCAGTGGACGGAGAGCGATTCAAAGACGAAAACCATTTCTGTGCCAAGCACAATAAGTTCGCTCTGCCAGTAGCTGCTGGACGGGCTGATGCAAATGGAATGTGGCATACTTGGTTTAAAGCTATTGGCGGAGATGGTATTCTAGTCCAGTGTGATATTGATGATGATGTTAATGCTAGTTCAGAATTAGTAAATGATTTTACTTCTCGTTTAGGACCTGGAGCTGGAGCTTGGCCATCTGGAATGTTTGTTTGGGCATTTGAAATTCGTGCTCGTCGTTCATTCCATACTACTGAGCCAGAGTCTGTTCAGGTTGATTTCTGTAACGAGATGCGACGTTATAACTATCAAGGTAAAGATGTTGATGGGTGGATGAATGGATAATCCAGGTTATATGATTCCAGTGGATCTTACTGATGAGTTAATTAGTAAGGTTACTCCTGATACTGTTAAATTTTACGAATCAGAGTCTGGACAAAAGATTTTCGAAGTTAAGGATAAAGAAGGTAATCACGTTTGCTGGCGAGCTTACATTATCTTTGGTAAACGAGATGGATGAATTAACTCCTCAATCATTATTAATCATTGTTGTTATTACTTTGACTATCTGGATTGGTGGTCAAGTAGTTCATGGAACTAAAGTGTTAGGAAAGAAGATTGGTTGTGTATTGATTCATAAAGGCTGCAAAGCGCCGGAAGGCGCGATTCCTGGCTCTGGCACTACAGCAGCGCCGCAGGCAAACAGCTCCGGCGATCTTGGACAGCAGTAGCCTTTGACAAAGAATCGGATGCACACGCATCGAGCTTTAGTTATTAATGACCCGGCCGGCTATCAACGGTGGGCTACCTTTATAAGCCAGCTCTGATTTAGGACTAGGACAATGACGAATCACGGTAAAGGTTGGGTTTTATTCTTAGCAGCTTTAGGAATGATGTTAGCTTTAGAATCAGTAGAGATTGCTAATATCAATACATGGCAAGAATTATCAACTCCAGGTTTTGTTGCAAAATTCTGTGCTCATCTAGGTACAGTTATTGCAGCATTCGTAGGTGGTAAGTTAATTCCAAGTGAGGACAAGTAATGGATTTTAAGCAGATTTTAACCCAGGTTCTTCCGGTAGTTTTAGGGACAATTCCAGCAACTGCTCCTTTTGTGCCATTGTATGTTATGGCATTATCTGTTGCTGAGAACTCTAAGAAGCCTGGAGCTGATAAGAGGGTTATTGGTAAGCAGGTATTAGAGGTTAGTGCTAAGTTAGCTAATGCTGTTTCTGAGGCACGAGGTCATGGAACAGCTATTGATGTTGACGAGACATTAAGCCTCTATGATAAGATTGTTGATGATTCTATTTCAACAGTCAAGCTGATTCAGTCTCTTGGTGCTCCGGCAGAATTACAAGCTCCGGCTAACTAAGATGTCAGTTTCCATTAACACTGTTCCACGGGTAGAGGTTCAGTCCTCTGTTCATAGGGAGTTTAATCCCACCAAGAAACAGGGGGATTTTATCTCTATTCCGTGGAGTGTTAAGGAAGCCTTATACGGTGGGGCTGCTGGAGCTGGAAAGACAGAATTAATTGTCTGGCTCCCATTAATTTATCAGTTCCATGAGCACCCACTGTATAAGGGCATTATCTTACGTCGTAATTTAACACAGTTAGATACAGAATTAATTTCTCGCTCGAAGGAAATCTATCCGTCTCTTGGTGCAGTATTTAATGAAACTAAGAAAGTATGGAAATTTCCTTCTGGAGCTAAGCAATACTTTGGTGGTGCTGATAAAGAGGACGACATTAGAAAGTTTGACTCTGATCAGTATAATTTAATTTCATACGACGAGGCTACCCACTTTACTGAGTTTCAATATTCATACTTGGTGATGTCTCGTCTACGTTCTAGAACTGGTGATTTACCAGCTATTGCAAGAAGTGGAACTAATCCTGGTAACGTAGGACATCAGTATTTTAAGAATAGGTTTGTTAAGCCACATAAGGATGGATATAGGTTAATTATTGATTCTAAGACTGGATTAAAGAGATTATTTATTCCAGCTAAGATTCATGATAATCGACATTTGTTAGATGCAAATCCAGAATACATTAAGCAGTTAATGTCACTTCCGGAAGCTGAGAAGAAGGCTAAACTTTACGGTGATTGGGATACATATGAAGGTCAGGTATTTAAAGAATTTCGTCTTGAGCCTCTTTCTGATGAACCTAGTAATGCTTGTCATATCTATTCAAGCTTCGACATCCCGACTTGGTGGCCTAGGTTCATTGCGATCGATTGGGGTCATGCTGCTTATACATGTATTTATTGGGCCGCTTTATCTCCTACTGGACGAGTTTACGTTTACAGAGAGTATGCGGAAAAAGAGAAATTAACTGTAGATTGGTTAACTGATTTTATTAAGAATACACCCGAAGAAGAATTTGAAAGTATACAGAAGATTCGTATTTGTCACTCGGCTACTCAGAATCGTGGAGAGCCGTTTACTATTTATGACCAGTTAGTTAAGGCTGTTCGTAAGGCTGAGATTAGAGCAACTGTAGAGTTATCAGAACGTAATCGTTTAAATGGTAAGCTGGCAATTCATGAGTTCCTTCGTTGGACTCCTAAAGAGAATATTAGGAAGCATGTTGGTGAGCTAGATATGGATTATGCCCAGAAGGTTAATCGCCTTTATGGGTCTAAGGCATACGCAGAGTATTTGGCTTTATTTGAAGCTGAAAAAGAAGAGACAGATATTCCAAGGTTACAGATTGACAAGGAAGCTTGTCCATTATTAGTTGAGACAATCCCAGCGTGTGTATATGCGGATTCACCGGAAGAGGGTAAGAAGGCAGAGGATGTTAAAGAATTTGATGGTGATGATCCTTACGATACACTTCGTGGATTGTTATTAGGTATTAAAGATTACCAGGTTACTCATGCAAAACAATTACAACTGGCTCAGCAAGCTCAAGAGGCTGTGGATAAGCTTTCTACTCAAGATCCGACAGCCTTTTATCGCCGCATGGAACATCTGGAAGCAAAGAAGTCGACGAAAAATATATCGGTTAGACGCAGAGGTTTTAGACCGTCTCGTAGAGTGCGCGGCATGTAAAGCTAAAGACGAGTTTATTATTTATCTAGAAGATCAGATTGCAGAATTAAAAGCTAAGTTAGAGCCGAATGAGCCAGTTGTAGTAGATCCCCAGTTTAATGAAAAGAAGCCAATTGGCGGTTATAAACCTATTTGGATGAGAAGAAGAGATTTGGCTTTAGCTCGTAAGAAAAAAGATCAGGTTGAGGAATCATAATGATTGACGGTTCTGTTAATCCAGAAGTTAGTCAGGAACAACCTGATATGAATCAGGAACAGGATAAGCCTGCACCTCAGCAGCCTAATTCTATTCCTGATGAGTTCAAGGAATTCTTTAAGGATCTCCTTCATAAATGTGAAATAGAAGATTCTGGCGTTCATAATGCTTTAGTCCGAAAGGCTAGGCGTTTACAATTTTATTTCAATAATATTGTAGATCTTTTTTGGAATGAACAAACGGGAGATTTCGAGATTCCGAATTGGGACGAGCTTGAAAATGGCGGTGTTCCTCCTCGGATTGTTAATATTTATAGACCTCACGCAGAATCTATTATTGCTGCTTTATCTGTCAAAGTCCCTGGGGTTGTTTTCTTCCCCAACGATGCTGATAATGCTGACGATATTGATACAGCTCAAGCTTATTCTAATCTTGCGAAGATTGTTCAAAAGCATAACAAGGCTAAACTCGCTGTTATCAAGATTATAACGATTCTGTTTAATGAGGGAACTTGTTTCGCTTATTCTTATCCCAAGCAGGATAGGGCATTTGGTTATTATGACAAAGTGATTCAGGATATGGTGGAGACTCCATATACTGATCATTATTGTTATGATTGTGGTTATAACTTTGGGCCTGGTCCTAAAGAATCACAAGATGCTCAGTGTCCAGAATGTGGAAATAGGAATAATACAGAAACTGTAGATAAGTCTGTCCAGATTCCTGTTGAGAATTCTGTTCGAGAGACTAAGACTAGGACATTAATTGATTTATTCGGACCTATCAATGTAAAGGTTCCATATTCTGCACGTATTCAGGACCATGTTGGTTATTTAATCCTTCGATTTGACCAGTCAGTTGCATTACTTCGCTCTATCTATTGTGTTCCTGGTCCTAATGGAGAGCCTCCTTATTTAGAGGATATTAACCCTAAGACTTCAGATTCAACAACTGATAGCTGGGTTAGGTATCCTTCTATTTATATTGGAACCCAGCCGGAGAATACTGCGATTGTTAAGTGTGTTTGGTTTCGTAACTGGCAGTTTGACCTGTTACGTAAATCAGATGATACTTTAGTTGATAATATTAAGAAAGCCTTCCCAAAAGGTTGCTATGTTATTTTCATTAATGATGAGCCGGTAGAAGCTGTTGATGAAAATCTTGATGAACATTGGACCATTTCTTATGATCCTCGTTCACAGGCTTTACATGGCGAACCTATTGGGACTAACTTAGCATTAATTCAGGATATCCAAGCAGAGATTTCAGAATTAGAACTCCAGACAATGGAGCATGGAATCTCTGAAGTGTTCGTTGCTTCAGATGTTCTTGATTTAGATAAGTATCAGGATACAGAATCTAGACCTGGACAGATTACTCCTGTTAAGAAAGAGGTTGGTAAGGCGATTAGTGAGAATTTCTACGAAACAAAGACTGCTACATTTTCTCCTGAAATTGCTGCCTTAAATGGTAAGTATGAGAATCTAGCAGAATTTGTTACTGGAGATTTTCCAACAGTTTCTGGTGCTCCTACTGGTGGAAGTGGAGCTACAGCTACTGAATATTCTAAGTCACAGTCACAGGCTTTACAGAGACTTGGAACTATTTATGAAATCTTCTCCAACTTCTGGACTGAGATTGTAAGAAAGTCTACAATCATCCAAGCGTCACAGATGGATTATAATGAGAATCTTGTTGAGAGGGGTGCTTCAGGATTCTCTAATATCCAGGTTAATCATGAACAGCTTGGTAGTGGTAATGTTGGTAGAGCAGAACCAGAATCCTCTGATGGATTACCACTTTCATGGGCTCAGATTAAGGATGTATTAGTCCAGCTATTGACATTAAAAGACCCAATGGTTATGTCAATGCTTAGCCATCCTAAGAATAATGAACTTATCAAAAAGGCTATCGGTATTCCTGAACTTTTTATTCCTGGTGAGGGCGATAGGAATAAACAGGAACGAGAAATTACTTTATTGTTACAGCAGCAGCCTATTATGCCAGATTTAAATAATATGCCGCCTGAAGTTGTAATGAATCCACAGATGATGCAGCCTAAGAGTTCAATTCCTGTTGAGCCTTTTGATGATCATGCTGTTGAAGCTGAAATCTGCCAGGAGTTCTTAGTTAGTTCTAAGGGTCAGAAAGAGAAGTTAATGAATCCTGGTGGATATCAAAATGTAGTTCTTCATTGGCAGGAACACGATTTGCAGGCTAAGTTAAAAATGCAACAAACGGCCCCACCACAAGATAATGTTGGTGATACAGAAAAGCCGAAACAACCACAAGTAGGTGCATAACAATGTTTCTTTTAGAAAAGTATCTTCCGAAGTTAGATAAAGATGATTCCAGTTCTGGTATTGATGATGTTCCAATGCCCGATACTGGTAATAGAGATAGAGATAGAGATATTTTAAATCAGGATGATGATAATGAAGAAGAAAGCCAAGAAGAAGGCGAAGAAGATTCCGATGAAGGTGGGGAAGAAAAGCCAGAGCGGAAGTCTGGAAAAGCTAAAAGGTCTAATGAGTCAGAACTGTTAGACGAAGAAAATGAAGATGGCGAAGATGACGAAACTTCAGATTCGTCTGAAGAAGATTCAGATGATGAGGAAGAATCTGAAGGAGATTCAGAGGATGATGAAGATTCTGAATCCGAAGATGAGGATGTAGATGATGAATCTTTATATCGAAAGCTATCTAAAAAATATAAAGGGATCTTTAAGGATAATCCTGAGCTTCGCGATCTTATTAAACGTGATGAAGAATATTCTAGTGTATTTTCTTCTCCAGAAGTAGCCAAGGTTTCTGCTAGAAAGGCAGAAGTCTTTGATGCTATGAGAGGTGACATTTTATCAGATAAGCCTGAGAATACTCAGAGGTTTATTGATTATGTCATGAAGGATAAGGATGGTGGAGCTAATTTCGCCCATAATATCCTTGATGCAATTGGTAAGCATAGCGCGGATCTTTATGGTGAGGTTATGCAGAAGCCCATTAAAAAGGCTCTGCTTGCTTTATATCATGAGGGTAAGAAGTTTGGTAATAAGAACATGATGGCTTCTGCCCTTCATGCTCACCAATACTTTTTTGAGAATACAGATATTCTTTCTCCTTTACCTGAGAGAAGTAAGCCCGATGGTAATAATAAGGAGAAACAGGAATGGGAGAAGGAAAAGGAAGATATCCAGAATCAAGTATCTTCCGCCTTTACCCGGAATGCGACAGAGGTTATCCAGCATTCACTTCGTAGCCGAATTAAGAAGGCTTTAGAAGGATATAAGCTGGATGATTATACTCTGCGCAATATCACTAATGACGTAGCAAGACAAGTGGATCAAAACTTAAGTGAGGATAAACACCATCTTGCCGGGATGGATAGTCTCTTTGCTCAAGCGAAGTCAGCAAAATTTAATGAAGAATGGAAGACTAGGATTATTAAAGCCTACTTAACCAGGGCAACTCAGGCTCTTACGCCGACTGTCAAAAAGGTTCTTAAGGAAGCCGGAATTAAGTTTAAGGAAGTTAATAAGGACACGGCTCGTAGAATGGTTCCTTCTGGTTTAGGCGGTGGAGATAGATCGAGCGGCATTGATTTTAAAAAGGTGGACAAGTCCAAAACAACGGACATGGACATCCTGAATGATACTCCCAAATATAGGAAATAAATATGGCTGTTGGTGGAACTCAGTTAATTGCAACTCAGATGGAGAAGGTTCGTAAGAAGCTTCCCATGATGTATGAATTAGACGAGGCTGCTTTTTTCTCGTCTATTGAAAAGAAGGATACGGAGCAGATCTCTGAACGAGATATGCGTATTCCTTTAGCTATGGGTCCTGGTGGTTACTTCGGATACTATGACCCGGATGGTGGAGATTTAGGTGTTGGTGATGGACAGACTTATGACAAGGCTGTTATCAATACCAATCACTTTAAGCTTGCCATTCAGTGGAATACTAAGGCTCAGTGGGGGACTGATGATGGTCGTAAAGCTGTCATTAATCTTTTCAAGGAGTTAATGGCTAAGGCAATGCCGGAATTCCGTCGTCAGACTGAATCTCAGTGTCAGACGAATGGAACCGGAGTTTTAGCTACTATTACCTCGGCGTCCACTACGACGATTACCAACGATACCATTCTGTGCAGTACTGATGGTTATGGTATTAAGTTGCTTCGTAAGGGTCAGCGAGTTAATATCTATGATTCCACGTTAGCTACTAATCGGACGGCTTCTGGACCTGTCAAGATTATCGGTTATGATTTAGTCAACAAGACTATTACTGTTGACGGATCTGTTACTGGTATTACTGGTGGGGACTTTATCCTTCCGGAAGGTTTGTCTGGTGCAAACCCGACTGCCTTGTTTGGTATTCCTTATCATGTTTCCAATAGCACTTCTGGAAGCTGGTTAGGATTTACCCGTTCTTCCACTCCTGAAGCTCTTAGCAATCGTGTTAATGCTAGCTCGTCAGGATTAGCCCCTTCTTTTGCTCGTCGTGCAATTAATGCGATTGGTGATCGATTGGGTATGGATAACAAGACTGCTTTGACTGCTTGGATGCACCCTTGTCAGGTGCAGGCTTATGAGCAGTTAGGTCAGCTTGTTTCTGTTATCAATAAGCAGGCTAAGGACGAAGGTCTGAATCTTTACTTCTCTGATAATATGAGGCTTGCCGGTGCTCCGGTTAAGTCCTCGTATATGTGGAGTAAGAGTCGGATTGACTTCTTAACCAATGACCATTGGGGTCGTGCAGAACTTCATCCTATTGGCTTCTATGAAGTTGATGGGCGAAAGATCTTTGAAGTTCGTGGTCCTTCTGGTGGTGTAGTGACTTCGCAGGTGTTTTATATCGTGGCTTCATGGAATCTTTTCTGTGATTGCCCTCCTGCGCAGTCCTATATTGATAACCTGGCTGTTCCGACTGGATACTAAGGAGGATAAGATGGCTAGCATTAATTCAGCTTATCCGAATGAAACTTTCCAGCGGATGCAGACTCCGAATACTAAGACGAATCCTGCTCCGGTTCCTGTAGTTGCCTCAGCTACTTCAATTGATTTAAGTGCAATTGCTTCCGGTCGTTTGGTTCGTGTTAGTGGTACAACGGACATCGCTAATATTAAGCCGCCGTTTCCTGATTTCGCAGGACCGATGGACTTTTTATTCGATGCTGCTTCACCGCCTGATTTTGTTTCAGGTGGTTCTCCTGATGCTGGGTATTATGGGGTTGCATTAACTAAATCGATGGCTCGGTATGAAGTTGTTACTTTATACTTTGTTCCGGATTTAGGCCTCTGGTATCCTTGCATGACGTAGTTTGAAAGTGGGAGAGGGGACTAATAATCCTCTCTCCCAACCTAACATGACAGCATTTGATATTAACGAAAAATTATTTAGGCTTTACGGTAGAGAGCAACTTACCGATAAGGTGAAGTATCGCCTTGTAAGGTCAGAAGAACAGACTGAAAAGCGATATGGTAATTATGATTTATATACACAAGAAGGTGGTATTTACTTAGGTAATCGAACCGGGTTACAAGAGATTAAAAAATACTGGTATATGAAAGCTTGCTGGCTCCTTGAAAGAGTTGAGGCCAATAAGAATCGTGATGATTTAATTCACGAGAAGTATACCTATGAACCTATTTTTCCATTCTTGGATGCTAAGGATAATCCTTTACCATTGGAATGGAAGCCAATCGAGTTTATGATTAATCGTATGGAGAAAGCTGAAAGGCATTTCCTTACTGAAGAAGATCATAGACAGATTGAGGAAAATAAACAGTTAGAGAAGGAAGATAAGATGATGGCTATCCTTGACCAGCCAGACCCGGTTAAGGAGCTTCCAACATTTAAAGCTTCATCTCTTTTAGTTGATACTGCACGTATTGTAAGACAAAGTAATCCATTTAAGTTAAATGATTTAAGGAGAGTTCAGTAATGGCCCAGGCAACTATTATCTCTGTGTTTCCTTTTGAGACTGTTGAAATTAAACCTGGATTAGCACGGGGATATTTCAAGCTTCCAGCTTGTCCTGAGGATAAAGATTTTATTGTCCATCACTTTGAGGATTCATTTTTTACGCTGAGACTTCCAGCTACTACTCAGCATATTAATGTTCCTGTAACTTCTATCCAGATTGCAAGGTCTATCGTTAGAGACTTTTGTATGTCTCATGTTTGTGCTACTCATGATGCACATCCTGGGATGGCTTGTTTAGAAGGTAAGATTACAGCTCCAGAAGTTATCTCAAAGTATAAGAGTGTTGTTGAGGATATTCAGGCTAAGCAGATTCGCTGGTTTGAAGAATTATTAAAGCAGGCTCAGAATGATTGGGAGCAGTTCCATAATCAAGGGTTAATTAGTTTTCATCAGCGATATGCTGCTAGGAAACTTAATTATGATGCTCCCTGGTTAATCGATTATAATCCTGCTGCTGAACTTAAAGAATGCCCGGCTTGCTTTGAGAATATTCATATCAAAGCTATTCGATGCCCAAAGTGCTTAGCAATCCTGGATATGAAAAAGGCAGCAGAGTTTGGATTACTTCCTACTCAAGCATTAGCAGGTAAATAATGTCCAAGCTTGCCTCTGATGTAATGGATCGTGTAAGGGCATGTCTTAATGATGTGAATGTAGACCTGTTTTCTAATGCAGTTCTACTTCCGTATCTTAAGATTGCTAATGACGACCTTGCTGATGAGCTTGTAGATAATGGTTCTACTGTTAATAAAGAGGTAGCAACTGACTTTACCGTAGCTGCTGGAGTTGGGTCTATTGCTAGCCCAGCAGATATGATTGTTCCCATCGAGTTATTTGAAAAAGATACTGGTGCTTTAGATAGTTCCTTTAAACTAGTAACTCAAAAAGGATTTCTACCTAATGTTGACAATAACTCATCCTCTATTGGAATATGGGCCTGGAGAGAGCAAACCGTAGTTTTCTGTAAGAGTTCCCTGAGCAAAGTGCTTCGTCTGCGTTACTATCGTATTATTACAGAAATCACTAGTGATGGGACTATTATTGAGTTGCCGTTTTCTTTAAACTATTTGGCTCATCATACAGCCGCATTAGCTGCTGAGTATATTGGCCAGAACTCCAATAAAGCAGCCATTTTAGAGGATCAGGCTAATCAGAAATTAAATAAGATACTTAAGCGGGAAGTTAAACAAAATCAATCCGGGCCGGTTAGACGGAAAGCTTTTACTCTTAAGTCAAGCAGGAGACACCGATAATGGCAGAATCGACAGTTGCGTTAACAGTTACTGATATGTGGGATGATGGTCAGCGTATTCAGGTTTTGGGAACTATTGCATTAGGTGCATCTCCCGGAACTTATAGTGCTGGTGGAGTTGCATTAAATCCTGCTACTAAATTAGCTGGAGCAGTTCCTGGAGTTGGTGCAGAGCAGCCAGTTGCATTCCGTATTCATGGTGGTAAAGCTGGTTATAAGTATGAGTATGATGCTGCGAACAAGAAGATGATTGTTCGTCAGCCTACTTTTACTGTTAAGAATGGAACCATTGGCGCTAATATGTCAATTGGTTTAACTGCTGATGCTGTTACAGCTTCGGTAGTTGGTGGCACGGGTATTACGGCAGATAGGACATTAACTACTAATCAGCCAGTAGTAATGTCAGAGATTCCGGCTGCTGCAATGCCTGCTGCTGTTAGTGGTGATGTTATCGAATTCCACGCGATCTTTAAGAAGTTTCGGTAAGGAGTAGTCATGCACGATAAAGACGGTAAGCCACTTCGGGTTGGAGATAAGGTTACTATCGAGTATGAGATTGTAGAATCTGCTGCTACAGAAGATTACTGCAACCTTAAGGTTAAGACTGTATTGCCATTTTATCCAGATGTAAATCGATTTGATACATCTTGGGTAAACAGTAAGCAGACTTCTAAGGTAGAATAAGATAATGCCAAAAAGAACCCAACAGTTAAGGGATCATGAGCAAGTCCCGCTAGGAAACTGGAAGGGATTATATTCCCGTGGGCGTGAAGACTCAGCGCCTTTGGGATATTTCATTGATTCTTTAAACACATCTTTTGTTCAGAATGAAGTTAAGACTCGGGATGGCTCAACTAAAATCCTGACTCTAGATAACATTCGACGATACTTTATTTACAAGAGGTTAAATGAGACTTCACGATACCTCATTCTTACCACGGATGGCGAATTTTTTGACTCGCTCTACCCTGGGACTCCTCTTATTACAGATGCTGGTTTCCTTGACTTCAGTGCTGTTAATTATCTTAATCGTGCTTATATTACATTTCATAATCGGGTAACTGGTATTAATGGTTCGTATGTTTATATTTATCAAGGTGCTGGACCTGGAACTTTAAGACAGGCTGCTGGTGCTCCACCTACTGGAGTATCATTCTCAGCTCCAATTTCTCTAAGCTCAGGTAATCTGTCAGCAGGTTTCTATATTTCAATGGTTGCATTTGAAACTGATTCTGGTTTCATTACTGCACCCGGACCAGAAACACCTGCTGTTACAGAATGTCCTGGTGGTAGACAGATTGGTTTTGATCCTGTTCCTACTGGACCTACTGGAACTGTAGCTAGAAGAATTCTAATTTCAAAAGGTATTCCTGCTGCTCTATGGGCAGCTAATCCTAATCCATTTGGTTATGAGTTATTCTTCATGCCGAATGGTAGGATTGATGATAATACTACTACTGTTTGGCCAGGTATTGATTTCTTTGATGATGATTTAGTTGATTCAGCTGATTATTTATTTGATAATCGAGCAACCTTACCATCTGGTTTAGGGTTAACAGTTTATAATAATCGAGTAGTATTATATGGAGTTCCAGGTTTTGAACATCATTTATTTGTATCTAGAGCTATTGAAGTAGAGGTATTCGATGAGACAGCAGGATTCGTTTATTTAGATCCATCTGATGCTATCTCTGGTGTTACTAATGCTGTTGATATGGAGTCTACTCTCTATATCCAGACTAGTAATAGAACTTATGGAGTAGTTGGTGGAGATACAGATCCCGATACATGGCAGCCAGTTTCAGTTGATAAAGCTATTGGAACTTCCGTATTCGGCATTTCTAAGATTCTCGACTCTAGAGGAACCTCTGTTAAAAGATTCTTCCAAGCAGACCCAGGCGGGTTGTATTGCTTTGAATCAGGAACCTTTACTGACCCAGCGTTCTCGTGGAACATTGAGGATCTTTGGAAAAGGATTAACAAGGCTCAGTTTAATAAGGTAGTTGTAGCTCATGATGCTAAGAAGTATTTAGTATATGCTGCTGTTCCATTAGATTCAGCTACTGAGTGCTCTCACTTGTTAGTTGGAGATTACTCTAATTCATTTAACAGATATGGTGAAATTGTATCTGCTATGGTTAGATGGAATCTCTGGCTATTTCCTGGTGATATTACACATATTGCTTGTGACCTAGATTCAAATGACCAGGAAATCTTGAAGCTATCTTTGGCTGATAATATCTATCAGATGGACTCAACAGTTGATACTGATGATTCAACTAAGATTTCATCCTATGTTCAGCTTGCATTTATTGAGAAGGTTAAAGGTCAACAGCATCACTTCGGTAATTTAGTATTAGATGTAACTGGAGTCGGTGATTTAGTAGCTACCTACTGGGGTTATAATAGACAAAAGAGCGTATCTATTCCAGCTTTTGCATTAAGTTTAACATCACAATTTGAGCAGCAGAAACCTGCTAATTTTGTGAACTCGAAGATGTCTATAAAGTTAACATGTAATACTAATGCAGGAGATAAATTTAATCTCCTAAATGGAACTGTAGATGTAAAGCCTCTTTGGGCTGAAACTCCAAATGTCTAACGAGTCAGCTATTGCCAATTTGTTGAGGGGTCTGGATAAATCGGACCCTACAACATATATGGCTTTACAGTTACTACTAAAAGATTTCTATGACGCTTACTATACTTTGTTTCCTCCAAGCTCTAGAGGTGGAACTACACAAAATTTAGTAAGCGGGACTCCTGACACTATTACTGATTTAACGGCTGTAGCATTTCCAAGCAATCTTAGAATTAAGTGGACTCTTGTATCTGGTGGATTTAGATATGAGGTAAGGCTTGGTTCAGATTGGGATACTGCTACTCCAATTGTTACGACTTCAGCTAATGTTGTTAACTTAGACCCTGTAGAGCTTGGATTAGTTTACGGAACATATACATTCTTAGTAAGACCTATCTCAATCTCTAATGTCTACGGTAATATTACTAGTGTAGACTTTACTGTTTCCTCTATTGATGCACCAGATTTAACATTAAATACTATTAGTAACTATGTATTATTAAAGTGGACTGCTCCTACTTCATCTTGGGCTATAAAAGAGTATATCGTTTATAGAAACTCAGCTGAGATTGGTAGAATTACTGGAACATTTAAGCTTGTTCAGGAATTAGTTGGTGGGGCTTACTCATATAATATTGCGGCAGTAGATATTGTTGGAAATATTTCACTTCTATCTGCAACACGAGTAGCTAACTTAACTGAGCCAGATGCTTTCGAGTTCGTAGACACATTAGATGCTGACTTTACTGGAACCTACTCTAATGCTCAGATGGTTACTGAGGCTGGGCTTGAAGGAATTATTGGGGCAGTAGATCCTGTAGATTGGGCAACTCATTTCTCTGGAATGGGTTGGGCTAATATCGATGATGCTATTGCTGCTGGGTATACTTTATACTTTCAACCGTCATTATCAAGTGGGTATTATGAGGAAATATTCGACTTCGGAGCAATTTCTACTGATCTTACTATTGTTGTTTCTTTTAGTAAGTTACAATATGGAAATGCCACGGCTGTTACGACGGACATTTCATACTCTGACGACAATATTACATACTCATCCCCAGTAACTAATAATGTAGTTCTTGGGACAAGTTTTAGATATGTTAAAGTTAGATGGAATTTTGCTAGCTCTGATGATCTTAGTGCAGCTTTTATTTATAATCTTAATGTTACCCTTAATGTTGCTCTTAACATGGATAGTGGCACTGCTGATGCTTTTGCCGCTGACTCCAGTGGGACGGAAATTGAGTTTAACAGGACATTCAAAAGGGTTAACTCGGTTACGGTAACACCAACTATATCAACACAGCCACTATACTTCGTAACTGATAATATTACTGAAACAAGTTTCTTTGTTTATGTATTCGACTCCTCTGGAAATAGAGTTGATGCTACAGTTACCTGGAAAGCTAGAGGAGTTGTATAATGTTTATTCGATATAATGAAACTAATAAATATTTTGAATATGATTCCGCTGGTGGGAGTGGGGCTGGTCCTTGGTTAAAATTACCTCTTTTTGGTTATAAGTTCCCAGTAGTTTATGCACAAATTAATGGAAACTTAGGGCATACTACTACAACACCAGCAGATATATTATCATTTACATCAACCCCAGCAAACTTCCCTACTAATGCAGATTTATTACATGGGTCATTAGGAGGTATTTTTGCAGCTAATACAAATGCTAAAACAGTAACATTATCTTTTGATGGAGCTACACAGATTACTTTATCGGGTATTGCTACTGGTAGTGCTGGTAGCTGGTATCTAGAGTTCTGGATTCAAAGAGCAACTAATTCAGTTATGACAGGTAGGTATCTTGCTATTTATCATAATGCAGCTGGAACTGTTACTAGTATATCTGGATTATTAAGCAAGTCTAGCTTAGATTTTACAGCTAATAATTATGTTACTAAAGTAACCATAGCTGGTGTTGCTACTAATGATGTTATTGGTGGCAGCTCTAAAATAATTTACGAGCCTGCTACTTAACTAAATTAATAACATGGCTGATTGGAACGTACCAACAACTGCAACTAGTTATCTTACATTTCCTGCTGCTATTATTGCATTAGCAACTGATGCAGCACAGATGTTTAATAGTGCTCCAACTAATCCTCCCAATAATATTATTCGTTACAATCGTTCAACGAATATCTTTGAAGAATGGGATGGAGCTACTTGGGGAGCTAAAGCTATTGGAGTAGCTGGTGGTGGAACTGGAGCTACTTCAGCTAGTGCAGCAAGAACTGCTTTAGGTATTGGAACATTAGGAGTTCAGAATAGTAATTCTGTATCTATTACTGGTGGAAGTATTAGTGGTATTACATTAGATGCAGCCGTTATCTCATCTGGTGTAGTAGCATTAGCAAGAGGTGGAACTGGAGTATCTTTAACTCTTGGTTCTTCCGGCCAGGTAATGTATTCCAATGGGTCTAATATTGCATTCGCTGATGGAGACCAGATTGCTAAGTTAAATGCTAGCAACCTAACATCAGGAACTGTTCCTAGTGCAAGATTAGGTAATGCCGTATTACTTACTGGTAATAACTCAATTACTGGTGATAATACATTTGCACCGGCAACTGATAGTGTAAGTCACTTTCCAATTATTGCTGGAGCTATTCCTTATTTACATCTTAAGGAAACTGACCAGGCTGCTAATGGAAAGATTACTTGCTTTGCAGTTCAGGCTGGATCATTTGTTATCCAAGCTCTTAATGATGATTATTCATTTATTAGGAATCTTCTTAATATCACCAGAGCTGGTGTAATTACTGGTGATGGGTCTGGATTAACTAATCTTAATGCTTCTAATTTAGCATCAGGAACTGTTCCAACTGCTAGATTAGGGTCTGGTTCTGCTTCATCTTCTACATTCTTAAGAGGTGATGGAACTTGGGCTAGTGCAACTGGTAGTGCAGTTATTCCTTCTGGAATGATTGCAATGTTTACTACCTCTTGCCCAACTGGCTGGACTAGAGCTACAGCATTAGATGGTAAGTTTCCAAGAGGTGCTAGTTCTTATGGTGCAACTGGTGGCTCGGATGCACATCGACATGGATTAGCGATTAATACTGATACTCAAGGAAGCCACACTCATACATTTACTAGCGGTAATCCTAATAATGTTCAGCCTGGAATTTCGGCTGGTCCAGATTATACTGTAGCTGCTGAAACTCATACACATTCAGGAACTACGGATTCTGGAGGTAGCCATAATCACTCTGTAAGTGGAGATACTAACGATACTACTACGTTGCCACCTTATGTTGATGTTGTTTGGTGTTCAAAGGACTAAGTGATGATTCTAAAGTTTGATTCTACTAA
>Ga0164241_10001202_pt1 | contig 34107 bp, 15 predicted proteins | sample OricomyardsoilBY_FD_108780 | JGI IMG/M metagenome (GOLD analysis project Ga0164241, IMG submission 108780) | Backyard soil microbial communities from Emeryville, California, USA - Original compost - Back yard soil (BY) | ecosystem: Environmental > Terrestrial > Soil > Unclassified | place: USA... | reverse complement strand
GCGGCGCGGGCGGCGGAACGCAAGGCACCGACGCCCGAGCGCCCGGCCCCGGTCGCGGAAGTGACAGTCGTCGTCAATCCACGCCCGACGGGCGTGAGCTTCGATGGCTATGCGGACGCGCTGCGCCGCGGGCCCTCGGCGAGCCGGCCCGCGAATGGCCTGACGCCCATCGGCGCCACGCTGCGGGTCAGTGTTGCGCAGGCCGACTGCACGCTCGAGCTCGTGATCACCGGCGACCACCGGGTGCACAGCGCGAGCGGGCACGCCGCTGAGGAGACGCGTTGTCTGTTGCTGGCGGAGCTGTGCCGCATCATCGAAGGCTTACCGGTGCTGGAGGCTTGCTACCACGGTGCGGGGCGGCTGGAGCATCGCTTGCGTCCCGCCGACCAGCCGCGCCCCGTCGCCGGCATCGTCTTGCCGCGCGCCGTGCACCCGTATTTCGCGCTGGTCGATGATCTGCTGCGCGCGGCGCTGGCGCAGTATCGAGCGCTTGCCGACTTCGAGGTGACTCAAAGCCAGCACGACGATCGGCCAGAGAGCGCGTGGCTTTCGGCCAGCTTCGAAGCGCGTCGCCAGCGGCTGGAAGGCGCCATGGCCGAGGTCTTGCCCAGCTTTGGCCTGCAACCGAGCGACGTCAGCGTCGTGTCGATCCGCTACGACGTGCGCGTGGAGCTGGGCCTGAGCGACGCTTGGAAGAAGCTCGACCAACCGCGCTTGGTGATGGCGCTGGAGCGTGAGCTGCAAGCGCGCGTGGACGCGCGGCTGGAAGTCTACGTCCAGGAGCTCAAGGACAAGAACCAACTGCGGCGCCTGGCGCTGGTGGAGACCCCGTAATGACCGGAATGACCGACCACACTCAGTTGATCTTGGACGGTACCAAGATCCCTTGGCACCTCGAGCGCGTCGAGGCCTGGCAGCGCGGCGAGCGGATCGCACCGATTACGATCGACATGGCGTTGACCCGCGCTTGCAACTACGCCTGCGAGTACTGCTACGCGATGCTGCAAGAGAATGATCGCAAGGTGATTACTCGCGACGTAATCTTGCGGTTCTTGGATGATTGCGCAGAAATTGGCGTAAAAGGCATCAGCTTCGTCTCGGATGGCGAGAGCACGCTTTCGCCCGCGTTCGTGGACGCGATCAAGCATGGGCACTCGCTCGGCCTGTCGATGGCGGTCGGCACCAACGGTTTGGCGATAACGCGCATGAAGGCCGAGCAGATCTTGCCGTACTTGACGTACCTGCGCATCAACATCTCGGCCGGTGAGCGCAAGCGCTACGCCGAAATCATGGGTGTGCGCGAAGAATGGTTCGACCGTGTCTGCCAAAACGTCAAAGACATGGTCGCGATCAAACAGCGCGACGGCCTGGGCGTGACCCTCGGCCTCCAGATGGTGGTGATGCCAAGCTACGAGGACCAGATCTTGCCGCTGGCTCAGCTGGGTAAAGAGCTGCGCCCCGACTACCTGGTGCTCAAGCACTGCTCGGACAATGAAGACGGCGACCTGGGCGTCCAGTACGACAAGTACGAAGCGTTGTACGAAAAGCTCCGCCGCGCCGAAGCGTTGTCCGACGAGGGTTACCGAGTGGCGGTAAAGTGGTCGAAAATCGAGGCAAAAGGCGAGCGTAGCTACCAACGCTGCTACGGGGCGCCGTTCATGATTCAAATCTCCGGCTCCGGCTTGGTCGCGCCGTGCGGCATGCTGTTCAACGAGCGCTACAAAAAATTCCACATCGGCAACATCTGTGAGACCGGCTTCAAGGAAATGTGGTCGAGCGAGCGCTACTGGGAGGTGATGAATCACCTCGCCAGCCCCGCCTTCAACGCTCAAACCATGTGCGGCTCGCTCTGCCTGCAACACAAGGTGAACGAGACCCTCGACGCCCACGTCAAAGGCTTGATTCAGCTTCGCCTCCCCAGCGGCCAAAAGCCCGAGCACCTCGCTTTCATCTAATACGCAAGCGTTCCGCCGCGACCGCCTCGGCACCGGTCGCAGCTTGGGCTGCCAAACCGCAGCCTGCCGCAGCCTGACTCGCAGAAGCCGGAGCGACGCTGGCGACGTCCTCGCATTCGTAATCGTTCCCGTGCCGCGACACGGAAACCCTACGAATACGATCTCAGCTACCGCGGCCGCGGCGCCGAGCGATCGACTTAGCCATTCGCGGGCCCTAACGTCAAAGGTGGCAGATTCGTCGTCTCCTCACGACGACGTGCGCGGCGCGCCACCGTCGGGCGTCGCGGCTCGTGCTTCTCGAGTCGCTTGGTCAAGGGAGGCGGGGAAGGTGGCGATGTGGATGCCGGCGTCGTTTTGGGCCCAATGGGCGACGTCGCCGGCGGGGAGGCAGACGACCGGGGTGCCCAACGCGCGAGCTTCGCGGACCACGGTGGGGGCGCCCTCGAGCAGCGACGCGGAGACGAGCACGTCGGCGGCGGACAGGTAGGTGAGGGCGAGCGGGCGATCGACGTGGCCCACGAATCTGGCGGCGGGAAAGCGGCAGGTGAGGGCGGCGCGCTCGGGGCCGTCGCCGACCACGATCGTTCGCAGGTTGGGTACGCGAAGACAGGCTTCGAGCGCGACGTCCACGCGCTTGCCGGGGACGAGCCGGGCGACGATGACCGCGACGCGCGCGCTCACCGGGATGCCCACGCTCGCGCGCGCTTGCTCGCGCGTTAGGGTGCCCGTGACGTCGATCGCGCACGGCTCGATGCGCGCGCGCGCCCGGAGAATGCGGCTCTGAGTCGGCGGTATGCCGCCGAGCACGAGGTCGTGCAGCTCACTGGACACGAAGCGCAGCTGGGCGCCGGTGCGCACCAGCTCGCTGCCGATGGCGCCGCGAGCGAATGGCAGCCGCGCGAACAACCGCGCGTCGCTGCCGTGAACGACGATTTCGATCGCGACCTGGCGGTAGCCAAGCCCGCGCGTCGCGATTGGGACGCCGCACGGCAGCAAAAAATGCGCAATCAATCGCTGGGGATCCGGCGCGCTCCGTAGCCAGCGCAAAGCGGCGGCTACGAATTGCACAGCGTCGATGACGCGCGACGGACGCTCGCGCAAACGCGCCAGCGCGCCCGGAAAGCCGAACGCAGCCTCTCCGGTCAGGCCTACGACTCGTTCACGGCCGAGCGCGACGCGTTCGCGGCCCGGGGCCAGGACGGTGACGTCGCTCGCCTCGCTGAGCCGACGCACTTCACTGGCTACGAAATGCCCCTGCGCGTCCCCGAGATGCTCGGGGTACGAGGTCGTGACGACGTAGACGCGCGACATAGCCGACGGCACTGTAGGCCAAATTCGCGTACCTGATCCCGCGTATTGCCCGGTGCGCAGAGCTCGGCTCAGAAGCGCTCGTGAGCTAGAAGCCGTATCGTTCGTCCACCGACGGCTTCCCGCCGGGCGGGTTGGAGCGCTCGCGGGACGTGGGGATGTAAACGGGAGTGTACGTGATCTCTCGGCGTGGCGGTTCGGGGGTCGCGAGCGCGCCGTGCAGGACCTTCAGTAGGGCCGTGGGCTCGTACGCGCGTTCGAGCGGGGCCTCGGGCGCGGCCGAGGAGAGCGAAGGGTCCCAGGGCAGGGTGATGCGCGTGGCATGGATGGCGCGATGCACGAGGGTGGGATCGCGGTATTGGAGGTAGCCCCCGAAGAAGAGTGACGCGAGCACGACCAACGTCAACGCGAGGGGACGCCCGCGCCATCGCCGGCGACGTGGCGGCGCGACGTCGCGCGAGCTGTCCAACGGCGTCAGCGAGTCGAACGTGTCGACCCTGGGTTCAACGGAGGTCGCCATTTCGAGCGCGCCAGCGTCGCTCGACGCGGCCGCGGGCGCAAAGAGACGCAGAGCGTGGGCGAGGTCGTCGACGGAGTGGAACCGCCGCGCGGGCTCTTTCTCCAAACAACGTTCCACGATCGCGTCGAGCTCGGGCGCAACGTCGTCGCGGATTTCGCTCGGGCGGGGGGCGGCGGTGGCGAGCACGTTCGCGCACACTTGCGGCACGCTTTCGCCTTCGAACGGTAGTCGGGCGGTCAGCAGCTCGAACAACAAGACACCGAGCGACCAGATATCGGCGCGCTGGTCGACGCTGGCCGGCGTGAGCATTTGCTCCGGCGACATGTACCAAGGGGAGCCGAGGCTCTTGCCGGGGTTGGTCAAGGCGGGCGTGGCGGGGCGCACGCGCTGCTTGGCAATTCCAAAGTCGATGACTTTGACCGAATAGTGCCCGTCCAGCCGCTCCGCCAAAAACAGATTGGCGGGCTTGATGTCCCGGTGCACCAGCGCGGCCGCGTGCGCTTCGGCCAGACCCTCGCAAACTTGCAGCACGATGGCGACGGCTTCGGCCTCAGGGAGCGGGCCACGGCCGTGCAGGTATTGGTCGAGGCTCTGCCCTGCCAGTTGCTCCATGACCAGGTACGGCTCACCCGTCGGCAGCAGACCGGCATCGAAGACCCGCGCAATGTGCTCGCCCTTCAAGGCGGCGGTCGCGCGTGCCTCGTTGACGAAGCGCCCCACGGCCTCGGCGTCGTCCTTGAGCTCCGAGTGAATGAGCTTGATTGCCACTGGCGTGCCCAGGAGCACGTGCGTTCCTGCATAGACCACGCCCATCCCACCCCCGCCCAGGACATCGCCGACCAGGTAGCGCTCGGCGATTATCTCGCCCGGCGCGAGCGGCAGCGAGCGCGATTCGGTCGGAAGAGCGGTGGCATCGTCGGGCACTGCCACGTCTGCAGCAATTCCCGAGCCATCGACACCCCGGCCCTCTCGTGTCCCGCAACGCGACGAAACGCCACAAAGCCTATCCGCCTTTCCGGGCGAACGTGGCGGCTAGGGCAGCTTCAGCGCGAGGACGCCGGCGCGAGTGTTCGCGCTGTACGCCCAGTCCGTGACCGCATCCGCCGATTCCGTGGGCTCGCGGTGGCGCCCCCTACCCAACCTCACGTGACGATCAGATTCGGGGCAGGGTGCCCATGAGCTTGACCGCGTCGGGGCCTTGCGCGTCCAGGAGGTCGCCGAGGGCGCGTAGGTATCGAAATGAATAAATACCCGAGTCGTGGTTGTCGCCCCAACCGAGGCCCAGGGCGTAGTTGCCGACCTGCTCGATGTTGCGCAGGTCCGTGTTGCCGCCCTCCTGGAATTGGATGATTCCCGAGTGGCCCTGGCAGCCGGCGCACGGGCAGTAGCCGCGCAGGATTTCGTGCGGCAGTTTCGAGCGGTGGCCGTCGGCCCAGCTGATTTCCAGGTCTTTGGCGCCGTGAGGGGCTTTGACCCCGGTGGGCTGGGTACGAGCGGCTCCTGGGGGCCCGGCAGGGGCGCCTTCGGGGGAGTGGGGGGGAGGTTGATCGGTCATAAAGGAGGCTCAGGTGCGACTTACAGGCGCGGAAGTAGCAGAATCTCTCGGGAGAAGCTTGCAATCCCGGTCACGCTCTGCCATATCCCCCGTCCCTTGGCGAATCCCAGCGAATCCGTTCAGTGCAAACCGCTCGAAGTCCAGGTCGGCGACAAAGGTATCGAGCGAGCCATCAAGCATCTCAAGCGCAAGATGGCGGGTGAGGGCATTCTGCGCGAGCTGAAGCGTCGCCGGCACTACATGAAGCCGTCGATCAAGAAGCGCAAGAAGATGAGCGAGGCCGCTCGTCGTCGTCGCAAGCGCCTGAAGACGGACGAGATGCCGCGCACGATGGCGTGAGAAGACCGGTTAGAGCGGCGAGTGGCTAACGGCCTGGCGGCGCGAGCGCGATCCCTTGATCCCTCCAACCCCCTCCGCCGACTAACCCCTAGCCCCTAACTCCTCACGCCTTTCTTGGCCGAGCCCTCTGAAGCTGAATAGTTTCAGGGGGCTCATGCACATTTCGGCTTCGGCCCCTGCAGCGGTTCCGCGCGCTGCACCTGCCCCGCCGCTGCGACTGCGGTTCGTTCTGATCCTGGCGTTGGTCGCCTGGGGACTTTGGAGCGGTTACCCGCGTTTGCAGTCGGCTTTCCGCTTGCACGACGCGACCGTCGCCACCGCCGATTACGGCCTATGCATGGTCGGACCGACGGGACCGACGCTGATCCGCGATCGCGACAGCGAGTTTCAGCGTCTGGTGCGGCGCCGGCTGATCGCTTCGGCGGCCTCCGATCGACCCTTTCACCGCTGCGCCAAGCTGGCGCTCAACGTGACCGGTAGCGTCGACATCGAGCGGATTCACAACCTGACGGCGGGGGAGTTCCGCGAATTCGCGGGGCGCGGCGTGGCGCTGGCCGAGCTCGGCGTTTCGGCGGCGCCGCTCGCGCAGCTGTTCAGCAACGCCTGGCCGTTCGCACGGGGCGGCTACACGCAACTGATGAAGCCGTCGTTGGGCGCGGTCGAGGCCGCGCACGTTCCGCCGCCGCCGCGACCGGCGGCCGGACGAGGCCTGCCCGCCAAGAGCGGCATCTACCGCAACGTCTGGCGCGAAGGTGAAGGCTTCGGGGTCGCGCTGGGCGCCGGGTCCGACACCGGATTGTACGTGACCGCCGATCGCGGTCTCAGCTTTCGCGTGTTGCCGCGGCGCGGCGACGTTTTCGAGCTGCACGCCGAGCGCTGCGCGAGCCTCGATGGTCGCCGGGTGTACCGATTGAGCCCGCGCGAAGACGGCGGAGCCCAGCAGGTCCTGTTCAGCCTCGAAGGCGCGGCCCCGCAGACCAGCGAGCTGTCGCCGATCAGTGAGCGGATTCTGGGCAGCGCGTGCGACGAGCGCAGCCTGGTCGTGTTGACTGCGGATCGCGAACGGCTGCATCTGCGGCTGTGCCCGTTCGGCGGCCGGTGTGGCGAATTGCCGTTGCCGCCGGCGGTCGCCTCGGCGGCGCCGAGCGGCGTCGACGTGGCCAAGCTGAAGGGCACGATCGTGCTCAGCAGCGCGCAAGACGGCGTCGTGCGCGTGGTCTCCAGCCGCGACGAGGGCCGCACCTTCACGCCGGCAGTGGTGGCGTTCGACGCCGCCGAATATCCCGAGCTCGGGCTGTCACGGCGCGCGCCGTCGCGAATGCTCGCGTTGGGTGACCGGCTGCTGCTGTTCGGCGGCAGCGCCAAGGCCAACGAGACGTACCCGGTGCTCGCCTCGGACGATCAGGGCGTCAGCTTTCGCACGCCGTGAGCTTCGCTCCGGGCGGGACGAGCCGCGCGTGACAGCGAGCGCCGCACCCAATCATTGGAGCTGATGCCCGCCAGGACCGGGTCGGTGTCGCTGGCGAGCCATGAAAGCGCGGCCACCGTGAGGCGCGCTTCGCGCAGCTCGGCCTGATTGCCGGCCGTCTCGGCGCTGGCGGCCAAGGCGCGCCAAGTTGCCAGCGCGGCCGGCCATAGTCGCGCTTCGACGTACCAGCCGCCCAGCACACGCAGCCACGCCGGCCGTGGCGAGAGCGCGACCGCTTCGGCGAGGTCGGCGGTGGCTTCGCGCCGCCGGTGCGCGGCGTTGCGCAGCATGCCGCGAGCGAAGTACCCGGCGGCGCTGCTGTCGGGGGCGGACAGCGCGCGCGTGTACAGCAGCTCGGCTTCGTCGGGATCGCCCATGCGCTCGCGGAGCCCGCCCAGCCGCAGCGCGGCCGCGCCTAGGGTCGAGTCGGTGCGCACGGCTTCGTCGTAGCTGGTCAGGGCTTGGGCGATGTCGCCGCGTTCTTCTTGCGCAATGCCGCGCTGGAGCGCACGTTCGGCCAGGCGGCGCACGAAGGATTCGGCGCGGGCGTCAGTCGTGAATAAACCGAGCAGCGCGCACGTCAGCGCCGCCAGCGTGGCGGCGCGCCCGCAGCGCGCGTGTCCGACGTTCCACAGGCTCTTCACGAGTGTCCAGGATAGCAGGGGCAACCGCCACTTGCCGCGCCGGCACGGCCATTGCTGACTGGGGCCCGTGATTGATACGTCGCGTTCCGGGGCTCGCTTGTGCTTTCGACTGTTGCTGGCCCTGGCTGCGGGCATGGGCTCGGTGGCAGCCTGCGCCGGAGGCGCCACGAGGCCGAAGCCGGTGGCGGGGGGCACGCTGGCGTTGGGCGGTGAGCGCGCGGGCTCGGACAAGCCGACGGGCCCCTTGAAGGTGGCGTTCAGCTCGCCGGAGGGTGCGGTCGGGCTGGTCACGGAGGTGAACGTGGTGTTCGACCGGCCCGTGCACGCGCTCGGCGTGGTGAGCTCGGAGCCGGCCCCGTTTCGCATCACGCCGGCGCTACCGGGTTCGTTTCGCTGGGTCGGCTCGCGAGCGGCCGTGTTCACGCCCGAGCATCGCTTGCCGTTCGCGACCGGGTTTGCGGTGGAGGTACCGGCGGGCTTGCGCGCCATCGACGGCACCCGGCTCGCGGCCGCCCACCGCTTCGAGTTCGAGACCCGGCGCCCGTCACTGGAAGGCTCGACGCCCAGCGACGGTGAGCAGGGCTTGGGGCTCGATACGGTGCTGCGCCTCGAGCTGAACCAAGTCGTCACGCCAGCGGCTTTGCGCGCGTCGGCGAAGCTCGAGATGGATTCGGGGCGGGGCTTCAGCTCGGTCGCGTTCGACGTCACCGCCGATCCGAAGCAACCGCGCGCCTTGCTCGTGCGACCCAAGCGCCTGCTCAGCCCCCACAGCACGGTCGTCCTCACGCTCGCGCCTTCGCTGCGCAGCACGGAGGGTCCGTTGACCTCCGACCGCGAGCGCACCGTGACTTTCCGCACTTTCGAGCCGCTGGCGCTGCAAGAGCTGAGCTGCGCCCACCGCGAGAACGAGCCGTGCGAGGCTGAGTCTTCGGTGTCGTTGATCTTCAACAACGCCGTCAAGCCGCAGAGCTTGGTGGGCAAGCTGCACGTCACGCCCGACGTGGGTTTGAAGCTGACGGTTGGGCCCAACGACGGCGCGACCAGCTACGTCCAACTGCCGGGTCGCTACCAGGCGGGCCAGAGCTACCGGGTGCAAATTGACGCGGGGTTGGTCGACGAGTTCGGGCAAACCCTGAGCAAGCCGGTCAGCCGTGACTTTCGCTTTGCCGACCATCGCCCGCGCGTCGACATCGGGGCGGCGGGGCGCAACTTCGCGGGGCGGCCGTTGAGCGTGCCGGTGGCGTCGCGCAACGTCGCTTCGTTCGATCTGCTCACGGCCGCGCTCTCGCCCCAGGATTTGCTGTCGTGGCGCGAAGCCCAGCGGCCGGGGCCCGGCAACCTGAAGGATCTGGCGTGGCTGTCGAGTTTCAAGAAGACGCTCGTGCAGCACGTGAGCCCGCGCGCGGCCAAGAACCAAATCTTCAAGCTCAACGTGGACGCGGCCAAGCTGCTCGGACCAAGCGGGCGCGGTGCGCTCGCGATTGGCGCGCGCTACACGCCCGACAAAGACGATTGGAACGCTCCTGTCGGCATGAAGGTGTTGAACCTCTCTGATTTGGGCATCAGCGCCAAGCTTTCGCGCTTCGGCTCGCTGGTGTGGGTGACCGATCGCACCAGCAACACGCCGGTGGCGGGCGCGGGCGTCGAGCTCGTGATGCCGGGGCGGCCATCGCGGTCGTACACCACCGATTCGGATGGCATCGCTCACGTTCCGGCCGCGGATTTTGCGCCCAACCTCGAAAGCGATAGCCCCGAAGCGCGCGCCATCTTGGTCGTTCGGCGGGGTGAAGACAGCGCGTTCGCCCCGGTGTCGGAGTACCTGGAAGGCTACCGCTTGGACGTGCCGACCGACTTTTCGGGCGAGCTGCACCCGTATGGCGTGCTGTTCAGCGACCGGGGTCTGTACCGCCCGGGCGACCAAGTCGAGCTCAAGGGCATCGTGCGCAACGAAAGCGCGACCGGTAACGCGCTGCCGGGCGAGAAGCCGTTGAACGTGACCCTGCGCTCGCCGAGCGGCGAAGAGGTGGGCACGCAAGCGGTGCTGTTGACGAGCTACGGTACCTTTTCGGCCAAGCTGCGCGTGCCCGCCGGCAGTGAATTGGGCACCTATTACGCGACCGCCTCGGGGCTCGGAAAGGAGCGCTTTCTGCAGCAGTCGCTGGAGGTCGCTGAGTACCGGCCGGTCGAGCTGAAGGTGGCCGCCAGCGCGGATCGGCCCGCCTACTTTCGAGGTGATACGGCCAAGCTCGACGTGAAGGCCGACTACCTGTTCGGCGCGGCCGCGGCGGGTTTGTCGACGACGCTGAGCGTGGCGCGGCAGCCGACCTGGTTCCAGGTGCCGGGCGCGGAAGGGTTTTCGACCGATGCGGGTGTTTACTATAGCGACTTGTCGGCGACCTCGCCCGCCGGTGAGCTGCGCCGCGAGACGCGCAAGCTCGACGAGCAGGGGCGCGTGGCGTGGACGGAGAAGCTCGATTTGCCGGGTCAGCGGGGCACGGAGTTGTTGCGCCTGGATACCGAGGTGACCGATGTCTCTCGCCGTAGCGTGGCCGGTTCGGCCAGCGCCTTGGTTCATCCCGCCGCTTTCTACATTGGCCTCCAGAGCGAGCCGGCGGGGTTCGTGGACGCTCCGGGTAGCGTGCAGCCGCGAGTCGTCACGCTCGCGCCCGACGGTAAGCGGGTTGCGGTCAAACGTGTCCTGCTCGAGCTGATCGAGCGCCGCTATACGTATGCCCGCGAGACGTCGGGCGACGAATACCGCGGGGTGAGCAAGACCGTCGACCGCCAGGTGGCGCGCTGCGAAGTGGCGACGTCGCTTCGCGAGACGGCCTCGTGCTCACTGGCGGTCCCGGCGGCGGGCTACTACTTGATCGTGGCGCGCGCCAAGGATGAGCGCGGCAATACGGCGGAGTCGGCGCTGTCGATCTACGCGGCGGGGGCGGGGGAGCCGACCTGGCAGGACAGCGAGCGGCGCAGCGTGACCTTGGTCTTGGACAAAAAGACGTACTCGGTTGGGCAGCGCGCGCGCGTCATGATCAAGTCGCCCTACAAAGAGGCGGAAGCGTTGATCACGGTCGAGCGCTCTGGCGTTTACCATTCGTACCATCGCGTGCTGCGCGGGACCGCCCCCAGCTTCGAAATCCCGGTGACGGAAGAGCTGCGTCCGAACGCGTTCGTGGGCGTGCACTTGTTGCCGCGCCGGACCGGCAAGGCGACGCCGCTCGAGCCCGGCAGCTACCGTGTCGGCTACGCGAACCTGCTCGTCGACTCCGACGCGCGGCGACTGGCGGTGCGGGTGACCCCCAACAAGGCCGATTTTCGGCCGGGCGAGAGCATCGACGTCAAGCTCACGGTCAAGGACGCGCGCGGGGCAGTGGCGCCCAACACCGAGGTCACGTTGTACGCGGCCGACGAAGGCGTGTTGTCCCTGATTGACTACAAGACACCGGACCCGCTGCGGACGTTCTCGGCTGCGCGCGCCTTGCAGGTCGCGACCTTGGAGAGCCGCGACGCCGAGGGTCGCATCTTGCTCGAGGCGTTGGGCGCCGCCGACAAGGGCCGGGACGGCGGCGGCGGCGGCGGCGAAGGCGACGTGCGGCGCGACTTCCGCCAGACCGCGTACTTCAACCCGCGCATCATCACCGACGCGCGCGGCGAGGCCAAGGTGAGCTTCAAGCTGCCCGAATCGTTGACGACCTATCGCTTGATGGCGGTGGCGGTGGGCCAGGCCGATCGCTACGGCTTCACCCAAGAGCGCGTCACCACCAGTAAGCCGTTGATGGCGCGGCCGGCGCTGCCGCGCTTCGTGCGCGCGGGGGACAGCTTCGACGCGGGCGTGATCGTGAGCAAGAAGGGACTGCCGGCAGGCAAGGTCCGGGTTGCCCTGGTCGTGACCGGCTTGACCGCGACCGGCGCGTTGACGCGCGATTTGGACGTACCGGAGAACGGCTCGGTAGAGGCGCGCTTTGCCATGCGCGCCGACCACCCGCAAAAGGCCAGCTTGCGCTTCGAGGTTACCGCCGGCGCCGAGCGCGACGTCGTGACGCAGGCGTTCCCGGTGGCGTTGCCGATGACGCCGGAGGTGGCAGCCATTTATGGCCAAACCACGGCCGCCCAAAGCGAAAAGCTCGGTGAGCTGTCGGCGGCGCGCGACGACGCGGGCGGTTTGTCGGTGGCGCTTTCGTCGACGGCGCTCGTCGGCCTCGACCAGACCGCGCTCGATCTCATCGATTATCCGTACAACTGTACCGAGCAGCTTGCGAGCCGCATCTTACCGCTGGTGGCGCTCGGCGAGCTCGGGCGTGCGTTGGGCTTCGCGCTGCCGGCCGATGCTCGCAAACGCGCCGAAGCGGCCGTGGCCGAGGTGTTGGCGCGGCAGCAGGGCGACGGCGGCTTTGCGATGTGGCCGGAGTCTGCAGACTCGTCACCCTGGGTTTCGCCGTACGCCGCGCTCGCGCTATCTCGAGCGGCGCGCGCCGGCGTCAGGGTGCCCAAGCCGGCCATCGAGCGCGCGCGTGACTACCTGCGCGGCCTGAGCCAGGCGTCGTTCTCGCAGCCGTGGCAACTGCCGACGGCCGCGCTTTCGCTCGACGTGCTCGGCGAGCTGGGGTTTCCGGATGCGGGCGGCATCAATCGCCTGTTTTTGCGCCAAAAAGAGCTGCCGTTGTTCGGTAAGGCGTTGCTGCTGCACGCCGCGGTGGGGGCCAAGCTGGCCTCCGACGTGCCGAGCGAGCTCACTCGGCAGCTGGAGGCGTCGCTGCACGTCAACGGTGACCGAGCGCTGGTGGCGGACGATGGCGGTGGCAACTACGACTCGTTGTTCGACTCGGAGACGCGCACGCAAGCCATGGTGCTGCGAGCGTTGGCGGCGCGCGGTAAGCACCCGCTGCTGAGCGAGCTTGCTCGTGGTCTGATCGGCTCGCGCAAGCAGGGAAAGTTCCGCACGACGCAAGAGGGCGCGTGGGCGTTGTTGGCGCTCGACGACTACCGGCGTGTGGCCGAGCCGGAGGCGCCGCATTTCGAGGCCACGCTGTCGCTGGCGGGACGAACCCTGGGCACGGCGAGCTTCGCGGAGGCGCGTCCCCAATCGCAGCGCTTCGAGCTGCCGCTGGCGGCGCTGCTGAAGAGCGGCAACGAGCCTTTGGTGTTCGAAAAGCGCGGGTCGGGCAAGCTGTTCTACGAAGCGCGGCTGCGCTACGTGCGCAAAGAGCTGCCCAAAGCTCCGCTCGATGTCGGTTTTTTCGTGGAAAAAAGCCTGCACGGCGTGAACGCGGCCGCGTTGAGCAACGGCGGTCCGGGGGCGCCGGCGGGGGTCGCGCGCGAGGTCGGTGCCGGCGATCTGGTGCTGGTCGACCTGACGGTAGTCACGCCGGCCGCCCGCGAATACGTCGTGTTGGACGACCCGTTGCCGGCTGGCCTCGAAGCCATCGATCCGAAGCTGTTCACCACCGCCGATTGGTTGAAGAGCTCGGGCTTTGGCGACGACACCGGCTGCGAAGGTTGCGCCCGCGAAGGGGCAGAGGACGACGCTTCCGGTTTCCGCGCACCGGTCGACCGCAGCGAGGTGCGTGACGATCGCGTGCTGTTCTTCGTCGATCGGTTGCCGGCGGGGCTTTGGCACTACCGGTACTTGGCGCGCGCGACCACGCTCGGCCACTTCGTGTTGCCGCCCACGCGCGTCGAAGAGATGTACGAGCCGGAGGTGTTCGGACGGAGCGGGGCCACGGCGGTGACGGTTCGGTGAGGCACGCGCGTCGGGCTTGGGCTTGGGCGAGCCAACGTCGTTGGGGGCGCTGGAGCTTGCTGGTTTTGGCGGTGTTGACGCTGCCGTGGCTGGCGTTGGCGTTGGGGGCCTGCTTTCTCTCTCTGCCGGCGCCGCTGGCCGCGGCCGAGGCGCGCACGACGGTTTTGGTTCTGGACCGCGACGGGCGGCTTTTGCGCGAGGTCTCGGCGGGCAGCGGCGCCGCCGAGGCGCCCGTGTCGTTGGCGCAGCTGTCGCCCTGGGTCGTGCCGGCGCTGCTGGCCGCCGAAGACGCGCGCTTCTACCGCCACCCCGGCGTTGACCCGCTGGCGGTGACGCGCGCGTTCGGCCAGCTGGTGTTGTCGCGGCGTGTGGTCAGCGGCGCCAGCACGCTCACGCAGCAACTGGCGCGCACGCTGCAGCCGGTGCCGCGCAGCGCGCGCGGCAAGCTGTACGAGATGGCGCTGGCCTTGCGCATCGAAGCCTCGCTGCCCAAAAGCCGAATTTTGGAGGAATACCTCAGCCGCGTCGAGTTCGGCCCCAACCTTTTCGGCATCGACGCCGCCAGTCGGCACTACTTCGGTAAACCCGCTTCGGCGCTGGACTTGGCCGAAGCCGCCGCGCTGGTGTCGATTCCGCGTGGACCGTCGCTGTACGATCCGCGGCGGCGGCCGCGGTTGCTCGAGCGCCGGCGTCTGCGCGTGCTGGGACGCATGGCAGAGCTGGGGCTGGTGACGCCGGTCGAGCTTTCGCGGGCGGAGCTGACGCCGCTGCGCGTGAACGCGGCCGCGACGGGCGCGGCGGGCGCCGAGCACCTCACTTTTTCATTGGCGCGGCGGTACGCGTCGCAGGCCGGCGAGCGTACGCGCAGCCTGCGCACGAGCTTGAGCGCCGAGCTGCAGAGTGAGGCGGAGCGGATAGCGAGGGCGGCCTTGCCGAGCCTGACCGCGCACGACGGCGACGCGATCTCGCTCTTGGTGCTCGACAACGAGACCAGCGACGTCTTGGCGTACGTCGGTTCGCCCTCGTACTTCGACGAAAAGCGGCAGGGCGCCAACGATGGCGTCATGGCCCAGCGCCAACCCGGCTCGACGCTGAAGCCGTTTTTGTACGCGGCCGCGATGGAAGACTTGGGCTACGGCCCGGCCACCCTGTTGCCGGATTTGCCGCGCGACTTCGTGGTGGCCGGGGGCAGCTTTGCGCCGCGCAACTACGACCAGCATTTTCGCGGTCCGGTGCTGTTGCGGCAAGCGCTGGGTAGCTCGCTCAACCTGCCCGCGCTGGAAGTGACGTCGCGGCTCGGGCCACCGCGCTTGCTGCAAATGCTGCGACGCTTCGGCTTCGCGTCGCTCGACCGAGATGCCGAGCACTACGGGGTTGGGCTCGCGCTCGGCGACGGCGAGGTAACGCTGCTCGAGCTGGCCAGCGCATACGCGGCGTTGGCGCGGGGCGGCGAGCTGTTGGCGCCGCGCTTGGTGCTGGCGCGGACGGGTGCGCGCGGTGAGCCCGTGCGAGTGGCGGACGAGCCGGTTCGGCTCGTGTTACGCCCGGAGTTGGCGGCGCTGGTGAGCGACATGCTGTCCGACGACGCGGCCCGCTCTGCGGGATTTGGCCGCGATTCGGTGCTGAACCTGCCGTTCCCGGTGGCGGCCAAGACCGGCACCTCCAAGGGCTTTCGCGACAATTGGGCCGTGGGCTACACCCACGAGGTCACGGTCGCGGTGTGGGTCGGAAATTTCGATGGCTCGCCGCTGCGCGACGCCAGTGGCATCACCGCGGCGGGACCGGCATTTCACGAGCTGATGCTGGCGGCCATGCGCGGCCGCACGCCCGCGCCCCTGTTCGATGCGGCGCTGTTGTCCGAGGTGACGGTGTGCACGCTGAGCGGTAAGCGCCCGGGGGCGGCTTGTCCGCATCGGCGTTTGGAGCGCTTCGCGCGGGGCCACGAGCCCGACGGAAGCTGCGACATCCACGTGCTTGCACACGTTGACGCGCAGGGACGCGAAAGCGCCGCGCGCTGCGGCACCACGACACGCGTGCTCGAGCGCTATCCGGCCGAGTTTCGCGCCTGGGCCGAGCAGGCGGGGCGACCGCTATCGGGGGCAAACGTTTCGCCCTTCTGCCCCCCGGACGCGGGCACGGCCGCCGCGCCGCAAATCACGTTCCCCCACGACTCGCAGAGCTTCGCGCTGGATCCGGACGGTCCGCACCGCCAAGAAATCGTCGTCACCGCAACCGCCAGCTCACGCACCGTGCGCTTCATCATCGACGGCCAAAAAACCGCGGAAATGGCCGCTCCCTTTCGCCTTCCATGGCGCCTCTCACCGGGTACCCACCGCGTCGAGATCGAAGCCGCCGGCGCTCGCAGCTCCGCCGTTACCTTTCGAGTCACGGCGCCGTAGCCCGCTGGGCTGCCAAACTGCAGGCTGAGCGCAGAATCTGCCGTAACGAGGCGGCGAATCTGCCCCCTTTTGACGTTCGAAAAGTGACTTCGGTCCGAAGTCACCTTCGTTTTCAGAAGGCGCCGCGGCGGAGGTGGCCGAGCGTGGCGCGCAGCGCGCAAAACGCCAATCATCTCGCTCCCCGCCGTCTCGCCGTCCCGCCTTCCTGTTCATTGTTGCTCGTTCGGCTCGGCCTGGCGACGCAACGAAAGCTTCTGCAAGCGAGCTGCAACTGGGCAGCCCCAAGCTGGGGGGAATCGTTAGGAGCTGCGGGGGGCCGCCCAAACTAGCGGGCGATGCCGAGGCGGGCGCGGGCTTCGGCGTAAGCTTCGGAGACGCTGAAGACGGCCAAGTCGCGCGCTTCGGGGTTGCGGATCACCCATTTGACGCGTTCGGGGCCGGCGGGGGGGCCTGCGAGCTGACCGGCGGCGAGGGCCAAGCCGCGCAGGGCCGCGTTGGGCGAGCCGACCGCGAGCAAGCCCGTGCGATTACCCCACTGGTGGATGGCGGTGCCGAGCTGGCTGACGCGATTGCCGAGGCTGCCGATGACCTCCAGCGCCAACACCGGTACGTCGTCGTCGAGGCGGCTGCGCATGGCTTGGCGTAGCTTGGCTTGGGCGTCGGCCAGCTTTTTGGCGTCCACGCCTTGCGGCGTCCAATTCGAGGCGAACAGCGACAAGAAGGCGCTGACCACCGCCGGCTGCTCGATCGGCGGCGTACGCGAAAGGGCCGCGGCGCGCCCCTGCAAGATTTTCAGGCTGCGCATCAACAAGAAGAAGCGCGCGGCGTCGTCGGCGTGATCGAGCAGGGTCTGGCCGAACACGATCACGGGCGGATTGGCGCTCACCGGCATGCACACCGGGCCGAGCGCGGGCGAAGCGAACACGTCGAGCCCGCGGATTCCGAACGATTGAGCGACGTTCTGCACGAACGCGACGAACGGCTGCGAAGCCATCGGCAGCGGCGCCGCTTTCATCGCGCGCAGATCGACGGAGAAAGCCGCGTCGAGCACGTCGCCCGCTTTTCGGAGCAACGCGCGCAGCGCAGGCGTGACCAAGTCGGGTGCCAGTTGGTCGTCGAGCCTGGCATCGCCGGCGGCTTGCCCGGTGGCGGTGACGGGGAGCTCTTCGCCCGACAGCGACATCAAGGTAGCGGTCGACAGCGACGCGGCGTCGTGGGCGCCGCGCAGCTCCGCCACCGACGCCAGCATCTCGAACAAAGCCGGGTCGAAGCGTCCGGTCGCGAGCGCACGGCGCGCGTCGGTCGCGGCGCGGTCCAACAGCACCGTGGCCGCGCGCTGCTCGTTGGCGCGCTGATGCATCTCGACCAACGCGCGTAACACGGTGTGGTCGAGCGGGGCCTCTTTGCGGGCCTTGTCCAGGATGGCTTCGGCCTTTTTGCGATCGCCGCCGAGCTGCTCGACGACCAAGGCCAGGCCCAGCGTGCGCTCGCGCTTGGCTTCGGCGGTCGTGGCGCGGCCCAAGAACTCGGTCTGGAGCTCGATGGCTTTTTCGGGCAAACCGCGGCGCCCGAGCACCTGCGCCAAGCGCGAGACGCTGTCCGTATCGTCGGGCTCGCGTTTCAGCACCTCGCGATAGGCCAGCTCCGCGCGCTCGGGGTTGGGCAGCGAGACGTCGTACAGCTCGCCCAAACGGCGATAAATCTGCGCTTGGCGCGCCACCTCGGGCACGTGTCGGACGAGGCGAATGTACGCCTGCTCGGCCGCGCTCCAGTCGCCTTCTTCAGTGCACAGCTCGGCGAAGGTAGACAACGCTTCCACGTGATCGGGGTTGGCGTCGAGGGCGGCCGCCAGCGCTGCTTTGGCCTGGGCGCGCTCGCCGACGTCGGCCAGCGCGCGGCCGCGCGTGACCTCGAGCGCGACGCGCTCTTCGGGATCGGTCGTGTGCGAGAGCCGACGCTCCAACAGGCTAGCGAGCTTCTCGCGCTCGCCGCCGGAGACGTAGAGAGCTTGCAGTCGCACGACCGCGTCTTCGTTCGTGATGTCGAGGGCGACGGCGCTTTCGAGCGCGTTGCGCCCGTGCTCGCTGTCGTTGCCTTTGTCGAGCCAGAGCACGCCGGCCTGGTGCCAGGCGCTGACCTTGTGCGCGTCGATCAAGCTAGCTTCGGCCAACGCCTCGAGCGCCTTGGCGGACGCGCGGAAATCGCCGCGGGCTTCCAGCACTTCGGCCAGCGTCGTGAGCACCACTTGGTGGTCCGGCACGAGGCCCAGCGCGCGCTCCAACAGCAGCTGGGCCTGGTCGAGATCGCCGGTCCGGCTCGCGGCTTCGGCCGCGCGCAAGAGCAGCGTGGCCTTGTCGGCGGGCCGCTCGACCCGCTCTTGCAGCTTCATCGAGACGGCCAGGGTGGTCGCGGAGTCGTCGGCGGCGCGGGCCTGGGCTTCCAGCATGCGTAGCGCCCAGAGCCGGGGTGGATTCTGGGCCAGGGCGCCCGTCACCAGCTCCTTCACGCTCGTCCAGGCGCCGGTGCGGATGCGGATGCGAGCCGCTAGCCGGGCATGAGCGTCGGCTTCGCTGCCGGTGGTGAGGCTGGCCAGGCGCGCTGCAATCGGCTCCAGCTCGTCCAAGCGATTGGAGCCAATGTAGTGGTGCTCGACGCGGCGCAAGGCGGGCAGATGATTGGGCGCGCGCTCCAAGATGGCGCTGTGCCACAAAAGCGCGCTCGAATTGTCGCCGCGCGCCTGGTCGAGCTTACTCAGTCGCTCGTACAGCTCGCACAGCTCGGCCGTGTCTTCGGTTGTGCGCGCTTGCGCCAATAGCGCTTCGGACAGGCGCGCGGCGGCGGGCGTACCCAACGCGCACTCGTCGGCCAATACCTGTAGGAGCTCACCAGCGCCCAATTGCACCGCCGCCTGTGCGTTGCGGCCGGTGGCTTCGGTGTTGCCGGCGCGCCGCTGCTCGAGCGCCGCTTGGGCGAAGAGCTCGCGCCGGGTTTCGTCGTTGGCGCTCTCGGCGACTTGCTCGCGCCAGATGGCCCGGTCTTCGTCGCTGCTGCCGGCGATGCGCTCGTGCAGCTCGCGCAGCGCCACGTCCGAGGGACGCGCGGCGATGGCGTCGCTCAGCAGGCTGGCCGCTAGCGCCGCGTCGGTTTCGGCGACCAACAAAGCTTCGCGCACCAAGTCGAGCGCGGTCTCGACGATGTCTTCGCTTTCGGCCCGGCGCGCCCGTAGCCAACCCAGCAAGCGTTCCGAGTCGCCGCGCGCGCGCGCTTGCTGCTCGCCCAGGCGGTGGATCAACGACAGCGAGGGCAGGGCCTCGGCGGCTTTGCGCAGCAGCTCGTCGTAGCGCTCGGCGTCCTCGGGCCCGAGTCGCAGCGCCGCCTCCAGCAGGTACAAGGCGGCCTTGATCGGCTCGCCGGCAGCCTCGGCGGCGCCGCTCAGCAGGCGCACCGTCGCGTCGCGCTCGGCGCCGTGCAAAAGCGCGCGCAGCGGGAGCGGCGCGCTCGGATCGGCTTGATTGGCCGCGGCGTAGCGCTCGCTGGCGGCGCCGCTTTCACCCGAGAGCTCTTCGACGAGCGCGCTGGCCAGGCTCTCGTCACGAGTCTTGCTGCCGTCGCCGTCAGCCAGCGTCGCGATCGCGCGTAGCAAAGACGGCGCCTGTTTGTCGGTCGTGGCGAAGCGCAGCTGCAGGGCGGGCCCGAGCGCGCTCTCGGGGTTGGCCTCGGCGAAGCGCTGGGCGGGCGCGCGCAGGAACGCCAACGCCGCGGGCGCTTGCGTGTCGCGGGGGGGGGAGAGCGAAAGGCCGAGCACCTGCGCCGAACGAGCGGCCTCGCTGCCGGCCAAGAGCTCGCCGGTCTGCTCGCTGGCGAGCACGCCATGGATGGCGGCGCCGAGCGGGCGTTGGGCTTCGTGGTTGCCGAGCTCGAGCGCGAGCGCGCCCAGCGTCTCCAACCCTTCGCCGCTCAACGCGCCGAGCACGGCGCGGTCGAGCGCGCGGAAGGCTTCGGTTTCGCCTTCGCAGGCGGCTTGGATGCCGTCTTTGGAGCCCTGTTCGAGCGCGCGCGCCGAGAGCGTGCGTCGGGCCAAGCCGTCGGCGTCACCGCCGAGCAGCCGTTCCAGCCAACCGATGGCGTCGGGTCGCGTCTTGGCCTCGTGGGCGGCCAGCGACGCGGCCAGCCACAGCGCGGCCGGCCCGACGCCGTCGATCTCGGCCAGGCGCGCGACCAAGACGGCGGTGGCGCCGCGGTCACCGACCGCGAACGCCTTGCGTGCCTGCTCGAGGGCCAGGCTCGGGCTCACGGTCGTGCCGGGGGCGCCCGCGGGGCCGGGCGCGCCGCGCAGCCGTGAGCTTTCGTCGGTGGCCTGCATGAGCTCCGCCAACGCGACCGACTCGGGCCAACGCATGCGCGCCGGCCCCGTGCCTTTGGCCAACAGCTCGATGAGCTTGGCGACGTGGGCGCGCGGGTCGTCGACGTTGGCGCGCAAGGCCAGCTCGAGCTTCTTCTTGCCGGTAGCGTCGTCCTTCAGCGCCAAGCGATGCACTTCGGCGTTCAGGTAGGCGGCGTGCACGCGCGCTTCGGGCGTCGGGGCGCCGCGCGTTTCGAGATCGAGCGCGGTGGCGACCGCTTTCCAGTCTTGTTCGGCGGCGGCGAGGGCGCGCAGCTGCCGGCCCACCAGCGGCAGGGAGCGGGCCATCGAGCTGGCTTCGGTCGCGACCTCGCGGGCGCGCGGTATGTCGCCGATCAGCGCCCAAATCTCGCTGGCTACGAGCAGCGAACGGGCCTTGGTGACCGGATCGGTCGCGCTGTGCGCTTCGGCTTCCAGCCACTCGGCGCGCTCGCTCCAGCGGTCGGAATCGAGCGCCAGGTGCGCGGCCGCGGGGCGCTCATCGGGCCACATCGACGGCGACGAGCGCGGATCGGGCGGGGGAGGCGTGTGCGAAAGCGGAGCGCGCGGCGGATCGCTCGGCATCAGCTCGCCGAGGTCGGCGGCGGCGAGCGCCTCCAGCTCGGCTTCGCTCAGCTCGGCCTCGCTCAGCTCGGCGGAGCCGGCCTCGTTCAGGCGCGCTTCCATCGAAGCGTCCAGGAGCTCTTCGATGTCGCTCGGAGCTTCCTCGAACGCGTAGTCGCTGAGTCGGTTGATGGCGGTGGGCGCGTTGGACGAGGGCAGGCTGCGGATGTCGTCGTCGAGCTCGAGCTCTTCGAGCGGCTGCGCGCTGGTCTGGATGTGTGCTTCTTGCTCGGCGGCGGGCGGGCGCTTCGTCTTGGCGCTCGGCGGAGACTCTTGGGCCGCGCGCTCGAGCAAGCCGTCGATGTCGTGCAGCGTCGGCATGCTCTGCACGCGCGTGACCTCGTCGTCTTCGCCGAAGGTCGGGAGCTCGCGCGCGGGCGGGGCCGGCGTCGCGAACGGCTTGGGGGTGGGGGCGCGCGAGGCGCCGGGGCGCGGAACCGACGATGCGCCACCTGGTCGAGGAATACCGGCGGGCCGCGGCGGCGAAAAGGCCGGCGGCGGAGGCAGCACGGGAATGACGGGCGCGCCTGCTGGCGCTGGCGGCGGCCGGACCTCGGCGCCGCGCTTGTCGGCGGGCTTTTGGCCGACACCCACCTTGCCGGCCAAAGCCTGCAGATCGAGGCCGACCACGGAGTCGACGTTGCCGACCCAGGTCGGCTCGTCATCGGGAAACTCACGCGACGCCGGCGCGTGCAAGATGCGACCTTCGGAGGGCGGGGGCGGCTCACTGCGCGGCGCGGGTGTGCTGGCGACGGGCGGGCGCGTGCCCTTCTGCGGCGGCGCCGCCGGCGCGTCGTCCGACAATAGCGAGTCGAGCAACGCGTCGGCTTCGAAATCCAAATCCGTACCCAGCTCTTTGCCGATGCTGCCCGCGCTGCCGCTGCGACCCGCGCCGCGGTTGCGCTTCTCGCCGTCGTCCGTCCCGCTCATCGCACTCCCATTCCGAGCTGCTCGCGCAGATCCAGGTAGGTGGGGGACAGCACGAAAGCCAGCAGGCGTTCGGCGCGCGCGCGCTCTTCGCGTCCGTCACCGACCGGCGCCCGCGTTCGCCCGCCGAGCACCCACGACACGTCACCGGCGGCGATGGCAGCCATGCGATCCAAGCTCGACGTCGCTGCGCTGACCCAACCCAACAGATCGGGCGCTTCGTCGGCGACCGCGCGCGCCAGCCCGGGCAAGATTTTGCGCAGCTGGCGGGAACCCCAACCGGAGGCTTCCTTCGTCAAAAGGCGCTGAAATTCGCCGAGCATCGCGAAGCTGGGGGCGTTCAGCTCGACGTCGCCCAGCCGGCAGGCAGCCACGATCAGCGCCGCCACGTCGTCGGACTCGCGGTGACCGAGCACGGTGGTGCCGCGGCGCAGGGCGTACAGCTCGCGCGCCAGCGCCTGGCGGTGAATCGGCGACAACGGCGCGGTCACGCTCGCGCCGATGACGATGGCCGGCGTCTCGAACGCGAGCGCTCGCACCGCGCCCGGGTCGCTGCCGCCGACGTACAGCTCGAACTCGCCGATGCCGAGCGCCCCGGCCCACGCCGCCACCTCGTTGCGGATCGGTAAGCCCGCGCGCGGCTCGACGCGCTCTTTTTTCGTGACCCCGAACGCTTGCAAGCTCGGGCCGAGGGCTTGGGTAATGGTGGTGGCCATCACGCGCATCAGCTCGGTGATGGCGCCGCGATCATCCGGATCGGCGAGGTTGGGCAGCGACGCGTCGTCGATGGCGATCTTGGGCACGTTGGCGACGCGTCGGTCGAGCGCGACGAGCTCCCGGTCGACCTCGGTCGAGCCTTTGCCGATGGCCGAGAGCGCCCCCAAAGCAGCCTGACGCTGCGGCATGTTACCCAAAAACTGCGCCACTTTGGCCAGCCACGCCACGCGCTCGGCGTCGAGCGGGTCGTCGGTCAAGCGCTGGACCAGCGTGGCTTGGGCGCGCGCCAAAAGCGGGCGAGCCTTGTGCTCGGGGATGGCGCCGCTCAGCGCAAGCTCGATGGCTTCGCCGTCGTCGGGGGCTTCGGCCAGCAGCTTTTCGACCGACGCGAGCGCGGACGCGGGGCGCTTGAGCTTGTCGCGATAGATCGCCAGCGCCAGCCGCGCGGCTTGCATGCGACCCTCACGGCTATCGCGCTCGTTCATCAGCAGCTCGAGCGCTTGCACGGCTTGTTCGAAGGCGCCGGCTTTGGTGGCGACCTTGGCGAGGCGCTCGCGCACCGGCAACGTGGAGAGCTTGGCGGCGTGCAGCGCCGTCAGCACCGAGAGCGCCCGCGACGGATCTTGCAGCTTGTTCTCGAAGAGATCGACGGCGGCGACGCCGCTCATCAGCCGTTGCTGTGTGGGGGCCTGCGGATGCGCGGCGAGCTCGGCGAGGTGACTGGCGGCTTCTTCGAAGCGACCGATGGTGATGAAAATCTCGCCCGACAGCGCCAACGCGCCGACGTGATCGGGCTCCAGCATGCGCACGTTCTCGAGCGCGGTGAGCGCGCCTTCGCGGTCACCCTTGCCGCGCAACACGCGCGCGCGCTCCCAGAACAGCTTGGCGATTTCGTCGGGGTCTTCGGCCACGGCCAGCCGCCGTGAGATCAGATCCAGCAAACGATCGTCGTCTTTACGCTGGCGCACGATGCGGAACAGGCGATCGAAGGCTGGTCCTTGCTTGATGTCGCGCTCCACCGCGCGCGACAACGCGAACTCACCGCGTGACGGATCGCTCAGCTCATCGAGCAGAATATTGGCGGCCTGCGCCCAAAATCGGCCCCCCACGCCCGAGTCGCTCACGGCGTCGCCAAGCGCGGCGCAAGCTTCGGCCAAGGTGCCGCGATCGCCGGCGGCGTCGGCGGCGGCCCGCAGGCCCTCCCAGGCCGCGACGTCTTCGGGATGGGCGTCGACGACGCGCCGGAACGAGTCGAGGGCTTGGGCGACGTCGCCGTACGCAAGCTGATTCATGCCCGCCAGCGCGGTCGCGAGCGGCGTGCTCTCGGGGCCGAGCAGCTCACCGACGTCGAGCAGGGCGGCCGCGCGCCGACGCGGATCACAGCCTGGGCCCGCGAGCTCCAAGTTCGCCAGCCGCACCGCGGGGTCTTGCGACTCTGCGGGCGGATCGAGCTCCATGCCGGCGAGCCAGCTGACCAGGTCCGAGCCGGCGGCGAGGGCCGCCGCGCTCGGACCCGAGACGCGACCGGCCAAGGTGCGCCGGGCCTGCACTTCGGCGCTCAGGTCGTCGGCGGCGGAGGCGGCCGCCAGCCACTCCAGCGCTGCCGCCGGCGAGCCGTCCGCGGCGGCCCAATTGGCGGCCGCTTCCAGGAGCTCGGTGCTGCCGAGCGCCCCATCGTGGCTCAAGGCCAGCACGAACAGGGCCGCGCCGCAGGCGGCAGCGGCGGCGGTGCTGCGCTTGGATAGCTCCTTCAATGCCTCGGTACGTCGTTCGCGATCGCGTCCGGCGCTGCCCCACAGCGCGCGTCCGAGCGACAGGGCCGTCGCGACCTCGTCCGGCGTGCCTTCGTCGGGCACGGTTTCGAGGGCATCGGCGGCGGCGGCCGCGTTGCCGTCTCGCCCCGATTCGAGCCCAAAGCGCTCGAGGGCGGCGACCGCGCGCTCTTGCGCTTCGGCCGAGTTGAGCACCTGGCGGCGCGCTTCCAGATCATCGGGCTCGGTCGCGCGCCGAGCGAGGCGCGTCATCAGCTCGGCAGCGGCGGCCGAGCGCTCTTCCGCTTGCTCGAAGCTGCGTAGGGCGGTCTTGCGGTCGCCACTGCGGAAGCGCAACAGCCCCGCTTCGAGCCAGAGCGCGGCGCTGAGATCGTTATCGGCGTCGCCGAGCGCGGTGGCGGTGGCTTCGAGCACCTGGCACGCGCCGGGCACGTCGCCGGCTTCGCGGCGTTGTTTGCACAGCGCGCGCGCGACCACCAAGTCGGCGACCTCGTCGGCATGCAAGGCCGCCAGTCGCTCGGCGTAAGCCGCTTGGTCGCCGGCGGCGCCGGCCAGCACGGCGGCGACGGTGCGCAGCGCGCGCGCCCGGGCTTCGCTCTGCGGCTGAACCACCTCGCTCAGATGGGTAAGGTCGGTGACGCTGCTCAACAGCTCGGTCTTGTCGTCGCCGGCTTCGCCTCTGGCGATCAGCGGAGCCACGCAAGTGATGAGCACGTTACCCAGCCACGCGTTGTCGGGCAGCTTCGCGATGCTTTGAAAGGCGGCCAGCGCCCCGGTGCGATCGCCACGCAAAGCTCGCGCGCGCCCCAGCTCCAGCCAAAGACCAGCGGGCTCGCCTTCGCTCGCGCCCTGCGCCATCAGGCGCCGCGTCGCCTCTTCGTACCAGGCGGTATCGCCAGTCAAGATGGCCAAAAGGCGCGCCAGGCGCCCGACCAGCGCGGGCGGGGCGCCGGACAGCCCCGCTTGCGACAGCGCCAACTTGGCCCCTTGGGCGTCCCCCGCACCCCGCGCGAACACCTCCGCGCTCATCAGGTAGTGCTGCGCCTTGGCGTCGTCGGAGGGCAGGTGCTCGGCGGTGCCTTCGAGCGCTGCCGCCAGCGCTTGCGGATCCGCCCCGCTGCCCAAGATGTCGAGGTACAGCGCGCGCGCCGGAATACTGGACGGATCGGCGGCCAGCGCCTGCTCGATGGCCGAGCGCGCGCCGGCCGGGTCTCCGACGGCCGCCGCGGCCTCGGCGATGCGCAGCTGCAGCGCCGCCGCCAGGTCACCCTTCACGCCGCGCTCGAGCTCGCCCCGCGACAGGCGCGCGGCGGTGGCCGTATCGCCCGCGACCTCGGCCAGGTGCAACCGCGCCCGCACCACGACCGGCTCGTTCGGCAAGAGCTCGAGCGCTTGGTCCAGCATGGCCGTCGCCCCCGCCAGGTCACCCCGGGCGCGCTTGCGATCGGCGGCCAAGAGCCAAGCGTAGGCGGCTTGTGCGCGCGACCGCTTGTAGCGAGGCACACCGACGAAGTCCGCCGCTTCCGGGCCCGAGAGCGACAGGGCGATGGCGTCGGCCAACGCTTCGAGCGCGCGCTCTTCGACGTCGGGGACGCTGTTGGCTTTGGCGAATTGGGCCAAGGCCTCCAGGGCCTCGAACGTGGCGCCGGCACCGAGCCCGACCGCTTCTTCGAGCGCTTGCCGGGCCGAGACACTTTCGCCGCCGGCCGAACGCAGCTCGCCCAGGTCGATGAGCAGCAGCTGTTTCCAAAGCGGATCTTGCGCCAGCCGCGCGCGGGCGGCGAGGGCGCGGTCGCGCAGCTCCGCGTCGGAGGTCTTGCCGGCGGACAGCTCGAGCGCCAACCACAGCGCGGCGTCGTCCGCCGACTCGTCGGCGGCGTTCTCCAGCAGCATGCGGGCGGTGCCGTCAGCGCCCTCGTGATCGCTGGCAAACGAGGCCTGGTCGAGCAGGGCGCGCGCGCGATCTTCCGGCGTTTCGGCGACGCGGACCAGCCGCTCCAACAGCTTGCCCAAATTCTTGTACGACTGTCGCCGCTCGATGATGGCGATCAGCCGTTCGAGAGGCTCGCGGAAGTCCGGGTCGGCGTTGACCGCGCCCAGCTGGTCGCGCGCGCTGCCGGCTTCATCGCCCAGCGCCTCGGACAGCACGCCCAGCTCGTGCAGCAGGATGGCGCGGGTCGCGTTCGACTCGGAGGCGTCGTGCTCTGCGCGCAGGCGCTGAATGACCGACGTCACCAGCGCCAAGTCCGACGGCGCGGCCTGCGCCTGAGGAGGCTTGCTCGTGCTCACCATGAATCCCGGGGGATCCTCGGGACTTTAGTCCCGCGAGCGCGAGCGTGTCACTCGTTACGACGCACGACCCAATAACCTTTGGGTGTATCGACCGGCTCGGGGTGCACTTTCCCCTTCTCGAGGCTGAAGAGGACGTACTCGATGGGGGGCTCGATCACGCCGCGGGGCAAGCGGCCGGCGTCGGTCGTCGAGCCTTTGTCGCCCTTCGCGACTGCGGCGGCGAAGTCCTTCTGCGCCAGCTCGATCGTCTCGGTGGCCTTTTTCTTCGCTTCCTCCTTCGTGCGAGCGTCACTCGGTGCGTTCTGCGCGCCTCGATAAGCGAAGATGACGGCCCCGAAGCCGACGCGTGCCGGAGCGCTGGCCGGCAGCTCGGGCACCTTCCCGCCGTCTGGAAAATTCTCGAAGCCTTCAGTAACCAACGGCTCGCCCGGGGCGACACCGCCGTCCGCGTCAGCGGGGCTGGCGCCCGGCGCCGCGCTGCTGCTGGGTGCCGCGCTTGCGGCCCTTGCCGTCGACGCGCTCGATTTGGCGGCCGGTGTAGGTTCGGGCTCGCGTTTTGGGCGTAAGCCGAGCACGGCAACCGTCGCGAGGACCCCGACGAAGAGCAGACCGACAGTGACGCTGGTGGTGCGCTGCATGGTTTCTGGGCCGCCGTTAGCACGGAAGGACGCCTACGAGAGCGACAAACGGTTAAAACCGCCCGCCGCCGGTCCGGGGCGCGCCAACGCCGATCGGCGTTCGAGGCGGTTTCGTTTTGGCCGGAGGTGCTGCTAGAACACGCACTCAGGGTACATGTTCAAAGTCGAGTGCCCGGGCTGCAAAGCTCCCTATCAGGTGGACGAGCGCCGGATCCCGTCGAGCGGGCTCAAAATGCGCTGCCCAAAGTGCGGTACGTCGTTCAAGGTCGATCCGCCCGGTGACGCGCGCCGCACTGGCCCCAGCCCCGTGCTGGGCGGCGTTCTTGGCGTCGGTGAATCGGCGCCTCCGCCCGCGTTCGCTCCGCCTGATCCGATGAAGGGGACCATGCTCGGGGTCGCGCCGCAGCGCTCGGCCGCGATGAAGGGAACGATGCTCGGTGTGGCGCCCGCCGCTGCATCCGCGTTGCCCGCGGTCGCGCGTCCTCCCGCCGCGGCGCCTCCCGTAGCGGCGCCTCCCGCCGCGGCGCCTCCCGTAGCCGCGCCTCCCACCGCGGCGCTTCCCGTAGCGGCGCCTCCCGCCGCGGCGTTACCAGCCGTAGCACCCGCGCGTCCCCCCGTGCCCGGCCGACCGCCGGTGCCGCGTCCCGCTGCGGGCACGGCTCCCTCCGCCGACTTGCCGGCGGTAGCCGGGCGACCTGCTCCCGGCGCGATTGATCTGCCCTCTGTCTCTGCAGCCCGCCCCGCCGTTCCGGCCGCGCCCGCCGCCGCGCCGGCGCCCGCGCCCGCGCCCGCCGCCGCGCGTGGCCCCAATCTCGATCTCGACTTGCCCGCGGTCGGTCGTGCCGCGGGTGTGGATTTGCCGTCGCCGCGCACCGCCCCGCTCGGGTCACCGCGCGCAACGGCGCCGCTCGCTTCGCCCGGCTACCCCAGCGCATCCAATCCCACCGGCATCGAGCTCGATCTGCCCGACGTGGGCATGGAAAAGTCGCCGGGCGTGGTCGCGCTGCCTGCCAGCGCGCCGCAGCGCGGAGGCATCGATCTGCCCAGCGTTTCCCGCAGCCAGCCCAACCTGCCGGCGACGCCAGGCCTCGGCTTACCGTCGACCGCTGGCGTTGGCTTGCCTGCGCGGCCCGCCATACCTCGCACGCACAGCTCGGGCGGCTTGGAGCTGCCGTCTCCGCGCTCCAACGTCGAGCTCGCGAGCCCTGGTGGCTTGCTCGACATCGATCTGCCGTTGAGCGCGGGCGAGCTGCCGACGCCGATCGAGCTCGAGCTGCCGTCTCCGAGCGGCGGCAATCTGCCCGCGCTCGGCGGTGATCTTCCCGCGTTGGGCGGCAACCTGCCGATGGCCGGTGGCAACCTACCGGCCCTGGGCGGCTCGCTGCCGTCGCTCGGTGGCTCGCTGCCCGCCGTGGGCGGCAGCTTGCCGTCGCTCGGCGGCTCGCTGCCATCGCTCGGTGGCTCACTGCCCGCGCGCAGCTCGGCGGGCTTGCCCCAGGCGCAGGGCGCACCGCCGGCGACGACCAGCCCCAGCTTGCCGCCCGCGCTCGGTGGCATGTTTGGCGGCAGCGGCGTCTCCAGCCCGGGCATGCCCGCGCAATCCGGCGGCATGCGCGCCCCGTCGCTCGGCCCGAGCGCTCCCAGCGCCCCGCCCGTAGCCTTCTCCGAGATCGAGCTGCCGCCGAGCGAGAGCTTGCCGCCGCCGCAAAGCTTCGGCGGTGGCTTCGGTGAAGTGGATCTGCTCGGCGGCATCCCGAGCGCTCCCGCAAGCTTGCCGCCCAACGACTACGAAGCCGATCCGTTCGGTGAAGCCCCGTTGCCGGGACCGGCTTCGAGCGCCATGTCGGCCCCGCCCGCGCAACGCGCGTTCGCGGCGGCGGAAGCCGCCGCAATCCAGCGCCAAACCGGCGGTGGCGGCACCGATTACGGCGAAGTCAGTCTCGACGGCGGTGGTGGCGGCGGTGGTGAAGTCGCGCTCGACGGCCCCCCCCGCGGCGCACCGGGTCCCGCCGCGACCGCACGTTCCGAAGACGACATGGAGTTCGGCGCGGTGCCGCAAGAAGCGGCCGCCGGCGTCCCCACTCAAGCTCAGCTCGGCGGTCCCCCGACCAAGCTCGCGGCGCAGAAGCCGCGCAAGCGCATCGGGCTGCAGCTACTCGTCGGAGCCTTCGTGCTCGGGTTGGGCGGAGCCGCGCTGGCGCTGGTTCCGGCGGTGGGCCCGTTCGGCGCCTTCTTCGTGATGGATCACCTGAAGGCCGGCGAGTACCACGCGTTGGTCAGCTCGACCGCAAAGAGCGCCAACGCGGCGCTGGCCCAAGACACATATCCAGACGCCGCGCGCGCCGCGCAAATCGTAGCCAACGCGCAGCTCAACGCCCGCCGCGCCAAGGGGCTCTCGGCGCTGGCCGCGTACGTCGGCTTCGTCTCCGAGCTGCGCTTCGGCACCGATGCCGCGACGCACGCGCGCGCTTCGGTGCTGGTCGACGAGCTAGCCGAAGAAACCGACGTCGACATGCTCGACCTCGCGCGCGCCGCGCGCGCCGCCGCCGATGGCCAAATCGCCAAGGCTCGGCAGCTGCTCGGCTCCGCCGAATCGAGCGGCAAGACGTTGGAGTCCTCGCTGCTGCGCGCCGAGCTCGAGCTGCGCGCCAAAGACGTCAAGGCGGCGCTGGCAGCTTGGGAAGCCGCCAAGCGTTACGGTGACACGCCCCGCCTGCAGTACGGCTTGGCGCGCGCCAAGCTCGCCGCCGGTGACGAGGCCGGCGCGCGCGCCGACGCCGAAGCGGTGTTGGCCAAGCACCCGCAGCACGTGGGCGCGCGCGTGCTCGTCGCGCGGCTCTCGTCCGGTAGCCGCGAAAATGAAGCGCGCGCGGTGGCCATGCTCGAAGGCGTCATCAAGGACGGCAAGAACGCGAGCGCCGACGAGCTGGTGCAGGCCTACACGTTGCTCGGCAGCGTTCACCTCGGCCGCTCGCGCATCTCGGCGGCCGAAAGCGCCTTCAGCGAAGCGTTGAAGATCAACCCCAAGGCGTCGCGCGCGCTCGTCGGCCTCGGTGATTCTTTGTACCGCGCGGGTCGTTATTCGGAGGCCCAAGCGCGCTTCGAAGCCGGCGCCGCCGCCGATCCGGACGACCTCTTGGCCAAGGTCGGGGTCGCCAAGGCCAAGCTGTCGCTCGAGCGCATCCAAGAAGCGAGCACCCTCCTGAAAAAGCTGCGCGAGGCTCAGCCCACGTCGCCGCTCGTCGGCTACTGGTACGGCCGCGTGCAAGAGGCGCTCGGCGCGCGCGACGAAGCCCAGGCCGCCTACCGTGAGGTGTTGAAAGCGGCCCCCGCCGATCCTGATTCGGCCGACGTTTACATCGCGTCCGCGCTCTTGCTCAATCAGCAAGGTCGGCCCGAAGACGCGCAAAAGACCCTCGACGCCGCCAAAGAGCTGATGCCCAACGTGCCCGGCGTTTGGCGCGCGCTCGGCGACGTGGCTCAGGCCCAAGGTCGCTACAAGGAGGCGCTCGGCGATTTCCAACACGCCGCCCAGCTCGACCCCGATGATCTGGGAGCGAAATTTCGCATCGGAGGGGCGCTGCGTCGCGACGGCCAATTCGAGGAAGCCATCAAGGCCTTCGACGCCGTGGCCGCCATCGACAAAGAATACCCCGGCCTCGCGCTGGAACGCGGTCTCCTGTACGAGGCCTCGGGCCACTCCGAAGAAGCGCTCAAACAGTACGAAGACGCGCTGGCGAAGGCCCCGACCGATCCCGATTTGATGCTGCGCGTGGGCTGCGGCAAGGTGGCCGCCAACCGCGCCGAACAGGCCGAAGAGCTGTTGAGAAAGGTGCTCAGCCAGCGCCCGACCTCTGCCGAGACCAATCACTGCTTGGGCCGCGCGCTGTTGGTGCAGGGCACGCGCCTGGCCGACGCCTTGCGCACGCTCGAGCGCGCCGTCGAGCTCGATCCGAACCGCGCCGAGTACCACCTGTACGTGGGTTGGGCCGCCAACGAAGCCGGCAACGTGCCCAAGGCCGAAAAAGCGTTGGCCGAGGCGCTGCGACTCGATCAAGGCTTGGCCGACGCCTACTGGCAACGCGGCGTGCTGCGCCAACGCCAGGGCGCCGTGCGCGACGCCATCGCCGACTTGACCAAAGCGCTCGCCCTGCGACCCAGCCGCAACGAAGCGCACGCCTCGCTGGCCGACGCCTTCTACGATCTCGGTCGTGAGCAAGAGGCGCTCAAAGAATGGCAGCTCGCCATCCAGGCCCAGCCCGATAACCCGACCTGGCGCTTCCGCTACGGCAAGCTCTTGAGCGCGAATCACCAAACCGAGGGGGCGATCGAGCAGCTGACCAAAGCGCTCGCGCTCATCGACACGGTCGAGCCCCCGCCGCGCTGGCGCTGGGAGGCGCATCACACGCTCGCCCGCGCCCTCGGCTCCAACCCCGAAGCCGCCAAACACTGGGAACAATTCCTCCGCCTCGGCCCCCGCGACTCGCCCTACCGAGCCGAAGCCAAAGCCTTCCTAGAGAAAGCCGGCCACCCCTGGACCGGTGACTAAGGGCCCGTGACTGGCTAAGTCGGTCGAAGATCGTGGTCGAGGCGCCCGGATGGCGAGGCGCGACGAAGGCGCATACTGCCGTATGTAACTGAGGAGCAACGAAGCCAGGCGGGAGGCACCGGCCGCGAGACAGGGTGGAGGGGAGGACGGGAGGTCGAGACAGAGGCGAGAGCTTGGGGGTTCGCCCTGCCGCCTGCCTGCGTGTAGCGCGGTACAAAAAGCAAAACGCCGTACGGCTTTTGGCCGCACGGCGCTTTACGTGTTCGACGACTAGCTCAGCTGGCGGGCGGGGCGCCCACCGCGAACTCGTAGACGAACGTGGCGTCGCCGTTGTTGGCGTCGCCGGGCGTCAAGACCAGGCCGTTGAGCGCGGTCGAGACGCAAGTGGCAAGCTCGGGCGGGCCGTCGGCCTTGATGTCCTTGAAGGTACCGGTCTTCATTTCGACGCCGAAATGCACGGTCACCGTGCCGGCCAACGTCTTGTTGGTCTTCAAGGCGTTGTCGTAGCAGGCCTGCACGTCGCCGTTCTTAGACTCGAGCACCTTGGCGACGTCGTCGCGGTAGGGACCGGCCGTGCGAAGAGCACCGCTGCAACCCGTGCCCGTGATCATGGCCGCCAATGCAAACCCAATGAGAGCGAATGACTTGGTCATTTTGAGTTCCTCGATGCCTTTCACGGTTTCGCCGAAGCCTTGGTCTTCTTCTCGGCAGCGGCCTTTTCGTCAGCCGCCTTCTTGTCGGCAGCGGCCTTGTCGGCAGCAGCCTTGTCGGCGGCGGCCTTGTCGGCAGCGGCTTTCTTGTCGGCGGCGGCCTTGTCGGCAGCGGCTTTCTTGTCGGCAGCAGCCTTGTCGGCAGCGGCCTTCTTGTCGGCAGCGGCTTTCTCGGCGGCGGCTTTCTTGTCGGCAGCGGCTTTTTCAGCAGCCGCCTTCTTGGCCGCAGCCGGATCCGCCGGAACGGCGGGGGTCGCGCCAGGGGTCTCGGCCGCCTTCTCCGTCGTCTTGGTCTCACCGACGAGCTTCTCTTTGCCCGTCTTCGGATCGATCTCGATCTTCTTCTTGGTGATGTCCTGCTCGACGATGTTGAACTCGACGCGGCGGTTCTTCTCGCGGCCCTCTTCGGTCGCGTTGTCCGCGATCGGCTTGGTGATGCCGAAGCCCTTGGCCGTCAGACGCTTCGCGTCGATGCCGTGGTCGACGCAGTACTTCATCACCGCTTTGGCGCGTTCGTCGGAAAGCGTCAGGTTGCGCTTGGCGTCGCCTTCGGCGCTGGCATGACCTTCGATCGCGATCTTCTTGATGTGCTCGTTGTCCTTGATGACCTTGACGATGTCATCGAGAAGCCCGAACGACTGCGGCAAGATGACCGACTTGTTGTTCTCGAACTGAATCTTCTCTTTGAACTCGATCTTGTTGTCGCGGACCTCGACGCGCGGAGGCGGAGCCGGCGGCTCCTCCTTCGGTGGAGGGGGCGGCGGCGGAGCGGGCGGCGTGCCCGTGATCGCGATTGCGCCTGCGCCTTGGAAGGTCGTCATGCCACCCCCGCACGCAGAGAGCATGAACGCGCCAGTAAGGAATGCGGTTAGTGTGATGAATCTCGGACCCGTGCGAAAATTCTGCATCGGTCGTCTCCCCTGGTGAAAAGCACCAGCGTGTGGGGTGTTCCCCATAGGCGCACACTTGTGTCATTCCTCGTCGCCTCGCGTCAAGAGCCGGCGCGGGCTCTCACGACCGCCGAACCCCGACTCCCCGGCCGAACCTACACCGGCGCGCTCGTCGACGCTCATGGACGGCCTTCGGCGGCTACTTATTCAAGCGCTGAACGCGCGCGACGCGCTCATGTCGCGCGCCACAGCGCGGCCAGCTTGCGCGCCAGTGAGTCGCGGTCGTACGGCTTCTGCAAGAAGCTCTCGGACGGCAGCTCGCGCTCGGCACCGCGTGGATAGCGGGAGACGACAGTACCTTTATGACTGGATGTATATGACCTATGCACTGGGCGACCTCGGGGCCGCTTTTGTTGGGCATGGCCAGGTCGCACACCAATAGGTCCAGCCCGCTTTCAAAACCCGGCAGCTCGTGAGGGGGCTCGCGGGCCTGGCGTCGCGGCTTTTGCCGCCGTAAGCCTGGTTCGCGATGAAAACCTTGCTGGCGGTTCGGCACGTCCATTTCGAGCACCTTGGCGCGCTCGAGCCCCTATTGGCCGAAGCCGGTTACACCGTCCGCTACGTCGATGCCTGGCTGGCCAATTGGGCCACGCTCGAGCAGCCCGATCTGCTGATT
>Ga0164241_10001201_pt1 | contig 34127 bp, 34 predicted proteins | sample OricomyardsoilBY_FD_108780 | JGI IMG/M metagenome (GOLD analysis project Ga0164241, IMG submission 108780) | Backyard soil microbial communities from Emeryville, California, USA - Original compost - Back yard soil (BY) | ecosystem: Environmental > Terrestrial > Soil > Unclassified | place: USA... | reverse complement strand
TTACCAGATCAGAACATTTAACAATTTGAGCGATGGTGCTTGAGTTGGACGCCAAGGTAGAAACCTGATAACCAAAAATATCATCCAGTTGACGCAAGCGATCGAGGTTGGTATCCAGTATTGTCACTTCGGCACCCAGACCTATGGCAATCTTTGCTGCGTTTGTACCTGCAACACCTCCTCCTATAATGGCCACCTTAGCCCTGCGCACGCCGGGAACACCACTCAGCAACACACCTTTGCCACCATTTGGCTTTTCCAGATAAGCTGCGCCCACCTGCACGGCCATACGGCCCGCAACTTCACTCATAGGAGTTAACAAAGGCAGGGTTCCATTGGGCAGTTGAATGGTCTCGTAAGCTATAGCAGTAACCTTTTTATCTAATAATGCTTTGGTCAGTTTGGGTTCGGCGGCAAGATGCAGATAGGTAAATAGTATCAAGTCATGGCGAAAGTATTGAAATTCGCTTTCAATGGGCTCCTTCACCTTCATTACCATGTTGGCGGCCCAGGCTTCGGCTGCGGTATCAACCAATTTTGCGCCTGCCAGTTCATATACGGCATCAGTAAAACCAGATCCCTCTCCGGCGCTTTTTTGAATGCTAACCTGATGGCCTGCAGTAACTAATGCCTCAACGCCTGCGGGCGTAACTGCTACTCTGTTCTCGTTATTCTTAATTTCTTTTGGTACGCCGATATTCATAATCATTAAATAAATGTTTTGCACGTATTAAATAACCGATACCGGCAGGACAGCTATGCCCACCAATAGTTATTATCGCACGGCATTACCGCACGTTTTTTTTAATAATAAGTCAGTTAATTAACGCCGCAAAAATAAAACTAATTTTTGTCAAAACAGTTTTAAATGTCGCTTAACACAGCTATGTTTGTTAACATAAAAATAATATTAAATTTACTTTGCATTAACCTATTTTGGTCGCTGGATTTCAACCACTTATTTGAATTTACTTCCGTATGAAAAAGAACGAAACAGCAACAATTGCAAAGAAAGCCCGTAAAGCATTTAAACAAGATCTTACCGAAAAAATAATAACCCAATTAAAAACAGCTGTAGGGGCTGTTGGTGCTGATCTGAAAAAAACCAACAAAGCAATTGAAAAAGCTGCTAAAAATCTCGCAAAAAAAATCTCTAAACAAGCAGTAAGTAAAAAAGTATCCGCTACTGTAAAAACCGAAGTTAAAGCAAAACCAGTTACTAAAGCTGCGGAAGCTAAAGCTGTTCCTGCTACTGAAAAAGCCGCATTGCCTGCAAAAACTAAAGCAACCACTGCCAAAAAAACAGCCGCCAAACCCGAATAGAAAATTTTCCGGCAAAATTTATGGGGTATCAGCTGTGTTATAAAAAATTCTATTTTTATGACCAGGGGATTAATTAATTAAAAAAAATATTAGTTTATAGCGAAATAGCGCTATGAATATTATATTTGTTAGTCCCCGTTAAAAAGTTGGTATTGATCTGCCTTAAAAAATATACCCGATTTAAAATTGCCGCCGCTTTTTGGTGTTTGGCGTTGTTTTTGGTCTATTTAACAGGTTGTGAAAAAAAATCAGATGATTCCGGCCGCTATACTGAAGGCTTTATACCGATATTTAATCAAACTACCCGTTATTTTGATACTGATCAGACCGAAAAAGGTCTAAATTACTTGGATTCGGCTTTTAGAGAATTGTCTTCCCCCTCCTATTCAGATCGTTTTAGGTTTTACGCCTTTCATTATGTCCACTATCAACGTGTATTGCACAATTATCCGCGAGCTTTACTGTATGCCGATAGCATGATGCAAATGGCGAATAAAACAACTGACAAGCGCGACTACGTACATTATCTCGCCGAAGCTAATTATGCAAAAGGTGACACCTATTTTGACCTGCACCAGTATAACGATTCCTATCAGTGTTATTATCAGGGCTATCTGATTGGTAAAAGTTACCTCAATGACGAAGCGCTTTCTGATTACACCTATCGTATGGGTATGATCATGTATAAGAAATCGCGATATCTGGCAGCAGCTAATTATTTTAAAGAAAGTTACAAGCAACGGAGCAATATTAAAGCTGAAAATAATTTTGTGGCTTTTTATCGGATGCAGGAGTTGTTAGACAATATTGGATTAAGCCATAAACATAACGGAGATCTTGATAGTGCCCTTTTTTATTTTAATAAAGCAAAGGTGTACGTTACGGACAACGCAGATAAATACCCTGAAAAGAAGGGATTTAAAGAAATGGCGCTCGGTGTGATATATGGCAATGAAGCAGAGGTTTATATAGAACAAAAAAAATATGATAGCGCAATAAGACTTTTACAAAAAAGCATCGCTATTAACCTACAGAAAGGCTTTGATAACGTTGATGCCCAATATTCGCAAATTAAGCTTGCGAAGATTTATGCAGAACAGCACCAGACTGCAAAGCTAAAGGGGTTATTAGATGAGCTTCGCCCTCAACTTGATTCCGTTAAGAACATAACGGCAGATGCCGAATGGCATCGGTTAATGGGCGAGTATTACAGTACGCAAAACAACCTCCAAATGGCCATGAGTCATTTGCAACTTTACAATATCCTAAAAGATTCGCTGGCGAAACAAACAAGCTTGCTACGCGAAAGCGATGTTAATGAACAATTGAGCAACTATGAGAAAGCGCATCAGATAGAATTGCTGAATGAGAATAATAAGATACAACGAATATATCTGGTAGTGTCCATATTATTCGGGGTTATGGCTTTGGTAATCATCTTTTTGGTTTACCGCTACTGGCGCCGGTCAAAAAATGATGTTAAGTTGATGAACCAGCTTAATAAACAAATAAATGAGCAAAATAGTAACCTTGAAAAAGCGCTCGAAGAAGTAAAATTAAGCAGTCGTGAAAAGGATCGCATATTAAGGGCGGTAGCGCACGATTTGCGTAATCCGATAGGAGGAATTGCATCGTTAACCTCCGTTATGGCCGAGGAGGATTATACCGATGAGCAAAAGGAAATGATCAATCTTGTAAAAGAAACATCGTACAACTCACTTGAACTTATCAATGAGATATTGGAAGCCGCTAACGTAACATCAATAGAGCTTAATCCTGAACCTGTGGAGATCAACGCGCTAGTAAATAACAGTGTTGAATTGCTGCGGTTTAAAGCGGCCGAAAAAGGGCAGCAGATATTTTTTGAACCCTTGCCAGCTTCGCAGGAACTGCAAATAAGCAGGGAAAAGATCTGGCGGGTTATTAGCAACATGGTTAGCAACGCAATAAAATTCAGTCCTACAGGAGCTGGCGTTTACGTTAAGGTTGAAAAAGACGCCGATCAGGTAATTATCTCTGTAAAAGATAATGGCATTGGCATTCCCGAGAAAATGCAGGATCAGGTGTTCAATATGTTTACCAGCGCCCAGCGCCCCGGTACAGCCGGCGAAAAATCATTTGGTTTAGGTCTTTCCATTTGCCGGCAGATCATGGAAAAATCAGGGGGAGCCATTTGGTTTAAAAGTCGGAACGACGGCACCACGTTTTACATCAGCCTGCCCCTTGTGAATGGATCAGCGGAAGGATCAACCCAAAAAATTACCGTACCATTTACCCGATGATTTAATTATACGCTGTTGCGTTTCAAAATCAACGTAAATTATTCCAAAGCGCGGGTGATACCCCTCTGCCCATTCAAAATTATCTGTAAGCGTCCAAACAAAGTAGCCGTCTACTTTGCAGCCCTCATTTTTAGCTTTAAGCACTTGTTGCAGATAGTCCTGCAAATAAGCAACACGTAAAGGGTCGAGAACCGCATCATCTTCAATTGCGTCGGGAAAAGCCGCGCCGCTTTCAGTGAGATATATTTTCTTTATTTGTGGATACTGGTTGTATTTGTGCAGTATGTGGTAAATAGATTGCGGCCACACCTCCCACCCCATTGCCGTTACAGGCACGTTACGTTTCTCGGCTTTAACCAGAGATGCCTGTATGTACGGCGTTAAAAGGGAGTATTTTACAATTTCGCGTGTATAGTTTTGCAGGCCTATAAAATCAAAATCAAAGGCAAGTTTATCCTCATCACCGGGTAGCATATACTTTTTGATGCCTTTTAGCACAGGGAGGGCGTCAAACGGATAGCCTAACCCTAAAATAGGTTCAATAAATAAGCGGTTAAGCAAAGTGTCGACCCTGTTAGCAGCAGCAATATTTCGGGGCTTATCAGAATAAGGCTCAATATGCGAACACGAAAATGTTGTCCCTATTTCTGCATCAGGCAACAGTTTACGCAACAGTTTACCTCCGGCTGCTATACTCAAAGTAGCATGATGAACGGCAGGTAGAAAATTACTTAAACCGGTTTTACCCGGAGCATGTATACCAAAAAAATACCCCGCACCCGTAAATACCGACGGCTCGTTCATCACCATCCAATGTTTAACACGGTCGCCAAACGCGTTGGCACAAACCGAAACAAAATCTGTAAACCAGGTAACAATGTCACGGTTTGTCCAGCCACCTTTAATTTCAAGTGCGTGCGGAAGATCCCAATGGTATAACGTGGGCCACGGTTCAATGCCCAGCGCCAGGCAATAATCAATTACCTTATTGTAATAGTCAATTCCCGCCTGGTTTACCTCGCCTGTGCCGTTTGGCATGATGCGGGACCAGGAAAAAGAGAACCTGAAATTAGGAATATTAAGCTGTTTTATTAGATCGATATCGTTCTGATACTGATTATAAAAATCGCAGGCTTTATAATGGTGACTATTACCCCGGATCTTGCCTTTTTTTTGGGCAAATACATCCCAAATAGATTCGCCTTTGCCGTCGGCATTGTGCGCACCTTCTATTTGTACAGCTGCAGTTGAAACACCCCAGATAAAATCGTCGCCAAAAAGCGCCCTGGTAATAGGTGTTTTGTTGTTATTAGATTCCATTAAATTGAGCTAACGAGCAGCCCAAATTGTATATTATAATTTGATTAAAAAAATCCCTTTAGCGGATTAGTGAATAAAAGACGACCTCATGCTTTTTGAGATCATCCAATCGCGCAAGCTGTTAAACAAATTGATGAAGTATTTCATGGTATGTTTTTTATGATACTAAGGTACAACGGTGATGTGACGCTACTATAACAACAACATTATCATATTGTTAAGCGCTTTTTTTATTTTACGACATTAAATATTGACGCTAATACTTTATTTTAGCTCAACCCCCGCTCTATATGGAAATAAGCTATTATGATATAACCATTGCTTTCGGATTATCCGAAGTACTGCTCGCCATTGTTAAGAGATCAAAAAACACCGAGGTTAAAAACAAGGCCGATAAAAATTCTATGCTGATGTTATGGTTGTGTATTGTAGGAGGTTTGGTATTGGGCGGCTTTGCGCCCGGTTATATCGAATTAGTTTTTCCGGCAACCTCATTGGCACAGAAGGCTGGCATTATAGTCATTTTGGTGGGTTTTATAGTAAGATGGGCAGCTATTCTGCAATTGGGTAAAATGTTTACCGTTGATGTGAGCATAAATAGTGGCCATCGCCTTAAAACCAATGGGTTGTACGGCGTGGTAAGACACCCCAGCTACCTGGGCCTGTTACTTATTTTGTTGGGTGTAGGATTGTTTACAGGTAATATAGCCGCCTTACTAATTGTATGTGTACCCTCACTATTAGCGCTTGTTTATAGGATGCAGGTTGAAGAAAACGCGTTAATAGCTGAATTTGGCCCGGACTATTTGGATTACAAAAATAGAGTAGCGCGCATTATTCCGGGAGTTTATTAACCAATGTTTATGATGCTTAAAGAATATTTTACAGGACTATTTAACTACGACAGGCATATTAATCTGCAATTTTCGGCTCTTATAAATGCTGCTGACAATAAAGACAAGCCTGCCGAATTAATGGCACACCTGTTAAACGCCCAACAAATTTGGTTAAGCCGTTGCCTGGGAACATCTTCCTCCTATTATCAGTTGTGGCCCATGTGGGAACCCCATACCTTTAATGATATCATAGTAAAAAATCACAGTGAATGGCTAAATTTTCTAAATATTGAAATTGATGCGGAGCGAATTATTGTTTATGAGAATTTTAAAGGCGAAAAATTCAGCAGCAAACTTGTTGATATTTTAGCTCATGTTATTAATCACGGTACGCATCACCGCGCGCAGATAGGCCTGCTTTTAAAACAAAGCGAAGCTATTGAACTGCCATCAACAGATTATATTCATTATGTCCGCGGCTTGCAATAAACAAGGCAATTAGTGGTATAAACCCGTAATAAACCTTAATTTTGACTTTCTTAAAACGCCCCGGTATGATAAAAAAAACGTTCATCCTTTTTGCTTTTATTATTGTAGCTCTTGCCGCTTGCACGGATGAAAAAGCAACAGAGAAGGAATTGTTAGACGAAGTGATCAGAATTCATGATGAAGTAATGGGAAAGGAAGAATATCTTATGCGTAACAAAATGAAGATAGATACCATTTTGATGCCTGGACCATTGAATGAAAAATACACTGTGGAAGAAAAGGCCACTATTGGTGCCGTGCGGTTTAAATTGATGGCTGCTGATGAAGCGATGTCAAAGTGGATGCAAGGTTTTGACCCGGAGTTAAAAGGAAAATCACACGAGGAAAAGATAAAATATTATACCGAACAAAAGGAGGCTGTAATGAGAATTGATTCGACATTTACTGCGGTTATTGAGGGGTCGGATAAATACTTGAAAGAGCTAAAAAAATAACATGAGAAAACTGATAGTTGCAGCGGCCGTGATTTTAATGTGGGGTGCCTGCAAATTTAATAATGATGAGCAGCGTTTGCCGATAGCCGGTAATCGCGACGTTACGACAAAAGTTGTTAACGGGAAAACGGTTATCGATACTATTTACCAGACTATCCCCGATTTTAAAACCATCAACCAATATGGCGACTCTATAAAGAGCATCAATTTGGATGATAATATTTATGTAGCCGATTTCTTTTTTACCACCTGCCCTTCTATTTGCCCTGTAATGCACCGCAATATGCTGAAGGTTTACGAGGAGTTTAAGGATATGCCTGATCTGAAGATCATATCTTATACTATTGATCCAAAACACGATAGCGTAGCTGTATTAAAAAGTTATGCTGATAAACTTGGCATTGAAGGTAACAGATGGTGGCTGCTGCAAGGCAAAAAAGAGGAAATTTATCAGCTGGCATCAAGTTACCTGGTAACCTCGCCGGCAGAAGATGCTAAGGAAAAATTTATTCATGATGGATATTTTATATTAGTGGATAAACAAAAACGCATACGCGGTCAATACGACGGCACTCAGCCAGATTCGGTTGCCAAACTTATTGCAGATATAAAACTGCTTAAAGCCGAACCTGAACAAAAATGAAGTGGAAAGTGAGTGGATTTGTGGCCCTGTTTGTTTTTGTTCTGGCCGCCTGCCAAAGCGAGCGGGAAATTGAATTCGCCCGCTATTACTCCGGTGGAAGTGTAGTATATCAAAGCAAATGTCAAAACTGCCATGGTTCCGATGGTAAAGGTCTGGCATCACTTATACCTGCGCTAACACAAATTAAAACTGATAAGTCAGTATTAGCCTGTCTGGTTAAATACGGATCAAAAAGGTTATTAAACCCTGCAGATAAAACATTTGGCGCCGAAATGCCTGCAACAGACTTGCCGTCGGTTGATATAGCTAAGGTGTTAACCTATGTTACCAACTCGTTCGGCAATAAAATGGTTACAACTACCACAGAACAGGTAGAAAAAGACTTGAAGGGTTGTAAGTAGTCCGGAAGTCGGAAAGTCAGTAAAGTCCCGAAGAAGTATTTGTTCTTATTTTCTCTTACTCATCAAAGGCAAAACCACCAAACGTACTATGGTATGTGCAACTAATGACAGCGCCAGCGTGAATGCTATTATCATCCCCTTTTTAATGGGCGAATCAAAATAATCCAAAAAAGCGGAGTGGCCGGTACCACTGCACAATAACGCCAGTACGAATACTGTTACCCTGTAAGCCACAATGTTAAATGCGAATAAAAATAACGTTTCCGTGCAAGCTGGGAATTAGGAAAAGAAGTAAATAATAATACAACGTGAGCCAGGAATAATGAGGCGGCAACTATCCATAAAAGAATATACATAAGGCAGATTGATTTATTCTCAATAATAACCACTATTGGGAATACTTGCAAATTGAGATCCTATTTTTTAACTTCTGATTCAATAGACTTTCCGGTCTCCTTATCAATTTTCTTGGGTAATTTTTTTACATCCCTTTCAACTTCCATTTGCTTTACATGCACCGCATAGTCGGCCGGCTCAATTCGTTTGCCTTTAAAATCTACATAAGCCTTTGTAAACTCGGCACCGAAGTATAAAATAGCCGCTGTATAATACACCCACAAGAGTATGGCAATCAAAGAGCCTGCCGCACCATAAGTAGAACTGTTTGCCGACGACTCAACATAAATTCCTATCAAAAAACGGCCAAGCATAAATAATATAGATGTGAAGATAGCCCCGGAACGCACGTCTTTCCATGCTATCTTCGCATCAGGTAATACTTTAAAAATAACTGCAAATAGCGTGGTAATTACCGCAAAGCTGAGCACGATGTTTATCACATAAAAAATAAATACGGTAATATCTGGCAAATAGGTTCTGAGCCTGTCGTTGAGGGCTGAAAGCGCTCCGTTCAGGATAAGTGACACGAGCAAAAGAAAACCTAACGATATAATAAGTGAGCCTGAAAGTAAACGATCCTTCAACATCTTCAACCACGCTTTTTTCGGTTTAGCTTTAACCTGCCATATAATATTTATAGACTCCTGTATTTCTCCAAATACCGTTGTAGCGCCTATAACCAGGGTAATGGAACCAATAATGACAGACGTGGTTGATTTGCCGGTTAATTCTAACCTGGCGATCATGTCTTGTATCTGTTTGGCGGCATCATTGCCCACAAAACCGTTTATCTCTTTAAACAACTCCCCCTGAATGGCTTCCCTTCCTAAAAACAAACCAGCCAACGATATCATTAACAGTAATAGCGGCGCTAACGAAAAGACGGTGTAATAAGCCAGCGAAGCGCTGAATTTTAATGCCATATCATTAGAAAAACCGCTGCCTGCAGCTTTCATAATGTTAAATCCGTCTTTTAACGCCTGTTTAGTAAAGTATTTTTTCATTTCAATTTAAGCGTTGATGGCTATTTCACTTAACACAGTATTATAGGTCATGTTTGGTTTAATTTACTTTTGTGATCAGCCTCAGTATAGTGGTAAACCTGTCAATCCAACTTCCGGACTAAAAACCTATCTTTGTAAGGCAAAACGTTCTATCGCTGCCCGCCCCTGTGGTGGGCGGAGGAAAGTCCGGGCAACACAGAGCATCCTGCTTCCTAACGGGAAGGCGCCGTCAGCCGGCGACAGCAAGTGCCACAGAAAATATACCGCCTGTTAGCAATAACAGGTAAGGGTGAAAACGTGAGGTAAGAGCTCACGGCTTTCCCGGGTAACCGGGATCGCGGTAAACCTCAGGAGTTGAAAAACCAAATAGGTCCTGAACGCGGAGCTGCTCGCTCCCACTCCGGCAACGGAATTTCAGGATGGGTAGGTTGTTAAAGCCTGTTAGCAATAACAGGATAAGATCAATGATAGAAGCCCGCTTGCGGGAAACAGAACCCGGCTTACAGCTTTGCTGCTGAACACAGCGCCTCGTCCGCAAGGATGGGGCGTTTTTGTTTTTTCTTGCTATCTCGCAATCGTTTTAGACGATTTTTAGCTATCACGAACTAAATCCATCCCTCTACGTATCTATTAATAAGCTAAAAACAGCTAATTTGGCACCTCATAATTTTTTGTAGCTATAGGCTGCAAGAAAGCCAATTTTAACCCGATTAAAATAAATAAGCAATGAAGATGATCTTAGTAGCATCCAAAAACTTTATTTGGATATGTGTTCTTATGTCTCTCGTGTTGAGCGCTAATGCTGACGACGGACATAATTTGTGGCTAAGGCCTGTAAAAGCAAAACCTGTAAAAGTAATAGGCGCAAATGCAAAGTCGGCAATGATGACCATCGCCAAAAAAGAAGTTGAACAGCGCTGGTTAGGCGATGAAAATGCTACCGTTGAGTTCAGGATAGTAAAAGATCCTACGGTTAAGGCTGATGGCTTTAAAATAACGGGAAACGCTATAAGCGCTACCAGTGAAAGCGGGATACTTTACGGTGCATATGAGTTACTGCGCCGCCAGCAAACCGGCGATTTAAGCAATGTTATTTCCAACCCTTCTTACAAGATCAGGATACTGAACCATTGGGATAACCTGAACGGTTCCATAGAGCGCGGTTATGCCGGCAACTCTATTTTTTGGCGCAATGGCGATAACACAGTTACCGACAAAGACAAACAGATTTGGGAAGAATATGCGCGTGCTAATGCATCCATAGGCATTAACGCTACTGTTTTAAATAACGTAAATGCGTCCGCACTAATTTTGGATGCAGGTCATTTGGATAGATTAAAAGCTATTGCCGCTGTTTTGCGTCCTTATGGCATAAAAACCTATTTGTCCATCAACTTTGCATCGCCTATTGGTTTGGGTAAGTTGCCTAATGCTGATCCGCTGAACCCGGAGGTAGTAAAATGGTGGAAAGAAAAAGTAGCCGAGATATACAAACTGGTGCCCGATTTTGGCGGATTTTTAGTAAAAGCCAATAGTGAGGGCCAACCCGGTCCGCAGGATTATAAGCGTACACATGTTGATGGTGCTAACATGCTTGCCGACGCTTTAAAGCCTTATAACGGCATTGTTATGTGGCGCGCGTTTGTTTATAACGCTTCTGAAAAAGATCGCGCTAAACAGGCTTATTTAGAGTTTATGCCGTTTGACGGTCAGTTTAGAGATAACGTTATCATCCAGGTTAAAAACGGCCCTATAGATTTCCAGCCCCGCGAACCATTTAGCCCGCTTTTTGGCGCTTTAAAGAAAACACCTATCATGCCTGAATTACAGGTGACGCAGGAGTATCTGGGCCACTCAGAGCAGTTGGTTTTCCTGGCGACCTTGTGGGAAGAAATGTTTAAGAGCGACACCTATCAGGAAGGCAAAAACAGTACTGTGGCACGCGTTACTGATGGGAGCATATTCCCGCAAAAATATACTGCCATAGCAGGTGTGTCCAACGTGGGCCTTGATACTAACTGGAACGGGCATGAATTTGCTCAGGCCAATTGGTACGCCTATGGCCGCATGGCCTGGAACAACCAGTTAGACAGCAAAACAATTGCTGATGAGTGGATAAAGTTAACTTTTGCGCCTGCTGATGCTGATAAGGATTGGAAAAGCGGCTTTTTAGATCCTGTTAAGAAAATGATGTTAGAGAGCCGGGAAGCAGCAGTAGATTATTCTATGCCCCTTGGTCTTCATCATATTTTTGCAGGCAGCCACCATTATGGCCCGGGCCCGTGGTGGGCGCCACCAGGCACACGTAAAGACTGGACGCCGCCGTACTACCACCAGGCCGACGCTAATGGTATTGGATTTGACCGTACAAAAAAGGGCACAGATGCTGTAAGCCAATACCACGAGCCACTGGCATCGCAATTTAATGATGTGGCAACGACACCCGAAATGTACTTGTTATACTTCCACCACCTGTCGTGGGATTATAAAATGAAAGATGGCAAAACCCTTTGGGATGACCTGTGCTCGCATTGGGACAGCGGTGTTAAACAGGTGCGTCAGTTCCAGGTAGTTTGGGATAAAGTTGAACCTTACGTTGATGTGCAACGATTCAGCCGCGTTCAGGAAAAGCTGCGCCGCCAAACCCGCGACGCGCAGTTTTGGAAAGATGCCTGTATTTTGTACTTCCAGCAGTTCAGTAAGCGCCCTATTCCTGACTATGTTGAACGCCCGATCAATAACCTTAATTATTATATGACTACAGATCCGCTTAGCATGAAGCCGGTACAACAAAGACGATAGCAACTGCCGTTTATGCGTATAGTTTAAACGCCTCGCACTTATGTGAGGCGTTTTTTCGTTTTATTAGTGCCTGCGTATCACTATTATTTTACTTTTGCGCTAAATTCTATTCTGCATGACAAATAACATTAAACTACAGGTATACCACGGCGTTGAAGCTACCGTAAACGCTTATATTTTCTCGGACGACAAGAGCATCATTTTAGTTGACTGCCTGCGCAACAGCGAAGAAGCCGCTAAACTGGCTGCTCAGATTAAGGAGATGGGCAAACCCCTCACCCATTTATTCATCACCCATGGGCATCCCGATCACTATACCGGCATGAATGTTATTAAAGCTGAGTTCCCCGATGTAATGATTGTGGTTAACACACCCGAGATAAAAGAAGACATTATTAACTTTTCTACCTGGATGGAAAGTGTGGGCTGGCTGGAAAATGAACCCGCCTTAAAACCACAATCAGAAGCCAACCCGGATGGATTTGATTACTATGGCAACATCAGCGTTTTAAAGCGTGGCCAGCTTATATTGGCCGAAGGAGCCATAATTGAAGCGTACAGTAACTACGAGCCAACCGAATGCGAACATCTTACTACATTATACAGTAAAGATCTGAATGCGTTTTTCTCTAACGACTTTATTTATAACGGCGTTCACCCATGGTTAGCTATTGATAAACAGAACATTGAGAACTGGAAACAGCAACTCCTGGAGTTTGCCCATGTTCTGGAACAAGACTTAGCGATTTACCCCGGCCACGGTAAACCTGCCGACATTAGTGTATTTGAAAAACAATTAAAATACATTACTGATTTTGAAGCTACCGTAGCAACTGCAAAAAGCCGCGAAGAAGCCATGCAAAAAATGCAGGAGTTATATCCTGACTATACACAGGCCGACTTCCTGCTGGTTTATTCGGTTAACGCTTTTGTGGCTGAATAATATTCAGGGGTGGCAAAAACACCTTTTATGTGTATATTTGCCCTCCTTAGTACGACTTGGTAGCTCAGCCGGTAGAGCAACTGACTCTTAATCAGTGGGTCGAGAGTTCGATCCTCTCCCAGGTCACGGAAAAGTCTCAAGTATTTTACTTGGGACTTTTTATTTAACCACATCCAGGTCATATTCAACCACTTGAATAGTCTCATATACACCTCATTGTCTATAACCTTTTACCGGAGATTTGTGTTGTAAATTAATCACGACAAAAAATTGTAAAAGGAGAAACTGCCATGAGAAAAATTATTGTTCTATCATTTATTACCTTGGATGGCGTAATGCAAGCGCCCGGAGGACCTGACGAAGATCCGTCGGAAGGGTTTAAGTATGGCGGTTGGACCGCCCCGTACGATGACGAAACTTCCGGCCAGTTTATGCAAAAACAACTGGAGCCAGCCGATTTGCTGTTGGGCAGAAAAACGTTCGATATTTTTGAATCGTACTGGCCTGAACACGCCGACTACTGGCCCGGCGTTAATGAGGTTGCTAAATATGTATTGTCTAACACCAGGAAAAAATCTGACTGGAACAATTCAACGTTCCTTACCAGTGTGGCAGACATAAAAAAGCTTAAAAATTCAGAAGGGTCTGACATCAAAATCTGGGGCAGCAGCAAATTAGTTCAGTTGCTGTTACAGCACAACCTGGTGGATGAGTTTTGGCTTAACATACACCCTGTTATACTTGGCAAAGGCAAAAGGCTGTTTGATGATGGAGCTATTCCCTCGGCTTTTGAATTAGCGGAAAGCTTTGTAACCAAAAAGGGAGTAATTATGGCCAATTACAAAAAATCCGGCGAAGTAAAGACGGGTACGGTTGGGGCCTGATAAACTTAACAGTTGCGAAATTATAGAGGTCTTTCAACAAAATGTTTGAAAGACCTTTTTATTTTATTACTCCCCTCGCCTACACAATCCGCCCTTTCGCCTACACATACCTGCTTGTTGTCTATTACACACTAACCCCCACTTAACTTTTTGTTTTTCAGCCAGTCATAGAGGTGTATTTAAAATAATTAAAAAAAAATTCACCCATTAAAATATTAAGAAAAATGAAAACTCAATTCGCAACAATCATCGCAGCAGTAGCTTTATTAGTAAGCACAAACATTACAAACGCCAAAGCCGATAACGGCGCGGTTGAATTACCTAAGGTAGGCAGCATTAACAAAATAGAAGCCAGCGGCAACGTTGATGTTTACCTGGTAAACGGCGATTACGATGCTGTTAAGGTATACGATAATTACTACAGCGGCAACGCTGTTGTACAAAACGAAGACGGTGTTTTACGCATCGCATCATACGCAGCCGATAAACTGGTAGTATTTGTAACTGTAAATGATCTGAAAGCAATAACCGCTAATGATAATGCGAGTGTTAGATCATACGGCGACGCTTTTTCGGCTAAAGGGATAGACATAACGCTAAATGACCAGGCGGTGGCTCAGTTGAAGATTGATGCCGTTGGCGCTACCATAACTGTTAACGACCAGGCCCGTGCAGAATTTGCCGGATCTATTGAAAACTACGAGCTAAACTATACCGCTGCAGCAACAGTTAAAAAGGACAATCTGCAAAGCCGTGCGAGCAGAGAAAAACAAATTGTGCAGCCAAAAAGTATCCGTACTTATGCAACCGCTTTCGGAATAAACGCAGGCTTGTTAAACTAAGTAATCAGTAAAAAACAGAAAAAACCCTTCGGCGTAACACCGGAGGGTTTTCTGTTTTTTAGATATTTAATGTTTTCTACATTTTATTAATAACACCGCAGCCTATCCTGCTGCCCGAGTTACCTGTTGGTTGGGTTGTATAATCATCAACACCGGAGTGAACTATAACTGCGCGGTTTAAAATATTGGTTTTTTCAGGGCCGCCAATTGTCCAGCGGTCTGTTTCAATTGTAAGCGTTGCCCGGCCATCCTTATCCAGCTTAATATTACCTAGATCGCCCGAGTGGAATTTGGCCGAACCCCACTTGCCATGATCCTCTGCGGTAGGGTTCCAGTGCCCATGGGCCCCTTTGCCTGCATCGCCGCAGTCGCCATGCTCATGGAAGTGAACAGCTACGGTTGAGTTTGCTTTTTTGGGCACATTGAGCGTAAGCGTGAGTTCAACCATATTGCCTTTGCGCGCAAATTTTGCCATACCGGTAACAACCGTGTCGGCTTTTGTTCCACTCAGGTCGGCCATTGCAGCGTCGTACATCGCCGTATCAACTGGCATATTTTGCATGGCCGTGTCCGACATATTAGATGAGTCTTCACGCGCTTCTACCACTTCGGATTTCTCGCCGCCGCCGCAGGCTGCCATAGCCAGCACAAGGCAAAAGCCTATAGCTGTTAAAAAATGTTTTTTCATGTGTTTAGTGTTTATAAAAACTAAATAGTTTTTAGGTGGAAATTGTTTTAAGGGGTGTTATTAACACGGAGGCGAATTAAAATGCAACGCGGCTTGTTACGCGCCGTGCTCCTGAATTTTCTCTATCAATGAATTTAATACGTCCTTCGGTAAAGCTTTGCCGCTTATTTGCGCCCTTGTTTCGCCAATGGATATCTCAGCCACTGTTTCATCATTTTCAAGGATAGCGTAATGACCGATGCTTGGTACCACTTCAAATTCTCTGTTTTTGTTACCTGATCTTACCGATACTAAAAACCTTTCGTGTAAACCTTCCATAATAATTAAGTTTAGTTAGGTTATATAACACATTGTGTGGGTGTTATGTTTGCCGGTAAGTCAACCTTATATCAGGAGATGTCGCATAACTCGAAAGTCAGATAGTGCATCTGGTTCACTGTTTAAGGGCTGGAGCAGTAAGTAGTCCGACCTCACTGCCTGTAATTATTTCAGTAAATGATTGGATCAGTTTATTAACGCTGTTTAAAGTATCATTGTCAGTTATCTTACCCTCATCGGTCACTTTTGTTTTGACAAACGGAATCAGAAGTTGGGTATCTGAGGTCATTCGTGCTTCTATTATCAATAGCGTTCCTAAAAGTGACGCGTGTGCCTTTTCACCGGATAAGGAAGCTGTAATAAGCGCCACCGGTTTTTGTGAAAATTCCATTGAAGAAACTGTCCAGTCAATTGCATTTTTCAAGGTTCCCGGAACTCCTATCGCATATTCCGGGGTACAAATTAATATTCCGTCAGCCTCTCTTAATTGTTTACGAAAAGCCTTAACTTCTAGAGAAACAAACTCGTTGTCCAAATCCGGATTAAAATGTGGAAGTTTTGACAAACCATCAAAAATAGTTACAATAAATGATTCTGATGTCAGATCTGCTATAGCTTTTATAAGATTTAAATTTGAGGAAGTACTTCTTGTACTTCCGGGAATAGCGAATATTTTTAGTTTTTTATTCACAAACGACGTCTTTAAAATAATCCCGTGTTTAGTTGTTAATGTCCCTTCGCAAACAACTTCTCCCCTGCTTTAATAGCTACGCTAAGCCTGTTCTCATCTGGTGGTTTAGGGCATGAGTAAGCGCTTGAGAACGCGCAATAAGGGTTATAGGCCTTGTTAAAATCAAGTACCAGCAAGTTATCCTTAAACTCGGCTTCGCGCAGGTCTATGTAACGGCCGCCGCCATAAGTATCATTGCCATTGGTTTCATCGGTAAAGGGTAAAAACAGGTAATCCTTATACTCAGGCAGGGCCATCAGCGAAGTGCTGCGGTAAACGGTCAATTCCATTTGCTTACCCTTAAGGGCAAATTTAAGTTTAGCATAGGGCAGGTACTCCTGGGCCGGGCCGATAAACGTGGGCATCATAAATGCATTAGGGCTCAGTATTTTCTCAACCTTGGCTGTTACCCTGTAAGTACTGTCTGAATCATAAAAACGCAGGTATTGCAGGTCGTCTTTTTTTAGGGGGGAGTTTTTCTCTGCCAGGAAATCACTTTTATACTTTTCGCGGAAGGTGGTTATTTGAGTTTTATGATCCTGCGCAAGGCAGGTAGACGCGGTTAACAGGAATAATAAGGTAAGATATCGCATACAAAAATATTGATGAAGCAAGATAAGCAAATAGTGGCTATTGTTAATTGCAAATACATGGAATATCAAAAAACAAGGGTGATCCGGCCTGATCCAAAGTGATCCAAAAAAGTGTCAATTTTTGATTTTTATAATTATTTGATAATGAGTGAATTAAACCTCTTTTACAGCTAAAAATACTGACTTAAAAGTGGTTTCATAGCAAAAATACAACTGTTTAATAATCAACGTGTTGCAAATATTATTTGGTTATTTTTATCTGCAACGCATATTTTTTGGATCACCCACCGCTTAAATTTTTAGTTTGTCCAAACATCCGCGGGTAAATAGTGTTTACTTTACAATACAAACTCTATATTAGCAAATAACATTACTTGAACAACACCAATGGCCAAAATATTAATTATAGATGATGAGCGGGCCATCCGCAATACACTACGTGAGATACTGGAATACGAAGATTATGAGGTTGAAGATGTGGATAACGGCATCGACGGTCTGTCGATGATAAGCGCCAACAACTACGACCTTGTGCTGTGCGACATTAAAATGACCCGCATGGATGGTATGGAAGTGCTTACCGAAGGTTTGGCTATTAAGCCTGATCTGCCATTCATCATGATATCGGGCCACGGCACCGTGGAAACAGCAGTTGAGGCCAGTAAAAAAGGCGCCTTCGACTTCATATCCAAACCACCTGATCTGAACCGTCTGCTTATAACCGTACGTAACGCTTTAGATCGTGGCAGTTTGGTAGTAGAAACCAAGGTATTAAAGCGCAAAGTATCTAAAGTAAGGCCCATCCTTGGTGAATCGCAAAGCATTGGCAAGATAAAGGAAACCATTGAGCGTGTTGCCCCTACTGATGCCCGCGTACTGATAACCGGTGCCAACGGCAGCGGTAAAGAATTAGTTGCCCGCTGGCTCCACGAGAAATCAAACCGCTCAAATGCCCCGTTAATAGAGGTAAACTGCGCTGCCATACCGTCAGAGCTGATAGAAAGCGAGTTGTTTGGTCACGAAAAGGGATCGTTCACCTCGGCAGTGAAGCAACGTATAGGCAAGTTTGAGTCGGCATCGGGTGGCACCCTTTTCCTGGATGAAATTGGCGACATGAGTCAGTCGGCCCAGGCAAAAGTGCTGCGTGCCTTGCAGGAAAACAAGATAACCCGCGTAGGCGGCGAGAAAGAAATTGAAGTAGATGTACGTGTGGTTGCGGCAACAAACAAGGACCTGCTTAAAGAAATTGAAGAAGGCAACTTCCGTATGGACCTTTACCACCGGTTAAGTGTAATATTAATACACGTCCCCCCACTTACTGAGCGCAAGGATGATATACCGCTGCTAACCCAGAACTTTTTGGAAGAGATATGCAGCGATTATGGCATGCCGGTTAAAAGGATATCAGAGGGTGCCATGGAAGCACTTAAAGCTCTGCAATGGACAGGAAATATACGCGAACTGCGGAATATGATAGAGCGGCTTATTATATTGAGCGATAAGACCATAACCGAAGATGATGTGAGGTTGTTTGCCAACCCGTCTGCCCCTGTTATGGCAGCTACCAATGGTACTACCGCCGCCGCTGCTCCGCAAACGGATTTTAACCAGTTCAAAAACTTCCAAGAATATAAAGACCATGCGGAGCGCGAGTATATCAAGTTCAAACTGGAGAAGAACAACTGGAATGTATCAAAAACTGCCGACGATATAGATATTCAGCGAAGTCACTTATATAGCAAGATAGAAAAATATGGTTTAAAGCGGGGTGAGTGATCCTCGCTTTAAATTAAAGTATTACCTTTGTATATGCCGTATAAAGAACGCGATATCAGCAAACTATACTATACCATGGGCGAAGTTTCGGCCATGTTTGATGTTAACCCCTCGCTGATACGGTTTTACGAAAAGGAGTTTGAAGTACTGCAGCCTAAGAAGAATAAAAAGGGCAACCGCTTGTTCACCCAGGAGGATATTGAGAACCTCAAGATCATTTTCCACCTGATAAAAGACAAAGGCTACACCCTGAACGGTGCCAAGGATCACCTTAAGCAAAACATGCACGATGTTAAGGATAGTCAGCGTGTAATTGCCTCTTTAGAAAACCTCAAGAAATTTCTGTTAGAAGTAAAAGAGCAGCTTTAACTAAGCCACCATTTCGGCAAATAGCCTTTGCAGTGTCTTTTCGCAATCTGCGGTTAAACCCGGGTGCACTTTTGATGCCTGAACAACCGTACTGCGGGTAGCAGTAAGCCATCTAAACCGTGAAGCTTCATCTAACGCAGCAATGGGGCCACAGGTACTGTTACCTTTAGTTATTTCGGCAAAGGCATGCAGGTTAGCTTTTACTTCTGTAATATCCAATCCATTTGCGAAAGCTGCAAGGCGCTCATCGTTAACCTTTATAATACATTGCAGAAACTTCGTCGTTTTGCAAAACAGTATCACACCAACATTTATAAATTCCTCGCGCTCTACCCTGGGTACAACACGTATTACGGCGTACTCAAAAACGTTTTTCACGGGCATAATTAGCTTCTTCAATAAATGTGGCGGACGTCGCAAGGCGCATTATTAAAAACCGGGTATAAACCTCGCGTTTTTGTAAAGCTGTAAGATTTTCGTCTTCCAACCACTCAGCGGGGATCAGATCAACAATTTCCCGGATTTTATCTTCCGTCAATATCGCTTTAAACACACCGTCAACAGTCTCCAGTTCAGTGGCCCATGGTAGTAATACGTGGTCTTTGATGGGAGCGAATGGACGTGTAGCTTGCTCCTGCCAGTTGTCCCACGAGTGATGAAAATACAAGGCGGCACCATGGTCTATCAGCCAAAGTTCTTTGTGCCACATCAGCATGTTAGTGTTGCGCGGTGTACGGTCAACATTGGTAATTAAACAATCCAGCCAAACTATTTGCGATGCGAGCAAAGGCGATGGTTGCGTAACCACAGCATCAAAAGTTATAGCTCCCGACAGGTAATGCAATGCCAGGTTAAGACCCACGCTGGCCTTTAGCAGATCCTGAATTTCCTCATCGGGCTCCGTGCGGCCAAAGGCAGTGTCCAAATTGGCGAATACTATCTCCGGCACTTTAAAACCCAATGCACGGGCGAGCTCCCCACCTATCAATTCGGCTATCAAAGCCTTGGTACCCTGTCCCGCTCCTCTGAATTTTAATACGTAAAGAAAGTCGTCGTCCGCCTCGGCTATTGCGGGCAATGAGCCGCCCTCGCGCAATGGTGTAACATAACGGGTAACATTTACAGTACGCAAGGCAGAAGTTAAGGTAGTCATTGTGTGTTTCAGGTGCTAAAATTACTCATTTAAACCAAATACTTTTAAAATTGCGATAGCTTGTTTGTAATTTCACAAATCGAGGGCACTGCAACGCCTAAAAGATATTATGTATATTAAGCTGATCAACAAAAACAAACAGGTAATACTATATGGCATCGCTCTCGCGGGCTTGCTGGTGTTGTTAAAATGGTTGGAATTTAAGCTGATCATAGTAGATCATGCGTTTGAATTATACGTTGGTGCCATTGCTATTTTCTTTACCACATTAGGGATATGGTTAGCATTGAAGCTCACCAAACCTAAGGTGGAAACCGTTGTGATTGAGAAATCTGTTTATAAAGGAGCAATGCCTGACTTTAAGATAAACCTGGAAGAAGTTAGTAAATTAAACCTAAGTTCGCGCGAGCTGGAAGTATTACAATTGATGGCACTTGGGCTAAGCAATCAGGAAATATCCGAGCGATTGTTTGTTTCGCTAAATACAATTAAAACCCATTCGTCCAAAATATTTGAGAAGATGGAGGTAAAACGCCGTACTCAAGCGGTTGAAATGGCTCAGCGTTTAGGTATCATACCCTAATACTTTAGTATTAAATGTACGCTGGTTATTAAAATCACCCTAAAGTATGAGTGTAAAAATCTTTACGCTTGGCAACTTTGTGCATCAATCAAAGAAATTTTAAAACAATCAACATGAAAAAAAATGCACTCGTATTCGGATCCATATCCGGCCTCATCCTTTTAATTGTATTAGTAACGTCTACCATGCTATGCTATAACAGTAACGATTTTAGCGGTAACATGTGGCTTGGCTACAGCTCTATGCTGGTAGCTTTCTCTTTTATTTTTGTAGGTATAAAAAATGAGCGCGATAAGCATAGCGGCGGCTATATAAGTTTTGGCAAAGCCTTTAAAGTTGGACTGTATATTGCGCTTGTAGCTTCAAGTGTATATGTTGTTACCTGGCTGATAGAGTATTATATGTTTATACCCGATTTTATGGATAAATACATAGCGCATGTATTGCGTGAGGCTACAAAGGATGGTGCTACCGCTGCAGAGCTTAAAAGCAAAAAAGACGAAATGGCGATGTATGTTAATATGTATAAAAACCCTTTGGGGGTGATCGTACTCACTTATTTGGAGGTATTACCTATTGGCCTTATCATCTCTCTTATAGCAGCAGCAATATTAAAACGAAATCTTAATAGGGCAAATACGGTTCCAGCGGGTTCAATCTAAACTAAGAAAATGAGAAATTTAATTTTTTTTATGCACACTTCGCTTGATGGCTTTGTTAAAGGACCCAACGGAGAAATGGACTGGATAAAGGTTGATGATGAGATATTTGACTTTGTAGCTACCCTGACGGATAAGGCCGATACTGCACTTTACGGGCGGGTAACTTATGAACTAATGGAAAGTTATTGGCCCCAGGCGGGCGACCAACCAAACGCTTCAAAACACGACATAGAACATTCGGCCTGGTACAAGAAAATTCCAAAAATTGTTTTATCAAAGACAATGAGCGACAAAGGACTGATCAACACCACTGTTATCAACGACGATATTGCAGAAAACATCAGCAAAATAAAAAACCTTGATGGAAAAAACATTTTGATCTTCGGTAGTCCCCGGGCTTCTCATTCCCTGCTTGGCTTAGGACTAATTGACGAGTTTTGGCTTTTTGTGAATCCCATATTAATAGGTGAAGGCACCCCACTGTTTAGAGGGATAAACGAAACTATTAAACTAAAACTTACAGCAACTAAAACATTTGCTTGTGGAGTAATTGCACTTCATTACGAAACCAGATGAGTTTAACAGTAAGCCTTCCGACTTGATGATTTAAAACAAACAGATGCCGTTGTTAAAAAGAGAGCGCCTTAAAAAAGCGTTCTCTTTTTATGCTGATAAAACTTAATTTAAATGAATGCTGGCTATACCCTTTTCCAGCGCGATGTCGGATCGATTTAAGAGATAAATTAAAGAGCGTTTTTATTAAACTAAATCTAAGCATTACACGTACAATACACCAACCATTAATTGGAGTACCTGATACTCCACTAATTATTAACCAATCAAATGAGATCAGGTGCGTTTAAAATAGTTGCCATTTACATTGTTTTGGCTTTAGCCTGGATCGCTTTAAGTGATAAGTTAGTGGATGCCCTGCATTCTTTTACCCCTCAGCAGCTTTTTTTCGTTAATGTGATAAAAGGTTCGGCATTTGTGTTACTTACGGGTTTTATGCTGTATAAACTTATTAGCGCACACGACCGCCGACTGATAGCGAGTGAAAAACAATACCGGAGCTTTTTTGATGATAATCCATCCCCTATGTGGATATACGACAGCAGCACACTTTTTTTTACTGCTATTAACAATGCCGCGGTAAGTCATTACGGCTATACCAGGGATGAGTTTAAAAAAATGAAGATAACCGAGATACGTCCGCCCGCTGACGGTGAAAAAATCATAAAAGTGGTTAATGATCTGAAAGACGGTTATAACTATTCGGGCGTGTGGGTTCATCGTAAAAAAAGCGGACAGTTTATTGATGTTCAAATAACATCGCATCGTTTAACAACTGGCGGTAAAAATCACATTATGGTGTTGGCTAATGATGTTACCGATCTGAAACGCCTGGAAGTTGAAAGAAATGACTACCTGGCACGTCTGGAAGACACGTTAAACAGTATTAACGACGGTTTTTTTACCATTGACCGAAATTGGACAATAGGTATGGTAAACAACATGCACGAAGTAATATCCGGGTATAAAAAAGAAGATATTTTGGGTAAAAATATGCTGACGCTTTGGCCCAATGTAATAAATACACCTTTTCATAATAATTTAGAAAGGGCGTTGACTGAGCATGTTGTTGTTAAGTTTGAAGAATATAGCATATCATTGAATAAATGGCTGCGTTTTGCATGTTTCCCAACTAAGGAGGGCGCAGCGGTTTACCTATCTGATATTACGGAAAGCAAGGAAAAGGACATCCAGCTGCAAAACGCGCTTGACCGCTATGATGAGGCGGCACGAGCTACTGAGGATATGCTTTATGAGTTTGATTTGGCTAACAATAAAATGTCATATACGCAAAGCTTTGGCTATTTTTCGGCTATTGATATTTCTGTAGCTGAAGACCCGTCGGCAGCCTGGCTTGCTCTTGTTCATGAGGATGACCTGCCTGCATTAACTGGCGCAATGTCAAATACGTTGCAAAATAGCCTTGATAAATATCGTTGTGAATATAGGGTTGATTGCGGCAATAAAAATTACCGCTGGGTTAGCGACCAGGCCCATATAACTTATGACGAGCGAGGTACACCATTGCGAATGATTGGTGCAGTGCGCGATATTAATGAATTGAAAGAAAAAGAAAAATCATTACTGGTACAAAACAAGATTTTAAAAGAAATTGCCTGGATGGAATCGCATGAGATACGGCGGCCTTTGGCATCCATACTCGCATTGGTGGAGTTGGCCGGTTCTTGCGAATCTGACACAGAGCAACGCGAAGTACTTAAACATCTAAAACATTCTGCTGTTGAACTTGATGAAATGATCCACAGAATAAGTTCCCGAATAGACCAGGTTACTAAAGATCAGGCGATCTCCTGAGCTCCCAATCGTGATATCATCAATAAAAAAGCATCCCTGAACAATATCGGGGATGCTTTTTTTATCAGCAACAAGGCTTCTTACTCTTTTATTCCGAATAAACGTATTTAGGGAATGAAGAAACGTCAACCGGTTTAAATATTAGCTGCGAAAACATGTAGAGTCCGTTTTTCCAAACTTTAAAATCATGCTTGCCTGGCTCGGTATAATAAATGTGCGGAACACCTTTTGACGCGGCGTACTCATGTGTTCTTTTGCTGTAGGTAATTAATCCGTCTTCGGTGCCACATGATATCCAAAGCAGTTTTAACTGTTTTTTTGCAGCTTCCGGGTCAGGGAATAATTGCTCGGCTGGTTTGGTATTAGGAGCGGAAGAAAAACCACCTACCCAGGCGAACTTATCTAAATTACCCAATCCAAAGTTCAATGACTGCCCGCCACCCATTGAAAGGCCCGCTACTGCACGGTGCTCTCTATCAGTTAATACTGAATATTTGCTTTCTATATAAGGTATAAGATCTACCAAAAGATCTTTTTCAAATGTAGCGAAACCTTGAACTTTTGGTCCCGACATTGAATTTGCCCTGGTATCGTCTTTTGATGCGCGACCATTAGGCATAACAATTATCATTGGCTCAGCTTTTCCGTCGGCATATAGATTATCCATTATGATCTGAGGGTGCCCACCATCATTTAGCCATTCTTTCTCGTCGCCGCCTATTCCGTGTAAAAGATAAAGTACAGGATACTTTTTACTTGCTGTATAGCCCGGTGGCGTGTAAACTGTGGCTTTACGAACAGTTCCAACTGTAGTTGAGTTCCAGGATACAGAATCAATTTTTCCGTGTTTTATGCCGGTACGTTCAACGTCAAAGGTGGCAGGCATTTGTTTAACAATACCTTGAGAAAAAGCCGGGAGGCTAAATACTGATGATAAAGCAACTGCGCAGGCTAGTACTTTAATTTGTGATAATGCTTTCATTCTTTTAAGTTTTATTTATTGGTAAATTTAACGCTCTTTATCTGAATATTTTGTGCGGCATTTTTAGGAAACTTCACAAATACGTCATGCTGCCCGACAATTCCTTTTAACGCTTTGCTAAAGCTTTTCCAGCCATTTGCGCCTGTGGCAGTTACAGGTATGGTGGCTATTAGTTTATCCTTTTGTATATCGTCTATATAAACCTCCAACAAGCCATTTGCTTTTGACGATGCAGAAACAGCTATAGAAGACGGTGCTTTACCTAATTCAACACCAGATATCATAAACCATCCGCCTAAGTTAGAAGTATTGGTTACCGTCTTTCCGCCATTATTAGCTAACGTTTTGACACCAAAATAATTGCTATAACCTTCTGCAGGGATATCTGATGTACCGTCCTTACAAATAAACAGATCAAAATCGGCTGCTTTATTCTCAGCAAATAAACCAACACTTGTACCTACCCATGAATTATAATTAGGCTGAGCTTTATCAAGATTAACGGCACTAATTGGCGCGCCCAACGATGTCCATTTTACCCCATCCGCACTATAATAAGCGGTTAAACGATGCTGATACCTTTCCAGTTTCAGCCATACTATATTACCAATTGTATTATCGGCCGCGCGTTTAGCTGTATCCATTTGGAAAACTATCTTTTTGCCGTTATCGTTACCGGTATACAATTTAACTGTAACCCGCTGATTACCGCTGGTTAAGTAAATTCCTGCTTTACTTGCGGCATCCGTGGCATCAAGATCAACTTTGGTTACCGCTGTATAAAAATGGTCGGTTTCCTTTTGCACCAAGTGGGTGGTAGTTGTATCAGCATTAAGCCTTACCCAGCCTTTTTTAGCTGTAAGCGAGTATTTTGTAGAAGCCTTTTTAGTTAGAAAATGCCAGGCAAGGTCGAGCGTTTGGCTATCAAAATAATCGGTCTTAACCGCTCTCCATGCTATTCCTGATTTTGGCAATTTAGGTTTAACAACAGGTTGGGTAGTTGGCGCCGCGCCCCAGGGCCGGTTCCCATCCCAGGTAACCTGGTATAAGCCAGTCTGACGGCCCAGTCCCGACCAATCATCACCATCATATTTTTCGTAACTCTGCCCTATTGTCCACCATGTACCGTCAGCGATCTGAACGGGCGCAGCTATATGATTTGGGCGCCGGAAACCAACTTTAGCATCGGTAATAGGTTTGAAGAAATTACCCAGCCTCTCCCATTTGGTTGAATCGGCGGTTAAAGCCGAACCTTTCAAAGCGTATTGACCACCAGATACGTCCCCGGCAGGGAAATAATAATAAATTCCGTTCCGTTTTGACATTACAGGGCCTTCTGCCCAGCTGTATTGCAACTTGGCATTTATCCAATCCATATTCATTACCTTACTTGTTAACTGACCGTCCCTACCTAATTCCTGCAAGCGGTTAACTTTTTGGCCGTTCTTAATTACCATGTATGGTTTACCATCGTCATCTACAAAAATAGCGTTGTCATAACCCAGGTTGCCTGTTTCGACGTTAGTATTAACCTTAACTGGTGTTGACCATGGCCCCTTAGGCGAACTTGCCTTTGAGAACCACTGCCCGTTAGCTGAGAAATAGATCCAGTAGGAACCATAAAAATATGTTATCGCACCCTGCCAGATACCAGATGATGGACGATCGGTAACAAATCCTGCTTTTTCAGCCGGCAGCACTCTACTTATTACTTCCCAGTGTACCAGATCTTTTGAATGATAAATAGGTAAGTTTGGGTTGAAATGAAAACTGGAACCGCAATGATAAAAATCATCACCAACTTTTAGCAGTGTAGGATCCGGATGATCTCCGGGTAATGCCGGATTTACATAAGTTTGAACGGTTTGATAAAATAAGGCGGAATCGACCTTGGTCGCCTTTTGCGCTTGCGCAGACATTATGCCTGCCAGTGCAATAGCTGCAACCGCCGAAATCCGGTAAAACTGCTTCATGATGGATTTGTTTTATAATTGTGCCGCAAAATCGCATTTTTTTTAATTGTTTATCTAACAATTAAAAAAAATCTTACCGTAACGACCGAACGTATCTAAAAAGTTGCTTAACTATCGCCGTACTAATCAATTTAACAACGTGTAAAAGAAAAGGCTGAAACTCTTATTGTTTCAGCCTTTAAATATTTACTTTTTTGTCGGGGCTAAAGAAAACACCCAGTTTACTATTTGCTTAGCCTGATCTGGTTTAAGCGCCGGGTGTGGCGGCATGGCCACATCGCCCCACACACCACTACCCCCACTTATAACTTTTTGGGACAGCTTTGTGGAATTAACAGCATTGTGCGCATATTTTTTTGCCACTTCTGTAAAAGCAGGGCCAATTGATTTTTCGGCTACTTTATGACAAGCCTGACAATCCAAACTCATCATTAATACCCTGCCGGGATCATTAAGTTTTGCTGTGTTTGCTGCAGCCACAGCAGCTTGGCTGGCACCTGCCACAACATTTGTATTTTTACTTTTTCCGGTTCCTGTAGCATCACTTGCCGTTACCGATACTGTGTAATTTCCTTTTGAAGTGTATGTATAAGTTAAGTTGGGTACGGCGGTTACCCGTTTAATTCCATTGCCTAAATTCCAATTGTAGCGCACTATTTTGTTATTTTCAGCGTCCATAGCTTTAGCTGTAAATGTTACCGTAAACGGTATATTACCGGCTGTTTTATTAGCCGCGATTGAGGTTACTTCCGGTGCAAGATTTCCGGTGCTATAATCTATTCTTGAAAGCGCCGCATCCGGGTTTTTCGCGAACCATCCGTTACCATACTCCAGCACATATAGTTTGCCATCGGGGCCAATTTCCATGTCAACCGGAGCGTTAAATTTAGTTCCGTCCATAAACGGTTCCATATTGTCGTAATCTCCTTCCGGTGTTAGTGTCACTGCTTTTATCCATCCGCGCATCCACTCATAAATTAGCAATTTGCCATTATAATATGCTGGCAAGCCTGGTTTTGTATATCGGTCGCCATAATAGACAGGGCCCGCCATAGCAGTACGACCTCCTGTTCCGGTCTGAGGGAAATCAGCTGAGGCTGTATAAGGATACCATATAAAAGCCGGTTGAGCGGGCGGCAACTCTGTTAAGCCCGTGTTGTTTCGCGAATTATTAATAGGTTTTAAAGGATCAAAAGCCGCGCCCGATTTACCTGTAGCGTAATCATAGTCACGATAAGCTAAATTGGGGCCAATAAATAATGGCCAGCCAAAATTACCGGCTTTCCGCGCCTGGTTAACTTCGTCGTATCCCTTTGGCCCGCGTGTAGCCATGCTGTCTGCCTGTGCGTCCGGCCCTACTTCACCCCAATATAAATAACCGGTTTTAGGATCAACGGAAATACGGTACGGGTTTCTGTTACCCATTACATAAATTTCCGAACGTGTTTTGGGCGTTCCATTGGCAAAAAGGTTACCCTCCGGTATTTCGTATGTTCCATCAGGTTTGATTTTTATACGAAGTATTTTGCCTCTCAAGTCGTTAGTATTACCTGCTGCTCTACGGTCATCATTGGTCTCAAAACCAAGACGCTGATCCAACGGAGCAAATGAGTTTGTATTAGGTGCACCCTTAGGTACATTCTCTTCGTCAAAGGGCGAAGTATTATCACCTGTAGACAGGAATAACTCATGGTCTTTACCAAATGCTATTGAACCACCCGTGTGGCAGCATGTTTCGCGATCTGTTTTAACTTCTAATATTCTTTTCTCACTTTTAAGATCGAATACATTGTTCTTAAAAGTAAAACGCGACAAGTAATTAACAGGCTTATTATCTGGGCTGGCGGGGCTATAATAAACGTATAAGTAGTTGTTAGTTTTAAAATCCGGATCAAGCTGTATGCCCAACAAGCCATCTTCTATAGGATGTGTGGCCTTTTTCAGTTCCTTAAAATACACATCTAACTTTGCAACCTGGGTTAAGGTCTTTGTCGCCTGGCTATATTTTAATATCTCTCCTCTGCGCTGCACTATCAAAATATCCAAATTAGGCAATATTGCCATTTCTGTAGGTTCTGTAAATTTACCTATTGAAAGTACATTCTTGCTAAAACGCGCTTCATCCGGGGCATGCTGTGCTTTAACTTTTGAATAATCTAAAGCGGGGTGATCCATCGCATATTTAATGCCTCCCAGTATGTGCTTAACCATCAGATCTTCGCCGTAAGACTCTTTGGTATGGCCTAGCCCGGTATAAAAAACCTTACCGCCTTCAAATTCGTGATACCAGGCGATTGGGTGGGTGGCCCCCATTTTAAAGCGGGTAAAGTTAGCGTTATAAGTCAGGCTTGATTCTTCAAGATTAATTAGCACTTTGACATCTTTATTCAACATTTTATAATGATACCACTCGTCCTTACGTTTCCATTCGGTAGGCAGCATACTGGTAGAAGGATGATTTTTATCCAATACTGTCATCGTGGCCATTTGTTGCGCCGGGTGAGCAGCAAAATAGGCCCCGATCATACGTCCATACCAGTGCCAGTCGTATAAGGCGTCAGCAGCAGCATGTATACCAACAAAACCGCCCCCGGCTTGTATGTACCTTTGCAGATCAACGCGCTGGTAGGCATCAAGAAACGAACCGGTTGTGCTTACAAATATTACTGCCGAATATTTCTTCAGATTGTTCTCCGCGATCTGGCTCGCATCTGAAGTGGTATCAACACCAAAGTTGTTCTCCTGCCCCATTTTCATGATCGCCTGCGCAGCCGCCGATCGTGAGTCATGCGGAAAAGCGGCAACCTTGGTAAAAACTAATACTCTTTTTTGAGCAGATGCAGTAATTGCAAAAAACATGCAAATGAGCGTAGCTTTGGCTACATCCAATAAATTAAATTTCATACTTACTTTTTTAAATCGGGTTTGAGCAATTGGCATTGCTGTAGGGCAAATATGCGATATTTAAAGATAATTTAACGCTAAACTTGTTTGGTTTTAACTAATTTTCTCACGTCGAATCCTTTATTGGCTGCCATTACAATCAGGTGATTGTAGGTTTGACTATCCATTTGAGTTTTGCGGCCCAGTATCCATAAATATTCACGATTGGGGTGCCCAACTACAGCGTAAGAATAATCGTGCGCTAACCCTATTATCCAATATTTTCCTTTAAAAGGCCATTGAAACTGAATAGTTAATTTTGCGTTGGTTTTCTTATCCACTACCCGAGCTTCTCCATCGGCTACAGACCATTTTCCATCCTTTATACAAGAGTTCTTAACAGCTATAGTACCATCAGGGTTGAGGCTATATTCTGCAGAAGTATTACTACAACCATTTTGAAAACGTTGAGGGAAAGCGGCTATTTCATACCATTTACCAAGATACTTTTCTAATTCTACATACTGAACGGTTTGCAGTGGATCATCATTATTTCTTAACACAAGTGCTGCTACCCCTGCTATGCTAATTACGGCGGTGGTGGCTAATATTTCTCTTTTATACCTCATGTTATAGTAACGGGTTAAACGCACTAAAAGTTTAAATACCGACTTAAAAAGCAGCATATTTGTGTTATGGTGGTAAGTATTTTAGGCTGCGGATGGTATGGTAAAGCGTTGGCTATTGAATTGATAAAAAAAGGTATAACCGTAAAGGGTTCAACAACCTCCGCTGAAAAAATAGCAGCGCTTGAAGCGGACGGTATACGCCCTTATCTTATCAATATATCGCCTGAAAATAAAGTAATTGAGGATGATTTTTTTACTTGCGATATATTATGGATAAGTATTCCACCAAAAGCGCGAACCGGTAAAGGTTTAGCGTATATTGCTCAGTTAAAAGCGTTGATCAGCATTATAAAAGAACGAGGCATTCAGCAAGTTGTGTTGATCAGTTCAAGCGGCATTTATGGCGATAATAATACTGTTTTAACTGAAATGGATGAACCCAATCCTGATAGCGAGGCGGGCAGAATTTTACTTGAAGCCGAAAATATGTTGAAGGTGGAAACCAGCTTTATTACCACTGTGATTCGCTTTGCGGGTTTAATTGGCTCCGACCGTGATCCGGGAAGATTCTTTGCGGGTAAAACCGGAATACCAAATGGCGACGCGCCTGTTAACCTTATCCACTTAATAGACTGTTTGGGTATTAGCTGCTCTATAATAGAAAAAAAAGCCTTCGGAAACACCTACAACGCGGTGGCTCCTCAGCATCCCACACGGGCAGAATTTTACACCAACGCGGCAGAGCGCTCCGGATTAGAGAAACCGCAATTTATCAGTGAGAAGAAAAGTTGGAAGATAATTGAGAGTATGAATGTGCCCGCACTATTGGATTACGTGTACAAGATGAATTTAACTGAATAGCGGCCCCAAAGTCGGGGCCGCTATCAGTGAAATACTATCTGCTCGCGTTAACTATCGCGATAGCTTGTTTAGTAGACTCGGTTAGTTCGGCATATTTTTTTCCGTCCATCACATCTTTGCTTACCAACTGGCTGCCCATACCTACCGCACATACGCCTGCTTTGAACCAGCCGCCGATACTTTCCTTGGTCAATTCAACACCACCTGTAGGCATAAACAATAAGTTAGGGAACAACACTTTTATGCTTGACAAAAATGCAGGGCCCAATATATTACCGGGGAATAATTTAATAACTTTTGCACCCAGGTTTTCAGCTCTGATAACTTCAGATGGGGTCATGCAGCCTGGCACCCAAAGCAAACCGTTTTTCTCAGAAACTTCAACTACTTCTTCTACCAATCCGGGGCTAATGATATAGTCAGCACCTGCATCTGCAAAAGCCTGCGCCGCTTTAGCGTCTTTAATTGTGCCGACGCCCAGGTACATTCCACCTAATTCCTTATCGCAAACCTCGCGTAGTTTTACAAAGTTTCTAAGCGCGGCCTCGCCTCGATTAGTGTATTCAATGGTTTTTACACCCGCGGCATACAGGGCGCGTAAAATATTTACGCTGACTTCTTCATCCTGATGAAAAAACAAAGGCAGTATACCTTGCTCAGGTATCAGTTTTAATATGGTGGCTTTCTTATCCATGCTTATTAACCGGTTAATTTTTATGTGATTTACGGGTGGTAAAAGTAGAAAACAAATATTTAAAACCACAGACTTACATTATGGTAGTTGCAAATTGTTTACGAAAACGTTAGCGGCAACTTTTCAGCTAAAAAGCTTCATAATTATTTAGGTTTAATGTAGTTTTGGTGACTTTGTGAAAAAACAACCAATTGGTCTAATATTTATTTTCAAATTAAACATATAAATAACGATGTCTAAAAAAGTCGTAACCCTTGGAGAGATAATGTTGAGATTATCAACTCCTGATTTTAAAAGATTTGTACAGTCTGACAGCCTTGACGTAACTTATGGTGGTGGCGAAGCTAACGTGTCGGCAGCGCTTTGCAATTACGGCCTGAATGGCGTGTTTGTATCAAAAGTGCCAAACAACGCCATCGGCCAATCAGCTATTAACCATTTGCGCCGTTATGGTGTTGATACCCAGTTTGTGGCACGCGGCGGCGATCGTTTGGGTATTTACTTTTTAGAGACAGGTGCATCTATGCGCGCATCGCAGGTTATTTATGACCGTGCAGGTGCCTCTATTGCTGATGTTGATGCCAGTGAGTTTGATTTTGACAAAATATTTGAAGGTGCTGATTGGTTTCACACAACAGGCATTACTCCTGCTTTGAGCGATAAAGCCGCTGCGCTTACTTTGGCTGCCCTTAAAGCCGCTAAAGCTAAAGGTATTACCACCAGTATTGACCTTAACTACCGTAAAAAACTATGGAGCAAAGAAAAGGCCCGCGAAGTTATGACCGAGCTTTGCCAATACGTTGACGTTTGTATAGGTAATGAAGAAGACGCTGAGACCACTTTAGGCTTCAAAAGCGAAGGTACCGATGTAACTAAAGGCGAATTGAACCTTGACGGTTACAAAAGCGTTTTTAAGCAAATGAAAGAGAAGTTTGGATTTAAATATATAGCCTCTACCCTGCGCGAAAGCCACAGTGCTTCTGATAACGGATGGAGCGCTTTAGTATATGATGGCAACGAGTTCTATCACTCTAAGCAATATGAAGTGCGTATAGTTGACCGCGTTGGTAGCGGCGACTCTTTCGCCAGCGGATTTATATTCGGTTTGGTTACCGGTATGGCTTTGGGTGATGCCGCTGAGTTTGGCGTAGCTGCTTCAGCTTTGAAACACACCATTCCGGGTGACTTGAACCATGCTACTTTGAACGAAGTTAAAGAGTTGGTTAAAGGTGACGGATCTGGCCGTGTACAACGATAGTTATTAGATCATGGTTCATAGTTCATAGTACAGTCTGCTATGAACTATGAACCAGCAACCATGAACCAACATGATATTAGATACACTAAACAACGGCGAGAAATACTACAGCCTGCACCCTAACTTTAAGGTTGCCTTTGATTACCTTAACTCAACCGACTTAAACGCGCTGGAAGTTGGTAAGTTTGAAATTGCACCCGGTGTTAAAGCCATCGTATCCGACAGCGAGGGTAAAACTGCCGAGGTAGCCTTACAGAAGTTTGAGTGCCACAATAAGAACATTGATATACAGGTATGTATTAGAGGTAACGAAACCATTGGCTGGAAACCGCGCCAGGATTGCACCATTGCAAAGGGCGATGGCTACAATGAAGAAAAGGACGTTACCTTTTTTGACCATACGCCTGATATGTACTTCGGCATGAAAGACGGACAGTTTGTTATCTTCTATCCGGAAGATGTACACGCGCCGATTATTGGCCAGGGTCTTATCAAGAAGTTGGTTGTTAAAGTGGCGATATAGCACTTAAAATACAAGGTTAAACGGCTCCGAAAAATCGGGGCCTTTTTTGTTATTTCGAGGTGATCCAAAAAATATGCGTCACAGCGAAAAAAAGCCCACCTGGTTTAGGTAAGCAATTGATTATTAGCTAATTATATTTTCAGCCTGAAACTACGTATTCGTCAGGAAGTTTAGCTATAAAATTGTCATAAACATCTGATTATAAGCATATTGTAAAATCGAAAAACAGGCGGTTTTTCTGCTTTTTTTGGATCACTTTGGATCACCTTGGATCACCTTGGATCATGACCCGTCCTAAAAAAAGTTTACACTTTTGGTTGTTAATACTGGACCCGATTTACACTTTTAATTTAGTACTGAAATAGGTTTACACAATTATAGATTCATAGCTACCTCCATTTC
>Ga0164241_10001200_pt1 | contig 34183 bp, 24 predicted proteins | sample OricomyardsoilBY_FD_108780 | JGI IMG/M metagenome (GOLD analysis project Ga0164241, IMG submission 108780) | Backyard soil microbial communities from Emeryville, California, USA - Original compost - Back yard soil (BY) | ecosystem: Environmental > Terrestrial > Soil > Unclassified | place: USA... | reverse complement strand
TCCCAGCCTGCTGGGATGATGAGGTCGAAGCCCTCGTTGACATCGGTGTCGCTCTGCGAGGCGTAGAGTCCCTGCTTCTGAGTTTCTGAGTAGAGAAACAGATCGAAGTCCGTGGTCACGGTTCGATGTCCGATGTCTGCTGGATCAGCGTCGGCAGCGCAAGCTTCCCATGAGAAGCTGAATCTAATTCGGTCCCCTTCATTCAGCGTGACGTCGAAGAGGTCCACCCATCGATACGTCGAGCCTAGCGCGGCTCCTGGCTCGAGCGTCTGATCGAGCGGGTGTGTGAAGGATGCAGTCCCGGGCGGGACATCATCGAACTCGGGGGTCGCCTCTGGCACGTCACCCAGGGTTCCATCGTTGTCGGGGTCGAGAGTGCCCGAACCGAAATCGATTCCGAAGTTGGAATCGCCCGTCTCGTCGCACCACGGGAGCAAATCTGCCGCCGAGAGGTAGCCCGTGCCATCCTTGTGGTCGTGGCCAGGCTTGCTCGTCGAATACGCCCAGCCATCTGGATTCGCCGCCAGCGCCGCTTGTCGCATGATGGCGCGCAGCGCGACCGAGTTGACGTCCAGGCTGTTTTCTTCGCGGCACTCCTTGAGGGCCACGGCCAGGCCGAGCGCTGCGGGCGCCGCGAAGCTCGTCCCCGTGGCGCCAACGACGCCGAGGTCGCTCGCCGAATCGGCCAGCAGCACGTAATCCGCCGGCACATCGTTGCAGTTGTCGAGACCTCCCACCGTTTGGTCACCGCCAAATGTGATCAAGTCCGGTTCTTCCCGATCGATCTGGCCGTTGGAAACCACCGGTGGACTGAATGGATTCGGCCAACTCGAGAAGCAACTCAGCTCGTAGCTCGAGTTACCTGACCCGACGCACAGGCTGTTCCAGCTGTCGCGACAGGCGACGCGGTCGCTGTACTTGTTCCCCGCACCCTTGGTGATCAGCATATCCGATTCGCGGGAGTGAAAATCCTGAACCACCCCGTCGAATTTGCTCGGGCCGTCCGGCTCGTCGTTCAGGGGATCGTAGCACTCGAAGCTCTCATCGACCAGGCGGACATCGTTGTCGACGAAGAAGTCGTACGCGTCGATGATTTGCTCGGTACAGGCGACGCTTCCGGCGCTCGCAGCATCGTTCGCGTAGTAAATGGTCGCTTTGGGCACCATCTGCGCAAGGACACTCGACACCTCGGTTCCGTGGTTGTCGATGCAATGCCCAGAAACGCAATGTGGGCTTCCATCGCCACACAGCGCGCCGCAGTTTGCGTCGATTGCACAGGTCAGGCCCGCCGCGTCGTGAACGACGCTCGACGGAAACATAAAGTTGGAGTCTCGAACGCGGCATCCACCGGTCTCGACCACTCCCACTCTGTCGTCCTCCCCGGTGTAGTGAGAAAAGTACGTTGGGGCTTCGAGGAAGGTCGCGGGCGACGTGATTGGATCCGTCAGCTCCTGCGGCGTGCCGTTCTTGTAGACGCGAAGGAGCTGGACCTCGGGCTCACGCGCGATCTCCTCGAGGTCCGCCGGCGAGGCGTGGCCGGTCACAAGCGGCAGGGTTTCGCTGAAGCGAAGCCCACGCGCGCCAAGTTCGGCGAGCTTCGGCTCGAGCTCGTTTCGCACGACCTCGATCTTCCGCTGAAGCGCGTCGCGCCCGTGGCGGCTCAGCGTTTCGTCGCGCGACCAAACGTCGCGCAGCGCGCGCCGCACGTCCTCTCGGGGTCCACGTTTCAAGATGGCGTAGAACGAGACGACGTCCTCGTGGTGGTGGTCGAGGTACGCGACGCTCTCGACGGCGAGGGCGCCGTGGGCTTCGCGCCAGAGGCGCTCGTTCTGCGCCTCGACGCGGGCGAGCAATTGTCGTCGACCGTCCGGACGGATCGCCCAGAAGCCGTGCTGGCTCTTCTCGACGGTGATGGTCTCGTCCAGGCCGGCCATGTACCGCGTCGTGCGCTTCGCCGGCAGATCTACGCGGATCGCCTGCGTCGGCCGATCACACGAGGTCGCGCACACCGTCGTCACCGCCGCAGCGATGATGAGCATGGCGCCCGAGTAACGAAGTCCCCCCCCCGAATTGCTCGAGTTGACACTTTTAGCCTCCCTCTGCGTTGCACGCGCATCCATGTTCGCAGAGTCCATGTCACCAGTGCAACCCTGGTCGGGCCCGTAGAGCTGCTGCGCCTACATTGCGACGGAACACAGGCTGGCGTTGCCAATCGACCCGTCGCACCACGTCTTCACAATAGATAGCGCCGCAGCTGGTGCGCGGACGTCAGGTATCTGCCCACGGCGAGGCGCACGAAGACGAGTGAGCCGAGCGACGTGGCCACCGCGAGCATGAACACGACGACGATTTGATACCGGATCGCAGTCAGCGGCGAGGCGCCTGCGAGGATCTGGCCGGTCATCATCCCCGGGAGCTGGACGAGCCCGACGGTCATCATCCCGTTCACCGTCGGGATCATCGAGGCTTGGAGCGCGGCGCGCACGAGGGGCTGCACCGCCTCGCGTCCAGAGAAGCCTAGCGAAAGGCGCGCCTCGATCTCTCCCTGGCGAGCGAGCAAGTCCGATTGCAGGCGGTCTCCCGCGAGGGCGGCGCTCGTCATCGAGTTACCCAAGATCATGCCAGCGATGGGGATGAGGTATTGCGGCTCCCACCACGGGCGCGGCTGCACGACGACGCCGATGACGTACGCCAGCGTGACCGCGGTCGACAGGGTGAGCGCGGTCGCGGTGATTCCGATGCCGCCCGGGATGGGCTTCTTCAGTCGAGAGATGGCGGCGTGACTGGCAATCGCGGCCATCACGACCAGAATCAACAGCACCCAATACCAACGAGCGGCGCTGAAGATCGCGGCGAGGACGAGGCCGACCAGATAGAGCTGCGCGACCGTGCGGACCGCGCCGATCAGGAGATCGCGCTCGAGACCGAGGCGCTGGCGCAGCGACACGACGACGACGACGAGCACCAGCACCAGGGCCAGCCCGAGCTGCCACCACGAGAGATCGATGACGCCGATGCCGTTCTTCATGGATGCGTTCCCGCAAGGAAGGCCTGCAGGTGCTCGCCACCGCCGCCGGTGTACGTGGCCTCGTAGGCCTGGACGCGGCCTTTCACCAGGTAGAGCAGCGCGCCGCCCAGACGGCGCACCAGATCTGGCGCGTGGGTGACGGCGATGATCGTGAGGCCGTGACTCTTGCGGAGGTTACAGATCGTCTCCACGACGAGCATCGCGTTCGGCGGATCGAGCGCGGAGGTCGGCTCGTCGAGCAGCAGCACCTCCGGATCGCGGAGGAGCGCTCGGGCGATGGTCACACGTTGCTTCTCGCCGCCCGACAGCATGGCGGCTTCACGCGCGAGGAGGGTCGTCTCGAGACCGACCGCGCGCAGCATCTCCTCGAGGCGGCGCTCGGACGCGTCGAGCTCGAACCCAGGGGCCGCGAGCGTCAGGTTGTCGCGCACCGTGCCCTCGAAGAGCACGGGCGTTTGAAGTACGAAGGCCGCGCGGCGACGGAGCATCCGCGGATCGAGCTCGGTAATCGACCGGCCGTGGAACCGCACGACGCCCGAGGTGGGCTCCTCTAAACGATTGAGGCACCGCAAGAGCGATGACTTTCCCGAGCCTGACGGTCCGACGATCGTCAGCGCACTCCCACGTTCTACCTCGAGCGAGACATCGGCGAGGATCGTGGCGGAGGACTGACCCTTGCGCGCTGGGTACACGAGCGCCAGGTTCTCGACGCTGAAGATGTTCTCCCCGCTTGGCGCGTCATGGGGCGACATGGAAGCGCCACGTCCCTTCTCGCTCATGCGCGTTGGCACCCAGCCGACACGACTCTCTACTTGTTTCCCAAATACGTCGGGGCCGGGACGCCGACTCTCTTGTAGAGCGCCTTCGCGACGAGCTTCGAGAACTGAGACTGGGGGACATAGGCGTCTAGGGCGGGGGGCTCTTCTTGAGACGCGAGCGTGGGTCTTCCGTCTGCGATGGCCTCGAGGTCGGCGATGACCTCTGTGATGGACGCATAGCGCGCGACGGGATCTTTGCGCAGACACTTCTCGAGGAAGGCTTCGACGTCGCTGTCGATGTCGGGGATGCGCGCGCGCGCAGGGATCGGCGGCGCCACGAGGTGCCACGCGAGCCAGTCCTTCGTGTCGGTCGCATCGAACGGCATGGCTCCGGTGAGGGTTCGATACGCGACGACGCCGAGCGCGTAGATGTCGCTCCGCGGGTCGGCGGGATCTGCGACGCATTGCTCCGGAGACATGTATTGCGCCGTCCCGATCGCGGTGCCGGTCGCCGTGATGGTCGTGTCGCGCAGCTTCGCGAAGCCAAAGTCGACGAGCTTCACCGCGTAGGGCTCGCCCGGCTCGCCGACGAGGAAGATGTTGTCGGGCTTCACGTCGCGGTGAAGGACGCCGACGGCGTGCGCGGCTTCGAGCGCGAGGCACACTTCTCGAAGGACCGGCAGCGCGATGTCGAGCTCCATGAGCTTCGTTCGATCCAGCGACGCAGCGAGCGTCTCGCCGAAGAGGTACTCCATGACGATGAACGGCGCGCCATCGCCGCGCGCACCGACGTGGCGGATCTCCACCGTGCCCGGGTGTTTCACTGTCCGAGCGGCCTCGGCCTCGCGCATGAAGCGGTCGCGCGCGACCCTGTCGTGCGCCCACGGCGGATCGAGCATCTTCACCGCGACGGCGTCGCCGGTCTTCACGTCCTCGGCCAAGTACACGCGCGCAGAGCCGCCGCGGCCGATGAAGCCCTTCACGGCGAAGCGTCCGCCGAGGATCGCGCCGATTTGCCGCGTGCCCTGAATGCGCACGTGATCGATCCGCCGGCCGCTCGTCAGCGCCGTGCCGTCGTACGCGCAGTGCGTGTCGCCCCCGGCGTACACGCGATGACAGCGCGGGCAGAGCATGAGTGAGCGCCAAGATAGCGCAGGGCGGGTCACGAAACGAAGCTCGTGCGTCGGCCGACCGAGACGTCTTCACCGCGTGCGCTCCAGATCAGCCTCGAGCGCGCACCTCGGCTAGGATCCGCGGCCATGCGCGCAGTCCGATGCCACGAGCTGATCGGTCCCGAGGGCCTTCGAGTCGACGAATTGCCGGAGCCCGACGCGGGCTCGGGAGAGATCGTCATCGACGTGAAGGCGGCCGGGGTGAACTTCCCCGACGTGCTCATCACGCAGGGCAAGTATCAGTTCAAGCCAGAGCCTCCGTTCATCCCGGGTGGAGAGGTCGCCGGGATCGTTCGCAAGGTGGGCGCTGGCGTGACCGAGTTTTCGGTCGGCGATCGCGTCGCGGCGACGATGCTCTTCGGCGCGTTCGCCGAGCAGGTCGCGTCGCCAGCGGCGGGCGCGGTGAAGCTGCCCGACGGAGTCAGCTTCGAGATCGGCGCGGCGACACTGCTCACCTACCTCACGACGATGCACGCGCTCGTCGATCGCGCGAAGCTGCGAGAGGGCGACAAGCTCCTCGTCCTCGGCGCGGCGGGCGGCGTCGGCACCGCGGCGATCGAGATCGGCAAATGCCTGGGCGCGACCGTCATCGCCGCGGCGAGCAGCGCCGACAAGCTCGAGTATTGCCGGGCTCACGGCGCGGACGAGACGATCGACTACGCCAAAGAAGATCTGAAGGCGCGCGCGAAGACGCTCTCCGGCGGCGGCGTCGACGTCGTCTACGATCCAGTCGGCGGCGACCACACAGAGGCCGCGCTCCGCTCCCTCGCCTGGGAAGGCCGTCTGCTCGTCGTCGGCTTCGCGTCGGGGACCATCCCGAAGATCCCGGCGAACCTGGTCCTCTTGAAGAACTGCCAAATCGTCGGCGTCTTCTGGGGCGCTTTCGCGGCGAAGGAGCCCGACCGCAACCGCGCCCACGCGAAGCGCGTCTTCGACTGGATGGCCGAGGGGAAGCTTCGACCGCACGTCGACGCGGTCATCCCGTTCGACCGCACACGTGAAGCGCTCGAGAAGCTCGCGCGGCGAGAGGTGAAGGGCAAGCTGGTCTTGGTGCCCTGACCGCACCTGCCGTGCGGATCGGCAATTTGACGCCAGCCGCGTCGCGGCCGGACGAATTGGCAAACGACGTGAGCATCGGAATCCGGCGCGGTCGACGGGGCTTCGTGGAGCGCACCCAAAGGAGGGACCCATGCGCTCGATCACGATGCCTCTCGCCGTCAGTCTTCCTCTCGCTCTCAGCGTTCCGCTCTTCATGCTCGCCGGATGTTCGACCACCGCGCCGATGGCGAAGGTCGGCGTGTCGACCGCTACGCTTCCCGCGCAAGGGATGTCCGAGCATCACGACGCCACGCCGCACCACCTCTCGGTGAAGATTTCGAGGCCCGAAGGCGGGGCACCGATCGCGTCGACCAGCGCGATCCTCCCAGAGAACCGCGAGCTCAGCTTCGAGACTTCGAGCGGCACCGATCGCGCCGAAGCGCGTCTGGTCGTCGACGTCGAACGCCACCGGCAGACCGCGGACAGCCCCTACGTCGTCCGCGTCGAGTGGAAGGAGAAGACGCTCGACGGCCGCGTCGTCGAGTGGTCGCCTACCCTCGCCGTCCGCGCGGGCACGAAGGCGACCGCGGTCGTCGATTGGGGCAACGGCGATGGGCGCGTGCTCGAGCTCGAGCTCGAAGACCTCCCCGGGCAGGCAGGTGCGCCCGCCGACGCTCCTGCCGACCGCCCGCCCGCGATCTCCGACCAGGCGGCCCCAGGCGAGCAGGGCGTGGCGGTCGGCGTTGTGCCCTCGACCGCGGTGCCTGCCAGCGCCGAAGCGACAGCGGAAGGGCCGAGCGCTATGCTGGACGGACGCGCGGCGACGACGCCCGCGGCGGAGGCAGTCCCATGATGAAGCTCTCGATGTCGCTCGCGGTGTTCGCTCTCGCGGTGGGTTTCAGCTCCGTCGCACACGCCGACGACATCGACACGGCCAAGCCTGGGCGCGGCGTCATCACGCTGCCGATGACGAAGATCACCTCGCGCCTCCAAAAGCCACAGGCCGCCGTCGACGTCGCGCGGCTTTCGCCGCAGCTGACGCTGCCTGCGCTCGACATGCCGTTCCTCGGTCGCATCGAGGGCGCGATTTCTACCTCACCGTTCTGAGAGCGGCGCCGCGACCCTCGCGGCGTCCGCGCGAGGGCCGGGCGGGTGGCGGCTTGCCGCCCCTGGGTCGGTTCGCGGCGGGTTAGTTGCCAATCGGCGCGCGTCGTCCTACTCGGAGCGTTCGATGCGCGCCCGAGCTCCGCTCTTCGTCCTGGTCAGCGTCCTCGTCGCCGCGTGCGGTCAGGGGACGAAGGACGGCGCTGCGACGTCGGCTTCCACGCAATCGAGCACGGACGAGGCGCCCGCGACGAGCACGCCCGACGCGATCCCGACAGGCTCAGCTTCCGCATCCGCGGTGGCCTCTGCGTCTGCGGCCCCCGACGCCGTGCTGCCCGGACGCACTGACGGCTGCCGCGAGGGCATGGTCCGCGTCGACGGCGAGTATTGCCCAGCCGTCGCAGAGGACTGCAAGGAGGAGCACAAGGAGTTCAAGAACGCGAAGGGCGACGCGAAGCGAACCGCCAGCGAGCGCTGCCTCGAATATCGCGCCCCGACGAAATGCCTCTCGAAGAAGACGAAGCACCTGGGCTTCTGCATGGACCGCTACGAGTACCCCAACGTCGTCGGCGAGCTGCCCCGCGTGCTCACGTCCTGGCATCAGGCCAAGAAGCGCTGCGAAGACCAGGGCAAACGCCTGTGCACAGAGGCCGAATACAACTTCGCCTGCGAAGGCCCCGAGGCGCTGCCCTATGTCTACGGCTACACGCGCGACCCGAGCATTTGCGCCATCGACAAGCCGTATCGCTATCCCGATCACAAGCACCAGATGAAGACCTACGACGAGTGCTTCCAGGACGAGCGCTGCAAGGCCGAGATGGAGCGCCTCGATCAGCGCGAGAAGATCGGCGAGCGCAAGACGTGCGTCTCGTGGGCGGGCATCTTCGATCTCAACGGCAACGTGAATGAATGGGTCGAGCGTGTGGGCGAAAAGCCCCCGAATCGAAGCGGGCTGAAGGGCGGCTGGTGGGGCCCGGTGCGCGGGCGTTGCAGGCCCACTGTCGGATTCCACAAGGAAGGCGACTACGGCTACGAGGGCGGGTTCCGCTGCTGCGAAGACGTCAAGCCCTGATCGCGCTCGCTTGAGATCGACGCGCCATGGTGCCTATCGTGGCGGCATGACTTCATCGACGCGTACGGGTCTCGTGCTCACGATCGGGTTGTCGGCTGCGCTCCTCTCGGCGTGCTCCGACAGCGGAACGAGCAGCGGCTCGGGTGGCGGCAACAGCGGCGGCGGCTCGAGCACCGGTGGAGGGTCGAGCACCGGTGGAGGGTCGAGCACCGGTGGAGGGTCGACTTCGATGTCGACGACGACCACGACCGGCGCAGGTGGCGCGGCGGGCACGCCGACCACGATCTTCACGATCGTCCTCGAGAACCACGACTACGAAGAGATCGTCGGTTCGTCGAACGCGCCGTACCTGAACTCGCTGATCGACGACTACGGCCTGGCCACGAACTACTACGACTCTGGCACGCACCCCTCGCTCCCGAATTACCTCTATATGGCGAGCGGCGACACCCAATACCCCGGCGTCATCGACGTGAGCCCGACACAGATTCCCTATTTCCCAGCGGACGGCGACAACCTCGGCAATCAGCTCGAGCAAGCCGGCGTCGAGTGGCGCTCTTACCAAGAGAGCATGGGGACGCCGTGCAAGCTGACGAACAGCGGCAACTACGCGCCGAAGCACGACCCCTTCCTCTACTTCAGCAACATTCAGGACGATCAGGCGCTCTGCGACAAGCGCAACGTCGACTACTCCCAATTCGCCGCAGACCTCGCGGGCGGCCAGTATCGATACATGTGGATCACGCCGGACCTCATCAGCGACGGGCACGATCCGACGGACGACCAAGCGCTCGGCATGCAGCAGTCCGATGCGTGGCTCTCGACCGAGGTGCCGAAGATCTTGGCGAGCGACGTCTACCAGCAGGGCGGCATCCTATTCATCACCTGGGACGAGGCCGAGGGCCGCAATGGTCACGATCCGGACAAGATCCCGATGATCGTCGTCAGCCCGTTCATCAAGAGCGCCGGCTACAAGTCAGCGACTGCGTTCACCCACGCGTCATATTTGGCGACCGTCGAGGACTTCTTCGGCTTGGCGCGGCTCGGCGACGCCGTCGGCAGTCCGACGCTGAACGAGTTCTGGGAGTAGGGAGACCGGGGGAGAGCATGTGGGCGCGGCTCGAGCTGCGCTCTGCGGCGGCGACCTCGCCTCGTCCACGTAAGTCGGCCGAGATGCCGCATCTCCCCCCGAGTTCGTGGACGGCGTCGCCTCCGCCGAGCCACGCCACGCCGCCGGCCTCGCCTCGTCCACGTAAGTCGACCGAGATGCCGCATCTCCCCCCGAGTTCGTGGAGACCTCACAGAAAAGGCCGCGATACAGAAAAGGCCGCGATGCACTGCACCGCGGCCTTCTCGAGACAGCCTGTTCCTGGAGCAGGCTGTCTACTGCTTCGTGTCAGCCAGCCTTTGCGGCCTTGACCTTCGTGACGAGCTCGGGGACGGCGACGAAAAGGTCGGCGACGAGGCCATAGTCGGCGACCTGGAAGATCGGCGCTTCGGCGTCCTTGTTGATCGCGACGATGACCTTCGAGCCTTTCATACCCGCGAGGTGTTGAATGGCGCCGGAGATGCCGATCGCGAAGTAGAGCTGCGGCGCGACGATCTTGCCGGTCTGGCCGACCTGCAAATCGCTCGGGCAGTAGCCCGCATCGCACGCCGCGCGGCTGGCGCCGACGGCAGCACCGAGCGCGTCGGCGAGGGGCGCGAGCACCTCGTCGAATTTCTCTTTCAAGGCGCGACCACCTGAGACGACGACACGCGCTTCGGTGAGCTCCGGGCGCTCGCTCTTGACGGTCTCGACGCCGAGGAACTCGACGCGCGACGCGGCGGCACCCACGGCAGCGACCTTCTCTTCCGAGACGGGCGACTCGCCGCCGGACGGCTCGGCCGGCTGGAACGCGCTCTGTCGAACGGTGACGACGTGGACGGGGGTCGCGATCTTCGCGACGCCGAACGCGTTGCCCGCGAACATCGGGCGCTTGTAGGTGAGCGCGCCGCCGTCGGCGCCGACCTCGGTGATGTCACCGACGTAGCCGCCGCCGAGGCGAGCGGCGACGCGCGGCATGAGATCCTTGCCGTACGCGCTGGCAGTGCCGACGACGACGTCGAAGCCCTTGGCCGCGGCAGCGACGGTGGGCGCGTACGTCTCGGCGAGGTAGTTCTTCAGGCTCGGATCGTCGGCGACGATGACCTTCGCGGCGCCGAAGCCTTTGACCTCTGCGGCGCCGGCCGCGGCGCCCGAGCCGATGACCAGGATGGAGAACGCGCCGCCGGTCTTTTCGACTGCCTGGCGGGCGAACGTGATGGCGCTGTGGGTGGTCTTCTTGACCTTGCCGTCAGCGAACTCAGCAACGACGAGAACGTTGGCCATGGTTTTTCTCCTCTTGTCCTTGCCGGTTCAGAGAACCTTGGCCTCTTTGGCGAGCTTTTCGACGAGCTCGGACACGTCCTTCACCTTGATGCCTGCCTTGCGAGCGGGCGGTGCGGTGAACGAGCCGTAGGTGACCTTGAGCTTCGTGTCGGACGCGAGGTCCGCGAGCTTCATTTCGACGAGCGGCTTCTTCTTCGCGGCCATGATCGCGGGCAGCGCGGCAAAGCGAACGCCCTCGTTGTACTTGTGCGTACGCGCGGTCGCGGCCGAGAAGACGCTCGCAGAGGCGACGATGCGCAGGTCGACCGTGACGACCGCGGGGAGCTTCACGCGGAGCTTCGCGACGCCGCCATCGACCTCGCGGCCGACGACGAGCGAGCCGCCACCCTTCTCTTCTTCGATCGACGCGGCGAAGGTCGCCTGCGGCCAGTCGAGGTATTCGGCCACGAGCTGACCGATCTGGTTCGTGTCGCCGTCGACGGTCTGCTTGCCCATCAGGATGAGGTCGGGCTTCTCTTTGTCGACGATGCTCTTCAGCGCGCGGGCGATGACGTCGCCGTCGAGCTGGTCATCGGTCACGTCGACGCGGATGGCGCGATCGGCGCCGGTCGCGAGAGCGCCGCGGAGCGTCGTATCGGTCTCTTTCGGGCCGAACGTCACGACGACGACTTCGCCCGCGCGAACCTTCGGGGTCGCGCCGTTCTCGGTGAGTCGGAGCGCCGCTTCGAGCGCGTACTCGTCGAACGGGTTCGGCTTCCACTCGAGACCCGAGGTGTCGACCTTGTCGCCCGACGCGGGGATCTTCACCTTGTTGGCGTTGTCGGGGTCGGCCACGCGCTTGAGCGCCACGAGGATTTTCACGAACCGGCTCCTATCAGTGCGTTGAAGGTATCGAGCTCACACGGCGATCCGTGTGGTTGGCCTCGTCGGACCGCGGCGAGACGCTGGCGGAGAGACGCGAGGCCGATAGGGATCTGGCGAGCTTCTGACAAGATCGCCGCTTTGCGTCAAGGACGCTCCGGCCCGCATTGGGGCGCCTCGGGTGGTCTGCTACGGTCGATCCTTCGCGGGGGGTCCCGCGGGAACGATCGACGACGGCGGCGCCGTGACATGAGCACCCCCAAGCTGAAGCTGTTGCTGCAGGCGTTGCGCCTTGGTCAGCCGCAAGATCCGCAGCAGGCGATCGCCGCGCTCGCAGAGGCGATCGCCGTGCAAGAGACGACTCTCGAGGAGCTTCGAAGCAAGCTCGCCGTGGTGACGTCGCGCACGCAGATCCTCGACGCGAAGGTCGCGCTGTTGACCAGCGACCTCGCAGAGGCGCGCGCGGGAATCGACGCATCCGCGAAGTTCGGCGAACCCTATGCAGAGGCCTACGCACCGCCGCAGGGCGAGCAGTACGCGCCCCAGAGCGAACAGTATGCGCCCCAGAGCGAACACTACGCGTCGCCGCAGAGCGAGCAGTACGCGCCCCAGGGTGAACACTACGCGCCGCCGGAGAGCGAGCGGTTCACGGGTCACCAGGACAGCTGGGGCCCGCCCGCTCCGAATGTCCGGACGAAGGACAGCTTCGCTCCGCCACCGCTCCCGCGGCTCGGATCGGTCGAGACGCACGGCCGCGATGCGTCGGCGCCGACGCGGCGTCCTCCGAGCATCGCACCTCCGGCGCCGCCGCCCTCTCTGCCTCCCGGAAACTCACGCACACCGGATCTGTCGGAGCTCGACTCGAGCGACGACTTCTCGGTGCACACCGCAGTGATCAGTCGTCGCGACGCCGAACGTCTACGCACCCCAGAGGCGCCGTTTCGCATTCCGCCACCAGGCGCGCGCACGGCACCGCAACCTCAGCCGAGCATCCCCGGCGCGCCTTGGGCACGCGGGACGAAGAACGCGGCGCCAGCGGCGACGCGAGACGACTACACCGCCGACGCGATCGAGCAACACGGAGACGAGGGCGCCACGATGGACGACGCCGGCTTCGAGGCGGCGACGCGTGTGGGTCGACCGGCAGGTCGTCCCGAAGAAGGAGCGGTCGACAGCCGCCGTCCGGGGCCCCATGATCCCGCCGCCGCCAGCGGACGGCCTCCGAGACCCCCTCCGAATCGATCCTCGTGAACTACAGCACGGACTTTCTCGTCATCGGCAGCGGCGTCGCCGGCCTCACCTTCGCGATCGAGGCCGCCGCGCACGGCGAGGTGACCATCGTCACCAAGCGCAAGCGCGCCGACTCGAACACGCTCTGGGCCCAGGGCGGCATCGCGAGCGTGATGGATCCCTCGGACTCGGTCGCTTCGCACGTCGAGGACACGCTCGTCGCAGGCGCCGGGCTCTGTCACAAAGTGGTCGTCGAGATCTGCGCCACAGAGGGGCCGGCGCGCATGCGCGACCTCATCGAGCGCGGCGCGAAGTTCGACGAAAAGGACGGGGCTCTGTCGCTGACCCGAGAGGGCGGCCACTCGGCGCGACGCATCGTCCACTCTGCGGACGCCACCGGCCGCGAGGTCGAGCGCGCCCTCCTCGCAAAGGCAGCCGCGACGCCGAACATCCGCTTCCTCGAGCACCACACGGCGATCGACCTCATCATGCTGTCGCGCTTCGGCGGCCCCGACACGTGCGCCGGCGTCTACGTCCTCGACGAGGTCGGGACCAAGGTCGACACGTTCCTGGCTCGCACCACGATCCTCGCGAGCGGCGGCGCCGGGAAGGTCTACCTCTATACGACGAACCCGGACACGGCGACGGGCGACGGCATCGCGATGGCGCACCGCGCGGGCGCAGAGCTCGCGAACATGGAGTTCTACCAATTCCATCCGACGTGCCTCTATCACCCGCGCGCGAAGAGCTTCCTCATCAGCGAGGCGCTGCGCGGAGAGGGGGCGATCTTGCGGCTCCTCGACGGCACGCCGTTCATGGAGAAGCACGATCCGCGCAAGGACCTCGCGCCTCGCGACATCGTCGCCCGCGCGATCGACTTCGAGATGAAGCGCACCGGCTCCGATCACGTGATGCTCGACATCACGCATCGCTCGAAGGACTTCATCGGCGAGCACTTCCCCACCATCCTGGCCGAGTGCAAGGTGTGGGGCATCGACATCACGAGCGAGCCGATCCCCGTCGTCCCTGCGGCGCACTACATGTGCGGCGGCATCACGACGAGCCTGCACGGGCAGACGACGATCCCCGGCCTCTTCGCCATCGGCGAGTGCGCATTCACGGGTCTGCACGGCGCGAACCGCCTCGCCTCGAACTCGCTCCTCGAGGGAATGGTGTTCGGTCATCGAGCCGCCGAGCGCGTCGCCGAGAACATCACCGAGCTCCGAACGCAGCAGGTCCCGTCGGTCCCTGATTGGGATCCGGGCAAGGCCGTCGCCAGCGAAGAAGCCGTCGTCGTGACGCACGACTGGGACGAGCTTCGCCGCGCGATGTGGAACTACGTCGGCATCGTCCGCTCCGATGAACGCCTCCGCCGGGCCGCGAAGCGCGTCGCGATGCTCGAAGAAGAGATTCGAGAGTATTACTGGCGCCACCTCGTGACCCGCGACCTCCTCGAGCTGCGCAACATCGCCACCGTGGCGGCCCTCATCGTCGAGAGCGCGGCGGCGCGCCGCGAGAGCCGCGGCCTTCACTTCACCATCGACTACCCGAGCACGAACCCCGATCTGGTCACCGACACGGTCGTGAAGCGCGGCGTTCCGGCGTATCTCCGTCGTCAATGAGCGATCGCGACAGCGACCCTTCGAGCGAAGCCCCTTCGAGCGAGCCCGCGAACGCGCGAGAACCCTCGAGCGAGGCTCCGCGCCGCGAGCCCGTGAGCCCGACCGGCGTCCGCCCGATGTCGGCGATGGGCGCGTTCTTCTGGGTCGTGATCGCGACGTGCTTCTTCGTCTTCATGATCTCGGTCGCCGCCATGCTCCGAGACGGCGCCACCGCCGATCCGGTCGTGGGAGGGATGAGCCAGCTCGTCGGCTACGGACTGGCGCTCTTCGCGATCCTGCGCATCTACGCGCCTGAAGAGAACCTCGGCCGCGTCGTCGCGGCGCAGAAGACGACACCCCTTCTGTACGTGCTCGGTGCGCTCATCGGCCTCGCCTTGATCTTGCCGATCAACGACATCTATGAGGTCCTGACGCGTCTGTCGCCCGAGTCGCAGCCCGACGAGCTACCGAAGATGCTCGAAGAGGCGACGACCGCGAGCCGCGTGATGGTCGGCGTCTCGCTCGCGCTCATCGCGCCCCTCGCCGAAGAGACGATCTTCCGAGGCGCGCTCTTCTCGCTCTTGAAGGTGATGGCCCGGGAGTCCAGCCTCTTCGCGTCACCTCGCGGCCTCGCGGGGATCTCCTTGCGAGACGACGACGCGTCGCCAGCGCGGCGTTCGTCCGGCGTCGAGAGCATCATCGTGACGACGATCCTCTTCGCGCTGATTCACCTCGAGTGGCAGCGCATGGTGCCGATCCTCTTCATGGGCGCCGTCTTCGGGCTCATGCGTCAGCGCTCTGGCTCGATCTTCCCGGGCATGCTCGCGCACATCGTGTTCAACGGCGTCGCGTTCGGGTTCCTCGTCTTCGGGGTCGAAGCCGGTCCGCCGCTCTGGGTCTCGATCGCGAGTGGAGCGCTCGGCCTCGCGCTCATCACGGTCTTCGTCCTCGTCGCGCGAAAGAGCAGCGCCGCCGCGACCGCGAGAGGCGCCGAGCTTTGACGACCTCGAGCCACGTCGCGGTCTCGCTTCCGGGCGGCGGGCTCACGGGCGCGCTCTATCAAATCGGTGCGCTCGCCGCGCTCGAGGACGGCATCGACGGCTTCGACGGGTTCAAGGTGTACGTCGGACACGCGAGCGGCGCGATCCTCGCCGCGGCGCTCGCCGGCGGCATCAGCGCGAACCGTCTCTACCGCGCGCTGCTCGACCCGGCCGATCCGTTCTTCCCGATCGAGCGTCGCCACCTGATGGCGCCCGATCTCGTCGAATGGCAGCGCATGTTGACGACCGCGTTCCGCGCCTTTCGCCACGGCGTCGCGCGCCTCGATCCGCGCCGCGTGAACCCGCCCGCGGTCGGCGCGGTCGACCGCGTCCTCTTCGAGCTCGACCGCCTCGAGGACTCGCTTCCCGCGGGCCTCTTCACGATGGACCGCTTCGAGCGATTCCTCGCCGAGTTCTTCGCGCGGCGCGACATCCCCGGCTCGTTCGGACAGATGCCGCGCGCGCTGCGCGTCGTCGCCTACGAGCTCGACACCGGCCGCCGCGTCATCTTCGGCGGCCCGGGAAGCGAGCACGTGCCCGTCTCGCTCGCGTGCACTGCGTCTTGCGCGCTGCCGCTCTTCTTCTCGCCGGTGCGGATCGGCGACGGCTACTACATCGACGGCGGCCTCTGCTCGATGACCCACTTCGACGTCGCGCACGAGGCAGAGGCCGCGTGCACGATCGTCGTGAACCCTCGCGTCCCCGTGTCGATGCGCGGCTCGGACGTGCCGACCGGCCACGGACCCGTGCGCAACATGAAGGACAAGGGGTTCCTCTGGGTGCTCAACCAGTCTCGTCGCATCGCGAGCCAAGCCATGCTCGAGCGCGAGATGGAGAACCCGCCGAACGGGATGCAGGTCCTTCTCATCGAGCCCGGCCCCGAAGACGGCGTCCTCTTCCTAGAGAACACGCGGAGCTTCGAGGCGCGACGCGCCGTCCTCGAGAGCGCCTATCGCGCGACCCGCGCGGGCGTCGCGCGGTGGCTCGAGCGTCACCGCGATTTCGCCGAGCGATGCGGCCTCCGGGCGCGCTGACCGCGCACACTGGTACCGCGACCCATAGACTCTGATGGGTCGTGGTACTCAAGATTATCAACGTCCGAGCCCAGCCGATCGCCATCAGGAGGTTCCTCTCATCCCCCTCGCTCCGTCCGGGGGGGTGAGAGGAACCGATCGAAATCCTGGGGCGAGGTACTGGTAGAGTTCGCGAAGGAGCGTTGCGCGAGTGCCCGATCGAAAGGCCGAAATGGGCTCGGACGCGTGGTGCGCCGCCTTCGAGCGGCGCCTGCAGAAGCGCGCGCGCCTGTCTCGGCTCGGCCACTTCCGCAGCGTGAGCGTCGGCAAGCCTCGCTTCATCGAGGGCAACCAGGCGTTTTATCTCCACGACGGCCGGCTGCAGCTCGAGTGGATGGTGGCGGCGATCGATCACGCCGTGAAGCGCGTCGACCTCGAGATGTACATCTTCGAGCCCGATCAGGCAGGGCGTCGCGTGCTCGACGCGCTCGTGCGCGCGGCGAAGCGCGGCGTGTTCGTGCGCCTACTGTACGACTCCATCGGGGCGAGCAACGCCGGCGCCTCGTTCTTCGAGCCGCTACGCGAAGCCGGCGGACAAGTCGTCGAGTTCAACCCGGTCGCGCCATGGCGTCTGCGCATGGGTCGCATCGGTCGCATGCAGCACTGGGAGCCGAACACGCGCGACCATCGCAAGCTGCTCGTGTGCGATGCGCCGCTCGCGTGGGCGACGTCAGCGGAAATACACCGCAGCGAACCCCTGCCGCCCGTGGTCCCCGCCGCCGGAGAGCGCTGCACGATCGCGATCACCGGCGGCCGCAACATCGGCGACCACTACCTGACCTACGCGCTCGGCGAGGGTCAGTGGCGTGATTGTGGCGTCGTTTTGCTGGGCCCCGTCGCCATCGAGCTCGCGCGGCTGTTCGACGCGATGTGGTTCCACGCCGAGGGATCCGATCTCACGCCGCCGCGGCTCGAGTCACCGATCTGCGGGCAGCTCCGCGTGTTGCCGCTGGGCAGTCAACCCGGGTTCCTGAACCTGCTCCAATGGACGCTAGGCCGCCTCGCCGTGACGGTGAAGAAGGAGCTGCGGATCAGCTGCGCGTACTTCATCCCGTCGTTGCGGTGGCGGCGCGCGCTCGGAAACGTCGCGAAACGGACGGGTCGCTGCGCGATCCTGATCCCGAAAGAGAGCGATGTGCACGCCGTCGATGCGGCTACGCGGCACCTCCTCGGCTCCCTGCTCAAAGCCGGCGTCTCCGTCTACCGCTACGCCCTCGAAATCTTGCACGAGAAGACGCTCATCTACGATGGCGTCGTCACCGTCGTCGGCTCGAGCAACCTCGATCCGCGCAGCTTCGCACTGAATTACGAGCTGTCGGTCGTGCTCGTCGGCGAGAGCTTCGCCAAGCCGGTGATCGCGTGGCACGACGAAGATCTCGCCTCTAGCGAGATCTATTCGCTGGACGAATGGCGAGCACGGCCCCGGCTCGCGAAGCTCCGTGACTGGTTCTGGTCCCTGCTCCGCGCGCAGCTCTGACCCTCTCGCTTGCTCACCGCAAAAACTCCACCTGGACAAACCGCGGACGGCCCCTAAAAGCGGCCTCCGGCGGACGCGGATCCGACCATCGTGCAGGAGTGATTCGTCACCCGTGAAGTAACGTTAATGAGCCCGCTTATTAGCTTCAGTCCGTTTGACCGAGTTATGCCGCTGGGTTACCTGAGTTCGACTTTGCTATGGCCCGCTCGGTGGTGTCTATGAGCTCTCTTCTTCGACCCTCCAAGCTTGCCGCGCTCGGGTTGGTTGGCGCGCTTTGCGTGGCGTTCGCCGCCCCCGGCTGCAAGAAGCCCGAGCAGGCGCAAGCCGACTCGGACAAGGCCGCCGGCGTAGAGCCGGTGAAGACCCAATTCGGCAAGGTCGAGGAACGCGAGGTGCCGCCGCGCCTCGACGTGACCGGCACACTCGATCCAGACGACCGCAGCGACATCGCGGCACAGACCGCAGGCGTCGTCTCGGCCGTGAACGTCGACATCGGGACGCGCGTGAAGAAGGGCGACGTCCTCATCGAGCTCGACGCGCGAGAGGCCGCGCTCAAGCTGAACGCGGCGGCAGCGACCGCCGAATCCCAACGCGCCAGGCTCGGCCTCGAGGGCAGAGAGAAGTTCGACCCCGAGAACGTCGCCGACGTGAGGGCCGCACGCGAGGCTCGCGATCTCGCGAACACCGAGTACGAGCGCTCGAAGGCGCTCTTCGACTCGGGCGCCATCTCTCAGGCTTCGCTCGACATGGCGAAGACCAACAAAGAGCGCTCGGACGCGGCCTACGATTCGGCCCGCAACGGCGCCCAGCAGGCCTGGTCGACCATGCTGGCCTCGCAGTCGCAAGCGGGCCTCTCGTCGAAGTCGGTCGACGACACGAAGATCCGCGCGCCATTCGACGGCGTCATCGGTGACAAGAAGATCGGCCTCGGTGAGTTCGCCTCCATGGGTCGCGTCGTCGCCGTCGTCGTCCGCGACAACCCCCTCCGCTTCCGGTTCGACGTCCCCGAAGAAGATTCCGGCAGCATCGCGATCGGAAACCCGGTCGAGCTCTCGGTCGACGCCTTCAAGGGCCGCTCGTTTCACGGCGTCGTGAAGCGCATCGGCGCGAGCGTGATGGTCCAGACCCGGACGCTCCCGGTCGAGGCAGAGGTCCCGAATGACGATCTCGCGCTGCGGCCTGGGTTCTTTGCCCGCGCCCGCATCGCGCTCGGGGGCGACCCCAAGAAGGCCCTGTTCGTGCCGGGCTCGGCGGTGTCACCCATCGGCTCGGGCTTCCGAGTCTTCGTGAAGAAGGGCGACCACGTCGTCGAAAAGCTCGTGACGATCGCGAGCTTCGGCGGCGCAGAGGCCGACGACAAGGCGGTCGAGGTTCGCGGCGATCTCAAACCAGGCGACGAGGTCGCCACCGAGAACGTCGATCAACTCGCAGACGGCGTCCCCTGGGCCCAATGAGCCTGGCTCGGTGACCGTCTTCGGCTCGGTAGTGTGACTTCCGCGCGGGACGCCGCGCACGATTAGGATCGAGGTCTCGACATGCAGTGGCTCGCAGCGATCTGCGTCAAGCGACCGGTCTTGGCGACCGTCATCGTCCTCATCCTCTCGGTGGTGGGGCTCTTCTCGTACCTCGGCCTCGGGGTCGACCGCTTCCCGCGCGTCGACTTCCCGATGGTCGTCGTCTCGACGACCCTCCCGGGCGCCGCCCCCGAGCAAATCGAGACCGAGGTCAGCGACAAAGTAGAGGCCGCGGTCAACACGATCAGCGGCGTCGACGAGCTTCGCAGCGTCTCGGTCGAGGGCGTCAGCCAGGTGATGATCCAGTTCTCGCTCGAGAAGGACGTCAACATCGCGGCGCAAGAGGTCAGCGAGAAGGTCAACGCCATGGTCTCCGAACTGCCGGAGGGGACGAACCCTCCGACGGTCGTGAAGCTCGACCCGGACGCGACGCCGATCTTGACGCTGGTCGTCTCGGGAGATGACGACGTCCGCTCCGTCACCGAGTTCGCCGACAAGAAGCTCCGCAGGCAGATCGAGAGCGCGGCCGGCGTCGGACAGGTCACCGTCGTCGGCGGCCGCCCTCGCCAGATCAACGTCATCATCGATCCCGACAAGCTGAAGAAGCTGTCGCTCTCGCCGCTCGACGTCGAACGAGCACTGCGCTCTCAGAACATCGAGCTGCCGAGCGGTCGCATCGAGCAGGGCTCGCGAACGATGACCCTCCGAACGCTCGGCCGCGTGAAGAGCGTCGAAGACCTGGGCGAGATCGCGATCGTCGCGCGCGACGGCTACACCATCAAGCTCTCGGACGTCGCCACCGTCGAAGACGGCATGGCCGAGCCGGTGAGCGTCGGCTTCAAGGCCGGCAAGCCGGCCATCTTGCTCAACATCCGCAAGCAGAGCGGAACGAACACGCTCGAGGTCGTCAACAAGGTCAAAGAGCGCCTCGAGGACGGAAAGGCGCTGCTCCCAGAGGGGTACACCGTCGAGATCGCGCGCGACCAGAGCGAGTTCGTCGGCAACGCGATCGGCGCGGTCAAAGAACACCTCGTGCTCGGCGCGCTCCTGGCCGCGATCGTCGTCTTCTTCTTCCTCGGGAATTTCCGAACGACGCTCATCAGCGCCGTCTCGATCCCGATCTCGATCATCAGCACCTTCACGCTGATGCGGCTCTTCGGGTTCACGCTCAACTCGATCACGATGCTCGCGCTCACCCTCGCGGTCGGCATCGTCATCGACGACGCCATCGTCGTCCTCGAGAACATCTTCAAGCACATCGACGAGAAGGGAAAAGACCCCTTCCAAGCGGCCCTCGACGGCACGAAAGAGATCGGCCCCGCCGTCATGGCGACGACGTTGTCTCTCATCGTCGTGTTCATGCCCGTCGCGTTCATGGCGGGCATCGTCGGCCGCTTCATGAACTCGTTCGGCCTGACGATGGCTTTCTCGATCTTCATCTCACTCATCGTGAGCTTCGTGCTGACGCCGATGATGAGCGCCCGACTTCTGAAGAAGAAGGAGCCAGCGCAGCCGAATGCAGGTCCGAACCAGCATGCTTCCGGTGGTCACGGTGGGAACGGCATCCTCGACCGCGGCTATGGCTACGTAGAGCGCTTCTACATGGTCCTGCTCGGCTGGGCGATGCGGCATCGCTGGGTCATCGTGCTGCTCACCGTCGGCGTGCTCTTCTCGACGGTTCCGCTCGGCATCGCGGCGAACAAGAACTTTCTCCCCGACGAGGACGAGTCGCAGTTCGGCATCACCATCCGCGCCCCTGAAGGGCTCAGCCTCGACGCGACGCGCATTATCTCCGGCCGCATCGCCGCCGAAATCGAGAAGCTCCCAGAGGTCCGCTACGCCGTCACGACCATCGGTGACGACGCGCAGCAGACGCAGAATCTCGCGAGCGTCTACGTGAAGCTGATTCCGCCGACCGAGCGCAAGCACAGCCAGCAAGATTTGATCGTGACGGCCCGCCACGTCGCGGACGAGCTCGGAAAGGCGGACCAGCTTCGCATTCAGGTCGGCCCCGTCCCGGCGTTCTCGGGCGGCGGTCCGCAGGCCGCCATTCAGCTGCAGCTGCAGGGCGACGACATGAAGAAGCTCGAGATGTACTCGAAGCGCATCATCGACGCGATGAAGGCGACGCCGGGCGTCGCCGACACCGACACGTCACTCGTCGTCGGCAAGCCCGAGCTCCGAACGATCATCAACCGCAAGAAGGCCGCCGAGCTCGGCGTCAGCGTCGTCGACATCGCGGGCGCGCTTCGGTTGCTCGTCGGCGGCTACGAAGTCGGCAACTATGCAGAGAAGGGTGAGCAGTACGACGTCTTCGTCCGCGCCACGCCGAGCGCGCGCCTGAACGTCGAGACGCTGAAGAAGCTCACCGTACCGTCGAGCAAGCTCGGCACGGTCGCCCTCGAGAACGTCGTCGACTTCCAAGAGGGCACGGGTCCGAGCCGCATCGACCGGTACAACCGTCGCAAGTCGGTCTACCTCTACGCGAACATCCTGCCCGGCACGTCGCAGCAGGGCATCATGGATGCCGCAAACAAGGCCGCGAAGGACGCCAACATGGAGAAGGGCTACGAGCTGATGCCGCTCGGCCAGTCTCGAGAGCTCGGACGCGCCGCGGTGAATTTTCTCATCGCGTTCTTGCTCGCGTTCGTCTTCATGTACTTGGTGCTCGCGGCGCAGTTCGAGTCCTTCATCCACCCGATCACGATCCTGCTCAGCTTGCCGCTGACGATCCCGTTCGCGCTCTTGTCGGTCATCCTCTTCCGGCAGTCGCTGAACCTCTTCTCTGCGCTCGGCATCCTGGTCTTGTTCGGCGTCGTGAAGAAGAACAGCATTTTGCAGGTCGACCACACGATCAACCTGCGAAAAGAGGGCTTGCCGCGCGGACGAGCGATCCTCCTCGCGAACAAGGATCGGCTTCGTCCCATCCTCATGACGACGGTCGCGTTCGTCGCCGGCATGATGCCGCTCGTGGTGTCGAGCGGCGCGGGCGCCGGCACGAACCGCGCGACTGGCTTCGTCATCATCGGGGGTCAGACGATGGCGCTGTTCCTGACGCTCATCGCGACGCCAGTCACGTATTCGATCCTCGACGACATCTCGCGCTTTCTCCGCAAGCTCTTCGGCTTCGCCCCGAAGCCCGAGGACCTGATCCCAGAGGACGCGCCCGACCCGCAGCCTCATTCGGGCAGGCCGATGGGCGGTGGCGGTGGCACCCTCGTGATGCACAACCCCGACCCTTCGACGCACTCCGCAGAGTGATGTCGCGCCGGGTGCTCCAACCGTAGTCAGCCCGTAGCGAGAAGCAGTCGCGCTTTCGCGAAGCGCGCAACCGTCGCGATGACGCCGCCCTGACGCCCGAGACGCTCGAGGCACACGGCGGCGTCGTCGAGGGTGATGGTCTCGCCGCGAACATCGAGCGCGGTCAGCGCCGTTCGAATGGTCTCGGTCGCTTTCTCGACTCCGAGAGCAGGCGTGAACATCGACACGAGCTGACTCACCGCGATCCGTGGCGTCTTCGCGCCGGTCGCGGCGACCGCGGCGACCGCGGCGCTGGACACTCCCGTCGCTGCTCGCTGAAGGCGGAGCTTCGCGAGGCGAGCGCCCAAACCGGACGGCCCCCCGCCCTGCTCGATCTTCGTGAGGATGGCGACCGCGTCTTCGTCGCTGACGGTGCGACCGAGACCGGCGAGTCGAACCTCGCGCTCGACGACTTCGCGCGCCGTCGCATCGCCGAGCGTGTTGGCGAGCAGCGCAATGACGGACTCTACGGAACGTTCACCCATGATCTACGGAGAGGGTCGATAGGAGGAAGTCGATCGAGCGAGAAAGCGCGGTCGCACGATGCGAGAAGACGTCAGCGCGGGAACGCGAGCACGACGCTCGTCGTGTTGTGAAACCCGGACATGTCGCCCGAGTTCATCGCGATCTCGCCGTAGGTCTCGAAGCCCGCGATCGGCGCTCCTCCCAACGTCTCGGAGACCTTCGTGAGTGCATCGGCGTACCGAGTGCCAAGGATGAGCTTTCGACAGATGCAGTCGAAGACGAGCGCGCCTGCGACCTCGGCCTCTCCGAGCGTCGACTTGGCGATGCGCGCCGCGGTGACGGCGCTCTCGATCTGCGCATCCGGAGTGCTCTCCATCATCGTGAAGACAGTCCCCTCTGGCATGGGCGTCGCGAAGAGGATGCCGCCACCCGGCTGCGGCGCGAGCGGCGCACGCACTTTGTACTCCGTCCCGATGTTGATGCCCGCTTCGAATCGCAAGAGGTAGGCGCCAGCGTTCGCATCCGGATCGAGGCCGACCTGCCTCGCGCGCTCACCGGATTTTTCGAGCCACATGTCCCAAGCCGGCTTTCCGTCGACCTCGAGCACGACACTGCCCTCTGCCTTGGTGACCTTGAGCTGCGTGGAGAACGGCTTGTGGCCATGGCACACGCCGACCCCGAGCTTCGTCTTCGAGAACAGCGACGCGACGACGATCGCGTCGCTCGCGACCGTGTCGCCCAGCGCGACCGACGTCTTCGTCATGGCGAGATCGTCACCCGCCGCGCCCCCCACGAGCGGCGCATCCCCGAGCTCGGTCGCGATCATGAGCGCGGCCTCTTCCCCGTGGCCGGCGAACGGATCGAGCAGCACGATGTTCGTCCTGTGCGGCCGACCAGGTGAGCCCTTGGGCATGTCGCGCAGCGCGTCCGCCACCGCACTCTCCGGGCTTGCCGCGAGCCCCGTCCCGATGCCGGCGAACGCTTCGTAGTCTCCCGCGAGCGCGAAGACGGCGACAGTGCCGTTGCCATCGCCTGCTTGAGTGAACTCCCCGCTCGTCGTCGAGCCGATCAAGGTCACGCCCGCGAAATGCTCTTTCAGCGTGCGCATGACTCGAGCGAGATCGAGCTTCGAGGACGCGAACGCGAGGACAAGGACCGGCGCGGCGCCGCCGAGGTCCGCGTCGATCGCATGGAGCAACTTGGATAAGTCGCCGTCCTCCGAGCGCGCACATGATGCTGTGGACATCTTTCCATCATCGGCGCGTCGCGCATCGTCGGCAAGCGATGCGCTCGACAGTCTGCGTGCGGCTCGCCATCATCATCCCCCGCCGCGATGGAAAACGAAGCTAAGGCCCGTGATTCGAGCGTCATCGCTCTCCTCGGACCGACGAACACCGGCAAAACGTTTCGGGCAATCGAACGAATGCTCGAACACGACAGTGGTGCGATCGGCCTGCCGCTCCGCCTGCTCGCGCGCGAGGTCTACGACAAGGTGTCGATGCGCTGCGGCGAAAGCCAGACGGCGCTCATCACCGGCGAAGAGAAGCGCATCCCGCGCGCGCCGCGATACTTCGTGTCGACGGTCGAGGCGATGCCGCTCGAGCGCGAGGTCGACTTCGTCGCGATCGACGAGGTGCAGCTCGCGGCGCATCGAGAGCGAGGTCGCGTGTTCACGAGCCGCGTACTCGGCGCGCGCGGTCGCAAAGAGACCTGGCTGATGGGCGCCGAGACCATGCGCAGCGCCGTCGCAGAGCTCGTCCCCGGCGTGCGCTTCGAGAAGAGCCCGAGGCTGTCGTCTCTCCGCTCGGCGGGCGCGTCCTCGCTCTCGGCGCTGCCGAAGCGATCAGCGCTCGTCGCGTTCTCGGAGAGCCGCGTCTTCGAGCTGGCTGCGAAGCTCCGCGACAAGCGCGGCGGCGCGGCGATCGTGATGGGCGCGCTCTCGCCGCGCGCGCGGAACGCCCAGGTCGCGCTCTACCAGTCTGGCGAGGTCGACTACCTCGTCGCGACGGACGCGATCGGCATGGGCTTGAACCTCGACGTCGACCACGTCGCGTTCGCCGATCTCGTGAAGTTCGACGGACGCGAGGAGCGCGAATTGACGACCGCAGAGCTTGCGCAGATCGCTGGTCGGGCCGGGCGCTACACCCGAGACGGCACCTTCGGCACCCTCGGACCGCTCCGTGCGCTGTCGGAGGGCGTGGTCCGTGCGATCGAGGAGCATCGCTTCCCGTCCGTGTCGGCCCTCGAGTGGAGGAACGACGCGCTCGACTTCTCGAGCATCGACGCCTTGCTCGGATCTCTGCGGGCGCGCCCGACCTCGAAGCGGCTACGCGCCGCGGAGATCGGAGAGGACGCGCAGGCGCTTCAGACGCTGCTGCGACAGGAAGAGATCGTGCGACGGGCCGGGTCGGCTCGAGAGATCGAGCTTCTGTGGTCGGTGTGCTCGGTACCGGACTACAAGAAGCTCCTCGTCGACGATCACGCGGCGCTGCTCACGCGGCTGTTTCTCGAGCTCACGTCCGCGCGCGAGCGCGTCGACGGAGAGCGCATCGAACGCGAGCTCGAGGCGCTCGCGAAGCCGACGACGGATCTCGACGTCCTGATGGGGCGCGTCGCGGACGTCCGACTTCGGAGCTACGTCGTCCACCAACCCGGCTGGGTGCGCGAGGCGGATCGACTGCGCGAGATCGCGCGCGCGACAGAGGACACGCTGAGCGACGCGCTCCACACGGCGCTCGTCGCTCGGTTCGTGAACCGCGCCGCGAAACGCAGCTCGAGGGGCGCGGTGCCGCCCGCAAAGGACAGCTCGCCCTTCGCCGCCCTCGCGAAGCTCTTGGTCGACGATGGCCCGCGTGAACGATCACCAGCCGAGCTCGTCTCCGAGATCGTCGACGCGCCGCACGACGCGCTCTCGATAGACGCTCGGGGCGTCGTCTCTTTCGAGGGCAAACCGGTCGGCAAGCTGACGCGCGGCCGCGATCTCGCGAGCCCGGACGCCGCCGTCACCCTCGACATCGACGGGGGCTCGCGCTTGCGCGTCTCGCGGCGACTGGTCGCGTTCGCGCGGGACCTCGTCGTCGATCTCGTCGGCGAGTGGCCGCGCGACTTGTCCGCCGGCGGCCGCGGTCTCGTGCACCTCCTGACGCAGAGCCTCGGCACGGTGCTCGCGCGCGACGCCAGCGTGCAGCTCGAAGCGCTCGAGCAGGCCGACCGACGTGCGCTCGCGCGGTCGGGGATCTTGCTCGGGCGCACCGTGGTCTACGATCCCAAGTCGCTCAAGTCGCCGGCGATGATGAAACGCCTCGCGCTCGCCGGCGTCGCGCTCGAGCCCGGCGCGCCCTCATTGCCGGATGGGCGGGCGCCGTCGATCGCCGTCCGTGCGGGGCACGACGCGAAGCTCCTCGCCGCGGTCGGCTATCTCGTGGTGGGACCTCGCGCGGTGCGCGCCGATCTCCTCGAGCGCCTGAGCGGCCGCCTCGCGCGGAGCACCGAGCCGTGGCCCCACGACCGCGTCGCCTCGACCCTGGGCTGCAAGATCGCGGAGGCCACGCTCGTGGTCGCCGCGCTCGACGGATCGGTCGAGACACCCATCGCGCCGCCGCGATGAACCGCCGCGGTCGCGCTACTCGGCGGCGTAGGCCTCGAGCGGCTCGCAGGTGCAGACGAGGTTGCGATCGCCGTACGCGTTGTCGACGCGGCTGACCGGCGGCCAGAACTTGTTCTCGCGTACCCACGCCGCGGGGAACGCGGCCTCTTCGCGCCGATAGCCGTGCGTCCACTCGTCGGCTGTCACGACGGCGGCGGTGTGCGGCGCGTGCTTCAAGGGGTTGTCAGCGCGGTCGAGCGTGCCCGCCTCGATGCGACGGATCTCCTCGCGGATGGAGAGCATCGCGTCGCAGAAGCGATCGAGCTCGTGCTTCGCTTCGCTCTCGGTCGGCTCGATCATGAGCGTGCCCGGCACCGGGAAGCTCATGGTCGGCGCGTGGAAGCCGTAATCGATGAGGCGCTTGGCGATGTCCTCGACCTCGATGCCGGCGGACTTCTTGAACGGTCGACAGTCCAAGATGAACTCGTGCGCGACGCGACCGCGTGCGCCGCGGAAGAGCACCGCGTACGCGCCGCTCAAGCGCTCGGCCATGTAGTTCGCGTTGAGGATCGCGGTCGACGTCGCCGCGGTCAGGCCCGCGCCGCCCATCATCGCGATGTACATCCAAGGGATCACGAGGATGCTCGCGCTGCCGAACTGCGCCGCCGACACGGGACCGATCGCCTTCGTCGAGCCGCGGTTCTCCCAACCGAGCGGGTGCATCGGCAGATGCGGCGCGAGGTGCGCCGCGACCGAGATCGGACCCATGCCCGGGCCGCCGCCGCCATGCGGAATGCAGAACGTCTTGTGCAGATTGATGTGGCAGACGTCGGCGCCGAAGTCGCCCGGCCGCGAGAGCCCGACCTGCGCGTTGAGGTTCGCCCCGTCCATGTAGACCTGCCCACCGTGCGCGTGCACCGTGTCGCAGATCTGGCGGATCTTCTCTTCGAAGACGCCGTGCGTGGACGGGTAGGTGATCATGATGCAGCCGAGTCGCTCGCGGTTCGCCGCCGCCTTCGCCTCGAGATCGCCGAGCTCGACGTTGCCCTGGTCGTCACACGCGACCGCGACGACCTTCATCCCGGCGAGCGCCGCGCTGGCCGGATTCGTCCCATGCGCCGACGTCGGGATGAGGCAGACGTCGCGATGAGGTTCGCCGCGGCTCGCGTGATAGCTGCGGATCGCGAGCAGCCCGGCGTACTCGCCCTGGGCGCCCGCGTTCGGCTGGAGGCTCGTCGCCGCGAAGCCCGTGATCTCCGCGAGCCAGTTCTCGAGGTCGCTGACGATGCGCGCGTACCCCTTCCACTGACTCGGCGGCGCGAACGGGTGGACCTTGCCGATCGTGGGCCACGTGAGCGGGATCATCTCGCTCGTGGCGTTCAGCTTCATGGTGCACGAGCCGAGCGGGATCATGCTGGTCGTCAGCGACAGATCGCGCGACTGAAGCTTCGTGATGTAGCGAAGCAGCTCGGTCTCCGAGCGGTGCGAATGGAAGACCGGGTGCGTCAGATACGCGCTCGTCCGCGCGAACGGCGCGGGCAGCGCTTGATCGGCCGCGCCGGAGAGCTGCGCCACGTCGAGCGTCGCGCCGCGACCCTCGGCGAAGACGGCGAGGAGCGCCGCCACGTCGGCCACCGTCGTCGTCTCGTCGACCGTCACGCCGACCGCGCCATCTCCATAGGCGCGCAGATTGATCCCAGCCGCCTCGGCGCGCTCGAGGAGCGCGCCGCCCTCTTCCATCGTGGTGGCGATCTTCAGCGTGTCGAAGAACGGCGCCTTGCCGACGTCGTAGCCGAGCTTCTCGAGGCCCGCGGCGAGGACGAGCGCCATGCCGCGCACGCGCTCGGCGATGCGACGGAGCCCCTCGGGGCCGTGATAGACGGCGTACATCGAGGCGACGATCGCGAGCAGGACCTGCGCGGTGCAGATGTTGCTCGTCGCGCGATCGCGTCGGATGTGCTGCTCGCGCGTCTGCAGGGCCAAGCGCATCGCGCGCTTGCCTCGCGCGTCTTGGCTGACGCCGATGATGCGGCCGGGGATGAAGCGGCTGTGCTTGTCGTGCGTCGCGAGGAACGCGGCGTGCGGACCGCCGAAGCCGAGCGGAACGCCGAAGCGCTGGCTCGAGCCGATCGCGATGTCCGCCCCGAGCTCACCCGGCGGGACGAGCAGCGTGAGCGCGAGAAGGTCGGTCGTGACCGCGACGAGCGCGCCCTTCTCGTGGGCGTCCGCGATGATCTTGCGTGGGTCGAAGATCTTGCCGTCCGTCGTCGGATACGAGACGAGGACGCCGAAATAGCCCTTCGACCAGTCGATCGCGTTCACGTCGCCGACGGTCACCTCGATGCCGAGCGGCTCTGCGCGCGTCGCGACGACCGCGATGACCTGGGGGTGGCAGGCGTCCGAGACGAAGAACGCCTTCCCATCCGACTTCGAGATGCGGTGACACATCGTCATCGCCTCGGCCCCAGCCGTCGCCTCGTCCAGGAGCGACGCGTTCGCGAGCGTCATCCCGCAGAGATCCGAGACCATGGTCTGGAAATTCAAGAGCGCCTCGAGGCGTCCCTGCGCGATCTCTGCCTGATAGGGCGTGTATTGCGTGTAGTAGCCGGGGTTCTCGATGACGTTGCGCAGGATCACCGCCGGGGTGATGCAGTCCTGATACCCCATGCCGATGTAGTTCTTCATCAGCCGGTTCTGCGACGCGATCGAGGCGAGCTCGGCCAGGGCCTCGGTCTCTCCACGTCCGACTCTCCCGGCGGAGCCGCTCAGCTCGAGCGGCGTCTTCCGACGAATGCTCTCGGGCACTGTCTCGCCGACGAGCTCTTCGATCGAGCTCAGACCGAGCGTGCGAAGCATCTCTGCCGCGTCCTCGCTCGTGGGTCCCAGGTGGCGGCGGGCGAACGTGTCGGAAGGCCGGAGGCGCTCTTGGCTCACGCCCCCGTGCTAGTCGAAGGACGGGTCGGCGAGAATCCCCTGCCCATGGTCGCGCGGCGGCCGGGCCCGTGCGAGAATCGCGCCCGCATGTCGCACCACCCGACCAATTTTCAAGGGGACGTCCTGGCAGCCATCCGCGAGGCCGTCATCGCCAAGATCCCGGACGCCGCGGTCGACGCCCAGGGCGGCGGTGGGCATTTCACGATCGAGGTCGTGTCGCCGGTCTTCGAGGGCAAGAACATGCTCGAGAGCCAGCGCCTCGTCCTCGGTGCCATCAAGCACCTGATGGCGGGGGAGGCTGCGCCGGTTCATGCCGTCGACAGCTTGAAGACTCGGGTCCGGTAGGTCGCCATTCTCCTCACCCAGCTTCTCATCCTGCTGGCGATCGTGCTGGTGCACGGTGTGCTCGCGGGCTCACAAATCGCGCTCGTCTCGCTCAGGAAGACGCGCGTCGACGAGCTCGTCAACGAGAAGAAAAAGGGCGCCGAAGCGGTCAAGCACCTTCGTGGCGACCCGGAGCGCTTCATCGCGACCGTCCAGATCACGATGACGGCGCTCGGCGCCGCGGCGGGCGCCTTTGGCGGCACGTCGGTCGCCCGCGAGCTCGAGCCCATGCTCGCGAAGGTCCCCTTCCTCGAGTCGAGCTCCCACACCGTCGCCTTCGTCGTCACGGTCAGCCTCATCACCTACTGGGAGCTCGTCCTCGGCGAGCTCGTCCCGAAGTCGCTCGGCCTGCGCGCCGGCGAGCGCTACGTCCTCGCGTTCTCGAGGCCTCTTCTTTGGCTCGCGTTCATCTCCCGCCCCCTCGTGTGGTTCCTCACCGCGAGCTCGAACCTGGTGCTGCGTATCTTCGGCGACTCGACGAGCTTCGCCGAGTCCCGCCTCTCGCCCGGCGAGATCCAGCAGCTCGTCGACGAAGCGTCAGAGGCGGGCGCGATGGACCCTGCTGCTGGCGAGATCGCCTCGCGTGCGATCGATTTCGCCGACCTCACCGCGGCTCAGGTCATGGTCCCGCGCAAGAAGGTCGTCGGCATCCCGAAGGGCGCAAAGACCGAGGAGATTCGCCGCATCGTCCTGGAGCACGGAAAGATGCGCATGCCGGTCTACGACGAGCTCGTCGACAACGTCATCGGCTACGTCACCGTCCGCGATCTGATGGCGCTCTTCATCGAGCAGCAGCTGCTCGTCCTTGAAGACGCGATCCGCCCTGCCTTCAAGGTCCCGGAGACGATGCGCGCGGTCGATCTCCTCGCAGAGATGCGCAAACGCCGCCTGCAGCTCGCGATCGTCGTCGAAGAGGGCAGCGCCATGAGCGGCATCGTGACGATCGAGGACCTGGTCGAAGAGCTCGTCGGAGAAATTGCGAGCGAGCACGAAGCAGAGGAGCCGGCGTCGGTTCAGCAGCAGCCGGACGAGTCGCTCCTGGTGCGCGGCGACGTCCCGATCCGCGATCTCAACCGCGAGCACGATCTCGATCTCCCAGAGGGCGACACCTGGTCGACCGTCGCGGGCCTCGCGCTCGAGCTCGCGGGCCGCATCCCCAAAGCCGGCGAGAAGTTCACCGCAGAAGACGGCACCATCCTCGAGGTCCTGGTGGCCACGCCTCGCCAAGTCCGCCGCGTGCGGCTCGTGAAGAAGAAGTCGATCGCCCCGCCCGATTGAGTGGCGGCCCGATTGAGTGGCGGGCCCGATTGAGTGGCGGGCCCGATTGAGTCACTGGCAGAGTAAGACCGCGCGGCGAAACGCGCCGCACCCCTGGCTTTGGAACGCGCGGGCGTCCTCCTTCCGGTGCGCAGGTGTATAGCGAGACGACGCAGGCTTTCTCGGGCACTATGGCGACGTGACCGGACGTTGGCCCGTCGACATCGAGGCGTTGACGCCGACGAGCGTGGGCACGGTGGTCTGGCGGCACGCAGGCCGCACGACCCTCACGATCGTCCTCAAGCAGACCTTCTCCCTCGACGAAGGGAAGGCGTCTCCCGTTCGCCCCGACGAGCTCTGCCTCGAAGAGCGCCTCGGACCTACGGGGTCACCCATCGGCGACGCCGACATCGCGCCGTACAAGCCGCGCGCCGAGGTCACCTACGTCGGCCACGCGCACAGCTCGGCGCCGGTGACGCAGCTGACCACGCGCATCGCCGTACACGCCGGCAACGCGTTCATCGACAAGCCGCTCTCGGTCGTCGGCGAGCGAGCGACTCCGGCCGCGCCCCCCACGGCCTTCACGCGGATGAGCCTCACGTGGGAGCGCGCGCTCAGCGATCAAAATGAGAACCCGATCGGCGCGAGCCCCGCGTCTGGGCGCATCCCCAACGTCTTCGATCCGCAAGATCCGAGAGCGCCAGCTTGCTACGCGCCGCTCTCGCGCACTTGGGGAACGCGTCGACGCTTCATCGGTCGGGGAGATCCCGCGCGCGCAGCCGGTTTGCGACCCGAAATGCCCGCAGATCTTTCCTGGGGCTTTTTCCTCGCGGCGCCGCAGGACCAGCAGATCAACCGACTGAACGGCAACGAGATCATCGTCCTCGAGAACCTCCTCGAAGGTCGGCCTCGCGTGCGCACGCAGATCCCGGGCGCGCGTGGGCTCGCGCGCGTCTACGGCGGCAACGCACCCCAAGGCGGCGCGCCCATCGAGCTTCGACTCGACACGATGGCGTTCGACGGAGACCGCTCGGTGGTCAGCCTGTTGTGGCGCGGGACGATGTCCATCCAGGACGAGGCCGCGGCGCAGAGCCTCCGCATCTTGGGCGCCGTCGAGCTGGCCGGCCAAGCACCGGTGACGTTTCCCGCGCAGCCCGGTCCGCGCGCGGCAGAAAACCGGCACGGCGCCGGCGGCGCGCCCGCGCCGAAGCACCCCTTCGAAGGCACCATGCAGATCGGCAAGGCGCTGATCGACGTCCCGAAGCTCCACGAGGACGGCGTGCCGCTCTACGATCTCGACGACGAACCCTCGAGCGTCGCTGGAAGCACGATGGCGATCGATCCCGAAGAGGCGATGCGGTTGCTCGCGGGGCGCGCCCTCCCGTTCGGTGGCTCTCCGCCGGCGCCGCCGCCTCCCGCGCCGCCGCCTCCTGCGCCGCCGCCTCCTGCGCCGCCGCCTCCTGCGCCGCCGCCACCTGGGCCTGGGCCGATGCACGCGCCGCCGAACCTCGCGCCGCCGCCGCCTCCACCTCCTCCGCCCGCCCTCGCGGCGCCGCCAGGTTTCGGGCCGCCTCCCGTCGTCGAGCCTGCTGGCCTTCGCGCGTCGCCGCCGATGGGTGTCGCGTTTCCTGCGCCGAGCATGGCTGCATCGGCGGTGGTCGTTCGCCCCTCGGCGACGTTCGTCGCGGACGACGAGGACTCCGTCGGCTCGACGATGGCGATCACTCCAGAGGCCGCGCAAGAGCTGCTCGCACGACAGGCCGCCAAGACCGCGGGCACGCGCTCGCTCGGCGCAGCGCCGGCTCCCCTCGCCGCCCCGCCCGCGCCCGCTCCGCCAATCGCCGCGCAGAGCCCGATGCAGCCAAGCCCGACGATCGAGATGGCGAAGCAGCCCTCGCGACCTCCCGCAGGTGTGGGCGCGCCGCGGCCGCATCCGATGCCTGCCCCGCCCGCGCAGTTGCCGCCGGGCTTCGGGCCGCCGCCGCCGATGCCCGTCGCCGCGTCTCCCCTCGCTCCGCTTGCGCCGCCCCACGGCGCCGCCCGACCTCCAGTCCTGGCGATGCCCGCCGCGCCTCCGCCGCCGCCTCCTCCCGACCCGGACGAGGGCGGCGGGAGCACGATGATCCTCGACGTCGAGCAGCTTCGGCGCCGCTGAGCGCTCCCGCACGACATCCTTCCGACGCTGGGCGAGCTCGTCGGGCTTTCGACCCCTCTTGGATTTGCGGCGTTGCCGCGATCGCGAAAAGGCTTCGCTTCCAATCTACGGCGCGAAACCCTATGCCCCTCGAGAAGGCATCGCTTCGTCAGTCGCTCGGCATTCCGGGCGACTTGGAGTAGAAGCCGGCGAGGCTCGCCCGTGCAAAAGACGCTGACCCTCTACGACACCACCATCGGCAAGAAGGCCGTGGTCGCGGTGACTGGCGCCGTGCTCTACGGCTTCGTCATCGTCCACATGCTTGGAAACCTTCAGGTCTTCTTGGGACCTGCGGTCTTCAACCACTACGCCGCGACGTTGAAAGGCAACCCGCCGCTCCTCTGGGGCGCACGGTTGGTCCTCACCGTCAGCCTCGTCCTCCACGTCGTGACGACGCTCTCCCTCGTGGCGCGCTCCGCAGGCGCGCGGCCCATCGGGTACCGCGTCGAAAAGCACGCCGTGACGTCCTACGCCGCGATCACGATGCGCTACGGCGGGCCGGCCCTCGCTCTCTACATCCTCTTCCACCTGGCCCACTTCACGTTCCCGGGCATCGCGATGGGCCACTACACGCACAGCCACACGGACGTGTACGCGAACTTCGTCAATGGGTTCAGCGTGCCCTGGGTGACGGCGATCTACCTCGTCGCTCAGGTGTTTTTGGGCCTGCACCTCTACCACGGCTCATGGAGCCTTCTGCAGACGCTCGGCGTCTCGCACCCTC